>Ga0247766_1000009_pt1 | contig 332201 bp, 315 predicted proteins | sample UWRJL223509R6_FD_179946 | JGI IMG/M metagenome (GOLD analysis project Ga0247766, IMG submission 179946) | Plant litter microbial communities from Arlington Agricultural Research Station in Wisconsin, United States - UWRJ-L223-509R-6 | ecosystem: Environmental > Terrestrial > Plant litter >... | reverse complement strand
GATAGGTCAACGAGCGATAGGGCCGAGGTCTCTACATGTCGCTCGAACGGAGAGCACAACACAAAACAGACCATCGCCAATGGCAGGTACGGCGAACCCGGCAACACACAGCAGATTGGCGTCCTGTGACGGTTGCCAAGGCAATATAGGCCGGGGAATGAGTAGTCAGATTGCGGAGAGCCCAAGATCTCGACCGATCAGCTCATTTCTGGGCATCAACTCGGCCAGAATATCCAAATCGGTGTAACTAATCGCAGACCAGAAACGGAGAAGTGGCAATTGGAAGTGGCAGGAATATCGCCGTATTGAATCAAGGACATCGATGCAATGAACCAGCCTCTCATAGGAGGGGGTTTTCTGGGGCATATGCCAGTGGACACGGTGGCGACCGACTTAGATGCACGCCCTCTTATTGCGTATTGCGCCGAACCAACTGGCGTGGCATTCGCGCCTCCTAACAACCGCCGTTTCCCAAACGCGCGGAAAGCAACTTACGGCAATGAGGTGTGCGCACTAACGTTGCTCAAAGGACTAAGGCTGTGATCCCTCGTCCCTTCAGCATCCATATACCCGAGCCTGAACTGGAGGACCTGCGGCGCCGCTTGATCTCAACACGACCGCCCTTCTCTCTCGACGCTGAGCAATGGAGCGATGGAACGAGCCTCTCTTTTGTCCGGCGGTTGCTCGACCACTGGATCAATCACTTCGACTGGCGCGCTCAGGAGGCGAGACTAAATCAGTTACCGCAGTACCGTATCTCAATCAACGAACACGATATTCATGCCACACTCAGCGGATTCACCGTTACCCCACATGCGCAAGAGACCCAGCCGCTGCTAACCCGGCCAATCTGGATACCTTCGAACCTTCATCCGCTCTGACATTTCGCAGAAAGTTTTGCCTGCAGCTCGTCGCGCGTCATTTTCACTTCCCTCTTAAATAGCCATTATCAAGATACCACTGCACCGACTTTGGCAGCTCAAACTGTGTTCCCCAATCCATGCTGACCGAACCAAGGCAGGACGCGGCTCTGAGTCACTCCTGGTATAGGTTAACAATTTCGTACTGAAAGTATGTTTCTCGCTCTGATAGGACGACGGCAGTGCCCGATCCTCAAACGGTGTGCCTTCCGGCGAAGTGTATCTACAGAGAAGTTTGACTCCAGCGGCCATCTTGGCATCTGTTACTGCAGCCGGTGCCGAACTGGACAGCGTGTACGCACCGCTGCGGCTCGAAAATTCCGTCCTGCTCAGGAAATCTCGTGAATAACGTTCCAATGCAAACCATCATCGCTTCGCACGAGCCAAGATTTGCGCTGAGATCGGTCGATGGGGTCGGTCGTTTCCAGGCTACCTACGTACCCCACCGAAGGCATCAACCCAAATCTTCCTTCTGCGAACACTTGACCGGACGGCAATGAATTGATGCGCACGGGTTCACAGTATAAGTCGGACGACCCATCTGCCAGAGAAATACGCACTATGTTGTCGTTGCGTAAGCCGTCCCACGAATCTCGCTTCTGAATTCCATAGATATACTTAAAGCTATCGGCAACGATACGACTCCCCGCGTAGGCGAGCCCGTGATGCACGGACTGCACTGAGAGCCTCTCGTCTGTCAAACAGACGGCGAGCCCCTCGGCATCGTTCGCTCTCGGCTCAAGATCCAACAGATCGGCATCGTCGGACATAAGCAGATTCGGAACCGTGTATTGAGCTACTAGGCTCTTACCAAGAATTGCAACGATGGACTCTGGGTACGGTTGCGACGGAAAGTCTTGCCTAGAGCCTCTATCAAGCTGCCTGCAGTCCTTAGTGAACGAATCGTGAACCAATTCCCGATGACGCTGGCTCGCGCCATCCATGCCCACGCGGAAAATCTGGCGATACTGGCCGATTCCGAGAGCTGAGACGATCCGTCTTCCGCCTTCGCTTTTCTCTGAACGCGGTTGTAGGCCCACCAGCTCGAGAACGCCGTCGCTCCACTGACCGTCGCAGGCGCGAAAGTTTGGACACGCGGTCATGAAGACATCGTCGCCGGAAAGCGTCAGACAGTGCGAGTTCAACCCATTGGACCAGATCAGCGCCCACTGTTCCGGACCCGAAACAGAAAAGGCCACTGGCAGCCCGGTCGGGGGCTCCATAGCTGGACGAGCATCCGGTGCAGAGAACCGGTGACTCCAGCGCCAGCCATCGGACCGCAAGATCGCAACCCCCGAATGGCTAGCAGTCCAGGAAAAACGACCGTTGGTGCCTGCATCTCGGAAAACGGTTCGCGAATCGACCAGCACCGTCACGCCATCACTGCGCAAGCCGAGCAATCTACCTTTGGTGTCTACCAGCAGTGGCTCGCGCATGGCCGCGAAATGAGTGGAGTTCAGCATAGGTTCTGTCATCTTCCGCTTCCGTAGATCGTCGTTGTGAGCTTGCTGCCCGCCCAGTATCCAACGACACCCCCACAATTCCACGCAACCGTACCGACTGGGCCGAACACGGATCCGGACACTGGTCTGGAGCCCCCCCCGTTTCTCGATAGGAATTCACTTTGTGCTCCTGATCCCGCGCAAGGGTCCTGCCAGGGTCACTCAGGCTCGGATTGCTATCCAACCGTCGCGCCGTCACCTCCACTTCATCGAGGATGTACTTCGGTGTGATCTGCACTTCCTGCAATTCGTCCACCGTTTTCCCCTCGCGCTTGTGCCATCGCCACCGACCGGGGCCTCATCCCGTCCATGATCGAGTTTCCTGAAGCATTCCCAAACACATCACATCCGCCACAACATTAGTAACAAACTTCCCGCCGAACGCACTTCTGATCGCAGCGCTCGTCGTGGCGCTGGCAATGTGCCCACCAATCGCCATTGCCTGTGGCGAGGGGCGGCTCTTGAATACGATCGCCTCAAAATCCTGCAGCAAGTGGGCTCCTTTTACGTCCTCGCTGCGCCGATAGGCCGAGTGCGACTCGTCCAGCAACCCCTGCAGATGCTGAACTGTCTCTGGAGCTGTAAAACGCTATCGTACAAACTCCATTCCGGCATTCAGCTCCGAAAAGGCCAAGTCCAGCGTTAATTGATCCTTCTCGCTGAGGAAGTCCTCGCGAGGGAAGCGATCGGGAGCACACAATATAACGGTAGCTAGAAAATCATATAGGCGATCAAAGTTCTTCACACGTTTCATTACGACAGCACCAATCCTTAGGGTAGCTGCCACCGAGCTGCGTCGGCCGCACGATTGTAATTCGATCTCCACCGGAGAACGATGGGAAGTTCACGATCTGGGGCGAGCTAAGCCACTGCTCGCCAACTGTTGCATCCATCGTAAGCCTCGCTCCCGGGATACGGATATCCGGTCGCGCTGCAATTGAACCACTCGCATCGACCATAGCCGCCCCCGTTATCGGATGCGGGCAACACGCTCAACGACCTCCGGTACCGAGATATCAAGAGCCTTCGCTATCTGGAAAAGATCGAGTGCATCTACTCGTGTCCGACCCGTCTCCAGCTTTGAAATAAAGCCGCTCGATCTCTTAATTCGAGCCGATAACCGTCGCTGGTCCCACCCACGCCTCTCGCGCGCGGATCGAATCTCCTTAATAAGCAGCTCTGCCATGCGCGCAAGTAGCTTTTCGGTAATTGCAGGGGTCGACGCGTCCGCTGGCATTCTTACTAGTGGAGCTGCAGGGTCGAGTGCTCGCTCGACCAACGACTTCGGCGTGTACCCCGACCCCCACGCAATTCGGATCAGGTCAAGTGCGGAAACTCGCCGCTCTCCGATTTCCGTCTTCCACACGAATGCGAGGGGCAACCCACTTGCCTCCGCGAAACCGCGTTGAGTGAGCCCATTAGATTGCCGAGCCTCCACGACGGCTGCCATCAGCGCTCGATGCGCCGGGCTACGCAGGTTCTTCAAATCCTTTGCCCCTGAATTAGAGGCGGAGAACTACAGCGCGGAAACCTCTTGCCTCCGTTTCCGATACCGGAGTAAGCTCGCGCCATCTGCATCTGGTCCGGAGGCGTGCTACGCAAAACTGGATTTGGGTGCAGGAGGAAGGTTCATGGGCGACTCGGCCATCGAACGCATCCGCGCGCGACACGGAGAGGCTCTCCGCCGTACGATCCAGCACGGACTTCGAACTAGCGGTGGTGTCCTCACCGAGGACGTTGAAGATCTTGAGCAGGAGATCTACGTACGGCTGCTAGAGCATCAGGCTCGCGGCAAGTCGCTAACACAAGTGAAGGCCTTGCGCTCGGCGAGAGAACTCGTTCATCAGCGATTGAAGCTGCAACGTCGCGAAGCGCGCCTGTGCTCCGAGGCCATAAAGATACAGGCCGTCCGCCATCCGAGCGGAAGATGGGATCCTGAAGACGAGCTTGTAGCACCTTATCTAGCAGCTCAAGTACTGCAGCGGCGTCTCGAGCATATGCCTTCCCTCGTGCAACACATCGTTGCTGAGCATCACATCCAGGGTCGGCCCCAGCGACAGATCGCCGCATCCCGAGGCATGACGCCAACAGCGGTTAGCGAATGCCTCGGATGGGCGTCTATCTCTTCAGATAGGTTCGTTCTGCCGCATTTTCTACGGAACGCCTAGAGAGGGTACTTATGAGCCCCTAGAAACGCTTTCAGCTTTATCAGCGACCCCCGCCGGTGCGCAAACACCGACGAGGGTCTAACCACAGCAAAACCTAGCAAGAGGTTGCCATGGCTACCGACGAGTTTAACCGCGACAGCGAGAAGAGCACCAACGAGAATCAATCGGACCCCAAGACAGAACGCGTCACTTCCAAAAGAAAAGCAAAGCGCAAAAGGAAAGGAAGTTCGACACCGTCCGATCACTCACTTGACCATGTGCTGGGGATGTTCGCCAACGCCCGCTCGATATTTGAGACTGCGACAGCTGCGCTAAGCGCAACGGAGGAGCACTCTTCGATTCTCGTCACATTTCATGTGGCACTTGAATCGCTGGATGCCGCTTATGACGCGTTTGATTACGCCATTATTGAACGCGCTCATCGAGACTAAATTGACGAGGCATTAGCTCTGCGTTGACTCGCCAGAACCTCGTTCTAATAGGGCATGGAGGTCTTTGTGCTAATACTCACTCGCAGAATTGGCGAACGATTACTGATTGGAGACGATATCAGCGTCTCGATACTCGGCGTGAAGGGCAATCAAGTACGCGTGGGCATCGATGCGCCTAAAGCTGTGCTCGTGTATCGAGAAGAGTTATACGAACGTCTCAAGCTCGAAATCGGAGGCGCCAACGACGCGCGCACTTCGGCGCAAACGAACGACCCTATTGATAGCTGAATTCCGGGTCGGATCGCAGCACGCCGGATTGCATATATGCCCAGGAAGCGACCTGCCATAGGCCAGCGGCTCGCGCTGCGATCTCCGCTCATCTCTTCCACAACATCGCACGCAGCCGCATTGGACGGTGCACCACCCGTGCATCTTGTTGCATTCGCGGACGGCACGTCCCGCCTGGTGTTGCAGCCCGTAGCCTTGCGTGCCGCACTGTCGCGCGATGTTGCATCGTCGGAAATAGCGTTGCTCACGCACCGATCGCTCGCAACGCATATACGCGAGCAAGTTCATCGCGTTCGCTTCTCGTCCAGAGCAGCGCCTGGGACAAGCATATCGCCGTCAACGAAGTCTTCAGACATGGAGGATTTATGCGCATACGTCGAGAAAGCAAAGCAGATTCTGCCTGGCTGTTGCCGGCACACTCCACCGATGGTGAGGCAGATATACGCGCACTGCTGCAGCAGCCCGTAATTGCTTCAGGTGAGGGATTGGCGATAAGCGCGCAATCCTCAGCCACCGAAGTGATCGGTGCCGGTGAATCGAATGCAGGACCCACTAATCGGCTTGCGAGGAGAGCCGGGCGGACGGGCCGACAGCGCCAAATAGTGACACTCCCGAAATGGGTTAATGAAAAGCTGCCGGCTTTGGATCAAATCCTATCAGCGCGGGATGTTGCTCGACTAACGCGGCGACGCCGTTGGGTGGTGTACGCACTGACGTTGTTCGGTGGATTCCCCAGACGACGGCGATTTAAAGGCAGTGCTATCGGCTGGGCGAAGCAAGACATAGTCGCCTGGTTGGCCAAGCACGGCCCAAGGGAGCGGCGGCTTACGCGGCGCCTGAATCGCCGCCGTACGAGATCGCCTTTGCTCTTTCAGTTATCGCTGCCAATGTATCTCGCGCGCACGCGACGCGCACGAGGTCCATGCAACGCGCGACGAGGAGGCAAGCTGTGAGCACCGAAGCCTCCAATACGAGCTCACCGCGCGTTGCCGAATTTCGGACCCAAGCGTCCGTACTAACACAAACGCCCGTTGCTCCGACACGCTATGTATTGCTCTCTCTCGCCACGCTCGTGACCGGGTATTCGATCAAGGCGATGGAGAGAAAAATTGAGCGGGGTGACTGGGTGGAGAGCAAAGTCTGGCGACGTGCCCCCGATGGTCGAATCCTGATTGATCTGGTCGGTTATCAGAAATGGGTGGAGGGCGCATGACCGCGGTCGGTGCGCCACGCGCGAAGCTCTCTTACTTAGAGTCTCTACCGAGCGCTTGTGCACGTGGCGTCACGTCCTGGGATGCGCGTGGCCATGTCAGTCTGAAGCAGACAGCATACCTTAACCTGCAAGGAAGTTAGCCGTGGGCAAGAGGACAGATCTGAGCGGTGTTCGGGCAAAAGGCCCCGACAAAATTCAGCTCGATTTCCGGGTCGATGGCGTGCGCTATCGACCTACCATTGACCGCCCTCCAAGTGAGGGCAATCTTCGCCGCGCTCACAAACAGCTCCTTGAAATTAAGAAGCGCATTAAGTACGGCACCTTTGACTTCGCTGAAGAGTTTCCTGACTATCGTCTTGAGACGCCAACGCGAGCAAACTCGGAGGAAACTAAGAAGAAAGAAACCTGCAGCGAGGTCTTCGACAGGTTCTTAGCTCACTGCGAGATGCGGGTCGCGATGGACGACATGGCATTCTCCACCCTGGACGGCTATCGCGATATTTTGGATGGGATTTTTCGACCGAAGATTGGAGACAAGCTGTTCGAGCAGATTGTCTATTCGAAACTAGCTGAAGTCGTTGCGGCCCACACCAAGGGTCGCAAGAAGAAGACCTATAACAACGTGACGAGTGCGATCCGAACGGCGTTCAAGTTCGGCTACAAGGATCTTCCGGGAAAGTTCAATCCGGCTCTGGCGCTGACATCGTTTCGACTCACCGCTAAAGATCGTCCGCGTATCGACCCGTTCACGATCAGCGAAGCCGAAGCGATCATTGCCGCCTCGCATTCCATGCACGGTGAGTGGTATGGCAACTACGAGGAGTTCAGTTTTTTCACGGGTGTAAGGCAATCGGAGCAGTTTGCGCTGGAACTGAGTGACTGCAACCTCTTAAAAGGCTCGATCAGCATTACGAAGGCCGTGGTTCTCTCGCGGAAAAAGAATCGGACCAAGACCAACGAGGATCGCGTAATCGAGCTATGCCCGCGCGCTTTGGAAGTTCTCCGAAGGCAACTCGCGCTTCGTGAGCGGATGAAGGCTGCCGGCAAGATCAGGCACCGCTGCGTGTTTTTCACGGAGACCGGCGAGCCGTTTCAGACCGTCTACCTGCCCTACAACCGCTGGCGTGAGGTTATGGAATCCCTGCCGATCCCATACCGAAAGCCCTATAACCGACGCCACTCGTATATCAGTTGGCGGCTCATGATTGGCCACAATCGGCTGCTCGTCGCCGAGGAAGACGGTCACAGCGTCACAACGATGGAAAAGAGGTACGCAGCGTGGATTCAGGGGACCAGCACGGACGATCTCGAGATGATCCGAGAGGCGATGGCGAACTCCCCGCGCAATGCTGAGGCTGGCACCAAAAACGTAGAAATCCCCCCTCAGTCCCCCGAAGCTGGCACCAGACTACGAAACTCACGCCATCGGAACGCCTACCCCCGCAGCATCCCCTGCGCGTCAGCACACGCTAAGCAATTGTTTTAACAAGGAAATTTAGGAAAAATGCTCGCCCAAAAAGTTGGCTGGGGTGGCAGGATTCGAACCTACGAATGGCGGGATCAAAACCCGCTGCCTTACCACTTGGCGACACCCCAAACGCTTTCTTAAGAACTGCAGAAACTGCTACGCCGACTTACTCTTCGCGCTCGCGCCCAATAGCGCGTGCACCGGCGAAACATTCAACCCGCGAGCGACGAAGCTCGTCCACCGCTCCGGCACGCGCGCCGCAATAAGCTCCGCTTCCGCCGCGCCGTTGCAGGCCGCGAAGATACAGGACCCTGTCCCAGTGAGCCTCGCTGGTTCGAACTGCGCGAGCCAGTCGAGTGCCGTCGCGACTTCCGGGAAGCGCGCCCGCGCCACCGGCTCGCAATCGTTCCGCCCGCCCGTCTCGAAAAAGGCGCGCATTGTGATGGGGGGAGAATCACGCGTCAATTCAGGCGCCTGGAAGATATCGCGAGTCGTGATATGCACCCCGGGATGCACAATAACAAACCACCGCTCGGGCAACTCGACGGGCACCAGGCGCTCGCCACGACCCTCCCCCCACGCCGATGAACCATGAATAAAAACAGGAACATCCGCCCCCAGGGTGATGCCGATATGGGCAAGCTGCTGAAGACCCAGGCCAGTAGCCCAGAGATGATTGAGCGCGAGAAGCGTCGTCGCGGCGTCGGAGCTGCCGCCGCCCAGGCCCCCGCCCATGGGAATTCGCTTGATGACCCGCAGCGTCGCGCCTTGCCGGGTGCCTGTTGCCACCTGCAACGCACGGGCAGCGCGCACCACGAGATCCGCTTCTGGGTCGACACCATCAGCACCGAAGGGGCGTTCGATGACGCCGTCATCACGCACGGTGATCTCCACCGTATCGTTAAGGTCGATGAGCTGAAAGAGCGTCTGCAGATCGTGATAGCCGTCAGGCCGACGGCCGGTGATATGCAGGAAAAGATTCAGCTTGGCCGGCCCGGGCCAGCGCGTCGGGGCGTTCACGCGCTTACGATCCCCAAGCGTCGACCAACAGCCGCACGCGAACGCCTTCCCGCTGCAAGGTCAATCGCTGCGGTAACCACTCGCTAGCGGCAGATGCGGGGATATATCCGCCGTACTCAATCTCCCAGCCGGACTGCTCCAGCCGAGCCAGGCGTCGTTGCGGGTCTAAAGTTTCCTGCGACGGCAGCGAGGGATCAGACACCCCAAGCACCCAGTAACGAAGGCTGGTGAGCGGAGGCTCAAAGCCCAGTCGAGCGGCAAGCTCAGTGCGCGCCGAAGCGTCATCCAGCTGCTCACCGCGGGAGTTAACGACACGCAATGTCGCTCCGTCAGCAGAGATCTGCACGCCGCCAACGCCGAGAGGACCATCCAGCGAAACTTCCGAGCGGTTGCCTTCCTGCGTCCAACGGAGGCTGGCGTTGAAGCCCTCTTCGCCCGCGGCGACAGCGACGCGACCTTTGAGGTTGAAATGCTGGCGCGCTTGCAGCTCGGTGCGCCGAGCCTCCCAAGACTCCAGCGTCGGCGGCGTGCCTGGCGCCGGAGCGCGCATCGTCTGGCAGGCAGCTAATAAACTAACTGCGAGGACAAGACCAACAGGCGCAACGCGCCGCACGCCACCTGCGGTAGTCAGCCGCTGACGTCCCGCAGCTACTCGCACGACGGTGCGAACCAAGCTCAGCGCTATCGACCTCGGCACAGCCGCGCAATTTCGCAGCAACGAATTATTGAGGCCACCGTCTGTAGCCGGCCGCAACCATCCAACACGCCCGCCCATGATCTTCATCTTCCCGCCGCCGGCACAATCCGATCTACCGTCGCCTTCAGATGATCCGAATCCGGCGTACGCGCCAACGCGGCGGCCCACACCTTTCGCGCCTGCTGCTGATCTCCGCTAACCCACAGCGCCTCGCCCCAATGCGCAGCGATCTCCGCATCGCGCGCCAGCTCATAAGCGCGCTGAAGTATCACCACCGCACCTCGCGCATCGCCCTGCTTGAAGCGCACCCAGCCGAGGCTATCCAACGCAGCCGCGCTATCCGGCGTAATCACCAACGCGCGCCGAATGAGAGTTTCCGCCCGATGCAACTCGATACCGTGATCCGCCAGCGTATAACCCAACGCGTTCAGCAACACCGGATCCTCCGGCCGATCAACCAGCATCCTCTCCAGCACAGCCACAGACTCTTTCACCTGCCCATCGCGCTCGAGCAGAACCGCCTGGTCATATTCCAACGACGGGTGACGCGGATGCCGCTCCAACGACGCTTTCACCAGCGCCAACCCAACATCCAACTCACCGTGATCCGCAAACAGGTGTGCCTTCGCCAACGTCATCTCGAACAAACTTTCCGGATGCGCGCTAACGTAATCATCCAGCAGCTCCAGCGCACCGGTGCGATCGCTCTTCTCCAACAGCAGATCCGCAGCCCGGGTTCGCGCCGTAAGCGCTACGGAGGAATCAATCAGCCGTTTGTAGCCAGCAAGCCCGGCTTCGGTATCACCATCGCGAACAGCAATGTCGGCGAGATACAGCAGCGCGACGTCACCCGCCTGGCCATTGCTCGCCAGCTCCAACAACCGCCACTGCGCTTCCGCGAGATCACCACTCTCGAGAGCCAACAGCGCCAAACGACGGTTCGCCTCCGGCGCCGTGTCTTCCACCGCGCGCAGCCGTGCGAGCTCGATGCGCGCCTCCTCGAAGCGATCCAACGCAACCAACACGTCGGCGAGCTCGAACTTGCCGCCCTCCGCATCTTCCCGCATGACCTGTCGCGCAGTCGCAAGCGCGTTCAGCTCATCGCCCTGCATGACATACACGCGGGCCAGCACCCGCTTGGGCGCAACGGCCTTGGCATCAAGCGCCAGCGCATCGCGCGCGAACCGCTCGGCACGGGCGACGTTCTGCGCGTCGAGCGCAAGCTCTCCAAGCAACGCGAGCCCTGCGGGCGAAATGCGGGACAGATCCAACGGCCCCGTCAACGCAGCAAGCACCGCGGAAGGCGTGGAATCCTCGATCAGCTCGCCCATCAGCTCCGCGAGCTTGTCGTCACCGTAGGTTTCGCCCTGGGGCAACAGCCGCGTCAACGCGTCGCGCGCCTCGGGTATGCGATACAGCCGAAGTGCAACCTCTGCGTAGAGCAGCGCAGCCTCTTCATCATCCGGAGAGAGGGCATACCACCGCTGCACGGCTTGCCACGCCGCCGGCATGTGCTCGCAACCCACGGCGACCTCGCTCGCACGTCGTGCCAGCGTTACCGGCCCTCGTAAGGCCGCGTCCGCGTAGTTTTCGGCGGCGACCTTGCATTCCCCACGCTCGAGCGCGATCTCCGCGACCACGGTCAACGCGTTCGGATCCTTCCCGACCCGCGAATCAACGGCAGGCGAAGGCATTACCGTACAACCCGTCCCCAGGCAGCACGCCAGGATTACGGCCCCAAAACTGAAAGAATTTGCACGCACGCGGCGGACTATAGAGTGTCCGCCGGACTGGCGCATGGACGCTCGCCTTGTCAGCGCCGCCAGCGATCCCCGAGAATGCCGCGCCCCAAAGCACCCGGTGCCCATGAAGGACTCGATCCGCAATCGCCTGGAGAAGATGACCGACCGCTTCGAAGAGGTCGGCCGCCTGCTGGCCGCGCCCGAAATCGCCGGCAATTCCAGCCAGTTCCGCGAGCTCTCCATGGAGTATTCGCGCCTCGAGCCCGTGGCCCGGCGCTTCGGCCTGTTCCGCGACCTCGAGCGTGACTTCGCGACCGCGCGCGAAATGCTGGACGACACGGATTCCTCCATGCGCACGCTCGGCGAGGAAGAAACCCTCCGCGTCCAAGCCGCGCTCGATGCCGAGGAAATCCAGCTCCGGCAACTCCTCGTGCCGAAAGATCCCCGCGACGATAAAGGCATCTTCCTCGAAGTACGCGCCGGCACGGGCGGCGATGAAGCCGCCATCTTCGCGGGCGACCTGTTCCGCATGTACGCGCGATACGCGGAAAACCACGGCCTCACGGTCGAAGTCGTCAGCGAAAGCCCCGGCGAGCACGGCGGCTACAAGGAAATCATCAGCCGCGTCGGCGGCAAGAGCGTGTTCGCACGCTTGAAGTTCGAATCCGGCACACACCGCGTGCAACGCGTGCCGGCTACGGAGGCGCAAGGACGCATCCATACGTCCGCATGCACCGTCGCGATTCTTCCCGAGATCGACGAAGTCGAAGACATCGAGATCAATCCGGCCGATCTGCGCGTCGATACCTTCCGCTCCTCAGGCGCTGGCGGCCAGCACGTGAACAAGACGGAGTCGGCGATCCGCATCACGCACATCCCAACGGGTGTCGTCGTGGAATGTCAGGACGAACGCTCCCAACACAAGAACCGCTCGCGCGCGATGTCGCTGCTCAAAGCACGACTCTTGGCCGCCGAGCAGGAAAAACAGCAGAGCGCTCAAGCTCACACGCGTCGTCTGCAGGTGGGCAGCGGAGATCGCTCCGAGCGCATCCGCACGTACAACTTTCCTCAGGGCCGTGTGACAGACCATCGCATCAACGTCACGCTGTACAAGCTCGCGCAATTCATGAATGGCGACCTGGACGAGCTGCTGGACGCGCTCCAGCAGGAATATCAGGCCGAACAGCTCGCGGAAGAGGAATGAACGAGCACCTGTCGAAGTCGTCGATCGACGCTTCGGCGGGCTCGCCAGACCTGCGCATCGACAGCGTCACGGGCGTCGATGTTTCCTTACGCATCGCGGGCATCGGCGCGCGCGCCTACGCTTTCACCATCGACCTGTTCATTCGCAGTGTGTTGTCGAGCGCGTGGTATGCAGTCAGTGCGCTCGTCTACAACGGCGGACGCGGGCTGGAGACGCCGCTCGAGGCATCCCCAGCCTGGTATTTGTTGGTAGTGACGCCCGCCTCGGCTTTGTACCTCCTCTACCATCCAGTGGTTGAAGTGCTCATGCGCGGCCGCACGCCTGGAAAACGCATGGTCGGCGTGCGCACGACCAAACATGACGGCGCGCTGCCGGGCACCGGTGCTGTGTTAGTTCGAAACATCTTCCGCATCGTCGACAGCATTCCGGTGATGTATGGCGTTGGCCTCGTCACCGCAATGCTCACACGCAACAACGTACGTATCGGCGATCTGGCTGCCGGAACTGTGTTGGTCTACGACCATAGCAACGTCGAGCTTCCTGAATATCCGGGCGAGCGCACGCTTCCCGGCGGGCTGGACAACGCATCAGCCGAAATCCTGGACGAACTATTGCAACGCTGGCCAACGTTAAGAGCCGACGCGCGACATCACCTCGCTCGCCGCGTGTTAGCTCGTCACGCGCCCGATGTTGTTCCCGCAGAGGATGACGCGAGCCTGCGTCTGCAAGTGGAAACACTGCTCAAAGGCGCGCGCGCGTGAGCAAAGCAGGACGCGAGCAGGCCCTCACTTCCGAGTTCATGCGCCGTGCGGACTCGTGGCGGCAAGCGATCGAACGTATACGCCGCCTCTCCACCAAACGAACGGATGATGTCGAAGACGCCCTGCGCGTCGCGGATGACTATCGCCTGCTCGCTCACGATCTGGCGCGAGCACGTCGGCTCGCTCCTGCCAGCCGCGCGCTCGAGTATCTCGAATCGGCATACGCGCAGACACACGCATCGCTCCGCAAGACAGCCTCTCATCCCGGCTACGCGCTGTGGAGCCTGTTCCGCGATCAGATTCCGGCAGTGGTGCACGAGCTGCGGCATTACATCTTCTGGGTAACGCTGCTGTTCATCGCATCGACCGTCGCGGGCGCCTGGCTCGTGCACACTTATCCAAATCTCATCGGACTGTTCGCATCGCCTGATCTCATCGCCACGGTCGAACGCGGCGAGCTCTGGACCGAAAGCCTGCTGAACGTCACTCCGTCGTCAGTGCTTTCGCTGCGGATACTGACAAACAACATTGTCGTCAGCGTCGTCGCCTACTGCGCGGGGCTCGTATTCGGGCTCGGCACGTTTTACATCGTCGGGCTCAACGGACTGATGCTCGGCTGCATCTTCATGTTCACCGCGCAGCACGGCCTGGCCGACGGATTGTTCAGCTTCGTCGTCGCGCACGGCTGCGTGGAGCTGTCCGTCATGTGTTTGTCGGGTGCGGCGGGCGCGGCCGTAGGTGAAGCGCTCATCCGGCCGGGAGAAGGCGGCCGCGCGAAATCATTTCAGCTGGCGGCGATGCGGTCCGGCAAACTGCTGCTCGCCTGCGTCGTGTTGCTCGTCGGCGCGGGAATCATCGAAGGGTTCGTCTCGCCCAACCCGGACTTCCCGCTCTGGACGCGCATCGTCATCGGCGTGGGCTACTGGCTCTTCATGGTCGCGCTGCTGCGAGGCTGGCTGTTCGGCAGGAGTCGCAGCACGCGCGCCGTCGCGGTTTAGTCAGATTCGGCGCGCACGCCGCAGCTTCTCATACTCCGTGAGCACGGCCTCTTCCAGCACGTTCTCCCTGGCGGCAATCACAGGCGCACCGAGACGGCGAAGCAAAACACGCTGCGCGGCCGCCCGATTCTCGTGATCCTGCGCTGCCAGCGCGACCCAAGGATCACGCCAGCTATCCGCTTCCCGCCGAATGAGATCCCCAATATCAGGACTGTGTACGCCCGCCACTACCACGAGATGAGGCGGTGACAACAACCGCACAGCGCGAGCGAGCTGGTCCGCGACGGCGGCGTCATCCAGATCCGTCAGCAGCACTACGAGCGAGCGATGTTTGAGGAGACTGTTGATGCGAATGGCGGCAGACACTGCATCTGATTCCGCGGGCTGCACAGTCAGCTGCTCGAGCGTTTTACGAATACGCATCACCGCATGCAGCCCGCGATCCGGCACGCAAACGGCAAGCGGACGATCGGAATACACCACAAGCCCCACCCGATCATCATTTGGGGTGGCGACTTCCGCGAAGCGCGCGGCAATGTTGGCGTACAGACCGAATCGATCCAGCCGTCCCGCGCGAATGCGACTGAAGCGGCCCGCGTCGATGGCGATCAATACATCGAGATGCTGATCTTCACTGAACTCGCGCGTAATCAGACGCCCCGTGCGGGCGGTGGCTTTCCAATCCACGCGCGCGAGCGGATCACCCCGAACATAAGCTCGCAGCTGATGAAGTTCAGATCCCGCGCCTGCGGTTCGGCGGGGACGCGTTCCTGAAGCAGTGCCTCTGGGCCGCACGCGATCCACCTTCGCCGTGTCGGGCGCCACAGATACCTTGCGCGAAGGCTGCAATGTTCGCGGCCACCACGCCAGACCCAACACGCCGCAAACACGCGCGGGCAGCTCGGGCCACACACTCGCTCCTAACCTGACAGGGAGCAGCACGAACGGATCACGACCCGCTCCGCGCGCGGGCACAGTGAGCTTGCGTGTGTCGTGAAGCGGCTCGAAGCCGACCGGCATCGCCGGCGCATACTCGAGCTCGATGTCACGGCCGAATTCACTGTGAAACGCGAACGCGGCGGGTTGTTCGCGCCCCAGAAAAAGCGCTCCCGGAAACTCCACATCGGCCCGAATGACGGCGCGCCGGGTCATATAACCTTCGAGAGCCAGCCCTGCCAGCAACAACGCTGCGGGCCACAGCCACGCATCCTGAAAACCCGGCTGTTCCGACCACACTCCCATGATCGCCAGCAGCGCCGTGGCGACGATCAGAACGTATGCACGAACCGCGAGGTGCATGGCTCAGCGGGGAACAGGTGTCTCGTTCAGCAGCAGGCGCACGACTTCAATATCAGATGTGCCTTCCAGCGCCGTCTCGGGTGTCAGCAGGAGCCGATGCGACATCACGGCGACAGCGACTTCCTTCACATCATCAGGGGTCGCGAAATCAGCACCGCGCAAGCCGGCCGCGATTCGGGCCGCCCGAATGAGCGCGAGTGCGCCTCGTGTTGAAAGACCTAACGACAAGCGCGGATGCTCACGTGAGGCGCGAGCGATATCCAGCGTGTAACCCACAAGCGCTTCGGAAACATGAATGGCGTCGGCTTCCACCCGCGCCGCCTGCAGCAGCGAAGGGTCGATCGTCTCGAGCGGGGGAGCAGCCGCCTCGCCTACCGCCGTCACGCCGCCGTAGCGGGTCAGAATTTCAGCTTCGGCGGCGCGCTCGGGATACGCCACGTCTATGCGAAGCATGAAGCGGTCGAGCTGCGATTCCGGCAACGGATAGGTTCCTTCGAACTCACGAGGGTTCTGCGTAGCCAGCACGAGAAAATCCGCTGGCAAGGCAAACACCGAGCGGTCGACGCTCACCTGCCGCTCCTCCATCGCTTCGAGCAACGCCGACTGCGTTTTAGGCCCGGCGCGATTGATTTCATCCATCAACACGACATCGGCGAACAGCGGGCCGGCGCGAAACTCGAACGTGCGTGTGGATTCATCAAACACATGCACGCCGACGATATCGCCCGGCATCAGATCCGGTGTGCCCTGGATGCGTTTGAACTCTCCGCCCAGCGCACGCGCGAGCGTCTTCGCCAGCAGTGTTTTTCCCAGGCCGGGGACACCTTGCACCAACACGTGCCCCCGCCCGATGAGCGCGATGGCGAGCGCGCGGATGGAGCTTTCGGCACCGATGACGACACGCCCCAACTCGCGCACGAGCACGGCTTCGAGATTCTGGATGGATGAGCTCATGCAAGCTGCCTGTCGATTTGAGTAAGAAGATTATGCAGACGAACGAGCGGCACGCGGCGGCCCGCGAGCGCATCGGCGTACCAGGCTTTCAGCCGCTCGAGATCCGCGGTGGCGACGCGGGGCTGGCGCTCGAGATATTCCCAGGGCACGGGCGAGCCTCGCGAAAGCGGCGGCATACGCTCGTTGACGCGCGCAAAGAATTGCTCGATGAGCCGGCGCGCCGCCGCGGCTGGGCGCAGCACTCGCGCGAGAAATCCGCCAGTGGCCTTCACCAGCTCTGCCTCGCGAGGCGCGGAAACCTGCCGAACAGGCACGAGCAACCGCGTCGAGCCGATTACCCAGATGAGCCACAGCCCGATGAGTATGCCGACCGTGATGTACAGCCGCCGGTCGGAGTAGAACTTGTCAGGATCGTAATTCGCGCCGACGCCCTGATGCACGTCGTCGAACAGCACGGTGCCCTCGCGGCTGAGATTCGCGCCGATGATGTTGGCGAGCAGGCGCGCATTATCCGCAGTGCCCAGCGCGCGATTCGTAAACAGCGAGCCGAAGCCGCTGACGACGATGCGTCCGGCGCCTAATGGGCGAGTCCACAGCGCGCCCTCACCTGTTTCCCGCTGGCGAGCGAGGGCCAGCACGAAGCCCTGATAAGGCACCTTCACGGTCCAGACCCGGGAGGTGTAATCTGATTCCGCAATGACTTCACGCACGTCGGTGAAATAAGCGTGCGGCCTGTTGGGAACGAGCACGGCGCGTTGCGGCTTCAGCAAGGGTCGCAACGGATTCATGGCCTCGTCGTTACTGGGCACGCCGTCAGGCGGCGGGGCCAACGAACGCTTCGGGGCGGGCTTGTTCCGCCGCTGCACACGTTGCTCGCGCGTCGTGACGGTTTCGAATTCGAGTCCGGTGAGCAGATTGAGATCGCCCGAGAGCGGGTCACCCAGCACGAACGACCAATCGGGTGTATCAGAAAGGGCCGCGAGCACCAACAGCGTATTGCCCTCGCGCACCCAGCGATCGAGCGGCCGAAACTCTTCGGTCTTGAATGACGTCGTAGCCGGCAGGGTGATGATGAGAATATTGCCGGACGCGGCGAGATCGTCCCGCGCACTCAGGGTGTCGAAGCCCTCCCGCAAGGAAACGACCCGAATGTTTTCCGCATCGAGCCAGGCCATCGCCGCGTGATAGCCATTGGCACGGCGCTCCTGAGTCGTCGGCCGCGGCACTTGCCTGCTCGTGTCGATGCCCCGCTCGCCCCGCACGTACAGCGCGAAAAATAAGATTCCCGCGCCTATGGCGAACAGCAGGGTCAGCAGCCGCTCCTTCATGCGCGCTTCCCGTCGCCGTCCAGGCGGTCCAGCAATTCGCGGCCCTGCTGGACGGCGGATTCCACCGACTCGACAGGCGCGTCGTCGTCCGAGAAACGCACCCGCTCCGTGGCCAGCGCCAGCTGCGACAGGCGCTGACGATCATCCGGCTCCTGAAGTTGCGCGGCTCGGGTGAGCTCCCGCACGGTGAGCGCGCCGGGCGGCGGCAGCCGTCCCAGTGCGCTGAGCCGGGAAATAATCAGCGACAACAATAACCGCGGTCGTTCAAATAGCGGCGCGGCTTCGATGTCTTTCATGCTCACACTCAGGCGCGCGCCTGTCGCATTCGTAACGCTCTCCTTGCCAGCGCGTGAGGCGCGTTTCAGCAGGCCTGCATGTCGGAGCTCGTTGAACACGATGAGCACGGCCAGCGCGACAATGACGGCATAAGCGCAGTACGTGATGATCTCGATGATCGTCTGCGACAGACCATGACGGCGAATGAGCCGCGCGAGAGTGCTGTCGTCAGTCGCCTCGTTGTTCGCTTCCAGCGCCGTGCGCAGCCAGGCTTTGAACCGCGCCCACACGCCGCCACGCTCCTGGGCGGAGGTCCCCAGATCGGCCAGCACGCGTTTGAGCTCGCCCACATCAGGCGCGCGGCCGTTCGATTGGACAGCAAGCTCGCGCGCGGCAAGATCCCGCAACTCCATGAGACTGCCGGCGGACAGATCATTGCCGGATTCTTTCCAGCCTCGCGGCAACCACGCCGCCCAGCCGCTGTTCTCCAGTGCATTCGAGAGCGCCGGACAGCGCTCGGCGATGCGCTCATAGCCCACATCGATCTCGATGTTGAGCTTCGGCAGACAGTCATCGATGGCGGTGCCCGCATCCTGCGCCAACGATGTCGAGGCGACTAGCAGCATCATCCACAAAGCTGTCGGGAGGCTGCGCTTCATCCCATGCGTGCTTCGAGATCGAGACCGTCACGACGCACGCGCAGATCGATGAACTGCGCCAACAGGATCGCGCAGATGAAGGGAGTGCCCACGGCACCCAGAGCGACGACTACGACGGAAGAAATCGCAGTCACCAGCGCGATATCGCCCGCGCCGATCAGGGGCACCATCATCGCGGCAAATGTCGCGGCGAGCAGGTAGAACACCAGCACCAACATCAGCATCACGATGAATACAGTCAACGTGCGCCACCAGTGGCCATATGTCAGGCGCACGCTGTAAGCGAGCGCGCCAAACGGCCCGCGCGGCGTCAGCAACAACGCAAAGAACGAGAACAGCAGCCCGATCAACAGGTAGATCGCGGGCAGCAGCGGCAGCAACATGACCCAGCGAAAAACGTCTTGCCGCGTGAAGTAGATCACGGGCCCGCTCAGCATCATGAGCATGAGCGCCTGGATGATCAGAAGCAGCAGCATGGGGAACAGTCTGCGCACGGCTTCGCGCAGCTCTTTGCCCATGTCGGCCTGCTGCCGGCTGGCGACCGCGTGCTGGCGCAGGATCAACGCGCTCCACAGGCCAATCGAGCCCAGCGCGGCGAGGACGTACAACACCCACCACACCGGATCACCCGCGCCGAAGCGTTCGAGCGCATGATCTCCCCCCACCATCGGACGGCCGCGCGCGAGCTGATAGATGTTCGGCAACTGCCCGATGAGCGTCGCCATCACACCATAGGGCAGGCACTTGACGAGCGTCGCCTTGAAGATGAGCACGCCCTGATCGAGCACTTCGGCAATCGAGCGGGGACGCGTCGGGGGATACAAGAGCTGTGACATGCGGGAATATTACGGGGGATGGATACGAATCTCACGATCGGCGCGCTGCTCGCACAGGGTAGCGAGCGCCTGCGGGCCAGTTCCGACTCACCGGCGCTGGATGCCGAGCTGTTGCTGACCCATGCGTTGAGCGTTCACCGCACTCGACTCAAGTCCCATCCGGAGGAGCTCGTGCCCGCCGCGCAGGAGGCCGCTTATGACGCGCTTCTGCAGCGGCGTGTGACGGGCGAGCCTCTTGCCTACATTGTGGGTCACAAGGGCTTCTGGTCGCTCGATCTCGCCGTCACGCCCGATGTGCTCGTGCCCCGGCCCGAAACCGAGTTGTTGATCGAGCGGGCGCTGGCCTTGCGCGACGAGCCGCAAGGCTCCGTCGTGGATTTGGGAACCGGCTCCGGCGCGATTGCGTTGTCGTTGGCGAGTGAGCGTCCGCAGTGGCTCGTCACTGCGGTGGATGTTTCTCCCGCAGCGCTTGCCATTGCGCGCAGAAACGCCGCGGCACACGGCCTCGAGCGTGTCGAATTCCTCGCAGGCAGTTGGTTCGCACCGCTGAAGGAGCGTCGTTTTGATCTCATCGTCAGCAATCCGCCGTACATTGCTGCGGACGATCCCGCGTTGTTGCATCCGGCCCTTCGCCACGAACCGCAGCTTGCCTTGACGCCGGGCGGCGATGGCATGAGCTCACTGCGGCAAATCATTCGCGCGGCGCCGGCGCATCTGCATGCGGGAGGCTGGTTGGTGCTAGAGCATGGCTGGGAGCAGGCGAAGAATGTGGCGCGTGAGCTTGTGGCGTGCGGCTTCACTCACGTACGCTCGCACCGCGATCTCGCCCGGCACGAGCGCATTACCGAAGCCTGGTGGAAATAGCCGGAAAAACACGAGGAAAGTATGATTCGCTTCCAGACATCCCATGGCGACTTCACGATCGAGCTTTATCCGAAGGAAGCGCCGAAGACCGTTGAGAATTTTCTGCGCTACGTCGACGAATCCTTTTTCGACGGCGTGGTGTTTCACCGCATCGTGCCCGGATTCGTGATCCAGGGCGGCGGGCTCAACGCGGACTTCTCCTCGAAGAAGAACCATCCGCCCATCGGCAACGAGGCGGACAACGGTCTGAAAAATCTGCGCGGCACCCTGTCGATGGCTCGCACCAGCGACATCAACAGCGCCACGTCGCAGTTTTTCGTGAATCTGTCGGACAACGCGTTCCTCGATCACTCCAAGCGCGACTTCGGCTATGCCGTGTTCGCGCGCGTGACCGAAGGCATGGACACCATCGACAAGATCGCGAAGGTGAAGACCGGCACACGCAAGGGTTATCAGGATGCTCCGCTCGAAGACGTCGTAATCGTCTCGGCGCGGCGCGTCGATGCCGCCTAACAGAAGCGCCCCCGGCCGCCGCAGCGTCGGCGGCCGGTTGTTCAGATGGATCGGACTGCTGTTCGTCGTCTTTGTCATTCTGACGATTGCTCCTGTTATCGCGATGCGCTGGGTGGATCCGTTCACCAGCGCCTTCATGGTTCGCGCGCGTCTCGAGGCGCTCACCGCGAAAGATCGCACCTATCAAACACGGTACGAGTGGCGCGATTACGCGCGCATTTCGCCGCACGCGGCCATTGCTGTCGTGGCGGCGGAAGATCAGCTGTTTCCGTTCCACCATGGGTTTGATCTGAAATCCATCAAAGAGGTGGTGGACGATGCCGATGGCGGCCGGCCGCGGCGTGGCGCAAGCACGATCTCGCAGCAGGTGGCGAAGAATCTGTTTCTCTGGCCGGGACGCAGCTATGTGCGCAAGGGGCTGGAGGCGTGGTTCACGGTGCTGATCGAAACACTGTGGCCGAAGAAGCGCATCCTGGAGATGCATCTGAATATTGCGGAGTTTGGCAAGGGTGTTTACGGCGTGGAGGCTGCGTCTCGCCGTTACTTTGGCAAATCTGCGTTGGCATTGACGCGTAGCGAAGCCGCGTTGCTGGCGGCGGTGCTGCCGAACCCGGCACGACTCCACGCGGATCGCCCGTCGCGCTATGTGAACTCACGGCGTGAGTGGATATTGGGCCAGATGGCGGGCCTCGGCGGCCCGTCTTATCTGCGGGTGATAAATAAGGATGCGGGCAAGGCAAAGCGGGCGCGGTGAATGCAGGCCGCATGGCGAAGCCGCTGCGACAACACTACGACGGGCCAATCTGCGCGACTGACTGTTGCAACAATAGTCGGCTGCCTCGAGGTAACCGCAAGCACGCAACTACCGTCGGCGAGAGGGTAGCCCGCATCTGCGCAAAGGGCCGCAGCCACCCGGCTCAACCGGCATCGCCGCCTGACATACGCGCGCCGCCTCACGAAGCCGGCGCGCTTTATGTTTACGCCGCGACGACTTCGCCCGGCTCGTAACCCAGATTGGGCGAGAGCCAGCGCTCGGCTTCATCCAGGGTCATGCCTTTGCGACGCGCGTAATCTTCGACCTGATCGCGATCGATCTTGCCGATGCCGAAATACTTCGCCTGCGGATGCGCGAAGTACCACCCGCTCACCGCGGCCGTTGGATACATCGCATACGACTCCGTAATGCGAATGCCGGCATTACGCTCTACATCCAACAGCCGCCACAGCTTCGCCTTCTCCGTGTGATCCGGACAGGCGGGATACCCCGGCGCAGGTCGAATTCCCGCGTATTCCTCGTGAATGAGCTGTTGGTTCGTCAACGCTTCGGCTGACGCGTATCCCCAGAACTCGCGGCGAACGCGCTCGTGGAAATGCTCCGCGCAGGCCTCGGCAAACCGGTCCGCCAGCGCCTTCAGCATGATGCTCGAGTAATCGTCATGCCCCTTCTCGAAGCGTGCGATGTGCTCCTCGATACCGATGCCCGCCGTCACCGCGAACGCACCCATGTAATCTTTCACACCGCTCGATTTCGGCGCGACGTAGTCCGCAAGGCACTCGTGTGGCATGCCGGCTGGCTTGCCCTTCTGCTGCCGCAGGAAAGACAGCGTGGTGAGCACTTCCTTACGATTCTCTGCGGCGTATATCTCAACGTCATCGCCAACCGCGTTGGCCGGAAACAATCCCAACACGACGCGCACACCCAGCCACTTCTCGGCAATGAGCTGCTTCAGCATGTGCCGCGCATCCGCGTACAGGTTGCTCGCCGCATCTCCCACCACCGGGTCCGTCAGAATATGGGGGAATTTCCCGGCAAACTCCCAGGCATTGAAGAACGGCATCCAGTCGATGTAAGGCAGCAGCTCGCTCAGCGGATAATTCTCGAAAGTCTGAATGCCCGGCACCAGCGGCCGGGTGGGCGCATAGCTTTCCCACTCGATGCGACGCTTGTTGGCGCGCGCCTGCGCAATGCTCATCTCCGGCGATTTTACTTTCTTGCCCGCATGCTGCTCGCGACGCCGCTCGTGTTCCTGATTGAGTTTGGTCACGAACGCCTGCCGCGCGTCTACCGTCACCAGCGACTGACATACGCCCACGGACCGCGAAGCATCCTTCACGTAAACCACAGGCGACTTGTACTGAGGCGCGATTTTCACCGACGTATGCGCGGGAGAGGTCGTCGCGCCGCCAATCAACAACGGCACTTCGAAATTCAGCCGCTGCATCTCGCGCGCGACATACACCATCTCATCGAGCGACGGCGTGATGAGCCCCGAGAGCCCGATCATGTCTGCGCCCTCGCGTCGCGCCGTCTCGAGAATTTTCTCGCATGAGACCATCACGCCGAGGTCGATGACCTCGAAGTTGTTACATTGAAGGACGACGCCGACAATGTTCTTGCCGATGTCGTGCACATCGCCCTTCACGGTCGCGATCACGATGCGACCGTTGGTGCGCGCCGCGCCCTCAGATCGCTGCGCGTCGATATACGGCACGAGATGCGCCACCGCGCGCTTCATCACGCGCGCACTCTTCACCACCTGAGGAAGGAACATCTTCCCCGACCCGAAGAGATCGCCGACGATGTTCATGCCATCCATCAGCGGCCCTTCGATCACATGGATCGGCCGGTCGAACTGCAGCCGCGCTTCCTCCGTATCCTGCACGATGTAGTCATCTATGCCTTTCACGAGCGCATGCTCGAGGCGCTTCACGACCGGCAGGTTGCGCCACTCCAGATCTTCCTGGCGCTTGATGCCCCCCTCGCCCTTGAATTTGTTCGCCATCTCGAGCAGACGCTCGGTCGCATCCGCACGGCGATTCAACACCACGTCTTCGATGATCTCGCGCAGCTCGGGCGCGATTTCCTCATAGATCGCGAGCTGCCCTGCGTTGACGATGCCCATGTCCATGCCCGCCTTGATGGCGTGATACAGGAACACCGAGTGCATCGCTTCGCGGATGGGCTCGTTGCCGCGGAAGGAGAACGACACGTTACTCACACCGCCTGAAATCAGCGCGTGCGGCAGCGAGCGCTTGATCTGGCGTGTGCCTTCAATGAACGTCAGCGCGTAGCCGTTGTGCTCTTCGATTCCCGTCGCCACGGCGAAGATATTCGGATCGAAGATGATGTCCTCAGGCGGGAAGGCGAGCTTCTCGGCCAGCAGGTTGTAGCAGCGCGTGCAGATGGAGACCTTGCGCTCGATCGTATCCGCCTGGCCCTGCTCGTCGAACGCCATGATGACGACGGCCGCGCCGTAGCGACGCACCTTGCGCGCATGATTCAGGAACGCTTCCTCGCCTTCCTTGAGGCTGATCGAGTTCACGACCGCCTTGCCCTGCACACACTTGAGGCCCGTCTCGATGATCGCCCACTTGGAGGAGTCGAGCATGATCGGCACGCGCGCAATGTCAGGCTCGGACGCGATCAGATGCAGGAAGCGTTGCATGGCCGCTTCCGAATCGAGCATGCCTTCGTCCATGTTGATGTCGATGATCTGCGCGCCGCTCGCCACCTGCTGGCGCGCCACGTCCAGCGCGGCGTTGTAGTCGCCGGCCTCGATGAGCTTTCTGAATTTCGCAGAGCCGGTCACGTTCGTCCGCTCACCCACGTTCACGAACAGACTCTCATCGCCGATGTTGAGCGGCTCGAGCCCGGCGAGACGGCACTTCACGGGCAGCGGCGCGAGCTTGCGCCGCTCATGACGAGTCACGGACTCGCGTATCAGCTTGATATGTTCCGGCGTCGTTCCGCAGCAGCCACCGACAATGTTCAGCAAGCCGGACTGCGCGTATTCATTGAGAATTTCCGCCGTCTCGGCGGGCGTCTCATCATATTCGCCGAACGCGTTGGGCAGACCCGCGTTCGGGTACGCGAGCACGTACGTCTCCGAGATTCGCGCCAGCTCCTGAATATAAGGACGCAGCTGACGCGCGCCGAGCGCGCAATTCAAACCAATGGCAATCGGCTCGGCGTGCCGGACTGAATTCCAGAACGCTTCGGTCGTCTGCCCGGACAACGTGCGCCCGGACGCATCCGTAATCGTGCCCGACAACATGATCGGCACTTCGACGCCCATCTCATCGAACAGGCTGCGCACGGCGAAGATCGCCGCCTTGGCGTTCAGCGTGTCGAAAATCGTCTCGATGAGAATCAGATCGACGCCGCCCATCATCAGCGCGCGGGTCGACTCTGTGTAGGTTGCGACGAGGTCGTCGAAACTCACAGCGCGGAAGGCCGGATCATTCACATCCGGTGACATGGACGCCATGCGCGACGTGGGGCCGAGGGCGCCGGCCACGAATACGGTGCGGCCTTCCTTCTGCGCAAACTCATCCGCTACGCGGCGCGCGAGATGCGCGGCTTTGTAGTTGATCTCGGGAACCAGCGCCTCCGTGCCGTAATCGGCCTGAGAAATGGACGACGCATTGAACGTGTTGGTTTCGACGATATCCGCGCCGGCTTCGAAGTACGCCCGGTGAATATCCGCAATGATGTCCGGGCGCGTAAGCGTCAGGATGTCGTTGTTGCCTTTCAGCTCGCGGGCGTAGTCGCGGAAGCGATCACCCTTGTAGCCGTCCTCCTCCAGCTTGTAACGCTGGATCATCGTGCCCATCGCGCCGTCGAGAATGACGATGCGCTCCTCGAGCAGCGACTTCAGCTTCTTGATGCGATTCTGACGCGCGGTCTCATCACACGGCTGCACGCCGAACGGCACAGCGGGCGCCCGCGCGCCAGCCGGATCGCCTTCGCGCGGCGAATGCAATGCGCGAGTGGGATGCAGGTTGCTGCATGCGCAGGCCGCCTCATCAGCGGCAGTGAATACAAGCTCGCCCACGCCCGACCCTGACGCCGCTTGCTCTGGTGAACTGAGCGCTTCGGCATTCGCCGAAGAGGCACGTGTACTCTTGGTCATGCCGTCATCCTCACAGCAACCGGCGCGGCAATTTCTTCGCTGGCCGTGGCGTGAACGGGCCGCACACCCAGCGCGTGGCAGATGGCAAAAGTCATCTCCGCGCGATTCAAAGTATAGAAGTGGAAATTGCTGACGCCGTGACGTAGCAGCGTCTGCACCTGATCGATCGCGATGTTCGCGGAGATCATCTTGCGAGTATCGACGTCGTCATCGAGGCCGATGAAACTATCCTGCACCCAGCGTGGCACTGTTGTGCCACATCGCGCGGCAAATCTCAGAACCTGTGGCAGGCGCGTGATGGGCAGCACGCCAGGCACGATCGGCGCGGTGATTCCAGCCTGAGCCGCACGGTCACGGAAGCGCAGGAACACATCCAAGTCATAGAAAAACTGCGTGATCGCGCGTGTCGCGCCGGCATCGACCTTGCGCTTCAGATTGTCGAGATCCGCTTCGCTCGAGGCGGCCTCCGGATGCATTTCAGGATAGGCCGCAACAGAGATGTCGAAGTCCGCCACTTTGCGCAGTCCTTTCACGAGGTCCGCGGCGTAAGCAAAGCCATCCGGATGCGGCTCGTACTTCGTCGCGCCCTGTGGCGGATCGCCGCGCAGCGCGACGATGTGGCGAATGCCCTGATCCCAGTACTGCCGGGCAATATCGAGCACTTCGCCGCGCGAGGCACCCACGCAAGTCAGATGAGGCACGCCGGTCAGCGGCGTCTCGTTCTGGATGCGCGTGACGATGTTATGCGTGCGGTTGCGCGTTGAGCCGTCCGCCCCATATGTGACGGAGACGAACTGCGGCCGTAAAGGCGCGAGCCGTACCACCGACTTCCACAACGTCGCTTCCATCTCCGCATCGCCGGGCGGAAAAAATTCGAATGAAACTTCAATCGGGTTGCGAAGTTTCTGAGCTTGTCCTGAAGTCATGCGCGCTCGCCTTCCTTAGAAAGGAATTCAGATATGAGTGGGAGTCAACGGCCGTGTCAGGCCGCACCTGCCGCCGCTTGCGCAACGGATGATGCTGCGGCGGCCAACACGTGTTCGCCGTCCGCTTCGATTGGGCTCAGACGCTCGCAGCTCAGGCCCGCTTCTTTCAGCAGACGGCGCAAACGACCGAGAGGATGTTCGACGACGCGCTCGCCAGCGCCGTCCTCGAGAGATTCGTAGCGTTCGAACAGCCAGAGCCGGCCGGAAGGCGCGAGCGACTGGCGAGCGTGCTCCAACATTCGCGCACGCTGCGCGCCTACCGGCACTGCAACGTGATCGAGCACGATGACATCGAACGAATGGCCCGCCTTGCCGATATCCCGTTCGTTCAACGACTCGCCGTTCGACGCCAACACCACGCGGCAGGAAAACCCTCGCTGCTCGGCACGAGCGCGAATCGCCTGCGCGGAACGGCGTGAATGAGTGAGAGCGACGCATTCCGTTGCAAAGCCGGCGGCATATTCCACCAACTCGGGATGCTCAACGCCCACGACGAGCATGGAGCGGACGTGACTCGCCAGCGTGTTGGTCTCGATGAAGCCGCGCAGCGCACGACCCAGGCGGGATTCGCTCAGTCCACCACCCGTGCTTCCTTCCGCTGGCGTGTCGATATGAGCCAGCGCGCGATCGCGGTCGCGAACGACCACTGGATCGGTGCGATCGAGCTGACCCAGCAATCCCTGCAGAAAGCTGGCGGCGGCACTTTCAGTTGCTGCCTGGTAGTGAACCCATTGCCCCTGCCGCACCCGGCTCAGCAAACCGACGTCGCAAAGAATCTTGAGATGACGCGAGACGCGCGGCTCGCTCTGGCCTACCGCCCGCGCGAGATCTGAAACGCTGAAGGCTCGCGTCGAGCACAGCGCGAGCAGGCGCAGACGACTGGTTTCCCCAGCCGCCCTCAGCCATCCGACTACGTCTTCCGCATTCGCCATCGACTTCTCGCTGTGCAGTACATAAAGACTTGCAGAAATCTTTAACCGCAGGCTAGCACGATAACCGCACAGCAGGGAAGCCGGGAGGCTTCCCTCAAACGAGAGAGACGGGTGGGGAGACTCCCTCCTAGTGGAGGGAGTAAGAGTCCGGCGGGATATGGGCTGGGGTGAACAGGTTGTCCACGTCCACAGCATCGAAGCGATAGGGTCTCGAGCAGAACTCGCAGGTCACGGTGACGGCGCCCTGTTCCTGCAGAACATCGCGAACCTCAGCCTCGCCAAGGCCGCGAAGCAGTCCGGCGACCCGGCCGAGGCTGCAACGGCACTCGAATTCCACCGGAGTGGCTTTGAACAGGCGAATGTCCTGCTCGGGCAGGGCCCGCTTGATCAGCTCATCCGCCGGATTTGCCAGCAGCTCGGCCTTCGTAACCCGGCTGACGTCCTCGCCCAGCTGATTCCAGAATGCGCGCCCATCGGCGTCACCCCAGCCTTCGCCGGCGGCTTCGCCTTCCGGCAGTTGCTGCACGAGGAGGCCACCGCCTTTCTCATCGTCCGCCGCGAGGCGAACATGCGTAGGCAGCTGCTCCGACGACTGAAAATAGGTTTCCAGGCACTCGGCCAGGTTGGCGCCTGTCAGCGGGACGATGCCCTGATAGCGCATCGCGCGCTCTTCGGCTTCGATCGTGACGGCAAGACGGCCTTCGGCGCCCACCAACTTGCGGAACAAGGCGTCGAGCCGACGCGGGTCAGGTGGCACTGCTGCGGGCTCATCCATTCCCAAAGCGACGGCGGCAAGCTGGGCTTCGTCAACTGTCGCCACGGCGCGCACGCGATAGTCGTGCGTGCACTGGGCAACGAGCAGGCTGACGATGCCGTCCCCCTGCAATTGCAGGGTGAGGGTGCCGCGAAACTTCAGGGTAGCGGCGAGCAGCACGGAGGCGACGACCGCCTGCCCCAAAAGCTCCCGCACGGGCTGAGGATATTCACGATGCGCACGCAGATCGCGCCACGCCCCTTCGAGGCGTACCCAATGACCGCGCACGGGTTTGTTCTCGATGATGAAGCGACGAACTTCATCCCGAGCGGGGGCAATCGCCCCCGGAGGGCTAGGAAAAGTCATGCGGCCGACAATGGGGCATCGCGCCGCCCAACTCAACCCTGGAGTTTTTTCTTGAGGAGCTCGTTCAGCTGGGCGGGATTCGCCTTGCCCTGGGTCGCCTTCATCACCTGGCCGACGAAGAAACCAAACAGCTTGTCCTTGCCCGATCGATAGTCCGCCAGCTGGCCCGGATTCTTCGCCATGACGTCATCGATGGCCTTCTCGATCGCGGACGTATCCGTAATCTGGCGCAGGCCCTTCTCTTCGATAATGGCGTCGGCATCAAGGCCTGAAGCCCACATGGCCTCGAACACTTCCTTGCCGATCTTGCCGGAGATGGTGTTGTCGGCGATACGCCGGAGTAATCCGCCGAGCAGCGCGGTGGACACCCGGCTCGCGCCAATCTCCACGCCTTCCTTATTCAGGGCGGCGGCGAGCTCGCCTGTGACCCAGTTCGCGGTCAGCTTCGGTTCGGCAGGCGCAGCGGCTTTCACGGCTTCTTCGTAATACGCGGCCAGCTCGCGACTCGAGCTCAACACCGCCGCGTCATACGCAGACAGGCCGTAGTCTTTCATGAAGCGCGCGGCTTTCTGATCCGGCAGCTCAGGCAACGTCGCACGCACGCTGTCGATGAACGCCTGATCCAGCGCTACCGGCAACAGATCCGGATCAGGGAAGTAGCGGTAGTCGTTGGCTTCTTCCTTGGCGCGCATGGAGCGCGTCTCACCCTTGTCAGGGTCATAAAGCCGCGTTTCCTGTACGACCTTGCCGCCCGACTCGATGAGCTCGATCTGCCGCTCGATCTCGAAGTTGATGGCCTTCTCGACATAACGGAACGAGTTGAGATTCTTGATCTCCGCGCGTGTGCCGAGTTTCTCCGCGCCCCGACGGCGCACGGATACGTTGGCGTCACAGCGAAACGAGCCTTCCTGCATATTGCCGTCGCAGATCTCGAGATAGCGCACGAGCGTGTGCACCTTCTTCATGTACGCGACGGCTTCCCTGGCCGAGCGCAGATCCGGCTCCGACACGATCTCAACGAGCGGCGTCCCGGCGCGATTGAGATCGATGCCTGACACGCCGGGCAAACCTTCATGCAAAGACTTGCCCGCGTCTTCCTCGAGATGCGCGCGCGTAACGCCGATACGCTTCGTCGCGCCGTCCTCGAGCTCGATGTCGAGCGTGCCTTCGGCCACGATCGGCAACTCGTACTGGCTGATCTGATAGCCCTTGGGAAGATCAGGGTAAAAATAATTCTTGCGCGCGAACACCGAGTGCTCGGCGATGCGCGCGCCGATGGCGAGACCGAACTTCACGGCCATGCGCACGGCTTCACCATTCAACACAGGCAGCACGCCGGGATAACCCAGATCGACGAGATTCGCCTGCGCGTTGGGACTCGCACCATACGCAGTCGCGGAGCTCGAAAAAATCTTCGTCTGCGTCGACAGCTGCGCGTGGATTTCGAGACCGATGACGGTCTCCCACTCTTTATCCCAGGGAAATTCGGTGGCGCTCATTTGAAGGCCTCCGGCAGACGCAGGTGCCAATCTGTTTCGCGCTGATAGGCGTGCGCCACGTTGAACAACCGCGACTCGTTGAAGTGCGCGCCGACGATCTGCAGCCCAACAGGCAGGCCCTGCGCAAAGCCGCACGGAATGGATACCGCCGGCAGACCCGCGAGGTTGGCGCCGATGGTGTAGATGTCGTTGAGATACATAGTGATGGGATCAGCAGTCTTCGCGCCGATGGGGAACGCCACTGTTGGCGCCGTCGGACCCATGACGACATCCACCTCTTTGAATGCACGCGCGAAATCATCGGCGATGAGCCGACGCACACGCTGCGCCTTGAGGTAGTACGCATCGTAATAACCGGCGGACAGCACATACGTGCCCGTCATGATGCGACGTTTCACTTCCGCGCCGAAGCCTTCGCCGCGCGATCTCTTGTAGAGATCGAGCAGGTCTTTGGGATTTTCAGCGCGATGACCGAACCGCACACCATCGAAGCGCGCGAGATTCGACGAGCATTCGGCCGGTGCGACCACGTAATACGCAGGCACCGACAGCGGCAGACTCGGCAAGCTCACCTCACGCAAGGTGGCGCCGAGTTTTTCGTACACCTTCAATGCTTCGCGGATGCGCTGCTCGTTCTCGGGGTCGAGACCTTTGTCGAAAAACTCCTTGAGGAGCCCGATTTTCAGACCCGCCAGCGGCTTGTTCAGCTCGGCGGCGTAATCGGGCACGGGCGTATCGACGCTCGTGGAATCCTTAGGATCGAAACCCGACATCGCCTGCATCACCAGAGCCGCGTCTTCCGCGCTTGCTGTGATGACGCCGGCCTGATCGAGACTCGAGGCGAACGCGATCATTCCGTAACGCGAAACCCGACCGTACGTGGGTTTGAACCCTGTCACACCGCACAGTGCCGCGGGCTGGCGAATGGAGCCGCCCGTATCCGTAGCCGTGGCGACAGGAGAAAGACGAGCAGCGACCGCCGCAGCCGAGCCGCCCGAGGAGCCACCGGGAACCAGAGCGGTATTCCAGGGATTACGCACCGGGCCGTAATAGCTGGTCTCGTTGGACGAGCCCATCGCGAACTCGTCCATGTTGGCCTTGCCCAGCATGACGAGGCCCGCGGCCTTGAGCTTTGTCACCACGGTCGCGTCGTACGGTGCGACAAAGTTCGACAGCATGCGCGAGCCGCACGTCGTGAGGACTCCATCTGTACAGAAAATATCTTTATGGACGAGCGGCACACCGGTGATCGCACTGCCCTCGCCTGCGGCGAGCTGCTTGTCCGCTGCCGCGGCAGCGGCGAGCGCCTGCTCCGCGGTGACGGACACAAACGCATTGAGCACGGGCTGGCTCTTTTCTATGCGACTCAAAAATAACCGCGCGAGCTCGACGCTCGAAAATTCCTTCGCGCGCAACCCAGCAGCCAGTTGCGCGAGTGTCTTGCCGTGAATGCTCACTCGATGACCTTTGGTACGAGATAGAGCGCCGCTTCCACCTGCGGCGCGTTGGCCTGATAGCGCTCGTGATGATCGCTTTCCGTCACGACGTCTTCGCGTAAACGCTGCGACAAACCAGGCAAGGGATGCGCCATGGGAGCTACGTTCGCCGTGTCCGCGCGATCGAGCTCACCGACGAAATCGAGAATGCTGGAGAGGCTCGTTTGATAGACCTGGCTCTCGGATTCCGTGAGCGCAAGTCGTGCCAGATGAGCAATGTTCGCGATCTGTTCGCGTGTCAGGGCCATGGGAGTATCTGAAAAGATGCAAAAAACGAGCACAAAATCATACATGTTGCCTTGCTGAATGTCCTGTCGGTTGCTAGATTACGCGCCACTTCAGGGGGTCCTCCCGCCGCTCGCTGGTCGGTTTTCAAAGCATGTTCAAACGTCTGCGCGGCTATTTCTCAAGCGATCTGTCGATCGATCTCGGCACCGCCAACACTCTCATCTATGTTCGCGACAAGGGTATCGTGCTCAACGAGCCGTCCGTAGTCGCAGTGCAGGATGAGCCTACGCGGGGCGGCAAGATCATTGTCGCGGTCGGTGCGGAAGCTAAAAACATGATCGGGCGCACACCAGGGCACATTACTGCCGTGCGTCCGATGAAGGACGGCGTCATCGCCGACTTCACGTACACGGAGAAGATGCTCCAGTACTTCATCAACAAAGTGCACGGCAACCGCATGCTGAAGCCGTCACCGCGCGTGCTCGTGTGCGTGCCGTTTGGCTCTACACAGGTTGAGCGCCGTGCGATCCGCGAATCTGCGGAAGGCGCCGGTGCGCGCACCGTGGCTATCGTCAGCGAGCCCATGGCCGCGGCGGTCGGCGCGGGACTGCCCGTGCATGAAGCGCGGGGCTCCATGGTGCTCGATATTGGTGGTGGCACGTCTGAAGTGGCGGTGCTGTCGCTGAACGGCATCGTGTATGCGAACTCTGCCCGTATCGGTGGCGATCGCTTCGATGAAGCGATCATGAACTACGTTCGCCGCAACTACGGCATCCTCATCGGCGAGGCCACGGCGGAGCGCATCAAGATCGAGATCGGTTCGGCCTATCCGGGCCAGCAGGTCCGTGAGCTGTCGGTGAAGGGCCGTAATCTTTCCGAGGGTGTGCCGCGCAGCTTCACGCTCAACAGCAACGAAATTCTCGAAGCTCTGCAGGAACCGCTGTCGAGCATCGTCAGCGCCGTCAAACAGGCGCTCGAACAGACGCCTCCCGAGCTGGGTGCAGACGTCGCGGAACGCGGCATCGTGCTCACGGGTGGTGGCGCGCTGCTGCGGGATATCGACAAGCTCCTCACCGAGGAAACCGGCCTGCCCGTCGTGGTGGCGGACGATCCGCTGACGTGCGTTGCGCGTGGCGGTGGTCGCATCCTCGAATTGATGGACGAGCTCGGCCCCGGCCACTTCGGCCTCGAATAACCTGCGGTCTGACCGCTACCGCGTGTGGCCGCATTCGGCGTAGGAACGAGCCGATCACTTCCGGGGCGAGGGCCTGCCCCGGGATTTCGCTTCACTGTCTACGCCATCCTCTCCGTGACGGCGATGTTTCTCGATCAGCGTGGCGGCTGGCTCGAGAAGGCGCGCTATTACCTGCAGGCGGCCGCCTATCCGTTGCAGCTCGCGGTGAGCTCGCCCTCCGCGGCGTGGCGCTGGCTCGAAGACAGTTTTGAAACGCGCGCGTCCTTAAGAGAGGAGAATGAAGCGCTGCGTGTTCGCCAACGTGATCTCGCCGTGCGATCCATGCGTTATGAAGCGCTCGCGCTCGAGAACGCACAGCTGCGTGGATTAAAAGAAGCGTTGCCTCCCGTTGCGGAGCGCTGGCTCGTGGCTGAAGTCATGAATGTCGAGCTCAACAGCTTGCGTCAGCGCGTGCTCATCAATCGCGGCGCGAACAATGGTGTGTTCAAAGGTCAGGCGATCCTGGACGACAACGGTGTGATTGGTCAGACGACACACGTTGGGCCGTGGAGCGCGGAAGTCATTTTGATTACTGATCCGGAACATGCGGTGCCGGTGCAGATAGAGCGTACGGGGTTGCGTACGATTGCCGTGGGTGCGGGCGCTGTTGGGTCGCTGGCGCTGCCGTATCTGCCAGGCAATGCTGATGTGAAGCAGGGAGACCTGCTCATTACATCGGGACTGGGTGGTGTGTTTCCTGCGGGATATCCGGTTGGGCGGATCGCCGCGGTTCATCGTGAAGCGGTGCAGCCTCTTGCGCAGGTGCTCGTGGAGCCGCTGGGGCGGATTGATCTCGAGCGTGAAGTGACGCTCGTGTGGTTTAGAGAGAGTCATCCGGCTGCGCCGGCTCCGGCGGAAGCGGGTGATTTGCGCATTGGGAATCCGGCGTTGCAACCGCAGTTGGTGCCGCCGGCACCTGCGCCAGTCGCTCCGCCTGTTCAACCGGGTGGCGCAGCGGTGCCTAACACGATGCGCCCCGCCACCGGTGCGCCAGTAACTAACACACGTCCGGCTGGCGCAGCGGCACCAGCAAATCCCGGCGCTGGCGCGCCGACAAATAACGCACGTCCTGCCGGCACAACGGCGCCAGCAAATCCCGGCATTGGCGCGCCGACAAGTAACACGCGCCCTGCCGGCGCGGCGGCGCCGGTGAACCCGGGCACCGGTGCGTCAACGAATAACTCAGGCACTGCTGCGCCGGCCAGACCTAACACAGGAGCGCCAGCGAGCCCTGGCCCTGCCAGCTCCTCTCCGCCGACGAATAACGCACGTCCTAACGCGCCGCCACCTGCTAACACCGCGCCTGCTGCGCCGAATGTTTCGCAGCCTGCCGAGCCGGGCACACAAGGCGGCACGCCGCCGCAGCCAGAGGGCGGCGCATGAATCGCGAGCCGCGCTTCACGATGATCTTCACATCGCTCATCGCGCTGTTGCTGACAACGTTTCCGTTGCCACTGATCGCAGACGCGGTGCGACCCGCTTTCCTGGTCCTCACCGTGCTGTACTGGTCAATCGCCGCACCCGCCGCCGGCGGACTCGCCCTCGGCTGGATCTGCGGCCTCACCCTCGACGTATTCCAAGGCTCCGTACTCGGACAACACGCGCTCGCGCTGTCGCTCATCACGTACATCGCAGTCCGGGAGCATCAGCGCATACGATCGAAGCCCGTCTTCCAACAGGCCCTCATCATGATCGGCGCACTCGGACTCTACGAATTCGTCGTGTTCGCCATCGATGGCTGGAGCGGCCATCCGGTCACGAGCCCATTGCGCTGGCTGCATATCATCACCGGCGCACTCATCTGGCCGATCATGACAGCGGTGCTCGAACGCACGCACGACCGGCGATGACTCGCTCGCTCACCTCGCCGTATAAGATCGCCACCGCAAGCGCCGCGCGGCTGCACATCGCGCATTCAAACGGGCGACGGTTCCGCCTGCGAAACACGGCGCGCAGCTCGCAGGTGCCGCTCACATGATTTACGAAGAAGTCTCTTCCGGCTCGCGTACGCGTCGCACGCTCACCGGTACGACGCGCATGCTGTTCGCGCTCAAACTCGACGGCCCGCTGCTCGTCGGTCTCACCTTGATCGCCTGTTATGGGCTCATCGTGTTGTACAGCGCCTCCGGACAAAGCATGTCGGCGGTCATCCGCGGCGCGATTCGCCTCGGGCTCGGCGCCGCCGCGATGCTGGCGCTTGCGCAGGTGAATCCCAACTTCCTCAGACGCACGTCCCCATGGCTGTTCGCCATCGGCATCATCCTGCTGATCATCGTGGATATCGTCGGCCACATCGGCAAAGGTGCGCAGCGCTGGCTCGATCTGGGTTTCATCCGCTTCCAGCCTTCGGAGCTGATGAAACTCGCCGTGCCGATGATGTGCGCGTGGTATCTCCACGAGCGCCCGCTACCCCCCAGCATCGGCTCCCTGCTGATCTTATGCGGACTGATCTTCGTACCGGTCGCGCTCGTCATCGCGCAGCCCGATCTCGGCACGGGCATGCTCATCGCCATTGCGGGCACGCTCGTTGTCGTAATGGCAGGTCTGCAGGTGCGCATCATGGGAGCGCTCGCGCTGCTCGCCGCCATCGGCGCATGGTTCGGCTGGAGTTTTCTCCACGACTATCAGCGCAAACGCGTGCTTACGCTGCTCGACCCAACGACAGATCCGCTAGGCGCCGGCTATCACATCATCCAGTCGCAGATCGCCATCGGCTCCGGCGGCGTGTTTGGCAAAGGGTGGATGAACGGCAGCCAGGGTCAGCTCGAGTTTCTTCCCGAGCGCTCCACTGACTTCATCTACGCCGTGATCGGCGAGGAATTCGGCATGCTGGGCCTTTCGGTCCTGCTGCTTCTCTATGGATTCGTCGTTGCCCGCGCCGTGTATCTCTCGATGCAAATGCAGGACACCTTCGCTCGCCTGCTCGCCGGCAGTCTCTCGCTCACGTTCTTCGTGTATGTGTTCATCAATGCGGGCATGGTGAGCGGGATGCTGCCTGTTGTAGGTGTCCCGCTGCCGCTCGTGAGTTATGGTGGCACATCAATGGTGACCCTCATGGCGGGCTTCGGTATTCTGATGTCGTTGTATTCGCATCGAAAGCTCGTAGGCTCTTGACCCGCTCACTCCGCGCCATTCCTGTCGTCATTGCGTTGTTCGCGGCCTGTGTCGGCCTTCCGGGACAGGCGCAAGGCGTGGGCTTCGATCTGACGCGTCCCGAGATTCGCGCCTTCATCGACGAGGCGTCGAAACGCGACAAGCTCGATCGCGCCGGCGTGCAGAAGATTCTCGCGAAAGCGGAACCGCAGCCGAAGATCATCGAGCTCATGACGCGTCCGGCGGAGAAAGTCTCGCCGTGGTGGGAATATCGCGCGCGCTTCATGACCGAGCAGCGCATTGCCGAGGGCGCGCAATTCTGGCGACAGCATCGTGAAGTGCTGGAGCGCATCTCGCTCGAGCGCGGCGTCGCGCCGGAATACATCGTCGCGATCATTGGCGTGGAAACATTCTACGGTCGCATCACGGGCCGCTTCCGCGTGCTGGATGCGCTCATGACGCTCGCGTTCGACTATCCGCCGCGTCAGGATTTTTTCCGCAGCGAGCTGGAGAACTTTCTGCTGCTCGCGAAAGAAGAGGAAGTGGATCCTCTGAAAGCGCTGGGCTCCTACGCTGGCGCGATGGGTGCGCCGCAGTTCATGCCATCGAGCTACCGCAATTTTGCCGTGGATGGCGGCGCGGATGGCAAGCGCAATCTGTTCAAGGACTGGGACGATGTGTTTGCCAGCATTGCCAATTATTTTCGTGAGCATGGCTGGCAAACCGGTGCGCCGGTGCTGGCGGAGACAATTCTCGACCCGGACCCGGTGTTCCAGATCGATCCGCGCAATCTCGATCTCAACGAGACGATCGGCAGCCTGACCAACAAGGGCGTGCGGGCGAGCGTCGCGATGCCGGCCGATACGAAGGCCGTGCTCATCTCGGCCGAGCAGCAGGACGGCCCGGCGTATCGCATTGGATTCAATAATTTCTATGTGATCACGCGATACAACCGCAGCGTGCGATATGGAATGGCCGTACACGATCTGGCGCAGGCCGTGTCGGCGCGCGTACATGGCTCAGCGCCGGCGCCCTGAGATGAAAGGGCCGGCTTCATGGAGGAATCGCATGCGTGATCGCGGGAACCGGACGAACATCCTTAAACGTAGCGCTTCGCTGGCGCATGGCCGCGCGCAGGAAGCCGCCACTATCATTGATGAACGCGCGGTAGCGTTCCCGCTCAGCGCGACAGCGCATCGTGTTGGTTTGGTCCTCGTGAGCGTCTGCGCGTTAGTGCTCGCCGCATGCTCGGGGCCACAGCGTCAGCCGGAGCCCGCTCCCGCGCCAGTGCCTTCGCCACCGCGAGCGCCAACGCCGCCACCCACGTCGAGCCGACCAGCAGATGTCACCACCGTTCCCGACGCCATACCGCGCGTCGAGCCGCGCAGCAAGCGAGGCAACGGTCCTTTCTATACGGTGCTGGGCAAGCGCTACACCGTGTTGCCCAGCGCAGAAGGCTATCTCGAGCGAGGCGTCGCCTCGTGGTACGGCCCTACGTTTCACGGCAAAAGCACATCGAACGGCGAGCAGTACAACCAGTACGCCATGACAGCGGCTCACAAGACGCTGCCGCTTCCGGCGTATGCGCGCGTCACTAACTTACGCAATGGCAAGAGCATCGTCGTGCGCGTGAACGATCGCGGCCCCTTTCATTCCAACCGCATCATCGACCTCTCTTATACCGCCGCCGCGAAACTAGACATGCTGCGCGAAGGCACCACGCTCGTGGAAGTCAAAGCGCTGATCCCCGGTGAGTCAGACAAGCTCACACGCGCCAATGAAAGCCCCCCGCAAACTCTCTACATGCAGGTCGGCGCGTTCGCGCAGGAAGACAACGCACGCGCGCTCGTCGCGCGCCTCAACGCCGCAGGCATCACCAATACGCTGACGCTATCTCCGGCCGACGGGCGGAGTAACTTATTTCGCGTGCGCGTGGGTCCCATCGGCACGGTCGACCAGTTCGATGCGCTGGCCGCCAAACTGAGCCGTTTGGGCATCACGGATCCCCGCCTCGCCACCGATTGAGCGATGTTCTGCGGCATACTCCGCGCCTGATCCTCTGGCTCCCGCGGAAACACTGCTGTGCCTTTGATGCGTCCCCGACTCGCCTGGACGGCCGGATTCACGATTACGCTCGTCCTGCTGCTGGGCATTGGCCTCGTCACGTACACCCAGATCGCGCGGCTCGCAAACTCCGCCGCAGCGGTAGAACGCTCCTATCGCGTGCTGGAAATTCTGCGTGAACTCGAGACGCGCCTCATCGATGCGGAGACCGGTCAGCGCGGCTTCCTGCTGACGCAAGACCCTACTTATCTCCAGCCCTACGACGCGTCGAGCAAGCGCATCCGCGATCTGCTGCAGGCCCTGCACAATCAGACCGCGCGTGAGGCGGAGATGAGCGGCGGCGTCACTCAGCTCACCACGCTCGCCGAAGATAAGCTCGACGAGTTGCACAGAACCGTCACCGCAACGGAAGCAGGCGATCCCGCCGGCGCGGTCTCCATCGTGAAGGACGGCGAAGGCAAGCGGCTGATGGATCAGTTCCGCGATACCGCGTCGAGCCTCATGCGCCTGCAGGAACGCGGGCTGCAGCTCCGTCGTCGCGAAGAGCAGCGGGCGCGCATCGCCAGCCAGGTCGTGCTCATCGCGACCATCGTGCTCAGCCTGTCTCTTGTCGGAACAGGCGCGATCATCAGCCGCCGGTTCGCCGAGCGCCGCCAGCGTCTCGAAAACGAAATCGCCGAGCGTGCGGCCGCACAGGTTGCACTGGCGCGGTTGAAAGCCGCCGTGGAATCGGCGAACGATGCCATCGTCATCACCGAGGGGCTGCTCGATCTGCCAGGACCCCGCATCGAATACGTGAACCCCGCCTTCACGCGCATGACCGGCTACACCGCGGAAGAAGCGCTGGGCCGCACGCCTCGCATGCTGCAGGGGCCTAACACCGATCGCGGCCTGCTCACACGCGTGCGCCAGGACCTGCTGTCGCAACAGAATTTTCACGGCGAGACGATCAACTATCGTAAGGACGGCAGTGAATTCGCCGTCGAATGGCGCATCACGCCGCTGCTCGACGCCGAGGGCAAGGTGACGCACTGGGTCGCGATTCAACGTGACGCCACCGATCGTCGCCGCAGTGAGGAATATCGCGAGGCGATGCTGCTCAGTGAGCGTGTAGCGCGCACGGAAGCAGAGCGCGCCACGCGCCTGAAAGATGAGTTCGTCGCCACGCTCAGTCACGAGCTGCGCACGCCGCTGAACGCCATCGTGGGTTGGGCCAGCATCCTGAAGCGGGATCACTCACCGGCAACCATCGCGCAAGGCGTGGACGTCATCGAGCGCAACGCGCGCTTGCAGACTCAGATGGTCGAAGACCTGCTCGACATGAGTCGTATCCTCTCGGGCAAGCTGCGTGTCGAGTTGCAGAAGATGGATCTGCCCCTCGTCATCGACGCGGCCATTGCCTCAGTGAAGCCCACTGCCGACGCGAAAGGCGTACGCCTCGAGAGCATGTTGGGATCGGCGGGGCCTATCAACGGCGACCCTGGCCGCATCCAGCAGATCGTGTGGAATCTGCTGGCGAACGCCATCAAGTTCACGCCCCGCAACGGCAAGGTACAGATCGCACTCCGCAAGATTCACAGTCAGATCGAAATCTCCGTAAGCGACACGGGACAGGGCATCCGCCCGGAGTTTCTGCCATTCGTCTTCGACCGCTTCAGGCAGGCAGATGCGAGCATCACGCGTCGTCACGGCGGCCTCGGGCTGGGTCTGTCGATCGTGAAGAACCTCGTCGAAGTGCATGGGGGAACAGTGGACGCACGCAGCCCTGGCGAAGGGCAAGGCACCACGCTCACTGTGCGCTTGCCGATGGCGCTCGCTCATCTGCACGAGAGCGGTGAAGTGTCGCCGGCCACCGCCACGCTTCTTCCCGAGGACGTGCCGGACCTTCACGGCCTCTACATCCTGCTCGTCGACGATGAAGTGGATGCGCGCGCCCTCGCGCGCCGCGTGCTCGAAGAACGCGGCGCGCAGATCATCAGCGCCGGCTCCGTTACGGAAGCCATCGGAGCGTTTGTCAGCGAGCGGCTGCCCGATGTTCTTGTCAGCGACATCGGCATGCCGGATCAGGATGGTTACGACCTCATCAAACACATCCGCGCCATGCCGGGCGCTGCTTCACGCGTGCCAGCGGTAGCGCTCACCGCGTTGGCGCGCAGCGAAGACCGCAGGCGTGCGCTGTTGTCAGGCTTCCAGACACATCTCGCAAAGCCTGTTGAGCCGGCGGAGCTCGTGGCCGTCATCGCCAGTCTCGCGGGCCGCACCGGCCGCCCCAGGTCCGCGTAAAAAGTGCCGCGAGGCCTGTTTATCGCGCTGGCGCAGGGCTGACCTTCCGTTAGAATCGCCGGCTTCCACTCACCTTCGCTTGTTCCTGGGGGTCCCGAAGGATGTCGCGCACATTCGCTTCCGTTCTGTCCGTAATTGTTTCTCTGCTCGCGTTGGCGCTGCCAGCCCAGGCCGTCACCATCCCGGATGCGCCGGCGACCGACACGCGTGCGTTCATCCTCCTGGATTACGACAGCGGTCGCGTCCTCGCGCAGAACCTCGCGGACGAGCGCATGGAGCCCGCGAGCCTCACCAAGCTCATGACGGCCTATGGCGTGTTCAAGGCGCTGAAGGAAAACCGCCTGAAGATGACGGACAGCGTCACCATCAGTGAGCACGCGTGGAAGGCCGAAGGCTCACGCACGTTCGTTCAGGTGGGCACTCAGGTGCCTGTGGATGTACTCATCAAAGGCATGATCGTGCAGTCCGGCAACGACGCCACGATCGCTCTCGCCGAGCGCGTGGGCGGCACGGAGCCCGCGTTCGTGCAGCTGATGAACACGTACGCGAAAGCGTTGGGAATGAAGAACTCCCATTTCGAAAACAGCCCAGGGCTGCCCGGCCCCACGCACTACACGACCGCGCGTGACATGGCGACGCTGACGCAGGCGCTCATCCACGAATTCCCCGGCTATTACACGTTCTATAGCATTCGCGAATTCACCTGGAACAACATCAAGCAGCCGAACCGCAACGGCCTGCTTTATCGCGACCCGACGGTCGACGGCGTGAAGACCGGCCATACCGAGTCGGCGGGATACTGCCTCGTCACGTCCGCGAAGCGCGACAACATGCGGCTGATTTCCGTGGTCATGGGCTCGCCCAACATCAAGGCGCGCGAGGATGCGAGCGCGGCGCTGCTGAACTACGGCTACACGTTCTATGAAACGCGGCAGATCAAGGCGAAGAGCGAAACCGTGCTGAAGCCGCGCGTTTATAAGTCCGATGCGGAATTCGCTGAGGTGGGCCTCCGGCGCGACATCTTCGTGACCGTGCCGCGTGGCGACGCCGCTCTCAAGATCGAAACGAAGCTGAATGAGCCGCTGATCGCGCCGCTCGCCGCCAACAAGCCTGTTGGCGAAATGACCGCCACGGCATCAGATGGCAAGGTGGTCGCGCGTGCCCCGCTGTATCCGACGGCTGCCGTTCCCGAAGGCGGTTTGTGGACGCGCATGATCGACGGCATGTTGTTATGGTGGAACTGATTTTCTAACCGCAGGACCGGTATCGTGGCCGCACCGCTGCCTCTCTGTTATCTGAACGGCGAGTTCCTGCCGCTCGCGGAAGCGCGCATCTCGCCGCTCGATCGCAGCTTTCTTTATGGAGACGGTGTCTACGAAGTGATGCCGGTGTACGCCGGTCGCCCCTTCGCTTTCGAGGCACACTGCGCACGGCTAACGCGGAGCCTCGGCGAGATCCTCATGAGCGATCCGCTGTCGCGAGAGGAATGGCGGCATCTCTTCGCCACGCTCATCGAGCGCAACGGCGGCGGCGACATGTATGTCTACTGGCAGGTGTCGCGAGGCGCGGAGAACGGGCGCAACCATGCGCCGCTACCTGATATTCCGCGAACGGTGTTTGCCTTCTGCGCACCCTGGCCTGCGACGTCCCCTGCCGTACTTACAGACGGTGTCGCCTGCGTGACGACGGACGACACACGCTGGGCACGATGCGATATCAAATCGGTATCGCTGCTCGCTAATGTATTGCTCCGTCAGCTGGCGGTAGATGGCAATGCCGCCGAGACCATTCTTCTGCGTAATGGCGAGCTGACGGATGCGTCGGCTTCCAGCGTTCACGTCATCATCGGTGGCGAGCTGCGCACGCCGCCGAATTCGCACAAATTACTTCCAGGCACGACGCGTACGGTTCTCGAGGAACTCGCCGTGCGCACTGGCATTTCCTATCGGAGCGTCCGCGTCACCGAAGCGGAGCTCAGAAGCGCCGACGAGGTCTGGATCGCCGCTGCCACCCGCGAAGTGCAGGCAGTGACGCGACTCGATGGTCAGCCTGTCGGCACCGGCAAGCCGGGGCCCCTATGGCAGCGCATCCGTGCAGAGTACGATCGCTATAAGCTCGAGCAGGCAGGACAACCGTGGTAACTGAATCCGAGTCCCCGCTGCAGTTTCCGACCGACTACCCCATCAAGGTGCTGGGCCGGCCTTCGGATGAATTCCGGGCGCGCATCCACGCCATCGTGCTGAAGCACGTGCCCAACTTCGATGCGGACCGCATCACCGAGCGGCTGAGCGAACAGGGAAATTTTCTCTCCATTTCCTACACCATCGTCGCCGAGAGCCGCGAGCAGGTCACGGCGCTCGCGACCGAGCTCGCCGCCGCGCCCGATGTGCTGATGATCATCTAATACCCCTCGGCGCGGGCCACGGTCGCGAGGGAGAGCTGCTGCGGCGTTACCGCTTTGGGCCCGTTCTGTCACCGTTTTGTTACCTTGCCGTTACCGGGACTCGACTGACGATCCCTCACCCCGCCCGTTAGCATGGGCGACCCACCGCCCCCGCGGAAGAACGAAGAAGCATGTCGATCACACTCGATCAGGTCACCAAGCGCTATCAAGGTCAACCCGTCGTCAATGACGTCTCCCTCGACATCGGCAATGGAGAGTTCTTCGTTCTCCTCGGCCCCAGTGGCAGTGGCAAGAGCACCCTTCTCCGTGCGATAGCCGGCCTCACCGGCGTCGATCACGGACGTATTTCGCTGCGGGGCCGCGACGTTACGCACGTCTCCGCGCGCGAGCGCGGCGTTGGCCTCGTCTTCCAGAACTACGCGCTGTTCAAGCACATGACGGTGGCGGACAACATCGAGTTCGCGCTGCGCGTGCGGCGTATGAAATCCTCAGATCGCACCCAGCGGCGCAAAGAGCTGCTGCGCCTCGTCGCGCTCGAAGGCATGGACGAGCGCCTGCCGACACAGCTTTCCGGGGGTCAGCAGCAACGCGTCGCTGTCGCTCGCGCTCTCGCGCACAAACCTGAAGTGCTGTTACTCGATGAACCCTTCGGCGCGCTCGACGCCAAGATCCGCGAAGAGCTGCGCCGGACGATTCGCGAAGTGCAGCGGGAGCTGGGCATCACCACCGTGCTGGTCACGCACGATCAGGAAGAAGCCTTCGCCATGGCCGATCGCATCGGCGTGATGAATCTCGGCCGGCTGCTCGAGAAGGGTCGGCCGGATGAGCTGTACACGCGCCCGGCCACGCGGTTCGTCGCCACCTTCCTCGGGGCGGCGAATCTGCTGCTCGCCCGCCAGACACGCGATGGAATTCGTTTCGGTTCTACCCCAGTGGACGCGCACGGCATCGAGCCTGTGCAGGATGGCCGTGAGCATGAAGTCGTCGCAGTGCTGCGTCCTGAAGAAGTAGAGCTCGCCGTCTCGCGTGACGCGCTCGGCTCACGTTATCTCGCGCATGGCGTCGTCGAAGAAATGGTGTTCACCGGGGCGTTGGAACGTCTGCGCGTCAAGCTGAGCGACGGCATCGCGGCCACGCAGCTTTCCAACAATGGCAATGGCCATAACGGTAATGGCAGCCCGGTGCTGGAAGTCACACGGACGCAGCCCGAGCAGCGCGCCTTCCGCGTCACGCCGGGGCAACCCGTCTTCGTGGGCGTACGACGTATCCATGTATTGCCGACGCCGCTTTCAAGTTTCACAACGTATGGCGCGACAGATGAACTGGCCAGCGCGCTGAGCCACCAGCCTTTCCTTGTAGAGCTCGCCTCACGCATGAAGACGCGTGTGCTGACACGCGTTGAACCGGGCCTCGAAACTTTAGATGGCGCCACTGCGCCTGGCGATGCTCCGTTCTCCGGTGCAGCCGTTATCGCCGCGGAGCCCAACTCCGCGCGTCGCGTCTGCTGGCTGTTAGAGCATGGCGCAACTGAAGTGTTGTTACTGCCCAAGCAGGCAGCAGCGCCGAAGCGTGTGTTGATCCATTGGGTGGATGAAGCCGCACGGCGCGCCACGCTCGCGGTCTCTGCAAGCCTGCTGCGTCATGTCTCCGCTGAAGCGTTGTACGTCGGCATTCTTCCTGAGAACACGCCAGACGAGAACCGATCACACGGCATGCGTGCCCTGCTCGACGCACGTTCGGAAGCCCAGGCCGTTCACGGGCTCGAAATGCGCACGGAACTGCGCTTCGGTGATGTGGCCGGCGAGCTCGCGAGGCAGTTGGAAGCGTCGCCCGACTCCATCCTGATTCTCGGCGTATCAGACACAGCCACGCTGCATGAAAGATTCGGCTCGCTGCTGAACGCCGGGCTGCGCGGACCGATCCTCGTCGTCTTCCGGGAAGCGGAGGCGCGCTCGTGAGTTCATTGCGCCAGCCGAGCGTGCTGCCGGGTTTCGGGCTGACGTTCGGCTTCACGACGTTCTTTCTCAGCGCGATCGTGCTGATCCCGCTTGCCGCACTCGTGTTGAAAACGGCGACGATGGAATGGGGCGAGTTCGTCGAAACGGTGACGAACCCGCGCGCGCTCGGGTCTTATCGCCTGTCGTTCGGCGCTTCGCTGCTCGCGGCATCGATCAACCTCGTGTTCGGTTTCATTATCGCGTGGACGCTCGTCCGCTATGACTTTCCGGGCCGCCGCATCGTCGACGCGCTGATCGATCTGCCCTTTGCATTGCCGACAGCCGTATCAGGCATCGCGCTCACCACGGTGTTCGCGCAGAACGGCTGGATCGGCCGCTATCTGGAAACATTCGGCATCCAGGTCGCTTACACATGGATCGGCGTCACGCTCGCGTTGACCCTGATCGGCATGCCGTTCGCGGTGAGGTCCGTGCAACCCGCGCTCGAGGAAGTGCAGCGGGATCTGGAAGATGCCGCGGAAACATTAGGAGCGGGCCGCTTCTATGTCTTCCGGCGAATCATTCTTCCCACGGTGCTGCCGGCGCTGCTGACCGGTTTCACGCTCGCCTTTGCGCGCGCGGTGGGTGAGTACGGCTCGGTCATCTTCATCTCCGGCAATCTGCCGATGAAGACGGAAATCACGCCGCTGCTCATCGTCATCAAGCTGGAAGAGTTCGATTACGAAGGCGCCGCGGCGCTCGGCTTCGTGATGCTCGTCATCTCGTTCCTGATGTTGCTGACCATCAACCTGCTGCAGGCCTGGGGCCGGCGGCGTCTCGTCGGAGCGGCACGCTGATGGCCGGCGGCGCCTCGACAGCAGTACTCGACGACCTCGAGACACGCCCGGGCCGACAGAACTTTACAAGTTCGGTCGTCCGCAACACGTTCATCGCGCTGTCGCTGCTGTTCCTCGCAGCGCTGCTGCTCGCGCCACTCGCCGCCGTGTTGACGGTGGCGTTCGAGAAAGGCGTCGAGGCGTATTTCAGAAGTTTCGCGGACCCGGACACGGGCGCTGCCATCCGCCTCACGCTCATCACCGCCGCGATCGTCGTGCCGCTCAACACTTTGTTTGGCATCGCCGCCGCGTGGGCCATCGCCAAGTTTGAATTCAAGGGCAAGAGCTTCTTCATCACGCTGATCGATCTGCCGCTTGCGGTATCGCCGGTGATCTCGGGCCTCGTGTACGTGCTGCTGTTCGGTCTGCAGGGCTGGTTCGGCCACTACCTGCTGGATCGCGATATCAGCATCATCTTCGCCTTGCCCGGCATCATTCTCGCGACGATGTTCGTGACTTTCCCGTATGTGGCGCGCGAGCTCATCCCGCTGATGCAGCAGCTCGGCAATGATGAGGAAGAAGCCGCCATCACGCTCGGCGCGGGTGGCTGGATGACGTTCTTCCGCGTGACCCTGCCAAAGATTCGCTGGGGACTGCTGTACGGCATCATCCTGTGCAACGCGCGCGCGATGGGCGAGTTCGGCGCCGTGTCGGTGGTCTCCGGCCACATTCGCGGCCTCACCAACACGATGCCGCTGCACATCGAGATTCTGTATAACGAATACAACTTCGTCGGCGCGTTCGCGGTTGCGTCGCTGCTGATGTTGCTCGCCGTCCTGACATTGATCGTCAAGACATTCCTCGAAAGGCACGCAGGGATCAAGCGGCACTGAGCCATGTGGGAACGCATCCGAGCGCTGTGGGGTACGCTGCGATTCGATCCGGCGAAGACGAGCCTCGGATGGTGGTTGGCGGCCACTCATTCGGCGATCGTCGTGCTCGTCGTCATTGGCGTATCGCTGTCGGCGATCGACATTCTCCACGATCTCGCAGATGAGCAAGGCAAAGCGCGCGTACAGCTCGGCGGCGCCATGGCCCGCGAAGATCTGCGTCGCGACGTTGAAGATGCAGTCAGCTCCGCTCGCGTGTTGGCAGATCGCGCACCGCTACAGCGATTGCTATCTCAAGGTCGCGCCGAGGCGACGACGCCGGTGCTGCGCAGATATTGCGAGTCGGGTGGCGTGGATGCGTGCGCTGTGTACTGGGGCGGCCAGATCGTCGCGAGCGCCGGCCCCGAGCTGCCGTGGACTGATCTCATCGCCGCCAGTACCGAGCAAGGCGACGGCTTCCTCGTCACTCCGCGTGCTTCGCCCGTAGCGATTCTCGGAGGCAGCGCTGCTGTGACCGACGGACGTGGCGCACGAGTCTTCGTCGCCCGCATGCTCGATGCGAAGTTGTCGCGTCAGTTGAGTCAGCACATTGGTCTCGGCGTGCAGCTCGTCAACTACCGCACTTTCACCGAAGCGCCGGTGGATGCGTTCACTTCCCTGCATTCGGCCGGCCTCGCCGATGGCCGCTCAGCCGTGCAGAGAATTGCCCAGCTGGATCTCTACGCGTCGAGCTTTCCGGTGTTTGCCTCAACGGGCGAAGCGATCGCGCTGATCGAGGTGCGGCTGCCGGCGGCGGATATCGACAGCTCCACGGGTCGGCTCGTCAAACGCCTGCTGATCACAGCGCTGATTCTCGCGGGCCTGGCTGTGCTGGCGGGCGTCATTCTCAGTCGTCTCGTCGCTGGCCCCGTTCGCGCGCTCACCGACGCGGCGATTCGCCTGCGGGAAGGCGACTTCTCCACCTCCATTCCGCCCGGCGGCGCGGCGGAAGTCGGCTTGCTGGCGCGAACGATGGAAGACATGCGCCGCAGCCTCGTCGATGTCACTGGCGCGCTCCGTCGGCGTGAAGCCGAAGCGCGGGCCGTGTTAGGTGGCGTCGTCGAGGGCGTGTATGCCGTTGATAAGCATCGAACAATCCGTTACCTGAATCCGCAGGCGGCGGAATTGTTAGGCGTGAAAGCCGAGGACGCGGTGGGACGCTTCTGCGGCGACGTCTTGAAGCCGCGCCTCGAAGACGGTCGCAGGCCATGCGATTACCGCTGCCCCATCGTGCAGGCTCGCCTGCAGAACGGCGCGCAGGCTATCGAATGGCTGCAGGTTTCCGAGGACGGGCCGCGCACCACGGTGATCACGAGCTCGCTGATGGTGGATGGCCTGCAGGTGCAAGTCATACGCGATGAAACAGAACTCGAAGGCGTGCGTCGCGCGCGCGATTCCGTGTTAGCTAATATTTCCCACGAGTTCCGTACGCCGCTGGCGGCGCAGCTCGCCTCCATCGAGCTGCTGCGCGAAGGCTTGAATTCGATGACGGCGGAGCAGCGCATGGAGCTGGTGCTGTCGCTCGAACGCGGCACACAGCGTCTCACGAGGTTGATCGACAATCTGCTCGAGAGCGTGCGCATCGAGTCGGGTCAGCTCAACATCCGGCAGCAGAATGTAGATCTTGGTGAAATCATCGAAGACACGCAGACGCTCATCGGCTCGCTGCTGGTACTGCAGGGTCAACATCTCGAAGTGTCGCTGCCCGAAGATCTGCCGCCCGTGCATGGAGACGGCCAGCGCCTCACGCAGGTGTTCGTGAATCTCGTCGCCAACGCGAGCAAGTTCGCGCCCGAGAACAGCGTCATTCGCATTGGTGCGACGACGGAAGGCGCCGGCAAGGATCTTAAAGTCACCGCCTGGGTGGAAGATGAAGGCGCGGGCTTGCCCGAGAGTGATACCGGCTCCATATTCGAACGGTTTCGCCGGGGGTCCGTCCAGGAGCCGGAACCGGGCGGCCTGGGCCTCGGCCTCTGGATCGTCAAATCCATCATTGACCGACATGGCGGCACGATCAAAGCGGAGCGCACGGCGGAGAACCGCACGCGCTTCAGCATCACGTTGACCGCGGAGCTCGACACATGAAAGTGCTGATTGCGGACGACGATCGCGACCTGCTGGCGCTGATCGCGTTTACCCTGACTCAGGCGGGCTATCTCGTCGTCAAAGCGGGCGATGGACCCGCCGCTTTGCGTGCTTATGAAACCGAGTCGCCCGACCTCGTCCTGCTGGATATCAACATGCCCGGACTCACCGGCTTCCAGGTGTGCGAGGCCATCCGCACCAAGTCGCGCGTGCCGATCATGATGCTGACGGTGCGCGGCGAAGAGGAAGATCTGGTGAAGGCGCTGGAGCTCGGCGCGGACGACTATCTCAACAAGCCCTTCAGCCCGCGGACGCTGCTCGCGCGCATCAAGGCGCTGCTGCGCCGGGCGGGCATTGAAAGCTCAGCGCCGCTCGCTGCCGGCCGTGTTGCGCTCGACGTGGAAGAGCACACCGTCAGCATCGGTGAAGCACCGCCTGTTCGGCTGACGAAGCTCGAGTTGCGACTCCTGCAGATGTTGCTCGCCAATGTCGGCCGTACGGTGAGCTCGGATCGGCTGGTGATCCAGGTGTGGGGACATCGAAATGCGGGCGACCGGCAGCTGCTGAAGCAGCTCGTGCACCGCCTGCGGCAGAAGATCGAGATCGATCCGGCTTTGCCGCAGCTCCTGCAGACCTCCGCGGGCAGCGGCTACAAGCTGGTGGTGGACTGACCCGCCTTCCTGATCCGCAGCTCGATGAACGTCTTGATGACGAGAGTCAGCATCGCTATGACAGTCAGCGTGGTCGCCGCCGCGAAGGCGCCCACCACGTTGTAGTCGTGATAGACCAGCTCGATGTGCAACGGCAGCGTGTTGGTTTCCCCGCGCACATTGCCTGACACGACAGACACCGCTCCGAACTCACCCACCGCGCGGGCCGTGCAGAGCACCGCTCCATACAACAGCGCCCAGCGGATGTTGGGCAACGTCACCCGCCGAAACATCTGCCAGCCCGAAGCGCCAAGCGTGGTGGCGGCTTCTTCCTGATCGTTGCCCTGCGCCTGCATGAGTGGAATGAGCTCGCGCGCGACGAACGGACTCGTCACGAACATCGTCACGAGGATGATGCCGGGCAGCGCGAACATCACCTGCAGATCGCGCTCCTGCAGCCACGGGCCGAGCCACCCCTGCATGCCGTAGAGAAACAGATAAGACACGCCGGCGACGATGGGCGACATCGAGAGCGGCAGCTCGATCAGTGATGTCAGCAACTTCTTGCCGCGGAAGGAGAACTTGGTGATGGCCCACGCCGCGGCGATGCCAAACGCAATGTTCACTGGCACGGCGATCAGCGCGGTCAGCAGAGTCAGCTCGATCGCATGGAGGGTATCCGGGTCGCCGATGCTGTCGACGTAGAAACTCAGACCCTTGGAAAAGGCGCTATGAAAAATGACGATGAGCGGCGCGACGATGAAAAGCAAAGTCAGCACCATGCCGGTGAGCACGAGCGCCGCGGGTATGGCACGCGTAAACGCGCGATCGGTCTTCACGCGATCGCTCCCGACCGCCGCGCCTGCCAAAACTGGATGGCGTTCGTGACCAACAGGGTGATGAACGCAATCAGCAGCAGCACCACGGCAATCGCCGCGGCGGATTCATAATCGAACTCTTCCAGGCGGATGAAGACCAGCAGGGCCGCGATCTCCGTTTTCATCGGCAGGTTGCCCGCGATGAAGATGACGGCACCAAACTCGCCAAGGCTGCGAGCGAACGCCAGCGCACAGCCCGTAATATAAGCAGGAGCAATCATCGGCAGGATGATGCGGTGAAAGACTCCCAGGTGACTCGCACCTAGCGTCGCTGCCACCTCTTCCAGCTCGGGCTGGATATCTTCCAACACCGGCTGCACGCTGCGTATCACAAAGGGCGCGCTGGTAAACGCCATTGCCACTGCGACGCCCAGCACGGTGTAAGCCACCTTGATGCCGGCGGGCTCGAGCGCGCCGCCAAACCAGCCGTTCCGCGCGTACAGCGCAGCGAGTGCAATGCCGGCCACCGCCGTAGGCAAGGCAAACGGCAGATCGATGACAGCGTCGAAGAAGCGCTTACCGGGGAATTCGTAGCGGACCAGAATCCACGCCATCAACAACCCATAGACGGCGTTGAAGAGCGTGGCCAGCAACGCCGCCACGACCGTGACCCGGATGGAGGCGAGCGCCCGTGGATTGCTCAGCAGATTCCAGAAACCTTCCCAACCCACGCCCGCCGACTTCAGCAATAACGCCGCCACCGGCAGCAGCACGATGATCGCGAGATACAAAAGCGTTCCGCCCAGCGTAACGCCAAAGCCGGGCAGAACACGTCGAATGCGGGGACGAGGTGCCCGTGTCAGCACGGGCAGCGGAAAGTCAGCACAAGGCAGCTACTGGTTCAATAAAGCCTGCTCGAGTATGCCACCGCTGCTGAAGTGGGTCTTGTTGACCTGATCCCACCCGCCGAAGACGTCTTCCACCGTGACGAGCCGTACATTGGGGAACTGGGCCTTGTACTTCTCGACGATCGCCGGCTCGCGCACGCGATTGAAGTTGTGAGCGAGAATCTCCTGCCCGGCCGGCGTGTAGAGGAACTGCAGATAAGCAGTTGCCACATCACGAGTGCCCCGACGCAGCGCAATCTTATCGACGACCGCGACGGGGAATTCCGCCAGAACGCTTACCGAGGGAATGATCACCTCGAATTTCTTGTCGCCGTACTCGCGGCGGATGCCGTTCACTTCCGCCTCGAAGGTAATCAGCACGTCGCCGATCTCGCGCTCGACGAAAGTGGTGGTCGCACCGCGGCCGCCCGTATCGAACACCGGCACATTCGCCAGAAACTTGCGGACGAACGCGGTCGCTTTCGTCTGATCTTTCTGGTTCTGCTCCAGGGCATAGGCATACGCGGCGAGATAGGTGTAACGCGCATTGCCCGAGGTCTTCGGATTCGGGAAGACCGAGCTCACACCCGGACGGATGAGATCGTTCCAGTCCTTGATCTTCTTCGGGTTGCCCGCCCGCACGAGGAACGCCGGCAGCGAATAATAAGGCGACGCGTTGTGAGGAAAACGCTTCTGCCAGTCGTTGCCGATGAGGCCACCCTTCTGCAGCACCTGCACGTCCGTCACCTGATTGAACGTGACGACGTCCGCCTGCAGGCCTTCGAGCACGGAACGCGCCTGCCGCGACGAGCCGGCGTGCGACTGCTTGATGACGACGTCCTGCTTCTGCTTGGTCTTCCACTCGGCGGCAAAGGCTGGATTGATCTCTTCGAACAGCTCGCGCGAGATGTCATAGGAGACGTTCAGAATCTCCACAGGCTTCGCGACCGCGCTGGCCGAAGCCGCCCCCAATGCGAGGGCGGCCAGTAGAACGATGGACTTCATATTGTGATTGCTCGATTCGCTCGACGTTTACGGCGCGTAGATCTGATCGAAGACGCCGCCATCGCCGAAGTGCAGCTTCTGTACCTTGGCCCAGCCGCCAAAATCCTGAATGGTCACGAGATTGAGCTTCGGGTACTGCGCGTCGTACTTCGCAGCGATCTCGGCATCACGCGGGCGATAGTAGTTCTTCGCCGCGATCTCCTGCCCTTCCTTGCTGTAAAGATATTGCAGATAGGCCTGCGCTACTTCACGCGTGCCCCGGCGCAGCACGACCTTGTCGACGACCGCAACCGAAGGCTCCGCCAGAATGCTGATGGAAGGAACCACGATCTCGACCTTGTCCGGGCCCAGCTCCTTGATGGCGAGCAGCGCTTCGTTTTCCCAGGCCAGCAGCACGTCGCCGATGCCGCGCTGAACGAACGTGGTCGTTGAACCACGCGCGCCGGTATCGAGCACCGGAACGTTCTTGAACAGCTTGCGCGTATATTCCTTCGCGCTCGCCTCGTTGCCGCCCGGCTGCTTCAGTGCCCACGCCCAACCCGCGAGGTAATTCCAGCGCGCGCCGCCCGACGTCTTCGGATTCGGCGTGATGACCGCGATACCCGGTTTGACGATGTCGCCCCAGTCCTTGATGTTCTTCGGATTGCCTTTGCGCACCAGGAACACGATGGTCGAGGTATACGGCGCGCTGTTGTTCGGAAGCCGTGTTTCCCAGTTGAGGGGCAACAGCTTGCCCTGCGTCGCTACGGCATCCACGTCGCCGGCAAGAGCGAGCGTCACCACGTCGGCGGGAAGGCCGTCGATCACGGAACGGGCCTGCTTGCCCGAGCCGCCGTGCGACTGGTTCACCTTCACGTCGTCACCCGTCTTCGCTTTCCAATATTTCGCGAAGGCGGCGTTGTAATCGGCGTACAGCTCGCGCGTCGGGTCGTACGACACGTTGAGCAGTGTCACTTGTGCCGCGTGCGCCAGCGTCGAGCCGGCGAGCACAGCGGCGAGGGCAACCGGAGCGATCCGGCGCAACCACTTGTTGGAAGACATGCTGACTAACTCCTTACGAATTCTGTGCGGTTAGAACGAGATGCCGACGCGGGTGAAGATGGCCTGCTCGTCATCGCGGTCCACAACGGTGGTGCCGGAGACGGCGCCGCCGTCAAACTCCGTCTGGTCATAGTTGAGAGACAACTTCACGTTCTGATTCAGATACCAGTTGACGCCCACGCCCCAGGCACTTGCCTTGACGGCGCTGTTGGCAGGGTTCGCGAATGAAGCCGCGCCACCGACGAAGGCGTCCTCATCGACCTCGAGCACGTGATAACGGCCCACGAGCTCGAAAGCTCCCCAGCCCGGCTTGCCCACGTTGAACGTGCTGCCCGGCGTAAAGCCCTTGAAGGTTTCTTCCTCACCCGTGATGAACCACGCGAACTGCAACTGCCAGGCCGAATTGCTGAGCGAATCGGAACGCGAGGTCGTGCCCACGACGCGTGTCACGTCCTGCTTCAGGTCTACGTATTCGCCCAACAGGCTGTAGTTGGCATACGAGTAATAGAACTGCGGAGTGATGCGAAGGCGTTCGCCGTCAGCGAAGGTGCCGTTGCTTGCAGGTGTGGTGCCGGCGGCGGCGGTCGTCGGACGGAAGCTGAAGAATGTCTGCTGGCCCGGAGTACGGTAAGACGGCAACAGCGTTGTCGTCGTGCTGCCCGTGGAATCCACGTAAGTCGCGCCGACGCCGAACTGCAAGCCGCGCAGTACGAAGCTCTCGGAATTCAGGAACGGCTGGAAGAACACGCGAGCGGCCCAGTCACCATGCGTGTCGTTATCGACATCCGGATTGGTGTTGTTGTCGCTGCTGGTGCCATCGCTCACGCCGTTGAAGTAACCGACGTTGTAATTGATGACGCCGCCTTTGAAGTCGCCACCCAGCTGCACACCGAGATCGCGATTCGGCACGAGGCTCGTCGGGAAAGCGCGCTCGATGAAACGAATATCTGCTGCGGACTGAATGCGCTCGAGGCCCACGGGCACCTTGAATTTGCCGGCCGTGATCGCGGCCCAGGGCTTCAGACGCGCGACGGCAAACGCATCGAGAATGATCGTGCGGCCGCCGGCGAAGTCCGGCGTGAAGCGATAGTCATAAATATTGTTGACGGTGCCTTCGATCGTGGGACGCACGCGGCGAAGGAGCCATGTATCTGCCGTAGCCGGCGTCACATCGTCGCTGAAGCGGCGACCGTCGAAGTGAAGCACGCCACGAATACGCGCGACGTTGGCGCCATCCGCGGACTGCAGCGAGAAGCGCGAGGGAGACGCGCGCACAGTGGCAGCGCCCGACGTGGCGGCCTTCGCCGCTTCATCCTGCAATTCGATCTTGCGCTCGAGGATCTTCAGTTTTTGTTCCTGCTCCTCGAGGCGTTTCAACAGCTCTGCATTATCCGTGGACTGGGCGAACGCAGCGCTCAAAGGCAGGCACACGGCGAGGACGCCTGCGAAACCGACGCGAAGACTCATGAAGATGCCCTTTATTGTGATTGAGGCGGATACGCGACAGCGAATCCGTAGTGCCATGCTAGGCAGCGGCGGTTACGAAGTCAGTGTGCACCTGGTTACAGTGCGGTTATGAAACGCCGCCCGCAAGACAGGTTAGTTATGACGAGATAACGCAGCCAGCAGATGAGGCTCGAATTCACGCGCAGCGACCGCAACAGAGTTGGGCCCGCCAACCTGCACGAGTTGCGTCATTTCCAATCCTGCATAGCCGCACGGATTGATCAGACCAAAGGGCGTGAGATCGAGGTTCACGTTGAGCGCGAGCCCGTGATAGCTGGAATGTCTTCTGATGCGTATGCCTACGCTTGCGAGCTTCCTGCCTTCAACGTAAACGCCCGGGGCGTTGCGCCGGCATTCAGCCGCGACGCCCAGCGTAGCGGCGTAGGCGATCACCGCTTTCTCCAGCGCTGTGACCAGATCGCGCACGCCGAAACTGGCGCGACGCAGATTAATTAGCGGGTAGACCACGAGTTGGCCGGGGCCGTGATACGTGACTTGTCCGCCCCGGTCGACCTGCACTACCGGGATGTTGCTTGCCGCAAGCACGTGCGACGGATCTGCATTCATTCCCAGCGTGAATACCGGGGGATGTTCGAGCAGCCAGATCTCGTCGGGAGTTTCTTCAGTGCGTTCGTCTGTGAAGCGCTGCATGGCGCGCCACGTGGGCTCGTAATCAACGAGTCCCAGATGGCGGATGATCGGCGGCGGGATGACGACGCTCAGCGCTTCGGCGTTCACGACAATGTGTGTTGTTAGCGCTCGCCGCTTGCCACAGCAGGCAATGTCGCCCCGAGAGCGGCATTGTCGAGACCCGCGTTGTTGCGATTGAGCGCCTGCTCGGCGCGATAGCTCGAACGCACCAGCGGGCCGGAAACGCATTCCAGAAATCCACGGCTCAGCGCTTCCTGCCGGAAACGATCGAACTCGGCGGGCGTCACGAAACGCTGCACAGCAAGGTGATTCAGCGTGGGACGCAGGTACTGGCCGAGTGTCAGGATGTCGACGTTGATGGCGCGCAGATCGTCCATCGTCTGGAGAATTTCTTCGTCGGTCTCACCGAGGCCGAGCATGAGGCTCGTCTTGGTAAGCACTTTCGGATTGTGTTTTTTGGCGTGATCCAGCACGCGCAGGGTCTGCTCATAACTCGCGCGCGGATCACGCACGGGATGAGTCAGGCGGCGCACGGTCTCGACATTCTGAGCAAACACTTCGAGGCCGGAATCCACTACGGTCGCGACGTCAGCTTTGACACCCTGGAAGTCCGGTGTGAGCGCTTCCACGGCAGTGGCGGGATTCTCGCGCTTGATTGCCTTGATGCACGCCGCGTAGTGAGCGGCGCCGCCATCGGGCAGGTCGTCACGATTGACCGATGTGAGCACGACGTACTTGAGCTTCATGAGCTGCACGGTGCGCGCGGCATTCTCGGGTTCTTCGAGATCGAGCCAGCCACGGGGGTTGCCGGTATCGACCGAGCAGAAGCGGCAGGCGCGCGTGCAGACGGCGCCCATGAGCATGATCGTGGCGGTGCCGGCGTTCCAGCATTCACCGATGTTCGGGCATTTCGCCTCTTCGCAGACGGTGGCGAGGCGGTGTTCGCGGACGACGTCTTTGACCGCCTGGAAGCCGGTTCCCGAGGGTGCGAGGGCTCGCAGCCAGCGAGGTTTGCCTCCCAAACCGGCGGGGGGTTCCTGCTCGCGGTGCTTGATCCCGTCACGGATCGCGGTAAACCCTTGAGGAGTAACGTATTTCTCGCCACTGCGAACGCGTGGCGCCTCCGGTACGACCGGAATTCCTTTGAGATCGGGCATGGCGGCGATTGTACGCTCACCGTTCGCCCGCCGGCAGGGTCGCCTGACAACGATCAGCGGGCGGTGGCACGCGGCGCCGCTCAGTGGTGGAGCCGCGACTCAGCTTGCTCTGAGGCGCGTGGTGGTGAACGGATTACGCACCGTCACCTGCTTCTCCACCCGCAAACCCGCATGCATGTCTTCAGAATAAAGCGTCTTGCATTCGGCCAGCAGCGCGGCAGCGACGATCATGGAGTCATAGACCGACAGCCGGTAACGCTCCGCAACCGCACGACCGCGGTCATAAGTTTCCTCGCTGAGGGATTCCACCGAGCAGACTTTACGCACCACACCCAGAACCTCATCTACCTCCTGCCACGAGAAACCCAACTTGCGAGTCGCCACCGACGCAAACTCGTTGAGCACCTGAACGCTCACCGTACCCCCTTGCGCCAGCAGCGACTCCGCGCGATCGGCCTTCGACGCATCACCCGACAACGTGTACAGCAGGATGTTGGTGTCGAAGAACACGTCAGCGTTCATTGGCTTCGTCACGATTGAAATGAAAATCCGCGGGCAGACGGCCGCGAAATTTTCGCAACCGGGCCAGGAGCTGCTTCGAAGTTGCCGCGCGTCGCACCGCGAACGAACGCTCGCCTTCCACGAAGATTTCGATGTTGTCGCCTTCTTTCAATTGAAGTGCCTCCACGATGCTGGCGGGCAATCTGACCGCCAGACTGTTACCCCATTTTGCAACCTGCATGTTCGCCCCTTTGGATATACACGTAAGCAGTGTATATCCAGCACGGGCTGACAACAATTTCCGACGCGGATATTGAACCGCATCTTCATCCGCCGCGCATCGGGTCAGGCTATCGCGTTCAGCCAGAAATGAAGGTGTTGTCGCGCATGCGACGATCGAGAGCAGCGAGGCGCTCCGGCGTGCCAATATCGAGCCACTCGCCCGCGTGAATCTGTCCACGCAGCCGACGCGCTTCGATGGCGCGTTTCAACAAAGGCAACAGGGGAAAGCGGCCCGCCGCGCAGCCCGCAAAGAATTCAGGTCGATATATTCCGATACCGGAATACGTGAAGCGACCGGTATCACGCTCAACAACATGATCGCCCTCGAGCGCAAAATCGCCACGCGGATGATGCGGCGGATTCGGCACCAACACGAGCCGTGCATCCGCATCCGCCGGCAACTCCAGCGTCCGCGGATCGATATCCGTCCACGTATCGCCGTTGATCACGAGGAATGGCCCCGGACCTAACAACGGCAGCGCATTGAAGATGCCACCACCGGTTTCCATCGCCACCGGGCCTTCATCGCTGTACGTGATGCTGACGCCGTACCGGGCACCGTCAGCCAGCGTTTCGCGAATGCGCGAACCCAGCCAGGAGAGATTGATGACCACATCGCGCACGCCCGCGCGCGCCAACGCCTCCAGGTGATAGCCGATCAACGGCTTGCCGCCGACCAGCAACAGCGGCTTGGGCGTCGTATCCGTCAAAGGCCGCATGCGCTCGCCGCGGCCGGCTGCCAGCACGATCGCCTTCATGTGAAGTCTGCCGTGTCATGGCGGCGCGAGCCGCGTCCACCAACAAGCCTGGCGCGCACTCTCAAACACCCACCGTAGTGGCTGCAACCCGCGCGTTGGCAGGCGCCAACTCGGCCGCGATACGGTCCTCGAAGAACCGCGACAGTTCCGCGAGTTCCGGATAGCGCTTGCAGGCATCCCGCACATAATCGAGCGTCAACGGCAGATCGCGCAGATAGCCGGCCTTGCCGTCGCGATACCACAGGCGCGCGAAGATGCCTAACACCTTGATATGCCGCTGCACGCCGATGAGGTCGAACCAGCGCAGGAACTCGCGCTCGTCGCGCCCCGCGGACATGCCCCGTGTGAGCAGCGCGCGGCGATAACCCGACAGCCATTTCTCCACACGCTCGCGCGGCCAGGAGATATAACAATCCTTCAGCACGGAAGCGAGGTCATAGCCGATAGGCCCGCGCAACGCATCCTGAAAATCGATGATGCCGGGATTGCGATCACCCACCACCATAAGATTGCGCGAGTGATAGTCGCGATGAACAAACACCTGCGGCTGCAGCAGCGCTTCCGCGATGAGGAACTCGAACGCGGAATCCAACACCTTGCGCTCGCCAGCGGACAACGTGAGCCCGAGATGCTTGCCGATGAACCACTCCGGCATCAGCAACATTTCGCGCAGCAGCACCGGACGATCGTAAGGAGGCAGCTGCGCGGCGGCGTCGCGGCCTTTGGCTTGAATATCCGCCAGTACGTTCAACGCGTCCCCGTACAGGGCGTCCGCGTCGTCGCCGGCATTCAGGCGCGCGAGGTAATGCGTGCTGCCGAGATCCTCGAGCAACAGCAGCCCCCGCGGAACGTCTTTCTCGTGGACATGGGGCACGTGCGCGCCCATCTGCTCCAGGAGTCGCGTGACCTCGAGATAGGGGCGGACGTCTTCCTGCTCCGGGGGCGCATCCATGACGATGAACGTCTGCTCGCCGCGAAACGCGCGGAAATAGCGTCGAAAACTCGCGTCAGCCGAGGCGGGCTCGACGCGATCGGGATGCAGCCCGAGGTCAGTGGACAACCAGTCATGGATCAGCGCGAGGCGCGAGTCTGTTCGCGTCATGTGAATTCAAGGCAGCAGTGCGACAGCGGGTCATTATAATGCCGCCCTTCATGCTGAGACCGCGATCATTCTGTCTGGCCGTGCTGTTGCTCGGCAATTCCACGGCTTTCGTGCACGCCGCCGAGCCGATCTGCAAACCCGCGCCCGTGATTCCGGAAAAAGGCACGGATGTCGCCGGCGAAGCCGACGACCCGCCGCGCGATCCCGACGACCAGCGGGTCGAGATCTCGAGCGACAAGGCCGGCATGAGCACGGACGGCAACGCAAAACTCGAGGGCAATGTCCGCGTCCGCCAGGGCGCGCGCGAGATCCGCGCGAACGAAGTCGAGTACGACTCGAAGGACAACGCCTTCAAGGTGACTGGCGGCATGGAGTTTCGCGACCCGATGCTGCGCGCCAAGGGCGAAGGCGGCACGTACTCCGCGGAAAACGGCGCCAACTTCAACCGCGCCGAGTTCGAGCTGGTCGATCGCGCCGCGCGCGGCAGCGCCGATGCGCTCCGCATGTCCCCCGAGGGCGTCATCGATCTGGAGGGCGTGACCTTCACGACCTGCCCGATCACCGATCCGGCATGGCGCCTGCGCGCGGACCGCATCACGCTCGACACACGGACCCAAATCGGTACAGGCCATGACACGCGCGTCGAGTTCAAGGGCGTGCCCATCCTTTACATGCCGTGGATGTCTTTTCCGCTCGGCACGGAGCGCAAGAGCGGCTTCCTCTTCCCGAGCATCGGGCACACGACACGCAGCGGCCTGCAGGTCGCCGTCCCTTATTACTGGAACATCGCGCCGAACCTCGATCTGACCTTCGAGCCGTTCTATTACGGCCGCCGCGGCATCGATCTCGCCGGCGACTTCCGCTATCTCACGGAAAACCAGCGGGGCGCCGTGCAGTTCAACGTGCTGCCGGACGATCAGCTCATGAACGACCGCCGCAGCCGCATTCACATCGAGCATGTCGCGGAGCTGCCCAACGATTTCCGCCTGACCATCGATGCCGAGGACGTCAGCGATTCTGAATATTTCGAGGACTTCGCGCAGGGCCCCGAAGGCACGAGCGTCGCGTTCGTCGAGCGTCTCGCCACCCTGAGCTATCGCGATGAGCATTGGCGAGTGGCCGGTGAATTCCAGCATTTCCAGACCATCGACACGGAGCTCACCGAGTTCGAGCGCCCTTACGCCCGCGTCCCGCGCCTGGTGGCAGGAGCCGATTATGGTTGGGGGCCCGGCGGCCGCGTCCGCTACGGTTTCGATTCCGAGCTCGTGAATTTCGACCGCGCCGAAGGCGTGACCGGCTGGCGTATGGACGTTGCCCCGACCGCGGAGCTGGAGTTGGGCGGTCCCGGACTCTTCGTGCGCCCGGGCGTTTCGCTCCGCCATACCCAATACAAGCTCGAGGACAACGCGCCCGGCACAGAAGAGTCGCCGTCGCGAACCTTGCCCATCGCCAGCCTCGACGCCGGCCTGCAGTTCGAGCGGCCCTCTGGCTCGAAGGGCAGTCGCGTCATCACGCTGGAGCCGCGCATGCTGTATCTCTACGCGCCGTTCCGGGAGCAGAGCGAGCTGCCGCTGTTCGACACGGCGTTGCCCGACCTGAATCTCGTCCAGCTCTTCCGCACCAACCGATACGTGGGCGCGGATCGTGTGAGTGATGCCAACCAGGTGAGCATGGGCGTAACCAGCCGTATGCTCGACGCGGGCGACGGCACCCAGTTTCTCGCCGCTACCCTCGGCCAGACGTATTACTTCGAGACGCCCCGCGTCACCCTGCCCGGCGAAGTCGCGCGGACGAGCCCGCGGTCAGACTTCGTCGCGCAGCTCGCCCTCACGGCCTATAAAGACTGGAACGTCGATCTCGGCCTGCAGTGGGATCCGTCGGAAGAACGCACGGAGCGAGCGCAGGCTCGCCTGCAGTACAAGCCCGGCGACGAGCAAGTGATCAACGTCGGCTACCGTCTGCAGCGGGACAGTCTCGAGCAGGCGGAAGTGTCGAGCGCCTGGCCCATCGGCCAGCAATGGAGCGCCTTCGGCCGCTTCACCTATTCCATACGGGATAACTCGGCACTGGAACGATTTGCGGGATTTGAGTACCGGGCGTGCTGCTGGCGCTTGAGATTCGTCGGCCGCCGTTTCGTGTCGAGTCGTACCGGCGAGCAGGACACCGGCTTCTACCTGCAGCTGGAACTCAATGGACTTGCCAGTGTCGGATCAGCGGCAGACGCTTTCCTGACGGATGCCATTCGCGGATACTCCCGCACGGATTCAAGAGGCCAGATTCGTGAATAAATTCAGGCTCCTAAGCAAGGCGACCTTGCCGGCGCTACTCCTAGTGCTTGCCGCGCAGGGCCCCGCCCACGCGCAGACACGCGAGCTCGCCACACGCGGTGTACTTCTCGATCGCGTGGCTGCCGTCGTCAACGACGGCATCGTTCTTGTGAGCGAACTGGACGATCAGGTGTCGATGATCTCCGAGCGCCTGCGCACGCAGAAGCAGGAGTTGCCGCCGCAGAGCGTGCTCCGTCAGCAGATTCTCGAACGCCTCGTCGTGCAGGAAATCGAGTTCCAGCGCGCCGGCAAGGCCGGCCTCAAGGTTCCGGACGAAGCGCTCAACAGCGCGCTTCAGGAAGTCGCCCAGCGAAACAACATGACGCTCGCGCAGTTGCCCGACGCGTTGTCTTCACAGGGAATCGACTACTCGTCGTATCGCGAGTCGATGCGCAAAGAGCTGACGCTCACTCTGCTCCGCAATCGCGACGTGCTGCAGAGAATCAGCGTCACGCCGCGCGAAGTGGATCAGTTCCTCGAACGGCAGAAGAAAGCGCCTTCGGAAGCGAGCGAATACAACCTCTCTCATATTCTTATCGCGGTTCCCCAGGCGGCGACGCCGGAGCAGCTCGACGAAGCCAACAAGCGCGCGAAAGATGTTTATGACCGCGCGAAGGGTGGCGAAGATTTCGCCAAGCTCGCCCTCGCCTATTCCAACAGTCAGAGCGCGCTCGAAGGCGGCGCCCTCGGCTGGCGCAAAGGCACGGAGCTGCCGACGTTCTTTACCGATCTCGTCGTGACATTGCAGCCAGGCCAGGTGAGCGAGCCGCTGCGCACGCCTACGGGCTATCACATCGTGAAGCTCAACGAGCAGCGCGGCGTCAACGAGCAGGTGATCATCGATCAGGTGCACGCCCGTCACATCCTCATGCGGCCGAACGAGCTGCAGGATGATGCGACCGTGCGGCAGAAACTCGTCGCCATCCGTGAGCGCATCGAGAAGGGTGAAGACTTCGCGGGCCTCGCCTCCACCACCTCTGAAGATCCGGGCTCCGCGGCGGAAGGTGGCGATCTCGGCTGGACCGGCCCGGGCACCTTCGTGCCGGAGTTCGAGAAGTCGCTCAGCGCCCTGCAGGAAAATCAGATCAGCGAACCGTTCCGCACGCAGTACGGCTGGCACATCGTGCAGCTGCTGGGTCGCCGGCAGTTCGACAACACAGATGAGCTCAAACGCCGCCGCGCGGCCGAGCAGATTCGTGCGAGCCGCGCTGACGAAGAAACCGAGCTGTGGCTCCGTCGCCTGCGCGACGAAGCGTACGTCGAATATAAACTCTAGGTCGCCGCCGAGCGCCGTGCCAGGTCGTCGCGACAACACCGGCACATCGAGGCGCTCACAACGGGAATCCCTGCCGTGTCATTGCCACGCATAGCGCTCACCTCCGGTGAGCCCGCCGGTATCGGGCCGGATCTGTGCCTCGCGATCGCGCAGAACGCCCTCGCCTGCGAGCTCGTCTGCCTCGCGGATCGCACTTTGTTAGAAGCGCGCGCACACGCGCTGGGTCTGAACATCACGCTCGTTGACTACGATCCTAAAGTTCGCAGGGCTCATACGCCTTCGACACTGTTGGTGGAGCACCATGCGCTCGGCGCGCCATGCGAAGCAGGCAAGCTCGACCCGGCCAACGCACCTTATGTGCTATCGCTGCTCGATGGCGCCATCGATGGTGCGGCGTCGGGCGAGTTCGACGCCATCGTCACAGCGCCGGTTCACAAGGGCGTCATCAACGACGCCGGCATCTCATTCACCGGCCACACCGAATATCTCGCTCATCGCACGTTCGCCGCGCGCCCGGTGATGATGTTGACGACGGGAACGTTACGCGTAGCCCTCGCCACCACGCATCTGCCTTTGAAAGCAGTCAGCGCGGCAATCACGGTGGAGTCGCTCAGCGAAGTCATCACGATCCTCGACCGCGATCTGAAACAGTGGTGGCGAATCGCGCGCCCGCGAATCGCGGTGTGCGGGCTCAATCCGCATGCGGGTGAAGGCGGCCATCTGGGAGATGAGGAAATTCGCGTCATCACTCCCGCGCTGGTACGCATGCGCGATCGGGGAATCGATGTCACCGGACCGGTGCCTGCTGACACTATCTTCGTACCGCGCATTCTTGCGGACTACGACGCGGTGTTGGCGATGTATCACGACCAGGGACTGCCTGTGATCAAACATTCCGGCTTTGACACTGCGGTCAACATCACGCTGGGACTGCCTATATTGCGCACCTCGGTGGATCACGGCACCGCGCTCGAGCTGGCCGGCACCGGCAGGGCCGACGCGGGCAGTCTGGCCTCGGCGCTGCAGCTGGCGCTGGAAATCCTGTCGCGCGGTCGCCCATCGGATCGCCATTGAGCTTTCCTCGCGCCCGCAAGCGCTTCGGCCAGCATTTCCTGCATGACCCGGCGGTGCTCGAGCACATCGTGGCGTCGGTGGATCCGCAGCCGGGCGATCGCCTCGTCGAAATCGGGCCGGGGCGCGGCGCGCTGACGCGCCTGCTCTTGACGGCAACGGAGGGCGCGCTCGACGCCATCGAGATCGATCGCGATCTCGCCGAGCTGCTGCGATCTGAGTTCAGCAGTCAGGGAGGCTTCGTGTTGCACGAGGCCGACGCGCTCGATTTCGATTTCGAAGCGCTCGCGCGCGAGCGGGGCGGACCGCTGCGAGTCATCGGCAATCTGCCTTACAACATCTCCACGCCGCTGCTGTTTCATCTGCTGGCCAAGCCTGCGCAGATGCAGGACTTCCACGTCATGCTGCAGCGGGAAGTCGTCGACCGGATCGCCGCCGAGCCCGGCTCGGAAGATTATGGCCGCCTGACCGTCATGCTGAGTCCCTGGGTACACGTGGAGAAGCTGTTCGATGTCGGGCCGGGAGCATTCCAGCCCGCACCGCGCGTGTGGTCATCCGTCGTGCGTCTCACAGTCCGGGACCGGCCCGCGTTCACGGTCAGTTCCAACTTCGCTCGAGTGGTGCTGGCCGCGTTTTCACACCGGCGCAAGACCCTGCGCAATGCGCTGAAAGGCGTCGTCGATCCCGCACAAATCGAGGCGAGCGGCGTCGACGGCAGCGTCCGTCCCGGGACTCTGACACCGGCTATGTTCAATCTGCTCGCGCAGACGCTCGATACCCCACAGATCTGACATACGCAGTTCGGGCCGAGTGCGTTAGGCTTCGACCTCCGGAAGCTCACCCGCCTCATAAGGTCTCAAACCCATGTCGACTTATCGTCGCCTGTTACTCGTGGTGGATCTGACCGAGGACAGCCGCTTGATCGGCGCCCGCGCGAAGGCCCTGGCACTCGCCACTGGAGCGGAGATCGAGCTGCTGCACGTGGTGGAGTTCATTCCGGTGGAGCCGCTGGGCGAGACGCTGATGCCATCCATCCAGATCGAAGACGAAATTCTCCAACGCTCACGGCAACGTTTGAGCGCCATGGCCCTGGAGCTGGGCGTGCCGGAAGCCGCCTGTCACGTGGAGGCCGGCAATGTGAAGGCCGAGATCGTGCGCGTGGCGCGGGAGCGGAGCGTCGATCTTATTGTCATCGGCAGCCGCGAGCGCCACGGCATGTCGATACTGGTGAACTTTACGGAAGACACCATCCTGCACGCCGCGCCCTGCGACGTGCTGGCCGTGCGCGTCGGCCGTAACGCCAAGTGAAGCGTACCCCTGTCACAGGAACGGCCCTGCCGCCTGAGGCCTTTCGTTCTGTAGAATCTCAGAGCATGGATTCCGTCACTTACAAAATTCGGATCGATGTCGAGACCAGCTATCTCGACGATCAGTCGGACCCGAGAGAACCCCGTTATGTGTTCTCGTACACCATCACCATTCGCAACGATGGCACCGTGCCCGCACGCCTCCTGACGCGCCACTGGCTCATCACGGATGCGAACGGCAAAGTGCAGGAGGTGCGCGGCGATGGCGTGGTCGGCGAACAGCCGCACCTGAAGCCGGGCCAGGGGTTTCGCTATTCCAGCGGCGCGGTGCTCGAAACGCCCGTGGGCGCCATGCAGGGCAGTTATCAGATGGTTGCGGACGACGGCGAGCATTTCGATGCGCCGATCCCGCCGTTCAGGCTCGCCATGCCGGGAATCCTGCAGTAAGCCGTGACCCGTTACGCGATCGGCGATATTCAGGGTTGTTATGACGAGCTGCGGACGCTCGTCGCGCAGATTGGTTTCTCGCCGGATCGCGATCAGCTCTGGTTTACCGGAGACCTGGTCAATCGCGGTCCGCGCTCACTCGAGGTGCTGCGGTATGTGCGCTCTCTCGGGCACAACGCCGTCACCGTCCTCGGCAATCACGATCTGCATTTGTTAGCTGTTGCCTACGGCACCCAGCGCAAGACCAAGGCTGGCGATACGATCGACGATATTCTCGCCGCCCCTGACAGGGATCAACTGCTCGAGTGGCTGCTCGAGCGGCCGCTCGTCCACGCGGAAGGCAACGATCTACTGCTGCATGCAGGCGTGGTTCCGCAGTGGAGCGCACGCGCCACTGTTGGTCTCGCGTCAGAGGTCGAAGCCGCCCTGCGCCGGGACGCGCGCAAGCTGTTCGACAACATGTATGGCGATCAGCCCGATCGCTGGGACGAGCAATTGGAAGGGCTCGATCGGCTGCGCTTCATCATCAATGTGCTCACCCGGCTGCGCGTCTGCACACCGGACGGGCGCGTCGATCTCAAGATGAAGGGCAAGCCGGAAAGCGCGCGGCCCGCCTATCGCCCGTGGTTCGAAATCGAAGGCCGCGCGAGCCGCAATACGCGCGTTGTGTTTGGGCATTGGTCGGCCGCCGGTCTCGTGCAGAGTCACGGTGTGCTCGGCCTGGATACGGGATGCGTGTGGGGCGGCCGCCTGACGGCGTTTGATCTGGATGCCGGCGGCAAACCTTTGAGCGTGGCGTGCGCGGGATGCCGCACGCCGGGAGAGGAATAACACGGAGTCGATGCCTGTCAGGCGTCGAAATGCGCACTCGGCGTATCAGCCGGATGGCCCGCGGTTAGCGTTGCCGAGGAATCTCCGCGGCATTCAGACAAGCAACGGGCACGTCGCGTTTAATCCGACGTGACCATCGAGCCCCAGTTGATTCTGATTTCCGCGGTGGTCGCGGAGTACGCGCCCGCGGGCAATTCGAGATCCACCGGCTTCGCGCCTTCCGGCGTGATGGGCAGCACCAGTCGCTGAGCCGCATGCACGTCCAGCATTCCAGTGCCGCCAGGCGTCACACGCAGGGCAATACGTACCGGCCACTGTGCGCTGGTACGCGGACGAACTGTAATACTCCCCGTGCCGGTAGCGCTGCGCAGATCGATCACGAGGGTGTTGCGCTTCCAGTACTGCGGAAACGCAGCGGAGGCGTCTGCACCTTCGGTAGTGATGATCAGCTCGTGCACCGGTTGCGGCGGCGGCGCCTGCCTGTTGCCCCAGGGCCAGAGCCGCGTCGGCATATGGCTACAGGCATTGAGAAGCAGAATGAGCAGGGCGGCAGCAGCAAGGCGCCCCAGCGGGCGCTCGGCGCGAATCATTTGGGGGAGTCTCCTCGGGACCGACTTATGCGTACCATACGCCAATCCCTGTGAGGACACATCGATGCAGGCCTTGCGCGCGTTCAACTTTCAGAAGTGGATCGACGAGAACCGTCACCTGCTGAAACCGCCTGTCGGGAATAAGCTCGTGTTCCGCGACAGCGAGTTCATCATCATGGTAGTGGGCGGTCCCAACTCGCGTACGGACTACCATGTCGATCCGGGCGAAGAGTTCTTCTATCAGCTCGAAGGCGACATGGTCCTGCGTACCGTGCAGAACGGCGAGCCTGTGGATGTCGAGATGCGCGCGGGCGATATCTTCCTGTTGCCACCCAACATGCCCCACTCTCCCCGGCGGCCTGCCAACACCGTGGGGCTCGTCATCGAGCGCAATCGCCGTCCCGGCGAGCTGGATGGCTTCCAGTGGTACTGCGAGCGCTGCGGCAACAAGCTGCACGAAGAATTTCTGCAGCTCACCAACATCGAAACTCAGATGCCGCCGGTGTTCGAACGCTTCTATTCCAGCATCGAGAGCCGCACGTGCAGGAAGTGCGGCACAGTGGCGGAGCGGCCGGGGTGAAAGCGCTCCTGCGGATGGGCGAGACGGAACTCACCGTCGACCTCTCCCGACCCATCAGCCTCGCGCTCGACATGGAGTTTTCCGGTCGCGAGCCGCGACACTTCGGCGCGCCGGCTCCCATCACGCAGCCGTTCGCCGTGCCGGGGTTCTCAGGGTCTGTTGCGACAGGAGCGAGCTGCAACTGCTCCACGATCACGCTCACTCCCCATTGCAACGGCACGCACACGGAGTGCGTTGGTCATCTCACCGTTGAAAAATCAGATGCGCATCGCGTGCTCCCCGCAGGGCTGTTGCCGGCCGTCGTGTTGTCAGTTCGCGCGGTGAGTGCTGGCAGCACGAGTGAGACGACCACTCCCGCGCCTCATGCAGAAGATTTTCTGATTACACGCGCGGCGCTCGAGACGGCGTGGGCGAGTGTTGGTTTATTCCCCGCGAACCCACAGGCGGTGGTGATACGTACGCGTTACCCCGCGACGGCACAAGAACCTTCGCCTTATCTCACGCGTGCAGCCGTCGAATGGCTCGTAGCGCGAGGGTTGGAACATCTGGTCATCGATCTGCCTTCCATCGACCGCGCGCACGACGAAGGTCGCTTGACCGCGCATCGAATTTTCTTTGGACTGCCGCCCCGGAGCCGCGCATTGGGCGAGGCCACGCGTCGGCACAGTACAATCACCGAGCTTGCCTGCATCCCTGATCGCGTACCTGACGGCTTCTGCCTGCTGGAGTTGCAAGCGCCGGCCATTGGCGGCGACGCCGTGCCGAGTCGTCCACTGATTTATCTACCGCTGACCGCATGAATTACGAACGCACATTGCGCTTTGCCCGCGAGCTGGACCGCACCGATCCGCTGCGCGCCTTTCGCGAACGCTTCGCGATGCCCGTCGGCAAAGACGGCACACCGCTCGTGTATCTCTGCGGTCATTCGCTCGGGCCGATGCCGCTCACGGTACGCGCGGAGATCAATCAGGAGCTGGACGATTGGGCCACGCTCGCTGTCATGGGGCATGAGCACGCGCGGCGGCCGTGGATTCCCTATCACGAGAATCTGACATCCGGGCTGCAACATCTCTGCGGCGCGCAAGCGAACGAAGTCGTCGCGATGAACTCGCTGACGATCAACCTGCATCTGATGTTGGCGACGTTCTTCAAGCCGCAAGGGCGACGTCGCAAGCTCGTCATCGAAGCAGGCGCGTTTCCGTCGGACCGGCATGCTGTCGTCGGGCAGCTCGAATGGCACGGCATCAGCGAACGGGATGGCCTCGTGGAGCTCGCGCCTCGCGAGGGTGAAGATCTCGTGCGGGAGGAAGACTTCGAGCGCTGGATGGCGGCCCATGGTGATGAGGTCGCGCTGGTGTTATGGCCGGGCATTCAGTATCGAACCGCGCAGGCCTTCGATGTCGGCCGCATCGTTCGCGCCGGGCATCGCGCCGGGGCGATTGTTGGTTTCGATCTGGCGCATGCCATCGGCAATATTCCGCTGACGCTTCATGACGATGACGCGGATTTTGCCGTGTGGTGCAGCTACAAATATTTGAACGCCGGGCCCGGCGCGATTGGCGGCGCGTTTGTTCACGAGCGCCATGCAGAGAAAGCACCGGGCGGCCGGCTGGCGGGCTGGTGGGGACACGAGATTGCTACGCGCTTTCTCATGGAGCCGGGCTTTCGGGCCGAGCATGGCGCGGCGGGTTGGCAGGTAAGCAATCCGCCGGTGCTCGCGGCCGCGCCGCTGATCGCTTCCCTGAAAATGTTCGAGGAAGCGGGTATGGATCGCCTGCGTGAGAAGTCGCTCGCGCTGACGGGGTATCTGGAATTTCTGCTCGCCGGTCTCGGCGAAGACGTGCGGCTGGTGACGTCGAGTGAGCCGGCGGCGCGGGGTTGTCAGCTTTCGTTTCGCTTGCTGGATGCGAATGCGCGACCGTCGAGCGCTCGCGGCCGGGGAGTGTTCGAATGGCTACTGGCGCGTGAAGTAATCTGCGACTGGCGCGAGCCGGACATCATCCGCATCTCGCCCATTCCTCTCTACAACACGTTTGAGGATGTCTTCCGCTGCGGTGAGCAGTTGGAACAGGCGCTGAGGGAGATTGCGTGAGCCCGCCTCGCGATCAGGGAATAGAAATCGTCGGTGCGGGGCTGGCGGGCTCGCTGCTCGCTGTGCTGTTGGCGCGCCGGGGATATTCGGTGACTTTGTATGATCGTCGCCCGGACCCGCGAGAGAGTCGTGCAGAAAGCGGGCGCTCCATCAACCTCGCGCTGGCTGCGCGCGGCATCAAGGCGCTGGAGCGCGCTGGCGTGATGGAGCGCGTGAAGCCGCTGCTTATCACAATGCGCGGACGCATGGTTCACGAGGTGTCCAAGCCGCCGGCACTGCTGCCTTATGGGCAGCGCGACGACGAAGTGATTTATTCCGTGGGCCGCGCGGCGCTGAATGTGCTGCTGGTCGAGGAAGCGGATCAGCACGAAAATGTCACGCTGCGCTTTGGCCATGCGTGTCTTGGCATTCCCCCGAATACCAACATGCTGAGGTTTCGCGACCTCAGCCACCCGGCCGCGGCTGAACCCGCGCCTCAGGCGGCGGGGCGCCTGCCGCACGCCGCGGCGGATCAAGCCGCGCGGCTGTGCGACTACGAAGTGCCGCTCGGCGCCACCATCGCGACCGATGGGGCCAGCTCCGCGATCCGGCAGAGCCTCGTGGCCGCCGGTCGCATCGAATCCCGCGAGGATCTGCTCGATCACGATTATAAGGAACTCACGCTCCCCGCCCGCGCCGACGGGCGGCATGCCATGGAGCCCAACGCGCTCCACATCTGGCCGCGCGGCGGCTTCATGCTGATCGCCCTGCCTAACACCGACGGCACATTCACCGCGACGCTCTTCCTCGCCAGACACGGCGAGCACAGTTTCGCCAGCCTCGCCACGCCACAGGCCGTGAAAGCATTCTTCGAGCGCGAGTTCCCCGATGCCGTGCCGCTCATGCCGAATCTTCTGCAGGAATTCCAGCAGCACCCGCAAAGCCAGCTCGGCACCGTGCACACCTCGCCCTGGCGCATCGATGGCAAGGTCATGCTTCTGGGTGACGCCGCGCATGCCATCGTCCCTTTCCATGGCCAGGGGATGAACGCGGCTTTCGAAGACTGCACAACGTTCGACGAGCTGACAGATCAGCACGTCACCTGGGATGCGTTGTTCGCCGAGCTGGAACAGCTCCGCAAACCCAATGCCGCCGCGATCGCGCAGATGGCGCTAGAAAACTACATCGAAATGCGGGACACGGTGCGTGATCCCAAATTCGCCCGGCATAAGGCGTTAGCACTGGAACTGGAGCGCCGTTTCCCCGATCGCTTCATCCCGCGCTATGCGATGGTGATGTTTCATCCCGAGATTCCGTATGCGGAAGCGCTCAGGCGCGGCGCGGTTCAAACTGAAATTCTGGAGCGACTCGATACCGCGCCAGAGCTCGCAGCCCGGCTGATCGAAGAGCGACTAACGCCGATCCAGCGTTAGGAAGCGGAAGGCGTGCGCATGCTTCTCGTCAGCCGGATGCAGCACTTCCGCACTCACACGCCATGCTCTCTCATCGAATGACGGGAAGTGCGTGTCGCCTTCCAGATCGGCATCCACGCGCGTGAGATACAGGCGCTCGACCGACGGCATCAGCAGCCGATAAATCTCCGCACCGCCAATAACCATGATCTCGGCTACCGGGCCGGCAGCGGCGAATGCATCCTCCAACGTATGCGCAACGGCTACGCCATCCGCTCGCCACTCAGTATCCCGCGTCAGAACAATGTTAGTTCGCCCCGGCAGCGGCTTGCCGATGGACTGGAACGTCTTGCGCCCCATCAGGACGGGCTTGCCCAGGGTGAGCGCCTTGAACTGCCTGAGGTCATCCGGCAATCGCCAGGGCAAGGCGTTCTCATTGCCGATCACCCCATTGCGGGACACCGCCACGACGTAAGAAAGTCGCGGCTTCGCAGGTCGCTCGCTCACACCGCGGGCGTCCACGTGATCTCGAAAGTCTCGGTCGAAGCTACCTGATGCAGATGCTTCGCGACCACCTCTTCGAGTCTTTCCAGCTCCGCGGCATCCGGCGCTTCGATCCGAATTTTCAGCGTGTCTTCACCCGCGTCGAGCAGGGCCGTGCCGCCGTTCGGAAACGCGACCGAGGCATGTGCCTCCTCTTTCTTCACCTCGCATCGATGCGCGAAGTGATTCACGAGACGCACCATGTAGCGCGATGGGGTGGGTATCGTCACAACGGCTTCGGCTGCAGGCATGGCACTATCCCCTAAATTTCGACTGCGGTATTCAACACGATGACGCCGCGATAAGGCATACGGAAAAACTCAGATGCCTGCGCGCTGCGGCCCTGCATGCGGGCAAAGAGCCTGCGCTGCAAGCCTTTCAAGCCCGGCCGCGGTCGCGGCCGCACGATATGCCGTCCCAGGAAAAACGCACTGTCTTCCGTAAACACCACACAGCCGCGCGGACGGCACGCCTTCAGCGCCAGGCTGACATCCGGCGTTTCCATGAACCCGAAGTGCGCGGTGACGGAAAACACGCCGGGCAGAATCTCTTCCACGTTCACGCGGTGAGCGGGATCCCAGCGTGGACGCCGCGCAATCTCGATGCTCAGAATCAGGATGCGCTCGTGCGCGACCTTGTTGTATTCGAGATTGCGGATCAGCGCCGACGGCACGAAATCCACCGCGCTCGTCAGAAACACGCCCGTGCCTTCGACACGGTGCACGCTCTCGAGCAACTCACCCAGCTGCGTGCGAGGCACAGCCATTTTGGCCAGCGCCGCGCGCAGCTCCATGCGGCCGCTGCGCCATGTCCAGAACAACACGAACAACACAGCGCCGAGCGACAGAGGCACCCAGCCACCCGCGGCGATCTTGGTGAGGTTGCCCGCGATGAACACGCAGTCCATCGCCAACATCGAGCCGAACAGCGCGGTGACGGCCCACTTGGGCCAGTTCCACTGCGTGGAGGCGACGTAACCTCCTAATAAAGTCGTCACGAACATCGTGCCGACCACTGCCGCGCCGTAGGCGCCAGACAGCGCGCTCGACGAGCCGAACCCCAACACGAAACACACCACCGCGATGAACAGCAGCAGGTTCACCGTCGGAACGTAGATCTGTCCGTGCTCGTGAGCAGAAGTCTGCTGAATGCGCATGCGAGGCAGCAGATCGAGCTGCACGGCCTGCCGCGCGACCGAGAATGCCCCGGTGATGACCGCCTGAGAAGCAATGACAGTCGCGGCAGTCGCCAACACCAGCATGGGCACCAACATCGAAGCGGGCACGAGCGAGAACAGCGGATGCTCGATCATGTGCCCCGCCGACAGCAGCAGCGCGCCCTGTCCGAAGTAATTCAGGAGGAGCGCGGGCCACACGAGGGCGAACCAGGCAATGCGTACCGGCGTCTTGCCGAAGTGACCCATGTCCGCATACAGCGCCTCGCCGCCGGTGAGTGTGAGGAACACGGCGCCAAGAATCGCGAGGCCCAACCCGGGATTTCGCGTCAGCAGCGAGAAGCCGTACTGAGGATTGATCGCCTCCAGCACCTGCGGATACACGGCGATCGCCTGTGCGCCTGACACCGCCAACACGGCGAACCAGAGAATCATCACCGGCCCGAACAGTTTGCCGATGCCCGCCGTTCCACGACGCTGAATCAGGAACAGCAGCGCGAGCACACCCAGCGTGATGGGAATGACGAACCGCGTGAGATCAGTGTTGATGAGCTCCAGCCCTTCCACCGCGCTCAGCACGGAGATGGCGGGCGTGATCAGCGCATCACAGAAGAACAGCGCCGTGCCCACGAGCCCGAGGCCGATGAGCGCCCGCGAGCCGCGCCTGGCGGTGCTCAGTCGGCGTTGGGCGAGTGCCAGCAAAGCCAGCACGCCGCCCTCGCCTTCGTTATCCGCTCGCATCATCACGATGACGTACTTCAACGTGACGGAGAGCGCGAGGCTCCAGAACACCAGCGACAGCACGCCGAGAATCGCCGCGCTGTCGTGTGCGCCGGTGGCTTCTAAAGACTCCTCGAACGCATAGAGTGGACTCGTGCCGATGTCGCCGTACACGATGCCCAAGGCCCCGACGACAGCAGGCAGACTCCAGCGTTGCTCACTACTCATGGCACAAACGCATCACCGGCTGGTGCGTTTCTTCGCGCGCTTCACAGCAGACTTCTTCTTCGCGGCGGATTTTTTCTTCTTCCCGACTGAAGTTTTGCTCTTCTTGCCGGGCGAAGTCTTCGAAGAATTCTTGCGCGCGGCGCTCTTCGCGACAGCGGCCTTGCCCTTCGAGGATTTCTTCTTGCCCGGACGCTTCGCCGGCCAGAGCATCGTGCCGCGACATTTCGCGGAGCCGCAGCGGCACGCGAAGATCACGTCGATGTTTGGCGGATCGTCCTTGTCGCGGCCGATCTGATAGTCGTACGTCATCTCGTCGCCCTTGGCGATGTCGCGGATGGCTTCCACGAATACGCGGCGATCTTCGATGACGGACTCGCAATTCGGATCGCAGCAGTGGTTGAAGAACCGCGCGTCGTTACCGTTGGAGCCTGCGTCGATCACCGTCTTGTTGTCGACGATGAAGAGGAACGTGTGATTGTCATCCGGCGGGCGATGGGCGTAACGCTCGTCAGCCTCGCTGTGCGAAACACGATCGCCGATATATTCGATGATCCGCTCGCCCTTCTTGATGGGCTTTTTGGCGAACACGCCGAAGCCGTGCACCTTCGAGCGCTTCACCCTGACCAGAGGATGCGAGCCGCTTTCGTCGGCTACCGGAGCCGTCACTGTTAGTTTGGCCATGTCAGACCGCCACCGGTGCCTTGATCGCCGGATGATATCGATAGCTCACGAATTCGAAATCCTCGTATTGGTAATCGAAAAGGGTGTCGGGCCGACGCCGGATCGCCAGCTGCGGTCGCGGGTACGGATCGCGTCCGAGCTGCTCGTTCGCCTGCTCGAGATGGTTGAGATACAGATGACAGTCGCCGCCCGTCCAGATCAGCTCACCGGGAATGAGATCACATTGTTGCGCCATCATGTGGGTGAGCAATGCGTACGAGGCGATGTTGAACGGCACGCCGAGAAAGATGTCCGCGCTGCGCTGGTACAGCTGGCAGGAAAGCCTGCCGTTCGCCACATAGAACTGGAAGAACGCATGGCACGGCATCAGCGCCATCTGGTCGAGCTCGCCCACGTTCCAGGCGCTGACAATGATGCGGCGGGAATCAGGATTGCGGCGAAGCTGCTCGATGGCCTGCGAGATCTGATCGATGGTGCGTCCGTCGGGCGCGGGCCAGGAGCGCCACTGCTTGCCGTACACGGGGCCGAGCTCGCCGCGCTCGTCCGCCCATTCATCCCAGATGGTTACGCCGTTCTCGCGCAGCCAGCTGACATTGGTTTCCCCGCGAAGGAACCACAGCAGCTCGTAAACCACCGAGCGCACATGGATACGCTTCGTGGTGACGAGCGGGAAACCTGCCGCAAGATCGAAGCGCATCTGATGACCGAATACGGAGAGCGTGCCCGTGCCCGTGCGGTCGTCCTTGCGAACGCCGTGATCGCGCACGTGACGCATCAGATCCAGGTACGGCTGCATCTCAAAGCACTGTGGCGAAGTTTCCGGACGGGGCCCTGCGTCGGTAGGCGATGGTCAACAGCCCGATGCCGATCAGCACCATGGGCAACGACAACGCCTGGCCCATCGTGAACCAGCCGCCCGCGAGATAGCCGATCTGCTCGTCCGGCACGCGCCAGAACTCCAGCGTGAACCGCGAGACGCCATACAACACCAGAAACAGGCCGGAAGGCGCGAGGCGCGGCCGCGCGCTGGACGTGAACCACCACATCACGGCGAACAGCACGAGCCCTTCGAGGAAGCCCTCATAAAGCTGCGAGGGATGGCGCGCCTCGCCATTGACGACGAATGCCCAGGGCACATCGGTCGGTTTGCCCCACAGCTCGCCGTTGATGAAGTTGCCGATGCGCCCCGCGAACAGGCCGATGCCGGCCATGGGAGAGGCGAAATCGAACACGTCCGCGACACGACGACCGCGACGCCAGGCATAGAAACTCATCGCCAGCAGCGTGCCGATGAGGCCGCCATGGAACGACATGCCGCCGTCGGTCACCTTGAGTGGATACCACGGGTCGTCTGCCCAGTAGCCCAATCCATAGATCAGCACGTAGCCGATGCGGCCTCCCAACATCACGCCGAGCATGATGTAGAAGACGAGATCGTCGATGTCCGCGGCCTTCCATGTGGAGCCGGGCTGCTTCGCGCGATAGCGGGCGAGCGCCCAACCCGCGGCAAACCCGACCAGGTAGGTGATGCCGTACCAGCGCACCTTGAGGGGGCCGAGCTCGAACGCGATGGGATCGAAACCTGGGTACTGCAGCATGGGCAAAGTGTAGCGGTTAGGTTAGTCGCGCGTGATGCGGCAGAAAAACGCCTTGAGATAGCGGGATTCCGCGATCGCCGGATGCACGGGATGATCCGGCGACTGCCCGCCCGCTTCCAGGATCTGCACGAACCGCCCCGTATGACGCGCCGCAGCCTGAATGGCTGACAGCAGATCGTCCGGTGCGAGGTGATAAGAACACGAGCACGACACGAGAATGCCATCGCGCTCGATGAGATTCAGCGCCAGCTGATTGAGCTTGCGATACGCCGCCTGGCCCTGCGGCACGTCTTTCTTGCGCTTGATGAACGCAGGCGGATCGAGAATGACGACATCGAAGCGCTCGCCCTTCTCCTGCAGCTGCTTGAGGGCGTCGAACGCGTCGACCTTCAGAGTTTCCACTTCGACGCCGTTGGCGCTCGCATTGCGCTTCACGTAGTCGAGCGCGAGCTGCGAGGAATCCACACAGACCGCGGAGGCCGCGCCATTCTTCAATGCAGTGACGGCCCATGCGCCCACATAACTGCAAACATCCAACACGCGCGCACCGGGAGGCAGATAGCGGAGCAGCCGCGAGCGGTTCGCGGTCTGGTCGTAGAACCAGCCGGTCTTCTGCCCTTCACGCAGCGGCGCGACGAACTTCAGGCCGGACTCGACGACATCCACCTCTTCAGGCATCTCGCCGATTGCCGCGAGCGTTTCGCGCGGCAGATTCTCGAGATCACGCGCGCCGGAATCGTTCTTCCACACCAGCGCGCGCGGATTTAACACTTTGACCACGGCGGCTTCGACGTCGGCCTTCAAGGCCTCCATGCCGGCCGTCGCAATCTGACCGACGATGACATCACCGTAACGGTCGAGTACGAGTCCGGGCAGGCCGTCGGATTCGCCAAACACCAGCCGGTAAAACGGCTCGGCGCTCAGCCGCGTACGCAGGGCGAGCGCCGTGTTGAGACGATGGACGATCAATGACCGGTCTAGCGGATGCGCGGGATCGCGTCCCACGATGCGCGCGCAGATGAGGGCATGCGGATTGACATACGCATGGCCCAGAAACTGGCCTTTGTCAGAGTGGACGCGCACGGCGTCGCCCACCTTGAGCGCGGTCAGCGGCGTCGCGGCGGTATCCACTTCATTGCTGAATACCCACGCGTGGCCTGCGCGGATGCGCCGGTCCTCACCGCGTTTGAGTTTTAGAATGGCAGCGGCCTGCCCGAGCGAAGGGTCTGAATCCATTAGGGGGGCAGTCCGAAGCGAGGCGGGAGCCATCCGGTATAGTGGCGCGCATTCTACTCGAAACCCGTCACGGTTCCCCATCCATGACCGAAGCCTTCGATTCGAGCCGGGGCCCCCTGAACCGTCTCGCCACAGAGACAAGCCCGTACCTGCGGCAGCACGCGGCCAATCCTGTCGACTGGTATCCCTGGGGCCGCGAGGCGCTGGAGAGGGCGCGGGCCGAACACAAACCCGTCCTGCTGTCGGTCGGATATTCCGCCTGCCACTGGTGCCACGTGATGGCACACGAGTCGTTCGAGGACGCGGAGACCGCGGCGCTCATGAACGGGCTCTTCATCAACATCAAGGTGGATCGTGAGGAACGGCCGGACATCGACCGCATCTATCAGATCGCCCAGCAGGTGCTGACACAACGCTCGGGCGGCTGGCCGCTGACGATGTTTCTCACGCACGATGATCAACGCCCCTTCTTTGGCGGCACTTATTTTCCGAAGGACGCCCGTCAGGGTTTGCCCGCGTTCAAGGAAGTATTGAAGCGCGTCGCGTCGTATTACAGCGAGCATGAGACGCAGCTGCGCGAGCAGAACGAGGCGCTCATCCGCGTGTTCGATGATCTGAATCCGCCGCCCGCGGCGCCGGAAGCAGAACTGACGGCAGCACCACTCGAGGCGTGTCGCGAACAGCTGGAGAAGTTGTTTGATGGCAAGTTTGGCGGCTTCAGCCGCGCGCCGAAATTTCCGCACGCCTCGATGATCGACCGGCTGCTGCGTGACTGGCACGCCACCGCCAACACGCCCGAGCCCGATCTGCACGCGTTGTACATGGCAACCCTCACGCTCCGCCGCATGGGCGAAGGGGGTGTGTACGATCAGCTCGGTGGCGGCTTCTGCCGGTACTCGGTGGATGAGTTCTGGATGATTCCGCACTTCGAGAAGATGTTGTACGACAACGGCGCCCTGCTCGCCGTGTATGCCCATGCCGCCCTCGCAACAGGAGATATTTTCTACGCGCGGATCGCCACGGAAACGGCGGAATGGGCCCTGCGTGACATGCAGTCGCCCGAAGGCGGTTACTACTCGAGCTTCGATGCCGATTCCGAAGGCCATGAAGGCAGGTTCTATGTCTGGACGGACGAGGAGATCCGGTCGGCGCTCACTCCTGAGGAATACGCTGTGTTTGTGCCCAGGTTCGGCCTCGACGGCCAACCCAACTTCGAGGGCAAATGGAACCTGCACGTGCACCAGTCGCTGGAGAATATCGCCACGGCGGCGGGCCGCACTGAAGATGAAATCGAAGCACTCCTCGATGCCGCGCGCGCCCGGTTACTGAAGATTCGCGGTTCGCGCGTCTGGCCCGGACGGGACGACAAGATCCTGACATCCTGGAATGCGCTGATGATCCGCGGGATGGCCATCGCGGGACGCGTGTTACAGCGGGACGATCTCATCGAGTCTGCCACGCGCGCGCTGGACTTCATCCGCGGCACGCTGTGGAAAAACGATCGCCTGCTCGCAACTTATAAAGACGGCCACGCACATCTCAATGCCTATCTCGACGACTACGCCTTCCTCGCCGACGCCGTGCTGGAGTTGCAGCAGGCACGCTTCCGCAGTGACGAGCTGAACTTCGTGCGGCAGTTGCTGAACGTGATGCAGGATCACTTCGCCGATCGCGAGGCAGGCGGATTCTTCTTTACCTCAGATGATCACGAGCAGCTCATCCACCGCACGAAATCGCTGAGCGATGACGCCACACCGGCAGGCAACGGCGTTGCCGCCTTCGTGTTGCAGAGAATGGGACATCTGCTCGGCGAGCCTGCTTACCTCGAAGCGGCCGAAGGTACGCTGCGCGCGGGGTGGGCGGCGCTGGAGAAATATCCTCACGCGCATACGAGTCTGTTAGCGCCGCTGGCGGAGCTGCTGACCCCGCCGGAAACCATTATCCTGCGCGGCGACCCCACGGAAGTTGAGAAATGGCGCAGCGAGCTGGTGAAGCTGTATGACCCCAGACGCCTCGTCCTGGCAGTTGGCCGCGACACGCCGGATCTGCCTTCGGTATTGAAAGAAAAGCCTGCGCCTGCGGGAATATCCGCAGTGGCGTATGTCTGTCGCGGCAGCACGTGCTCCGCACCCGTCGATTCATTGAGCCGGCTGATCCGCAGCCTGCGTCTCGAGTTACAAGGAAGCTGACTATGGATACAAGTGATCGCTCCCGCGGCATCGTCCTCGCCGCGTGCCTCATTGCGCTCGGCATCGCCATCGCCGGATGGTTTGCGGGCAGCGCCCTCGTACGCGGCCGCGCGGCGGATCGCATCGTCACCGTCAAAGGCGTGGCGGAACGTGAAGTGCAGTCGGATCTCGCGCTGTGGCCGATCCAGTTCGTCGCCGCGGAAGACGATCTCGCGCGGGCGCAGGCCAACATCGCCATCACGCAGAAGGAAGTCTCAGCATTTCTGGCGCGTCATGGCATCACGCCTGCGCAAGTCCAGCTGCAGGATCTGAGCGTCACCGACACGCAGGCGAACCGCTACGGCGGACAGGCTGGCGGCAAGCGCTTCGTGATCAATCAAACTGTGATGGTGAGATCCACAGAGCCGGAAGTCGTGTTCACGGCGAGTCAGCAGGTCGGCGAGCTCGTGGAGAAAGGCGTGATCTTATCTTCGGATGGCGGCTGGGGCGGCGGCCCCACATTTCTCTTCACCAAGCTGAACGACGTGAAGCCGGCGATGATCGCGGCGGCGACGGCCAACGCCCGCGAGGCGGCCGAGCAGTTCGCGAAGGACTCCAACAGCCGGCTCGGCGGCATCCGCAACGCGAATCAGGGCCTGTTTGTCATTCTGCCGCGTGATCAGGCAGCGGGTGTGCAGGAACAGCGTCAGCGCACCAAGATCGTTCGCGTCGTCTCAACAGTGGATTATCTGCTGCGCGACTGAGGCTCATTCCATCACGGTCTGATGATGAATCTTCCGGCGCTCCGACGGCGTCAACACGCCAGTCAGGGGAGATGACTGGCGCATGCGCGCCGACTCCTCGCTGGGATTGGTGATGAGCGCCTCGATCTCGGGCCACGAGCGCTCCAACACCGCTTCCCATTCGTGCATCCAGCGCGGCACGTTGTCTTTCGTGCGCACTCGCCAGCGCTGCAAGTTCAGACGAGACTTTTCCAGCAGCCGCGGATCGCGCTGGATCTTCGCCGCGATCACCACATGCATGGCCAGGCTCCGCGCATCCAGCAGCCGATGCTGCACAAGCTGCGTCGTAGCGGGAAAGAAGCCCGGCTGATAACTGCCGATCATGACGCCGCACACGCTGTCTTCGTTTGCATCTGAACATCGTAGTCTCATATCGCGGCCGGCATGAGCGCTTCTTGTCATTTAAGCTCCAAACTACCGGCGCGTATTGCCAGCCATCACATCAGCCCATCACTCAGGAGGGTTCAAACATGCTCGAGCTCGTCATCGATCAACGACGCCGCGATATCGGTGGATTCGAAGTGGGCCGCGTTTTGCCATTCCCTCAACGTCGCATGGTCGGGCCGTTCATCTTCCTCGATCATATTGGGCCGATCGATTTTGCAGCGGGCCTGTCGCGTTCGGTCGATGTAAGGCCCCATCCGCACATCGGTCTCTCGACGGTGACCTATCTCCTCGAAGGCGAAATCATGCATCGGGACAGCGTGGCGTCCCAACAGGCGATACGGCCGGGAGAAGTGAACTGGATGACGGCGGGTCGTGGCATCACCCATTCGGAGCGCTTCGAGAAAGCTCGCGCCGAGGGCGGACCGATGCACGGCATCCAGGCGTGGGTTGCGCTTCCGCGTGAGTACGAAGAAACGGAGCCTGCGTTCGCCCATCACGAACAGCAGGATCTGCCAGTTCATCAGGAACAGGGCTGGTGGAGCCGCCTGCTGGCAGGCGAAGCCTTTGGCATCAAGGCTGGGGTTCCGACGCATTCGCCGCTCTTCTATGCGCACTGGCAACTCGACGCGGGAGCTCGCGCTCCGTTACCGAATCATTACACCGAGCGTGCGGCTTACATCGTCAGCGGTTCCGTGAATGTGGATGGCCGCGAATTTCAGACCGGCCAGATGCTCGTGTTCATGCCAGGAAAGCCCGCGCTCGTCACCGCGACAACCGCGGCCACTCTCATGGTTCTCGGCGGCGAGTCAGTTGGCCCCCGCTTCATCGAATGGAACTTTGTTTCGTCTTCACAGGAGCGCATCGAGCAGGCGAAGGCAGACTGGCGCGCGGGCCGCATGAAACTGCCAGACTTCGATCATGCGGAGTTCATCCCGTTGCCGCCGTCCGATCCGCCACCGCCCGCACCGGCAATGTCGTGAGCAGCGAAACCAACATCGCGCGGCTTCTAGTAAGGCGTTGCGCACAACAGGAAGTTACTGATCTTAGATAGTCCCAAGCGCTGGACGCCGCGTGCCGGCAGTGCTGATGATCGCGATTAGCGACAGATTGTATGGAACGATCCGTTCACTCATGCACTCTTATCGGTGAATCTGAATTTAACGACCAGCACGCACGGAGCATCGATCTTGCTTGACGTTGTCATCGATCAGCGGCGCCATCGCGTCGGCAGACTCGAAGTAGGCAGACTGCTGCCGCTGACGCCAACGCGTGCGATCGGCCCGTTCGTCTTCTTCGATCATCTCGGCCCCATTACGTTCCAGCGTGGCCTGCCGCGAGATGTGGACGCACGCCCGCATCCCCATATTGGGCTCTCGGCCTTAACTTATCTTTTCGCTGGACAGATCGTGCATCGGGACAGCGTCGGCTCGCAGCAGACCATCCAGCCCGGCGAGGTCAACTGGCTGACGGCAGGCAAAGGCGTCACGCATTCGGAGCGCTTCGAGAAGGCGCGCGCGGAAGGCGGCCCCCTGCATGGCTTTCATTCGTGGGTCGCGCTGCCCAATGAGCAGGAAGAAATCGAGCCGAGCTTTGCCCATTTCGGTCGCCATGAGTTGGCGGAGCACGAATATGGCGGCTGGTGGAATCGGCTCCTCGCCGGCGAAGCGTTCGGTGTGAAGGGTCATCCCGAAATCCATTCGCCACTGTTTCTGGCGCACTGGGCGCTCACGGCAGGCACGAGCGCACAGCTGCCGGCAAACTATCCTGAACGCGCGGCCTATATCGTCAGCGGTGTCGTCGAGGCGGGCGGGCGGCGCTTCAGCAGCGGCCAGATGTTGGTCTTCAAGCCGCGCACGCCCGCCGTGATCACCGCCAGTACGCTCGCCACCATCATCATCTTCGGCGGCGAGCCGGTGGGCCCGCGCTTCGTCGACTGGAATTTTGTGTCGTCCTCACGGGCCCGCATAGAACAGGCCAAGGCAGATTGGCGCGCGGGACGCATGCGACTGCCGGACTTCGACAACGAAGATCCACTCGCCCTGCCCCTCGAGTTGCGGTCAGCAGCGTCCCGCGCCCTCCCCTGATTGATGGCTGAATATCAGAACCGGAAAGTCGCCGACGCCTGGAACGATCTGCCGAACAGCGTACGCGCGTTGTACACCCCGCCGATTCCACCCGCGCCCACGTCGGTGCGGGGGTTGCCTTCCGTCAGGCCGATCTCGTCGGTGAGATTGTCGCCCGAGAGCTGCACGGTCAGCACGTCGGAGATATCGAACATCACGCCAGCGTCCACCTTGTCATACGACGGCAACTCGATCGTGTTCTCGTCGTTCGAGAAGCGCGAGCCGATGCGCGAATACGTGAGATACACGCGCCCGCGACTGCCTGCGAAAGTATAAGTCGGCGTCAGGCGGATCATCGTTTCCGGAATGCGGCGAATGCGGTTGTCCGTCAGATCTGTCACGACGCCGGTCTGTTCGTTGCGCACGACGAAGTCGCTGTAGATCGGATCCTGCAAGGTGATGCTGAACGCGAGACGGAACACGTCTACCGGGTTGTAGACGCCTTCCAGCTCGAGGCCGCGAGTACGAGTCTGCGCGAAACGCCGCGCCTGCGTGCCATCAGCGAGAATGTCGTTGAAGAATACGTTGTCGAACTCTGTCTGGAACACCGTGGCAAACAGCGCGAACTGATCGAGCGAAGTCTTGTAACCGAGCTCGATATTGGTGACCTCATCCTTGGTCGTCGCGCCACCGCGAATATCATCGAAGTGAGGCAGCTTCGCGGAGTCGGTGTAATGGCCGAACAACGCATGACGCGGCGTCAGCTCATAGTTGAAGCCGACCGAATAGCCGACGTTGTCGAAATCCGGACTGCTGTTGGTGCGCGCCGTCCCGGCGAGTGACGTGGTGTTATCCCACGGCGTTGCGGGATTGCCGTCCAGGTCGACCGTAACGCCGTTGCTCACGGACGCATCGATCTCCTGCTTGTCATAGCGAACACCGAAGTCGAGACGCAGCTCGTCCGTGACTTGCCATTCGTCAGCGGCGTACACCGCCCAGGCTTTTGCGTCGTAGTCCGCCGCCAGATTCGTGAATGAATACTGCGTGAAGCCATTGGGATCGGTCACACCGGGCAGCAGCAGCCTGTTAGGACGATCGGAAAGATCCATCAGCAACAGATTGCCGAGGCTCCAGCGATCGGACATGGAGTAATCCGCGTAGTACAGGCCCACCGCGGCATCATGCGACGGCAGCTTGAAGCTGAGTCGCGCGTCGTTCTGCACGGCTTCGTATTCTTTGTTGATGACCCAATGCCCGTGGTTCTGCACGAGCCGCGTCGGATCATACGCCGCGCCTGAATTGATCACGGTGTATGCCGGAGCGACGCCGCGAGCCGCCGCAAACTCAGCACCGGTCACAGCCGCGTCGCCAGGAAATATGCCGTCGAACCTGACTTCGCCATCGGTGTAGCGCAGCAGGTTGGTCAGCGATACGGTCTCGTTGAATTGCCAGTTGAGCCGGCCACCCACAGTAAAGAGCTCCGGGTGGATGCCATCACGCAGATCCGAGCCCTGCAGGCCCAGCTCCGCAGCGGAAGGCGGCAACCCGGCGCGCGCCAGATCTTCACTGTGCAGCGAATACGTTCCCGGGTCTGCGCCAGCGGCGCCGCGCGGATCAGAAGCGCTGCCCGTAAGCGGAATAGGCACGACAAACATCGACTTGTCGTTGATGTACTTGCCGAACAGTTCGAGATCGCCCTGCTCGAAGGCGCGTGCGAGCTTGATGCGCACCTGCCCACCCTCGTCCGCCTGATAGCCCGGATCGCGTATTCCCTTGGATGTTCTGTAGTACCCGCCCGCTGCAAGGCCCCATTCGCCGCCGATCGGGCCGGACCATGCCGCGTCCGCGCGATACAGGCCGTAGTCGGCAACAGTGGCCTTGAGCGTTCCCGCCGCCTCAGCGCCCGGTGACTGCGTAACGAAGTTGACGGCGCCGCCGATGGCGCCGGACGTGAAGATGGGCGCCGTGCCACCGCGCAATGCCTCGACACGTGTGATGGTTTCATCGACGCGCACGAATTGATCCGGGTTGTAGAACGACAGCTCGAATACCGGATAGAGGGGAATGCCATCTTCCATCAGGCCGACGTAGCGATAGCCGCCGTCCTGAATGATTCCACGCGCGAACACGTTGCCTTGTGTTGTTCCCGCAGTGGATTCCACCCAGAAGCCCGGCACCGCGGCAATAAGATCAGCCGTGCTCGCGGGCGCCTGCTGCGCGATATCCTCGGAATCGAATGTGGAGATCGCGACGCTGGATTCGTACTTCGTGCGCTCCTGCGACGCCGTACCGGTGACCACGACTTCCTGCATCGAGAAGAGCGTTTCTTCTTCGACCTCCTGCGCGAAGGTGTGAGATGAAACCAACAATGACATTGCTGCCGCTGCTGCGGACGAGACCGTGGCCTTATGCATGACGTTCCCCTTTACGTCAGCTACAACGGCGGCGAGCTTGCACCTGCTACCGCGCGTTTGTCGAGATCGGGCGCAATACAACATTGCATAGTCCGTTCTCGTGATTGGCCTGCAGCGGCAGCAACATGTTGTTTTGCATCTAACACTGTCAGGACGTTGACGCAGCGCATGTATGAGCGGAGTCTAGAGACATTCCAGCAGGAAGCAGGATCAGATCGTGGAAGCGCGCGCCCTCGCCTCTCTCACCATCTCGTTTGGCCTCGTCGCCATTCCGGTGAAGCTGTATTCGGCGATCCTCTCCGCCGAAAAAATCTCCTTCAACATGCTGCACAAGGCAGACGGCTCACGCCTGCGTCAGCAGTACATCTGCGCGAAGGAAGGCACGGTCGTCGAGCGCGAGGAGATCGTGAAGGGTTACGAGTTCGCGAAAGATCAGTTCGTGATTTTCACGCCCGCGGAAATCCAGGCGCTGCAGGAAGCAGGCTCGGCCGCCATCCACATCGTGGAGTTCGTGGAGCTGGCGTCAGTCGATCCCCTCTATTTCGATCGCACCTACTATCTTGCTCCAGACAAAGGCGGGGGCAAGCCGTACACACTGCTCGTTACAGCGTTGCGTGAAAGCAAACAATGCGCTGTCGGCCGCTGGGCGAGCCACGGGCGGGAGTACATCGTCATCCTGCGGCCAATCGAGAACGGGCTCGCCATGCAACAGCTGCACTTTGCAGCCGAAGTGCGACCCATCAAATCACTGGGTATCGAAACCGCGGAAGTCCGCGACGCCGAACTGAAACTCGCCCGCCAGATCATCGATCAGCAGGGCGGCGTGCGATTCGATCCGCTCGCCTATGTCGATGAAGTGAAGGCCCGCATCGAGGCCGCCATCGAAAAGAAAATTCAGGGGCAGGAAATTTCGCGCGCGGAGCTGGAAGACGCCCCTCCCGGCAACATCGTCGATCTGATGGCCGCGCTCAAGGCGAGCCTCGACAAGCACGGCGCGAGCATCGCGAACGAGCTCGCCGCGCGCAAATCCCCCAAGCGGGCCGCCAAGACTGCGAAAACCTCACGTAAAGCTTCCCGAGTCTGAGCACATCGCGTAGAAATATCCCATGCACGGTTATGGGATGCGCGATGTCGAGCGGGTGCTCCGGTTATCCGGCAGCACCGTCCGCAATCTGATCCGCCGCGGATTCATCGCGCCAACACGCGGCAAGCGGCGCGAATTCCGTTTTTCCTTTCAGGATCTCGTCGTACTCCGCACGGCGCATGCGCTGGTGCAGGCGAAGATCTCGCCCCGGCGCATCACTCACGCACTGACCAATCTGCGACGGACGTTGCCTCACACGGCGCCATTGTCGGGTTTGCAGATCCGCGCCGCAGGCTCGGATGTCGTCGTCAAAGAACGCTCGAGCCAGTGGGAAGCGGACTCGGGCCAGTATCTGCTCGCGCTCGACGTGGAAATCAGCGATGGCGTGCTGAAAATCAGTGAGCCCCCGAACAGGGGCAACGCCGCGCCTTCGCCTCCGGCAAATGATGTCGAAGGCTGGTTCGAACATGCGCTGCAAATCGAAGACGCCAACCCTGTCGAGGCGCTCTCGGGTTATGAGCGGTGTCTCAACGCGGATCCATCGCATCTCGAGGCGCGAATCAATCGGGCCCGGCTGCTTCACGTAGCAGGGCGGCTAGATGAAGCCATCGCGTGTTATCAGCAGGCGCCAGACAGCGCGGACCCGACGTTGTTATTCAACTGGGCCATCGTGCTCGAAGACCTGGGACGTCCCGGCGAAGCGATCAGCAAATATCAGGAAGTGCTGGCGCTCGACCCGGACTACGCCGACGCCCATCACAACATCGCGCGCCTGTATCACCTGCGGAATGATGCGCAGGATGCCATCCGGCATCTCGCTCACTACCGCAGGCTGGCCTCCATCACGCGATAGCGTAGTCCGGCGCGATCATCATCTGGCCGGCGACCGTCAACTGACGAGGCGCGACCGAGCCATGCGCCCCTAACACCTGCAGATCACGCCATGCGCGCGACAGCTCGTGATTCTGCTCGCCGGCGGTCATGCCCGCCAAAGCCACGATCTCGCTCAAGCGTGAGCGCAACGTTGCGTTGATGTAAGCACAGGACGCGGTGATCTCCGCGCGCTGCTCATCCGTCAGTACCGTTTCCTCTACCGTGCTTTGCCAGGCTTCCTGCGATAAGGCTTCGACCGCGCACTTCGCAACCCGCCACGCGGCCCGTGCTTCGGCGTAATTCGCCTGCACAACCGGATCGCGCGCCAGCTCCGTGTCTGCGCCATACGCTTTCTTTACGCGGGAGAGTTCGGCGAACGCGTCGAGCGCGTGACGGGCGATGCCCAAGGCCACGGCCGTCACAGGCAACTCGGTCAACACCTCGAACGGCAGCCGATAGAGCGGCCCGGGTTCGCGCGGCATATCCGTGAATACTGAGAATGTACGACGCTCCGGCACGAAGGCGTCGCTCACTTCGATGTCGTGGCTGCCAGTGCCACGCATGCCGGTCGTATCCCACGTCTCGATGATGGAGACCTGCGACGGCTCAAACGCCATCGCACGAATCAGCGGCTGACCTGCCGCATCTAACACTGACTTACCGTTGTCGGTAACGATGCAGTTCGCGGTGAACGTGGTTGCGTAATGCGCGCCACTGGCGAAGCGCCATCGGCCGGTAGCACGGTAGCCGCCTTCCACGCGCTCGGCTGTTCCTGTGGGATGACCGGAGCCAGCGACCAGCGCGTCATAACGCGAAAACATTTCCTCGGCCGAGCCGGGCTCGAGATAAGCCGCGAAGAGTCCGCCGCCCGTGCCAATCATCACGGCCCAGCCGATCGAGCCATCAACATACGCAGCGGCTTCATACACGCGCAGGACTGACGGAAGATCCAGCTCGCTGCCGCCGTATCGGGTTGGCACCCAGAGCTTATAAAGGCCGCGCTCAGTCAGAATTCGCGCCAGGTCTTCCGGTTGTCGGGCGATGCGGTCCGCCTGGCGCGTACCGGAACGCAGAACGGGCGTCAGGGCCCGCAACTCAGCAATCAACTCGTCGCTATTTGGCATCAGCCGGTTTTAGCGATTGGCGACAGTGCGCGCAATCGTCCATTCGTCGGGGCCGGGACCATGCACTGACCTCACGCCGATAGCAACTCCACGTTGCCACCTGCTGCCGCGGTGTTGATGGTCAGCGTTCTTTCTGTAGCGAAACGCGTCAGATAGTGCGGACCACCCGCCTTCGGACCTGTGCCTGACAATCCGCAGCCGCCGAATGGCTGCACGCCGACGACGGCGCCGATCATGTTTCGATTTACATAAGTGTTGCCGACAGACACGGCGCGGAAGACGTGATCCGCGACGCTGTCGAGACGACTGTGCACGCCGAGCGTGAGACCAAAGCCGGTTCGACGGATCGCGTCGACGACCTGAGGAAGCTGCTCCGCGCGATAACGCACGAAATGCAGGATCGGGCCGAATTCCTCCGTGCGCAGCTGATCGAGCGTGTTGAGCTCGAAGAGATGCGGAGCGATGAAGTGACCCCTGGTGTGCGTCTCATCTGTCGGGCACGCATAGACGAGCTTCGCTTCCTGCTTCATCCGCGCGATATGCGCGGCGAGCCGCGAAGCGGCCTGCGAGGAAATCACCGGCCCCACATCGGTGGAGAGTTTTGCCGGATCGCCGACGACCAGAGTTTTCATCGCGCCGACCAGCATGTCGATCACGCGGTCGGCGATTTCCTCCTGAAGATACAACACGCGCAGCGCCGAGCAGCGCTGCCCCGCGCTTGTAAAGGCCGAGGTCACGGCATCGTCCACGACCTGTTCCGCGAGCGCGGTCGCGTCGACGATCATTGCATTGACGCCGCCTGTTTCCGCGATCAACGGCAGGATCGGTCCTTCGCGATTGGCGAGCGCGCGATTGATCGTCGTGGCCGTCATCGTCGAGCCCGTGAATGCAACGCCCGCCAGTGCAGGATGAGTAAATGCGACGGCGGCGAACGCAGGTCCGTCGGCGGGTGTCAGTTGCAGAACCTCTCCGGGGATGCCGGCCTCGTGAAGCAGTCGTGTCATTGCGTGCGCAATCAGCGGCGTTGCCGGAGCGGGCTTGGCAATAACTGAGTTGCCTGCCATCAGCGCAGCGGTGATCTGGCCTGCGAAGATAGCGAGCGGAAAATTCCACGGACTGATGCAGGCGAACACGCCCCGTCCATGCATCGACAACAGATTGCGTTCGCCGGTGGGACCTGCAAGCTGCTCCGGCTGCGAGAAAATCTCACGACCGCGCGCGGCGTAATAGCGGCAGAAGTCGATCGTCTCGCGCACTTCGGCCACAGCATCTGGCAAGGTCTTGCCGGCTTCGCGGACCAGCAAGGCGAAGAACGCTTCGCGACGCTCTGTCAGAAGATCAGCTGCTTTCTCGAGGCACGCCGCGCGAACGTGAGCAGGGGTTGCGTTCCAACCCGGCTGGGCTTTGCCCGCCGAGTCGAACGCCTGCGTGATTTCTGTAGCCGTTGCATCGCGCGAGAGGCCGACAACATCAGCATTGTTGGTGGGTGAGAACACAGGCACATCGAGATCTTTGACGATGACGCCATTGATGATGGGGCCACCCAGCGCCGTGTCGATAAACTTTGGCCGCATGCGCTCGTGAAGCTTCGCAAGCTCGGCCGGATCGCCAAAATCCAGGCCGTCGGAGTTGGCGCGCGTGGCGCCATACAGCGCGCGTGGCTCGCGGATGCGGTCGGGATCACCCACTTCGCGGGTTTTCAGAATGGAAATGGGATCACGCACGACGTCCTCCACAGGCACCGCAGGATTGAGAAATTGATGCACGAATGAAGTGTTGGCGCCGTTCTCGAGCAGGCGGCGCACGAGATAGGCCAGCAGGTCTTCGTGAGTACCCACCGGCGCATACGCGCGCACCGGGGGAAACACGGAGATCTGCTCACGCAACAGGCGATACAGCACTTCGCCCATGCCGTGCAGTCGCTGGAACTCGTACTGCGCACCCTTGGGCGCCAGATCTAACACGGCCGCCACGGTGAAGGCGTTGTGAGTGGCGAACTGCGGGTAGATGACATCCTGCGCGGCAAACAGGCGCTGCGCGCAAATAAGATAAGACGCATCGGTTGCGGCCTTGGACGTAAACACAGGAAAGCTCGCGAGGCCACGCTCCTGTGCGCGTTTGATTTCGCTATCCCAGTACGCGCCTTTCACGAGGCGCACTGTCATGCGACGGCCGGTCGCGCGAGCAAGTTGCGCAGCCCAATCGACGACGAGTGGCGCGCGTCGGCCATAGGCTTGCACGGCGAAGCCGAGCCCACTCCATGATTTGGTGGATTCATCGCTGGCGACCGCTGCGATGATGTCGAGCGAGAGATCCAGGCGATCTGCCTCTTCCGCATCGATGGTGAAGCCGATGTCGGCCGCAGCGGCTTTGCGCGCCAGCTCGATTACGCGCGGAATCAGGCGCTCGCGAACACGTGCTTCCTGCAGCAGCGAATAACGTGGCTCGATTGCTGACAACTTCACCGAGATGGCGGATCGCGCGGGCAGCGGCCCGCTCTGGCCGCGCAATGCTTCGATGGCGCGGCCATACGCTGCGAAATATCGATCGGCATCGGCTTCAGTGCGGGCGCCTTCGCCCAACACGTCGAACGAGCACAAGGCGAGGCCTTCATGTGTCTTACCGCGCTTCAGCGCGGCTTCGATGGTCTCACCGGAAATGAATGCCTGACCGAGCAACTGCATCGACTGCCGCAGGCTGGCTCTGACGACGGGCGCGACGAGCGGCCGTGTGATTGAGGCGGCAGTGAAGGTCCCATCGAGCTGCTTCGACGCCGCTGGAAGAAAGCGGCTCGCGGTACCTAACAATGCGAAGGCGGCGCGGGTCAGCAGATCCTGCTTGTCGGCGGATTCGGCTTCGCGCACCGAGGCCAGGCGCTCGGAGATGAGTTGGTCGGCGCGGGTTTTATCGGGCGTGCGGAGCAACGCTTCTGCGAGGCTCATCAGCGCGCGGCCCTGCTCGCTGTCGAGCGGGAACTGCTCGAGCATCGAATCCACATAGGGACGCGAACGTTTGTCAGCGCGGGCCGTGTTGACCCAGTGGGCGGCGCGCTCGCGCGCGGCAAGGAGTTTCGGCTCGACGGCTTTGAGCTGCGCCAGCATCTCACGCACCAATGTCGCCTCGTCCCGCAATGTCGCCGCGCGGATGTCCTCACGCAGTGATTGGAGATCGGCCTGCTCCGCGGAGTCGGGTCGATGTGCGGCCGATGACTTTGCTGCCATGTGCTGTGCCTTGTCGCGAAAATCGCTTACAGGAAAATGTGCTGTATCCTAGCGGCGCCTCCAGAGTTAAATTTTTCGTTTTAGCCTCTTTAACAGGAAGATTGACTATGACGGAGCCTCCGAACGAGGGCGCGGCAGCAATAACGACCGGACGGCGCCAGCTCGACCGCATCGATCGGAAATTGCTGGCGCGGCTGCAGGCGGATGGGCGGACTTCGGTGTCAGACCTTGCTCGTGAGGTGCACCTCACGGTGACGCCCACGCTGGAGCGGGTGAAGCGGCTCGAGGCGTCGGGTTATATCGAGGGGTATTTCGCCAAGCTCAGTGCGGGGAAGCTCGGTCTCGGACTGCTCGCGTATGTGGAAGTCTCGCTGGATCGCACGACGCCCGACGCTTTCGAACGCTTCAAGCAGACGATGCTGGCGCTCGATGAGGTGATGGAGTGCCACATGGTGGCCGGTGGCTTCGACTACATGATCAAGGTGCGGGTGAAAGACATGGAGAGCTATCGCCGCATCTTAGGTGACCGCATCGCCTCGATCCGCGGTGTGCAACAGACCCATACTTATTTTGTGATGGAGGAAGTGAAGTCCACTCACGCCATTGCTGTGCCGGAGTGAATGGTGCCACTCGCTCTCAGCGCGGAAATGGCTGCCGCGAAACGATCCGCAGCGCCGACACTCGACTCGAGAAACAACGACGGCTCCGTGAGCTCGAGCTCCAACAAAGTCGGGCGGCCTGCGGCATCCCGCAGCAGATCGACACGCGCGTACAGAGGCACGTCGAAGGGCAACGCGGCCAGCAACTGGGCTGCAAGACGCAGCTCATCAGCCTCCGCTCGACGCGGCGTGATGCGCTCCGACGCCAAACCGCCGCGCGACGAAGCAGAGCCCTCACGCACCAACATCGGATTCTTGCGAATGGAATGACTGAAGCGGCCGGCGAAATAAATCAGCGCCGCTTCCCCATGCTCATCCACATGCGAAAGATAAGGCTGCAATAACGCCGACTTTCCGGCAGCTAACAAACGCTGTAGATGTTGGACCGCCAATGCCGTCTCGCTACGCATGAACCGCTGCGCATCTTGCGAACCCGCGCCAACAGCGGGCTTCACAACAAACTCCGCCGCATCACCTGCAACCGTCGCCAGAAAGCCGGCAATGCTGTGTGCAGCACTGTCACCCGGCTCCGCAAAACGCGTCGGAATCGTGGCCACACCCGCGGCACCCAGCTCCGCAAGATAATGCTTGTCCGTGTTCCATTGGATCACGGCCAGATCGTTCACCAACCTCGTCTCAGCGCTCGCGCGCTTTGCCCAGGAGAGAAACTCTGGCAGCCGCGCGGTGTAATCCCAGGGCGAACGGAGGAGCGCGAGATCGAACGCGCTCCAGTTCACTGCGGAATCATCCCAGTTGACCAGACTCACCCGCTCACCGCGAGCAGTCAGCGCCGCGGTGAGCGGGGCAATGTCCTCATCACGCTCACGCGCGCTCTGCGCAGTGACGAGAGCTATCCCGCGCTCCATCTGACGCCTCAGGTCCTCGGCTTCGTGATCTCGCTGAAACGATCGCGCGTGCCGGGAATGCGCTCGAGCGTCGGATACTGCAAGCCACCGTAATAAGGAATCTTCACCGTGCGATAGCGATCGAAGTTCTTCACGATGAGCTCTATCGGCGTGTTGCCGCCCCGGGCCGCCGTAATCGCAGCCTTCAAACCTTCAGGCTTGTACTCAACGCCATTCACGGCAACGATCGTCGTACCCATGATGAGTCCCGCTTCAAACGCAGGGCTTCCCCAGCGCACTTCGCTTATCTGCCCCTTGTCACGCGTCGAAACCGCAACGCCCAGTGAGAACGTGTGATCCGCGAACCGCCCGGACTCTTCGCGACTCTTGAAGTACTCACTCGGCGTGTCCGTATAAACGAGCTTCCAACCCCCGCGAGTCAAGCCATCCAGCGGCGCACCGGGGCCGTGACCCAGCAGGCGCTCCTTGAGAAAAGTGCTCCAGTCGAATGCAACAACACCGTTCAATGCAGCCACCACGTCTTCAAACGTGTAAGGCAGCGGCCCCAGCTGACCGTCCTGAACGCCGAAGAACGCCTTCGCGAAATCATCCAGCGTACGCTTGTCTTTACTCAGCTCGCGGATCTTCGTATCGACATCGAGCCACACGAGCTGGCCTTCGGTGTAGTAATCCTCAGTACGCTGCAACGACGTAAACGACAGCGGTCGTCGCGAGGTCATGATCGGCTGATTCACCGTGTCCTGCAGAGTGCGCGTGGTACGGCCGGGGCGATTGCGATCCTGAACCGCGGCAACCACGGCCCACGCCTGACGCCCGATCTCATCCGTCCATAATCCGGAACGGGCCGAGATGATGTAGCCCCAATAGTTGGTGCCGCCTTCATAAACCCACAGCAACTCGTTTTGCAGCGGCGTGTTGTGGTTCGGCGCCACGAGACCCGCAGGACGACGGAACTTGCCGTTCCACGAATGCGTCATCTCATGCGGCAGCAAATCGCGACCGGACACCGTCTTGTCCCACTCGGTGAAGTAGCCGGGTGTACGCGAGTTCTCGCTCGAACGATGATGCTCGAGCCCGACGCCACCCAGATGCTCCGTCAGCGCGAACAGAAATTCATACCGATCGTAGTGCTCCGAGCCGAACAGCGCATACAGCTCGGCCACCATCTTGCGATGGGCCGCGAGCTGATTCGGCTTGATGTCGAGACTCAGCGGCTGATCCGCCACGATGTTGAGATTCACGGGCCGCTTGCCACTCGGCGTGAGATCGACACGCTTGAAGTGCCTGCCGGCAAACAGCGGCGAATCGAGCAACATTTCGAGCGAGGTCGGCGCGAACTTAACGATGTCGCCTGAACGCTGCGGACCATCCAGCGCCACAGCGTATTCCCAGCCTTGCGGCAGCGTGATGGAGGGCTCCACCGTAATGCCCTTCGCAAAATAGCCCGCCGGATACAACACGACGGCGTTCCATTGCAGCCCCACCATGTCAGGTGTTGCAACAGTGCGCCCCTGCGCGCCCACGACCGGCGAGGCGTACTGAAACTCCACGCCGAGCTCGCTCACGCCCTCGGGCACCGTCACCAGGAAAGCAAACACGTCGAGCGGATCGCGCGTCCATTCGAGGCGTTTGCCGTTAGCGGTAATGGTAAGACCACCCAGCGCGTCGATCGGCCCACGCGGTGCGTGATTACCCTGAAGCCACTCGGGATAGAGCAGGGTCAGCGGCCCCGCACTCACCGGAATTCTCTGCTTGACGCTGAACACGCGATGGTCGAGATCCGACACATCGACGCTGAGCGTTATCGTTCCCGGATAAGCCACATCGCGCGGCGCGCGATTGGCGGCTGTTTCCGCCGCCACCGGGCCGGTGCAGACAACAGCAAGACCCGCCGCCAGCACGGCGGCACGCAACATTTTCAGCATGGATTACGCTTCCTGGCGCAGAACCTGCGCGACGGCATTCACGAAGTAGTCGATGTTGTCCGCACGCACGCCGGCGATATTGATGCGGCTGTCTTCCGTCATGTAGACGTGGTGTTGGTTTTTGAGCTCGCGCACCTGGTCCACGTTCACGCCGAGGAAGCTGAACATGCCGTGCTGGCGGCCAATGAAGCTGAAATCCCGGTTCGGGCACTGCTTCGCGAAACCTTTGACGAGCTCCTGACGCAGGCCGGCGATGCGCTTGCGCATTCCTGCCACCTCGTCGAGCCAGGTTTCCCGCAACACATCGGTGGAGAGAATCTCCTGCACGATCGCGGCGCCGTGATCAGGAGGCATGGAATAGATGCTGCGTGCGAAGCGCACGAGCTGCGTCAACACGGTATCCGCCGTCGTCGTGTTCTCGCTGATCACGTGAAGCGCGCCAACACGCTCCCGATACAAACCGAAGTTCTTGGAGCACGACACCGCAACCAGCAGCTCCGGCAACTCGTTGGCAAACAGACGAATGCCATACGCGTCTTCAGCAATGCCAGTGCCGAGGCCCTGATACGCCATGTCGATGTAAGGCGTGAGGGACCGCTTCTTGACGAGCGCCAGCAGCTCACGCCACTGCGCATCTGAGAAATCCGCACCGGTCGGGTTGTGACAGGAAGCGTGTAACAACACCACCGCGCGCGCCGGCAACTTGTCGAGCGCGCCGAGCACGGCGTTGAAATCGATGCCGCCCGTCGCCGCGTCGTAATAAGGATAGCGATCGAGCTTGAGCCCGCAGCCGCTCAGGAGCGGAATGTGATTTGCCCACGTGGGCGTGCTGACATGCACGACCGAATCCGGATAGGCCGCGCGCACCAGCTCCGCGCCCAGTCGCAAGGCGCCGCAGCCGCCCGGCGCCTGGATCGTGCGAACGCGCTTCGAGGCGAGCACCGCGTGGTCCGCGCCGAAGACGAGCTTCTCGATGGATTCGTTGAACGCCGCATTCCCCGCGGGCGCCACATAAGTTTTCGAGAGCTGGCGCCCGAGCACGAGCTGCTCCGCCTTGCGCACGGACTGCAGAACCGGGGTATCACCGCGATCATCCCGATAAACGCCCACGCCGAGATCCACCTTGCGGGGATCGGAATCAGCACGGAACGCGGCCATGAGGCCGAGGATAGGATCGGCGGGCAAACGCTCGAGGCGCTCGAACATAACGGGACATCTCCGAAAACATCCGCGCGAGGGTGCGCGGCGGAGAGCAAGTGTACCCGCTGACCCGCTCAGGTCGAGCGGGCGAAAGCGCGAGTTGCCGTCAACGAGCCGTCAGCCGTGTTGTATTCGGGCCGGCAACCGCTACTCGTGGGCCACGGGTGCGCCGACCAGCGCGTGACCGCGCACGGTCAGGCCGAGATCGCCTTCGAGGCTGCCCGCCGGGCAAAACACGATGCCGCCTTCCTGGTCGAGCGTTGGCGCAATCGCGCCGCACGTCTTGCAGAAGGAGCGGCGCGCGCCGTGATCCGCGTAATACGTGGAAACGAACTCCTCGCCTTTTACCCAGCGGAAGCCGCTGGCGGGCGCGGTGACAAACGTGGCGAACGTGGAGCCGTGATGCTTGCGGCACATCGAGCAGTGACAGCGGGACATGACTTCAAAGGGACCATCGACTTCATAGCTCACCGCGCCGCAGAGACAGGTACCCTGGGCAACCGGGATAACTTTGTGCGCCTCCTGCGTGAGCGGATGCGGCTCGGCCAGCGCGGCGAGCAGCAGCTCGACCAGCTCACTGTCCCACATGCGCTGCTCGGGTCCGTCGGCCGTGATCGCCGTCACCTGCAGGCTGGCGAGGATCAGCTCACACGCGCACTCCGGGCTGCGCATCGCCAATGAACCGTCGCGCCGTCCCTTCACGAGCAGCCGCGTGAGCCGCGTGCGGATCATGAGATCGCGCTCGCGCAGACGCTTTTGCTGGGGCAACGACAGATCGGCGTTGCGGCGGAAAGAGAGAAATGCGCCGCGCTCGCGACGGACTTCTAGGGCGGCCACGAGAAAGGCGGCCAGCTTGTCGAGACCACTGCCGGGAGAGGTTTCGCCGGAAAGCAGACTGTCTTCGAGTCCCTGAGCGGTACGCGAATAGCATTCGTGCAGAAGGGTCGGCATGTCGGGAAACCATCCGCCCGCGACGGCGGCGGCAGCGTTCCCGGCTTCAGCGGCAATGAGGGGCCAGTCCACACCCTCGTGCCCCCGCCGGGCAACGACGCGCGCAGCGGCGTCTATTACGGCGAACCGAGAAAGCGCGGGTGTTGTCATGGCAGTCCCCTCTGGATGAAATGCTGCTGCAATGGATGTGCCAGCCCGGACGAGCGCAAGCCCTCAGAACTTTCAACCACTTAAGGAAAACGCCCGCCGCCACCCGTGGTGCAAATCCCGTGCAGGCGCACGCGTCGGGTGCGCGGCGCAGCGCAACAAGCGCGACGGTTTGTGGGCGTAATCACATGCCGGCACATCCGGCTTTAGAAGCGCGGGCCTCCAGTCGATACAGCGCTGTCTACAAATGGTAAATGCGGCTCGCCCATGATTCAGATCGCTGGCTCCATCGTCGTGCTCGTATGCGTGCTCGGCGGTTTCCTCATGGAAGGCGGCAGCATCCTGCTGCTCTGGCACCCCAGCGAAATCGTCATCATCATCGGCGCGGCGGCCGGCGCGTTCCTGAGCAGCAACTCGCCGAAGGTGGCGAAAGCCGCTTTCACCGGCGCGCTTGGCATTGCGAAGGGCCCTCGCTACCGGCGCGAGGACTACATCTCGCTGCTGAAGCTCCTGTACGAACTTCTGATGAAGATTCGCAAGGACGGGCTGATGTCCGTCGAGGGTGAGCTCGAGGATCCTTCAAAGAGCGCCACCTTCAAGAAGTATCCGCGGATTCTCGCGGACCATCACATGATCGAGTTCATCACGGACTGCCTGCGCCTGATGATCGGCGGCAACCTCGATCCACAGGAGCTCGAGAGCCTGCTGGAATATGAGCTCGAAACTCATCATCAGGAAACCCTCGAGCCCGCGCACGCCGTGCAGAAAGTCGCCGACGCGTTGCCCGGCTTCGGCATCGTGGCCGCGGTACTCGGCATCGTGAATACGATGGCCGCCATCGAAGGCTCAGACACCGCGATGATCGGCGCAAAAGTAGGCGCGGCGCTCGTCGGCACCTTCCTCGGCATCCTGGCAGCTTATGGGTTCGTCGGCCCCATCGCTTCGGCGATGGAGAATCGCGCCAACGAAGAAGGCAAAGCCTTCGAAGTCGTGAAGATGGCGCTCGTGGCAAGCGTTCGCGGCTACGCCCCGCAGGTGTCGGTGGAGTTCGCGCGCAAGCTGCTCTTCAGCGACATCCGCCCCACGTTCAGTGACCTCGAGGCCGATCTGAAGGGCAAGACGCGGGCGGCCGCCTGAGACGCAGGCCGTGATGGAAACCAGCAAACGCCCGATCATCATCAAGCGTCGGAAGAGACACGCAGCGCCCCATCACGGCGGCGCATGGAAAGTGGCCTACGCGGACTTCGTCACCGCGATGATGGCGTTCTTCATGGTGATGTGGCTGGTCGCATCCGTCTCCAAGGATCAGCGCGCCGCACTGTTCGACTACTTCAGAAATCCGAGCATGGAGCAGGGCAAGAGCTCGAAGGCCGCGCCGGGTCAGCAGGGGCCGGGTGGCGCGAGCACGAGCCCGATCGATCTCGGCGGCGGCCTGGATTCGCCGCGCTCGATAGTCAGCCCCGTGTCTGGCATCGGTGCGGCCGTAACACCGCCAGCCGATCCGCAGCAGCTGGCCGCCGCCACAGCCCTGGCCGAACAGGCGCTCGAGCGGAAACGACTCGACGCGCTGATGCAGGATCTCAAGGAAGCCATCAACCAGAGCCAGGCGCTCGAGCCCTTCAAAGATCAGCTGCTGTTACAGATCACACCGGAAGGACTGCGCATCCAGATCGTCGATGCGAAGAACCGGCCGATGTTCGACCTGGGCAGCTCGCGGCTGAAGAGCTACACCAATTCGATTCTGCACGAGCTCACGACCTATCTGATTTCGGTACCCAATCTCCTCAGCCTGACGGGGCATACCGATACAACACCTTATGTCGGCGTCAGCGGCTACACGAACTGGGAGCTTTCCGCGGATCGCGCCAACGCGGCACGGCGTGCGCTCATCTCAGGCGGTCTGCCCGAGAGCCGCATTTCACGCGTCGTCGGTCTCTCGTCGTCTGCGTTGTTTAATAAAGCAGATCCGCGGGATCCGGTGAATCGCCGCATCAGCATCGTCGTCATGACGAAAGCGGCCGAGGAAGATGCGCTGCGCGCCGATCTCGCCGCCGCAGGCATCGATATAGATCTGCAACCCGCCGTGGAACAGCAGGTTGGCGCGACTCAGCAGACTACGCCGGCGCTCGAAGCGGACATCCCCGACGCGACCTGATCGCTCGAGAGCGTCGAGGGCGAAGCGGCCCGTGCAACACCGGCCGCCTCGCCCTGACTTTGCTGATCAATCCCCGCTACGCACCGCCGCCAGCGCCTTCTTCCGCGCGGCTTCGAACTCGTCACCGGGAACCCATGTCGGCATCTCATCCGCCTGCGCGATCAGCCAGCCGGAGAAAAAGCCGAGCTGCGCGTCCTGGATCATGCCGTCGTACACCCATGTGCCGTCGATCTCATCGCTCGGCTGGTGATACTGCTTTTCCTCCCACAGCTCCTCCTGCTCTCTGCCCCAGCTCGCCGGCTTGCCGACATAGTCTGTGCCGTCATCGAAATACAGAGCGGGTACGCCCACCTTGGCGAACGAGAACTGATCCGAGCGATAGTAGAAGCCGCGATCGGGGAACTGATCGCCGGTCAGCGTTCTCCCCTGACGGGCCGCCACCGCTTTCGCGACAGCATCCAGCGATGACTTGCCTAGCCCGATGAGCACGACGTCCCTGGTCGCGCCGCGAATATTGCCGCCATCATAGTTGATGTTGGCGGCCAGCTTGCCGGCGGGGAATGTGGGGTTCTGCGCGTAATACTGCGAACCTAACAACCCCTGCTCTTCGGCGGCGACGAACAGAATGAGCGTCGAGCGACGCGGTCGCTGCGGGAGCTCTGCAAACGCCTTGGCGATCGCCAGCAGCTGCCCGCAACCCGCCGCGTTATCCACCGCGCCGTTGTAGATCTTATCTCCGGTGGCGTCAGGCTCACCTATGCCAAGGTGATCATGATGCGCGGAGAACACGACAATCTCGCTTTTGAGCTGCGGATCGCTTCCCGGCAACACGCCCGCCACGTTACCCGTCTTCACGCTGCTGATCTCGTTCGCGAAACTCAGCGATGTGCGAATTCCCAGCGGCACCGGCTTGAAGCTGCGCGACTTCGCGGCCTTCACCAGCTTGTCGAGATTGTGTCCGGCAGCGTCGAGCAACCGACGGGTCGCAGGCTCGGTGGCCCAACCCTTGAGCTGAATACGCGGCTCCGGGCCCGCGGGAAGCTCGAACTGCTCCCCACTCCACGACGTCTGCACGACCTGCCACGGATAACCTGCCGACGGCGTCGTATGAACGATGATGACGCCCGCGGCACCCTGGCGCGCGGCGCTTTCATACTTATAACTCCAGCGCCCGTAGTAGAGACGCCGATTACCTTCGAACAGCTTCGGATCCCAGTCCGGATCGTTGTTCAGCATCACGAGCACCTTGCCCTTCAGATCGGCGCCCTTGAAGTCGTCCCACTTGTATTCGGGTGCCTCGATGCCGTAGCCGACAAACACGAGCTCGGCATCCTTGATCGACGAGCTGGGCTGCTGCACGCCGCTCGAGCCGATGAAATCATCCCAACGCTTGAGATCGACCGCGCCACCTTTCGTCTGAAAGCTCCACGCCTCCGGCAGCTTCGAGGTGATGCCGACAACATCAAACAATTGCTCATAGCTGCCGTTGGTGCCCGCTGGCGAGTAGCCGAGCCCCTGAAGCTCCGCGGCGAGATACGCACGCGTCACCGTATCTGAGGGAGTTGAGGGCCCGCGGCCTTCGAGCGCATCACTGGAAAGAAACCGGATCGGCGCCTCGAGAGTCGACGCGGTGATGTATTTTTTCGCGACTGCATCGACGTCAGACGGTATGGCCAGCGCCTGCGCCCACGTAGCGGTTGCGAACGTCGCTCCCGCCAACAACATGACCGAGCAAGCGAAGCTTCGGATAAGTGTCACCAGTGATCCCTCCCCAGCAGAAAATAAGGTGGCGAACGTTAGCACGGTTGCTCCGTTTCGGGTCCTCCACCCGCCGCGACGATCGATGACGGTGCGCCGCCAGCCGCAACCAGGTTAGTTCGCTACGTAGAATCAGCAACTTACGAGAGATCAGCGGCGTTGCACGGGTTGGCATCACTCTTGCTTTATCTCTACCCGAGACAACTCAACGTTGTCATCAAACGCGGTGTGTGCTCAACGTGACCCCCTCGCGGATGGGCACACACCGCGCTCCTTAATGTTTTCAGTCCACGCTCGATAGCGGTCTCGCGACATCCTCCAGCGAGCGGCGTTCGGCCGGAACGGCCAGCCACCACGCCACGATCGCGGCGAAGATCATCAAACCCGCGCCGAATGCATATCCTCCCGCAATGGATGCGGGCTGGCCGGTGCCGATGAGGGCGCCGAAAACCCAGGGCGCGGCGATACCTCCGAGACCTGTTCCGAAGGCATAGAACACGGCAATCGCGAGTGCGCGCACTTCGAGAGGAAAGCTCTCGCTGACAGTCAGATAAGCGGAGCTTGCGGCGGAAGACGCGAAGAAGAACACCACAGCAAACGCGACTGTGAGCGTGACGGCCGTCAGCACGCCACTCACGAACAACAGTGCCGTGACTCCCAACAACAATCCTGACACCGCATAGGTGCCTGCGATCATCGGGCGACGCCCGAAGTGATCGAACATCCAGCCCATCGTCAGGGGACCGAGGAAATTCGTCACCGCGAACGGCAGGATGTACAGCCCGACCTTCTCGTCAGCGATGCCAAAGAACTTCCCCAGCACCAGGGCGTAGGTGAAGAAGATCGCGTTATAGAAGAAGGCCTGCGCTGCCATCAGCACGAGACCGAGAAAGGCTCTGCGCGGATAGTGCCGGAAGAGACTGACGGCGAGATCAACCAGGTTCACTGTGTGCGCTCTGGCGCGCAGGCGCAGTCGCCTGGGGGGCGGCTCGTCGTGAGCGGGGGCCGGCTGCTCACCGGCAACCCGTTGCTCTATCTGGCTGACGATCTTCTCCGCTTCGGCAACGCGCCCGTGTACTAACAGCCAGCGCGGACTTTCAGGAAGCGAGCGGCGGAACACGAGTACGACCGCTCCCAACACCGCGCCGATGCCGAATGCAATGCGCCAACCGATGTCCGGAGGAAAGCGACCGGGCTCGAGCAGCACCATGGTTCCCAGGGAACCGAGCACCGCGCCAAGCCAGAAACTGCCGTTGATTGCGAGATCCGTGCGGCCGCGATAGCGCGCGGGAATCAGCTCCTGGATCGCGGAGTTGATGGCGACGTATTCACCACCGATGCCGCAGCCCGTCAGAAAACGAAATAGCGCGAAGGTCGAGAAATCCTGAGCGAACGCAGTCGCCGCAGTCGCCGCGAGATACACGCCGAGCGTAATGAAGAACAGCTTCTTGCGCCCGAGCAGATCGGTGAGCCAGCCGAAAAACAATGCTCCGAGCACGGCCCCCGCGAGATACGCGCTCGCGGATGCGCCGACCTGCGCATCTGTAAGGTGCAGGGCGGGACTGGCTTTCAAAGCGCCCGACACCGATCCGGCCAGCGTCACTTCCAGCCCGTCGAGCACCCATGTGATGCCGAGCGCGCCCACGATGAGCCAGTGAAAGCGGCTCCAGCGCAGACGATCGAGGCGCGACGGTATATCCGTGTCGATGATGTCGGGCGTGGGCGTGCTCATATTCTCGTTCTCGTGCATGCGACGTAATGCGGCCCCGAGGAGACGTTAAGCGCAAACATCCGGAGGGTCCAGCTGCGACGTGTGCACTGGCGTGAAGCAATCCGCGGGCCCGGTGGCGAAAAAGTTGCATTTGTCGGCATACACAGACCTCCACGGCATTGCGACCGGGGATTGTTGGATGCGAGCATTCGCCGCAGAGGGCATGAACGTGACAGGAAAGTTATATCGAGGCAGTCTCATGCTCGCCGCCATGGTGTTGGTCCTAACAACATTCACGGCGTGTGGCCCCTCACCGGGCGAACAATTCGAGGCGGCTGAGCGCGCCTCACGCACGAAGTACGATCACGAGTATCGTCAGTGGCTCGCAAGTGATGTAGACGATGTGCTGACGCGTCTAGTCGAAGTGCGCGGCGCACCCTTCTCTGCGAAGCCTCCTTCAGAAATACCAAGGGTCGATGCGCCATTTCCCACCACGCTCGATCCTGCGCTGTTTCGCTTGTTGTCGAAGCCGGAGTGGTTCGCGGCCCTCGAGCTCGAACATCCACGAAAACTCAGTCCCACACTCGATACACGCAAGCTGATCGGCGAGTGGCGCTGCGCAGATTCAGATCGACTGCGTACGGACTTCATTGGTCATGCCGCAACGGGCGAAGCAGGCTTGCCCGAAGGACCGCGCGTTCCCTGCAGTGCGCTCGAAAGTGCGTTGGTGTTGCGGGAAGGCACGACGCAATCCGGCTGGCTGCTCATGTTGCCGAATGTGCCGGAGTGTCCGTGGCTTTCCATCGAAGGCGAAGCGCGGTGCGTGGAATCCATGCATGCGTGGCTGGCGGCGAGCATCATCGGCGCGCAATCGCGGTGGGATCGCTTCGTTGCCGAGGAAGCCGTGTTGGTCCCCGAAATGCTGTCGCAGCCGCAGGCGCCTCTAATGAAAGGCATGCAGGAGTTGATCGGGCTGCCGCAGGGTCAGTGGAGTTTGTTTCCGCCAGCGGCCGGCACGCCGGGTGGGCCCCTTGCTCCGCCTTCAGCAGACTATGTTGCAATGTTGGCGCGTCTCGGCAATATGCGTCCGCCCGCGGTGTTGCCGCCGCATCGCACGTATCTCGCGCACACACTCGAGGAAAGCGCATCGGAACTCGTGCGCCTGTGGGATGGCGAGCAGTTCGTGCGCCTGCGTCTTCGCCCTGAAGATCGCGCCAGAGAAATCGTCGTTGTTCAAACTCACATGAGCCGCCCGCTCGTGACGCAGATCGAGGGCGAGGGACGCGTGATTTATCTGGACGTGGCCGAACACCGCGCCTTCACCACTTTTCAGCACTGGGTCGATTTCCGCCGCGCCCACACACGCGTGCTGCGGCGAAAATTCGATAAGCAGGGCCACGTCTTACCCGAACCGAATGTGGCGGGGCTGCCGTTCGGCTGAGTCGCCATGCGCGGCGCTTCTTACAACAATCCCTCCTCCGCCATCGACGTGATGTTCTCGCCGACGATGAGGTAGTCGTGCACGGCGATTTCGAAGATCGCCAGGGCTTTCTCGAGGCGCCGCAAGTGCAGCTTGTCGGCGTGAGTGATCTCCGTGCAGCCGGATGGATCGTTCCGCGCAAAGACCACCGACACCGCATTACGCGTGAGCGTTTCACGCAGCACTTCGCGGGGATGAATGGCCACGCCGTTCACCGTGCCGACGAACAGATCGGTAAACGCAATGAGACGGCGCTTGCGATCGAGGAACAGCACCGAGAACACCACGCGATCGCGCGGCGCCATGTGCGTGCGAAGGAACGTCTTCGCATCCTCAGTTTGTAAGATGAACGGTGCGCCGGTATTGAACCGCCTGGCGAGGTAGTGCTCGACGCGCTCCAGCATTTCATCTTCAGTCAGCTCGCGAAGCTCGCCATGCTCATCGCGCACATAGACGCGATGATCGGGCCCGCGCGCGGTGAGATACGGCGCGGCCCTTTCGCGAACAGGCAAACCCCAGCCGCGGCTACTCAGCTTGCGGCATGGCGCCGGCGCGATCTGAGTTTCGCCGGCTGCGGGCTCACGCGCATCGGGCTCGTATAAGACAGGAAGTGTCTCGGTATCCATGCCGAGAATTCTGGACGGGCGCAGGCGCGCGAGCAACGCGCCACTCTGGTGTGTTTGGCGAGAAATGCGCAGCGCCGCCGCCGCGCGAGTTCATTCAGGCGACGCCGTTCTTCTTGAACCAGTCCAGCGCGCGCTGCCAACCCGCCCTCGCGTCAGCGGGCGTGTAGCTGGGGCGATAATCCGCGTGAAAACCGTGAGGGGCCTCGGCGTAAACAACGATCTCCGAGGTCGTCTTGCCACTCTTCGTCAGCGCGGCGCGCATCTTCTCGACATCCTCTAGCGGGATGCCCTGATCCTTGCCACCATACAAACCCAGTACGGGCGCTTTCAGATCCGCGACGACATCCAGAGGCTGCTTCGGCTGCAGCTCAGATCCCGCGCTTGCCAGTCTGCCGTACCAGGCCACTCCCGCCTTCAGCTGCGGGTTGTGCGCGGCGTATAGCCAGACAATGCGTCCACCCCAGCAAAAGCCGGTGATGCCCAGACGCTTCGTATCGCCCTTACCTGCCGCACCGCCGGCCCAGGCCACCGTCGCGTCAAGATCAGACAACACTTGCGCGTCTGGAACCTTCGACACGATGGGCATGATGTCTTTGACATCCTTGATCTTCGACACGTCGCCCTGACGCGCAAATAACTCCGGCGCCACCGCGAGATAGCCGAGCTTCGCGAAGCGACGCGCGACATCCTTGATGTACTCGTGCACACCAAAAATTTCCTGGACGACCAGCACCACCGGAAAGGGCCCGCCCTTCGCAGGACGCGCGTAGTAAGCCGGAAAATCGCCGCCCGTCGCGGGAATCTTCACCTCACCGACGGTGAGACCTGCCGTATCGGTGGTGATCGTCTGCGCGGAGACGGGTTGAACGGACAGCGCGAAGCCCGTCGCGAGTGTGGTGACCAGCACGTCGCGACGGGTAAACGGATTCTCGGGATTCATTATTGAGCGCGGACCTTACAGAGCACTTCGAACAGGGTTTCCGGCAAAGCGGGCTTCACCAGATGATGGTCGATGCTGGCCTCGTGGGACAAGCGGCGATGAATGTCCTCGCCCCACGCAGTGAGCGCAATGATCGTCGTGCCCGTGCCCTGCGGCATGAGGCGGATGAGCGCGGCCGTCTCGAGGCCGCTCATCTCCGGCATGCCCAGATCCATCAACACCACGCGCGGCGGATTCCTGCGGAAAGCCTCCAGCGCCTCGCGGCCGCTGTACGCGGTTTGCACGTCATACCCCATGAGGGACAGCAACGCGGCAACACTGTCCGCCGCATCGGGCTGATCGTCTACGACCAGGATGCTGAACGGCGCAGTCGCGCGGGGTAACTGGACTGTCGAGTCGCTCATCAGCGACACGTCCTCCTCAACCGTTGCCAATTTGAGCTGCACCGTCCCAATCTCCGGGTTGCTCGTGAAAACATAGATGTTGCAACCCGTGTGCCATGCCAAAGTTCCCAATACGAAATAAGTTGGCGCGCGGCGGGCACTGAGAAATCCCGTGAAATACGGCACATCCGCGGCCCTCGCGCCCGTGTGTGCCGCGCCGCCAGCGCCGCATGCGAAACATTTCTGTCGCCGGAAAATGCAAAATCCGCCCTCTGAGCTTGCAGAAGGTGTGTTTTTTGCCCGTCAGGCGAGCGCGCCCAGGCCAGCCGGAATATGCCTGCGAAGCAGTTCATTGCGCACGTCCCATTCCTGAGCCGGCTCCAGTTGCTCGAGAAAACGCACCTCACCTCCCACCAGCACCGCGACCGGCACGCCGTCACGATATAGCACTCGATTGCCCGTGAGCGCCGGCACACGAGCCCCGGGCGTGAGTATGCCAACAAGGTTCAAGGGATCTGCCGCGGACAACGCGATGTTCTGCCCCGAACAGGCTCTTTTTCGAACATCGCGAAGCAAACCAACAGCGTCAGGCGACGCGTATTGCTCGCCGGAAAACCCCGCAACGAAGCGGCCGCCACGAATTTCGCCACGCGCTTCGAGACGTCGACAACACTTCAACAGCTCGCGCCATGGCGGCAACCAACTCGCCTCGCGTGCAATCAACGTCCAGAAGATGACGCCCCAACGTCGGAGCAGTGTTTTAACAATATGCTCGATGGCTTCATCGTCCGTCGTCGCCGCAACTGTGGAGCGACGCACGAGCGCCCACCGACCTGAATCCGCCATGCCAAACAACGCAATCCGTCTGCGGCGTTTGCCTCCAAACGCCCCCGAAGATTTACGTCGATCTGCGGGCACCAACAGCGCGCGCAGTCCGCCGAAGCTGTCGGAGTTCACAAGGCCCAGTGCGACGAGCTCGGCGAGCGCCTCTTCCACTTGAGCGGGCAACAGATGGGCGTTTTCGACTATCTCGTCGAAGAATGAAGCGCCGTGCGCTTCGATAGACGCCGCGACGTCCTGCGCTTTCGGGCTGAGATCCGCAGCGTCCGGTCGCTCGTTGAGTGACGACCAGATACGTACATTGCGACGAGGCAGCAGGGTGATCGGCGTTGTGCGCACCGGCGCAGCGCCGCGTTCCGGATTAGCAGAGCGCGACGCCAGCCGCGTCCATACAAACCGGCCGGAAAGACAATGTTCGTCGAGCCACGCCGGCTCGTACTCGGTGACTCGTGAGGGGAGGACTTCCGTTTCCCACGCCCCCGCAGGCGCTTCAAAGCCTTCCAGCTGATTGAGCACTGCGGCGAGCGCGTCTGAGCCCTGCATGCGCGCTTCGGGCGCGACGCGTTGCCATTCGAAGAGGAAGCGTAGGAAGTCACGGGCCGGAACAGGCTCGATCTCCGCGCGCAATCGCTTGACCGTATATCTATGAATACGCGCCAGCAGTCGTCGCTCGCACCATTCCTCTTCCGACGCAGCGCCTTGCGTATACCGGCCGCGCATGGCGAAGCCTTCGGTCTGCAAGGAGATCAGGGCGAGCTCCACCGCGGCTTGCGGCACGTCGAGCGACGTGGCGATGGCACTCGCGGTGACCGGCCCCAGCCCTTCAAGCCGTCCTCGTACGATCTCGAGCAGCGCGGCGTCTTCCCATTTTCCGGCGAAGAGGGCCTGCCGCTCGACGGCGACCCAGACCTTCCGCTGAGCCGCTGTCTGCAATGCGATGACCCGCCGTTGTATCAATAGCGCGTCAATGAGTGACGGCCAAGCGGGGTTAGCCTGAACTTCTGTGTCAGTCATAAACGTGAGCCACAGCAGCGCGTCGTGCAATTCGTCAGGACTCGAGGCATCGGGCCACGCTTCTTCCCGCACGCGACGGATAGCAACCGCATCGAGCTTGCCGATATCGGCCGCCGACTCGGGATCGAGCCAGCGCCTGCCCATCACGGCCTGCGTGCGCCGCTCTTCAATAGGAGCATCGTCGAGGTACGCGTAAGGCCGCGCGGCCAACACTTCCAAAGCGAGCGGCGAAGGCTCCATCAGATCGCAGGCGATGACGCGGATATCGCCTCGCTCCATTCGACGCAGCACGTCCTCGAACGCGTCGACGTCCATCGCTTCTTCGAGGCAGTCACGGACGGTCTGACGCACGAGCGGATGATCGGGCACCTCGATTTCGCCCGGCAGGTTCTCGGCGCAGGCCACCTGATCAGGGAATACAGAGGCGAGCAGGTCTTCCGCATTCATGCGGACGAGCGGCGGTGGAATCTTCTTGCCGCCACGGAAACGCGGCAGAGCGAGCGCGACGCCAGCCGTCCGCCGCCAACGCACTTCGAACATGGGCGCTGCGCACAGCGCCTGGACAAGAATCGGGCGGACGGTGTTGGAGTGCAGATAACGCGAGACTTCCGCGAGCTCGAAGCTGTGCGCCGTCGTCAGCGACAACACGAGATTGTCTTCGGTCGCGGCCGCCTGCAGCTCGAAGTTGAACTGCCGGCAAAAGCGCTTGCGCAGAGCGAGTCCCCAGGCGCGGTTCACCCGACTGCCAAACGGCGTGTGAATCACCAGTTGCATGCCGCCCGCTTCATCGAAGAAGCGCTCGAAGATGACCGTGTCCTGAGTTGGCAGCGCGCCGAGGGCGCGATTTCCCGCTGCAAGATAAGCAACGAGTTGCTCGGCGGCGCTCATGCTCAATCCGAGCTCATCGATGAGCCAGCGGATCGCCGCATCCATGCCGTGGGTCAGTTCGGTTTCGATCACACGCCGCAGCCGCGACACCGAGGCGGATAACTCATCTGATCGGCCGGGCGCTTCGCCGAGCCAGAAGGGAATGGTAGGCGCCTGCCCTTTCGCGTCTTCCACGCGTACGGTGCTGCGCTCGACGCGCAGAATTCGATAAGACGTGTTGCCGAGCTGAAAGACATCGCCCGCGAGACTTTCAACCGCGAAGTCCTCGTGCACAGAGCCGACGATGCTCGCCTCCGGCTCCAACATCACTTTGTAATCTGCGTTGTCAGGAATGGTGCCGCCGGATGTCAGCGCGGTGAGGCGCGCGCCCTTTCGAGGCCGCAACATCTTATTAACAGTGTCATGATGGATGAGCGAGCCATGGCGACCGCGGCGCGTGCTGAACCCTTCGCCCAACATGGCGACAACCTCATCAAATTCCTTTCGCTCGAGATTACGGAACGGAAAGGCGCGGCGAAACAGCGCAAACAGATCGTCCTCGCTCCACTCCTGCGCGGAAACTTCTGCCGCGATCTGCTGAGCGACGACATCGAGCGCGTTCTCGGGAATTTCAATGCGGTCGAGCTCGCCGCGGCGAACGGCATCCAGCAAAGCAGCGCCTTCGACAAGATCGTCGCGCGACACGGGGAACAGGCGGCCTTTCGGCGTTCCGCCGACGGCATGACCCGAGCGGCCCACACGCTGGAGGAACGCGTTGATCGATCGCGGTGAGCTCAGCTGACACACGAGATCCACATCGCCGATGTCGATACCGAGCTCGAGAGACGCCGTCGCGATGAGCGCTTTCAGCTCGCCGCGCTTCAGGCGCTGTTCGGCGTCTAATCTAAGTTCCTTGGACATGCTGCCGTGGTGGGCCGTTACAAACTCCTCTCCAATGCGTTCGGAGAGGTGGCGCGCGGCACGCTCTGCGAGCCGGCGCGTGTTGACGAAGATCAGCGTCGTGCGATGTTCGCGGATGAGCTCGGCAATGCGGTCGTACACAGTCGTCCAGGCTTCGGCGGACATGATCGCCTCGAGCGGCATCTGTGTAAGCTCGAGTGCGAGATCGCGTTCGCGGACATGACCACTGTCGACGATGACGCAATCGTTGGACTCAGGATCGCGGCCCGTGCCGACGAGGAACTGCGCCACATCTTCGATAGGCTTCTGTGTTGCCGAGAGGCCGATGCGGGTGAGCTTGCGACCGGCAATCGCTTCGAGCCGCTCGAGCGACAGCGCCAGATGTGAGCCGCGTTTGTTACCCGCCAGCGCGTGAATTTCATCGACGATGACGGTGCGGGTGGTGGAGAGCATTTTCCGCCCCGACTCCGAGCCGAGGAGAATGTAGAGCGACTCCGGCGTCGTCACGATGATGTGCGGAGGATTCCGCCGCATGTTGGCGCGGTCAGCCTGCGGCGTGTCGCCTGTTCTGACGAGCGTGCGGATATGAACATCGGGCAGGCCGAGCGCCGCGAGCTCATCTCGAATGCCGGAGAGCGGCGCCTCGAGGTTGCGCTGGATATCGTTGGACAGCGCCTTGAGCGGCGACACGTAGACCACATACGTTTCGTCCGCGAGCGCGCGCTCCACGCCTTCACGAACGAGGTCGTCAATGGTGGCGAGGAAGGCAGCGAAGGTTTTACCGGAACCGGTCGGCGCGGCAATGAGGACGTTGCGGCCGGCTTTGATGACGGGCCACGCATCCACCTGGGCAGGGGTGGGCGCCGGGAAAGCGCTGTTGAACCAGGCTGCGACCGCCGGGTGAAAGTAAGTCAGGGTATTCAAGGGCTTGTGCCTCGGGTGCCGTGATGCCAGGGCGCGATCCGCCTCGTCAGGGACCTTGCCGTCTGGATATATATACAGCCCGAAGCGCCTGAACAAAAGCTCGCGGCAGCCTCCGCCAAATAGCGCATCCGCAAGCCTCAGCTCGTGACAGAGGTGTCGGGATGCCGGCGAAGGGGCGAGTTCCAGCCAGGCCTTGCTGTGCCCCACTCTTCGTGATTCACGTCCGCGCCCAACTCAATGAGTCGGACGAGCGCAGGCAACGCGCCTGGATAACGGGCGAGCTCCAACAACCATCTGGACGCCCCGTTCAAATCGCACTTCAGTCTGGCATCGCTATCAATGGCTGGACAAGCGCGGGCCAGTCCCCGCTCCTTGCAACAGCCCTGTAGTCCATTCCCCCAATCATGTATTCAAGACCTGCAGCCACCCTCACTTATTTTGAAGTCGAGAATAGCCAGAATTCCAAAGCACGATCAATCTCGTCCACCGCCGGATCGTCGGGATAGGCCTCACGAAGGTATTGCAGCACCGTCACGATCGCTTGTGCCTGGGTGGGCGTGAAACCCGCCAGACGCTGCGCAACGAAGTTCACCATCTGCTGATCTGAGGTATTCGCCCACGGCGCCAGCTTGCTGATCGTCGTATCGAACACGAGGCCCAGTTCCTCGCGAAAGCGAATCATCAGGAGCAGAAACGCGGGCAGATAATATCGGAACCCCTCCGGACTCATGAACGTGAGACATGTCGACGCATCCGCAGACTCGTCATACCGCTTGACGAAAGGCAAATCGACCTCCCGCCACCGCTTGCCGCGGAAATAGCGGGAGATCTGCTGCGCCTCGGGATGAGCGTCAGTGTTGTCATAAACGATATGCGCGTCGCCCGGATATTCAGCGTGCGCAAACGCTTCACTCACGATGTCACTCACCCTCCTCGCATCGAGGCCGTCAGTCACAGTTTCCTCCGGCACAGCACTTGGGACGCACCTTCAGGCAGTTCTGCAGAGCTTTCTTATATTCTTCCACCGCCTGCTTGTGCCCTGCGTCGCCACCATTGAAGCATTTCTGATTAATCAGCTTTCTCGCTGTAATACAGGCGGATATCCTGCCGATCTTGGTCTGGTTCGTCTTGCAGTCGTCTGCCGGGCTGCAGGAAAGCTGGCCGCTCCATTTGCAGGCGACGTTCACCGCCAATTGAAAGACAATGAGCTGCCTCGCAGTACACCGCAGGCCGTCGGGATCGAAAAAGAGAATCGGCGCATCTTCGGCATAGACATAGGTGTTGATTCCCCCGTCCAGGCCAATGGGGTCGCTCTGCGCGTACCGACCCGCGGCGGGATCATAATCTCGGAAATAGTTGTAGTGCAGCCCCGTTTCCGCGTCGTGGTACTGGCCCGGGAAACGCAGCGCGTACATGAACAGCTGTGCATCACCGTCCGGGTCTTCATTCGCCGCGCCAACGCCAAACGGATCGGCATTCCAGCTCCAGACCACAGCGTTGTCCGCCGGCCTGCTCACCCGCCGCGGTGTGTCGAGATGATCCGTATGTATATAGAACACACCCACGCCGCTGCCAGAGGGCTTGAGAACAGCGACGGGGATGTCGTAATACCAGACCGTTTCCTGGATCAGATTGCCGGCATTGTCGTACTCACCGATAAGATGCCCGGCTTCGTCGTAAACGAAGTACGTTGAGGCGCTGCCTACTGTTTTTCGGACACGCTGGCCCAGCGCATTGACTGCATACGCAGCAGTGACGCTACCTCGTGTTGCCGACACCAGTCGGCCAGCATCGTTATAAACAAATTGGGTCGTGCCATCCGACGTGACGTTGCCCGCAGCGTCATAACTATAGCTTCGAGTAAGCGACCCTGTTATCGCCGCGAGGCGATTGCTGCTCGCAGAGATCGCGTATGTGGAAGGCTGCGAGCCACCCTGAGTCAGGCGATTACCACTTGCATCGTAGGACCAGCTCTGAGTCGACCCACCACCGTTGGCGCCCGTAAGGCGATCCAGCAAGTCGTATCCATAGTTTCGCGAAAGCGCAGTATTGCCGGCGTCGGCAATAGCAACGATACGAAACGCGTCGTCATAGGAGTATGTCTTCAGACCTGCGCTGTCGAGGTCTGTCAGGTTGCCGTCGATGTCGTATTCACGCACTGCAAACGTGGCGTTCCCCCATGTCCAGCCGCGCGTGGCACCCATCGCCGCATACAGCGCGTTCGATAGAATCGTCGTCGACCCATTGAGCGTAACGGCTTCTATTTTCCCGTTGATGTCATAACCATAATTCACGATGTTGCCGGACGGCAGCGTGAGGCTCTGCATCCGGCCGGCGGCATCATACGTATAGGCTACGGCTTTACTTACCGCACCCATGATCTGCTGCCGTGAGAGCGCGCGTCCGTGCCTGTCGTAAGTCCAGTTCGTCGTGCCCGAGAGGTCACTCACCTGCGTGACGCGCCCTTTCTGATTTGCGCCAGTATCATAGGTATAGGCGATCGTCTGATCTGCATAAAGAATCTGAGTCGTGCGATTCAGCGCATCGTAGCTATATGTTCCCGCTCTATTGCGCGCGTCAGTGCGTGTGCTCAGATTACCTGCGGAATCATATGTACTCGTAGTTGTGCCGCTATCGGGACTCACCTGTCCTGTTCGATCGTTCCAGGCGTTGTAGGTGTAGGTCGTCACCTTGCTGCGCGGGTCCGTGATCGAGAGCATCTGATCCAGCGCGTTGTACTCGTAATCGACGACGCCATCGGCCGGATCGGTCACCCGTACAATGCGATTCAGCGCGTCGTAGGTGTTGGCCGTATTGCGCGAAAGCGGCGCGCTGATATTCGTCTCGTTGCCGTTGGCGTCGTAACCGAACGTAGTCGTCACGGCGCTCGCTCCCGAGCCGCCGATCTCTTTGGTCCTGAAGTTCAGTGCGTTGTACGCCCAGCTGCGCCGGCGCTCCAGGACGTTCGCTGGATCGAATACCTCTTCGAGCGTCGTGTTACCCATTGCATCCACGGCGTAGACGACGTGGTTTCCCTCGGCGTCTTGCAGACGAGTGAGGCGCTGAGCCGCATCGTATGTGTAATCAATGAAGCTTCCATCCGGAAGCGTCGCGCGACGCATGAGCCCCGTCGGATAGTATGTAAACGAAGTCACCTCCGTTCCTGCCGCGCTAGACACCAGACGCTGGCGGAGATCATACGCCAGCGTGGTCACCAGGCCGTTTGTATCGGTGATCGTCAACGGCTGACCGTGCGCGTTGTAAGTGTTATATGTCGTGGTATGGCCCAGGGAATTCGTAATCGTACTAACCTGACCGCACTGACTGCCCGTGGTGCAGTTGTAGTACGTGTAGGTCAGCACGTCGCTGACATCCAGTCGTGGCCCGTTCTCGGTCAACACGCGGCCCAGCGAGTCATATGTGTACGTCCAGGTGCGTGATGTGCTGGGAGACACTGTGAGATCAGTGACCGTCCGCGTCAGCACGTTGCCGTTTGCATCGTGGGTGAATGCCGTGCGGCGACCCGGCTCATCGATCTGACTCGGCAAGCGAAATGTAGCGTGCCAGGCGGTAGTAATGGTTCGCTCAGCAGCGCTGCCAGCCGCTTCCGTACGCGAAGTTTCCAGATTTCTTGCCAGATCGTAACTGTGGACCGACGTGTTGCCATTGAAGTCCGTACGGGCCGACACATTGCCGTTCGCGTCATAAGCGAGATTCTGAGCAGCCCCGCCACAGGTGTTGCAGGTCTGCGAAATACCTGTGTTTCGCCTGGCGCCCAGCACCGTTGAATAACTGAATGTGCGGGCGGCAGAGAGCGAATCCGTTACCGTGCGGACACCGCCCGTTCCATAAGAAACCGTGACGAGCCCGGCTCCGCCCGCATGTTGCGAGCTCACGGCACGAGTTTGTGTGTCGTAACCAAAGCTTGCGAAGCGCACGCCGCTTTCGTCGACAATTCCGGTGAGCGCCCGAAGCAGATTAGCGCCACCCGTCAGTGCGGACTCGTTGTAGAGATAACTCCGGCTGCTTGCATCGGGATACGTAACCGCCTGCAAGCGATTGCTGCCGTCATACGTGAACGTGATGGACTGATTGGCCGGATTGATTACGGTGGAGATGCGATTGCTGCCATCGTATGTCAGTGACAGCATGCGCCCTTCCGAATCGGTCACGCTGGCAAGGCGGCCTGCTGAATTATAAGCGAGCGTGTGTCTTTGCCCCGAACGCAGCGCGATCGATGCAAGCAGGCCTCGCGCGTCATAGGTTTCCACATCGTCATCAGCAGTGGTCAACCGCCAGCCGCTCGGATTACCTGAAGTCAACAAGCGCTCCAGTTTGAAAGCCACATCCGCATCGGGACGCCATACGCCGCTGACCAGGTTGAAGTCATAGCGCTTGCCGTCAGCGCGATATGCCTTGACCTGCGTCGGATTATCACCGCTCAGAGCGGTGACCGCGATAGAGCGCTCGTAATCGTGTCGCCAGTTGTTTCCCAACGCGCCGGTTTCGCGACTCAGCGAGTTGTAGTGGCGGCTAAAGATCAGCGGATAGGTTCCGGCGCCGGAATAATCCAACTCACGTTGGTACTTATTGGCCGTGCCGCTATCGATGGGATTACTGCCGTTGTTAGGGCAATTTGGAGGCCCCGCATTCTTCGGCAGACAATAGCCGGAGTTGTCGACAGTGCCTTCCGGGCAAGGATCGTTCGAGCCAAGCTGAAAATGGGTTCGCGGGCCAGTTTCCTGCGTCACCCAAACTATGCTGACGCGGCGCTCGATGAGGTAATTGCACTGAGATTCCTCATCTGGCAGGAATTCGTTTGCGACGACTGAACGATATCGGTACTGCTGGCTTGGATTCGCGGTTCGCAGCGCCGCGATGCGTGGCTCTACTTCACCCTGCAGACAGGCAGCCGCCGATGTAGGCCAAGGCCCCGGCAGCAGTGAGTTGGTCCACTGAATTTCAGCCCGAACATTCTGCGGCCAGCAGACGGCTGCCATCGTAATGACAGCGATCCATACCAGCCAAACACGGGGAATATATTGAATACGCGCACGCGCGCCCGATGAAATCCGTTTCATGACCTCTCCGACGAATCCGTTCTTCGAAGTTAGATGTGCCGTTACTTCGAAAGGATTCGCTCCGCATCCATGCGGCGCCGTCAGCCCTCACCTCTGCTGAACGAGGTGCTCGAACTCCCTTCGATGACGGCGATGCTGCCTTGCTTGGGCGCGACAATGCAATGAGGCCGAGGTCGCTACTACGGGCGCCGCTCGCGCGGCGCCGTAGCACTCAATTGTTGATTCTTCTCGCCAGCGCCGGGCTATACGCCCAGCCGATCTGGAAGCCGATGTCCGGCGTGTTGTTGAGGTTCTGCAGATTCTCGGTCATCGCGAACGACACCACGCCACGACCCATGTGGTGATACACACCCAGGCTCGCCTGATATTTATTCTTCAGCAACTCGTCGAGATCCGTCTCTTCCCGAGAGTAGGTGCTTTCGCTCCCATACAGCTGCAATATCACGTTGGTGTTGCGCGCAACGCGCTGCTCGACACCGAAAATCACCGTGGGGATTACCATCGACTGCGATACCGGCGTATCCGGGCTACCGTCGTAATACACACCCGCGAAACTCAGATAGAACGCACGCGAGCGATAGAACTTCTGCAGCGTCGCCTGCAGACCCACATCTACCCTGCCGCTCGAAAGATATTCCCGATAACCCTGCAACGGTACTTTCACGGCGGACTCGATCACGAGATTCCACGTCGTGGGCATACGGAAGTTGGAATATCGAATGCCAAACGTCGGATCCAGCACGCCCCCGCCATTGGTTTCACGCTCACCGAGCTGCGCGTAAGACGAGGTCTTCAGATCATAGATGACGTTGATCTGGTTGCGCTTCACCGCCGGCCGGCCGAACGAGCTGAAGCCGAACGCATCGTGAAAACTCTCGATGCTGCTGTCGAGGAAGCCGCCGCCGGCCACCACGCCACTCACCGTCGCATACGCCGTGAAGTGCTCGGCGAACTTGTAGTGAAACGTCAGATCGAGCAGGGCCAGCTCGAGATCGACCAGATAGTTCTCACCCGGCAAGGCGCGAATCGCCTCGACATCCTGCGGGCCGAGGGTCCGCCGACCCTGACTCTCGAGACCAGTGAGATAACTTTCCACCTGCGGACTCAGCGCCCAGGTGTTCTGGTAGCCCAACTCCGCCTCGACCGCCCACGTACCCTTCGGTCCCGAGACCGCATGCGCGGGCCGCATGTCGAGACGGTTGAATCCAAATGGGGACAAGTCCCGCGAGCGGAGCAGGCCGAGAAAGCCCGATTGTCCGCTGGATTCCTGTGCCAGCGCCGGAACGGCGGCAGCCCCTATCAATACCATGACGAGCGCAACTCTGGCGCAGCGCCATCCTCCCACGAGCAACATTGTTCTTTCCTTGACGGAAGTGTCGCAGGGAGGATACGACTTAATAAGGTAGTCGTGTCAATCGCGCAAAAGGACTAGAACAAATCAGGCATCCGTCGGAGCATATCGGCGGAGACTGTTTAGCATGTGCCGCACTTCATAATATTTCGCGGCTTCGGCTTCCATGCGCACGGGCGCGCGGGCGGGCTGGCTCTCTTCGAGCGGCGGGATCTCATCGTGAAGAATTTCCAGTGCCGCCGGATCGCGCAAGGCGGCCAGCTCCGGCGCAGGTGAAGTTTCCTCGGGGGTCAACAACAGTCCCCATTTGCGGAATTTCACGCCGAGACTGACATGACTCGTCCACATGGTGAGCCATGGAGATAACACGAGGCCAATGAGCACCGGCGCCAGCCAGCCCAGGAAACTCGGCGCAATGATCGCGATGATCGCGCCCCAGGCGAAGCCCAGCGTGACATGCCACTTCTGGCGCTCCAGCGCCTCCGGGAATGTCAGACCGCGGTCGCCGCGCTCCTGCGCGTTCCAGACCACGGGCTTGCCCAACAAGGTCGTGATGACGAACGTCGAATGAAAAATCATCATCGACGGGGCGAGCAACATGCTGAACAGCTGTTCCGCCAACACGCTCAGCACGATGCCGCGCGTACCGCCGAAGCCCCGGCGCAGGCTCTTGTTCGTCAACGCAAGCGTGGCGCCAAGAACCTTGGGCAGCAACAGCACCAGGATGGTCACGCCCAACAGCGCGGCGATCTCCCCGGCGCGCGCCTCCGGCCAATGCGGAAACAGCGTGTGCATGCCCGGCTCGAAATACTGATGCGTGCCCAGCGCCTCGATGCAGGTAATGATCGAGCTCAGGATCAGCACGACGAGCCAGATGGGCGACGTCGCGTACGACAGAATGCCCGTGATCATGTGCAGCCGGCTCAGCCAGTGCAGCCCGCGCATCGGAATGACGTTGAAGTGCTGCAGATTCCCCTGCGCCCACCGACGATCGCGTGCCGCGAAGTCGATGATGTTGGAGGGCACTTCCTCCCAGCTGCCTTCGATGTCCGGCACCATCCAGACCTTGTAGCCGGCGCGTCGCATGAACGCGGCCTCGACAAAATCATGGCTGAGAATTTCACCCCCCAAGGGCGCGGCCCCGGGCAGATGAGGCAACGCGCAGAATTCCGCGAACGGCCGAATGCGGATGATGGCGTTATGGCCCCAGTAGTTGGCTTCACCCATCTGCCAGAACGTGAGGCCGCTCGATAACATCGGGCCGTTCAGGCGCGCGGCGAACTGCACCAGTCGTGCAAACAAGCTGTCCCTGCCGACCGGAGTAGGAAGTGTCTGGACGATGCCCACTTCCTGATGGGCTTCCATCAGCGCCGCCATCGCGACGAGTGCCTTCGCAGTCATGATGCTGTCTGCGTCCAGCACGACCATGTGGTCGTAAGCCGCGCCCCAGCTGCGCACGAAGTCGGCGATGTTGCCGGCCTTGCGCCCCGTGTTCTGTTCGCGCCGGCGATAGAAAATACGGCCCGCCGCGTTGTGCTTGCGAACCAGCGCCCGCCACATCTTCTCTTCAGCCGCGCCGATCTCGGGCTTGCGCGTGTCCGAGAGAATGAACAGATCGAACGCCGCCTGCTCCGGGTGAGCAAGCATCGATGACCAGATGATGTCGAGACCGAGGCCGACCCGCGTCGGCTCCTCGTTATAGATAGGCATGACGAGCGCCGTGCGCCGTTGCAACGGCTTGCCGGCCACTTCGTCCGAATGAATGATGACCTTGTCGCGCCCGATCAGCTGAATGACGAACCCGGCAATGGCGGTCCAGAACGCGCCAGCGATCCAGATGAAAAGTCCGAAGAACAGCGGCAGGCCGAGCCACTCGAGCCAGGAGAGTCCGTTCGCACGGACGATGTGAAACATCAGCAGCACCGCCGCGATGGCGGAGAGGAACGTGAGCCCGAAGAACAGTGACCGACGCCACAGGGCGTGCCACTTCAGGCGGCGCGAGCCGCTTGCTCGGGGCGTCAGGGCTTCCATAGATGTGTCCACGTCTCCGTCAAAACCTCGCCGTACAGAGTGAGGTAACCGCGCAGATCCACGGCCTTGCTGCCCTTGGGATCGAGCTTGAACGCCACCCGCCATGTGTCGGACTGCGGCAGCCGCTCCACCGTGACATCGCTGATCGAGCCGTTGTTCGCGGAAATCTCCGCCTTCACCGGCTGGCTGGGATCGAGCCCCTTCAGATCACCACCCGCGAAGTCCACGAGAATACGCCTGACACCTTGCGCCGCCTGGTTTCGCAACTCACCGACGTTGGCGCTACCTGACCGTGTCGCAATCACCGTGCCGCCCGGAGGCCAGCGCGTGGATTCCGAGAACGCCGATAACAGATAAGAGAAGCGCAAGGGTTTGCGCGCGACGACAGGCTGCTCGGGCACCCAGTACGCCACGATGTTGTCGTGGATTTCCTCGTCACTCGGAATTTCCACCAGCTCCACACCGCCCTTGCCCCAGCCGCCCAGCGGCTCGATCTGATAGCTCGGACGCAGGTGGTAGCGGGATTCATTGTCCTCATAGTGAGCGAACACGCGATCGCGCTGACTCAGCCCGAACGTCTTCGGGTTGTCGTCCATGAACCGCGTGACCTGCAGATCTTTCGGGTTCGCGAGCGGACGCCACAGCCATTCACCGGCGCCGGTCTGCGCGAGCAGGCCATCACTGTCATGCACTTCAGGACGGAAGTCGTCGAACTGCCGGCCGGAACGGTTCTCTCCGTACAGGAACATCGAGGTCAGCGGCGCGATACCAAGCTTCTCGATGGCCTTGCGCGGATACAGCTCGCTCGTGACTTCCACCTGCGTGGTGGAACCCGGGCGGATGTCGAAGCGATACGCACCGGCGATACTCGGGCTGTCGAGAATGGCGTAGATGGTGAGATGGCGGTCCTGCGCCTGCGGGCGCACCAGCCAGAAGTCCGTGAAGTAGGGAAACTCTTCGCCACCCGAGTTCGCTGTATTGATGGCGAGACCCCGCGCCGACAGACCATAGCCTTGATTGCGCCCAAGCACGCGGAAGTAGGACGCCCCGAGAAAAACGATCAGCTCATCTTTATAGGCAGGCGTCTGCAGCGGGAAGTGGACGCGAAAACCCGCGTAACCCAGATCGGGCGGCAGATTGGTCGGCACGGCCTGCTTGCCGAAGTCGAACTGCGAAGTGTTGTACTGGACAGGCCGCACGCCCTCGTCCGCCACTTCGGAAATATTGACCTTCTTGGAGAAATTGAAGCCTAGGTGGAAGAACTGCACCTCGAACATCGACTGCCCATGCCACAGGCCGGCGGTCGGGCGATAGCGGATGTCCCGGTATTCGTCGTAGCCGAGCTTGGCCAGGTTCTCGGGAAGTTTCGCCGTGCGCTCGGTGTACGGCTGCGAAGCGCGCTGCTGCGCGAGCCGCTGAATGTTCGCGAAGCCAAAGGATTCGACGCGTTGCGGACGGGGCGGCGCGTCAGCGGCGGGCCATCCATTGATGGCATCCGACACGAGCAAAGCCGCAATCAAAGCAACGGAAAGCAACAGGCGTTGGCGCGGAAGCACTCAGAACTCCTCGACTCGAATTGAACATGCCGCCTTCCCCCTCTGCTGTCGCCTTCTGGCGACGGGACTGTGCATCCACGTCAGCAAAGCTCGCAGAGATTGTGGCAGCGGGGGGGGACGAAAGTCACTGAAAAACGTGTCGGCGCAGTCCGACATCCGGGCTTTTGTTGAAGCAGATACAGCGGGTTGCGGCGGCTCGAAGGCAGGCGAGCAAAACTTGCTCGTTCCTGTAAATACGCTGTTGCCCGAGAGACAAAGTTACCACGCGACTCAGCGGCATACTGTGGTGACTTCTCGCAGGTGGAAACGTAATGCGGTATGTCGTGCTCTTCGTGATCGCTGTCCTGGGCGGATTTGCTGCGAGCGTCCGATATGGGCTGATCGAGATTCCGCGGCAGTGGAATCCATGGGCGCCGCTGGTGCTTGCGGATACGCCGAACCTGCTCACGCGATGGAAGCTCGAACGGCTGGACGCGGATGAGGACGCCTGCCAGGACGCATTGCGGCAAGCGACGATGCGCTATGTCCAGATTCCCGATGACATCACCGGGCCGGGGTGTGGGTTCAACAATGCCGTACGCATTCAGTCGACTACCGCGGCGGTCGGAGAGCCCTTCGCCCTATCGTGTCGGGCGGCAGTGTCGCTGGCGATGTGGGAGCAGCATGTCCTACAGCCCGTGTCTGCCGCGGAATTCGGTCAGCCGGTGAAACGCCTCGAGCACTTTGGCAGTTATGCATGCCGTGGGCTTTACGGGCGCAAAGATGGACGGCGCAGCCAGCATGCAACGGCGGACGCGCTCGATGTCGCCGGCTTCGTGCTTGCGGATGGGCATCGAATTCGAGTGCTGAAGAACTGGGAGGCGCCGGCAGGCGATGTTGCCGGCGATCGGGATGCCCGCTTCCTGCGCACCGTCCGGGACGGCGCGTGCAAGTTCTTCGACGCGGTGCTGAGCCCTGATTACAACGCGGCTCATCGCGATCACTTCCATCTGGACCGTGGCTCGTTCGGCGTATGCAGATGAGTGCGCCGGACGCTTACAACAGCGGGATCTGATAGGCCGTCAGGATCGATTTGATGTCGTCGGGATGCGTGGCGATCCAGTCGTCCAGAGTTTTCTTCCACTCGGCTTCACCGAAGCGCACCCCCATGGCGATCTCGTAGTCGAAGTGGATATCGGCATCGTGCGCGAACGGCGCGATGTGCCACGACGAGCCGTCGTGATGTCTCGATGCCAGATAGCCTGCGACCGGTCCCCACACGATGGCCACATCGATGCGCTTGTCCTTGAAACCCTGCTCGACGATGGTGGCGGGCGTTTCGTCAGGATCGCCGCTTTGCTGGGCGTAGAAGGTGGCCTGCTCGAGCAGATTATTGCGTAACAGCCAGTCCGCGCCTGGCGAGCGCGCGAAAGCGCCGATGCGCAAGGTCTTCAGGCGAGCGGGTGGCAGCTTCAACAGGTCGTCAGGGTTCTTCAGCGAGGTGAGCTCCGTGTTTGCAGGTACGACCAGCGCGTATGTCGAGCGCATGTAAGGTTGCGTGGTGGCTGTGAGCTCGTAACCTTTGGGTACGCCCATGATGATGTCGCATTTGAATGTCTGCGTCGCATCGTCGCGCAGGCGCAGGGTGTTACGCACGAAGCCCATGCGCTGCGGGAAGTAGTAATACTCGACCTTGCGGCCGAGCCCGCGCGCGAGCGCTTCGGCGAGTTTGTTTTCGTAACCCTCGCCCCGCCGATTCGACTGCGGAAGATTGTTAGGATCGGCACAGACACGCAGCACATCGCCCGACGGTGATGAGGGAGCTGCGCTGGCTGCTTCTTGGGCAGGCTGTAGCGGCTGAGCTGCCTGTTGCTCCATTGCTGGCACTTGCGCCACCCGCCACGCCTGGGTGGATTGCGGGGGCAGCCCTGCCTGGGGCGCGGAATTCACCGGCTGAGCGACAGCGCCGCCGCTCAACAACAGCAACATCGCGAGCGGCGCGATGCCACGCGCCGCTCGCCGCAACCTCATCACGGCTGCGCCACTTTCTGATCCAGCGGCACCAGGCGGCCCGCCACGATCTTGCCGTCCGAACGGCCTTTCAGATACGCGTACAGACCTTCCCAGTTCTTCTGCACCATATCGCTCGCCTCGAAGTTGGGCATGCCCTTCTCGGGACGCCCTTTCATCATCAGCTCATGGAACTCATCCTTGGAAATCTTCTTCAGAGATTCCACGAGCGGCGGACCCACCAGCCCTTCCTGCTCAGCGCCGTGACAACGCTCGCACGCCAGCGCGCGCCACGTCTTCCAGCCCTGCAAAGTCTGCCCATCCACCTGATTGCCGTTCTTCACCGTGTAAGGTTCTGCGGAAATCGCCACCGAGCTGGCAAGCGTCATCGCTACCAACACAACACGCACACGCTTCATCATGAGCACCTCACCAACGAAAAGTGCGCGGCGAATCGCAACACCCGGTATTGCGACCCGCCGGCCAAGGCCTTCCTCACACATTCGTCAGCGCATGGCGCTGCGTGTGCTGTTCTTCTCGGGGAGAGCGAAAACAAACAAAGTGCCGCCGAGGTTGGTATAGCGGGCGAGATCTTTATATCCGCCCACCGCCCCGAGGCCCGCCGTGGATTCCGTGAGACCCGCCGCCATGCCGATGCCGGCCCAGCCGCCGATTCCCGAATACACGCCAACGTACTGACGCCCCTCGTACTGATACGAGAACACGTTGCCGATGATTCCCGACGGCGTCTTGAACTTCCAAAGCTCTTTGCCATCCGCCGGAGTTACCGCTTTCACATAGCCTTCGAGCGTGCCGTAAAACACGACGTCGCCCGCTGTTGTGAGCGCGCCAGACCACACAGAGAAGCGCTCCGGCTTCGACCACGCGATCTTGCCCTGCCTCGGATCCCACGCGATGAAGTTGCCCATGCCGCCATGACTCTTCGGCGCGGCATACATCGACAGCGTGGCGCCAACATAAGGCTGGCCTGCCGTGTACTCGATCTCGAAGGGCTCATAGTCCATGCAGACATGATTGGTCGGCACGAAAATAAGACCCGACTTGCGATCGTAGCTCGACGGCTGCTGATCTTTGGTGCCCAGCGCCGCCGGACAGATGGCTTTCACGTTGACATCCGGCCCGGTGGTGGCCGGCGAGAAATCCTTCACGACCACCGGGCGGCCGGTCTTGAGGTCGACCTTCGTAGCCCAGTTGACGACCGGATCATATTTTTCCGCCAGCAGCAGCTCGCCCGTCTGACGGTTCAGCTGATAGGCGAAGCCATTGCGATCGAAGTGCACGAGCGACGGCACTTTCTTGCCTTTGAAATCGACATCGACCAGCAGGTTCTCGTTGACGCCGTCGAAATCCCACTCATCGTGAGGCGTCATCTGATAAGCCCACTTGGCTACACCGGTGTCGAGATCGCGCGCGATCAGCGTCATCGACCACTTGTTGTCGCCGGGCCGTTGCTGCGGATTCCACGTTCCCGGATTTCCGGTGCCGTAGTAGACGAGGTTCAATTGCGGATCGTACGCGTACCAGCCCCACGTCGTGCCGCCACCGAGCTTCCACTGCTCGCCTTTCCATGTTTTCAGCGACGAGTCTTTGCCCACGGGCACGAGCTTGCCGTTTTCCCAGGTGACGGTCTTCACGGGATCGAACAGCAGCTCGGCGTCGGGGCCGGTGCTCCACGCCGTCCAGGCTTTTTTGCCGGTCTTCAGGTCGTAAGCGATGAGTCGCCCGCGTACACCGAACTCGCCACCTGAAATACCCGTGATGATCTTATCTTTGAAAACGTGCGGCGCGTTGGTATTGGTTTCGCCGATCTTGGAATCGCCGTTCTTCACCGTCCAGACGACCTTGCCCGTTTTTGCATCGAGCGCGACGAGCGTCGTATCCGCCTGCTGCAGGAAAATCTTGCCATCGCCGTACGCAAGCCCGCGGTTGACGGTGTCACAACACATCACCGGGACGACGTTCGCATCCTGCTTCGGCTCATACTTCCACTTGAAAGTCTGATCCTTCAGATTGACGGCGATGACATTGTTAGGGAACGGCGTATGCACATACATCGTGTCGCCAATGACGAGGGGCGAGCCCTCATGGCCACGCAAGACGCCGGTCGACAAAGTCCAGGCAACCTGCAGGTCGCCCACGTTGCCCGCATTGATCTGCTTGAGGTCGCTGTAGCGGTGATTTGCGTAATCACCCGCCTGCGCGGCCCAGTTGGCGGGATTCTTCAGCTGCTGGTCGAGGTCAGGATCTGCGCTGGCGCTACCGAACGCCAACACGCCCAACATCGCCGCAACACCCATCGAAATAGATCGACACTCGCGCCTCATATCTCCTCCGGATCTTATGGTTCTCGGGATAGAAATACGCGATCGCCTCCCTGCCTACGAGCGACGGTGAGAGCCAGAGGACGACGCCTTCCATGGAACTGACACACGCCTCACGTATGTCTGTTGTCTCTGTTTCCGGCATATGAATACACCCGCCATGCGTCCGCTGCAACAACCATCTAGTAGCAACTGAGGTCGCGGCGTACGATCGGGGCAACATCTGTGTTGTATTGGGAAGGAGCGCTCATGGTCACGCATTGCGCCCGAAGAGCAGCGGCAGTGTTGATCGGCGCGGGCCTGTTCTTATGGAGCGTCAGCGCAACGGCTGCCGACGGCGTGCACGATTATCCCACTTATGCACGCGTCGAGTTCGTCCAGGAATGCGTCAATCGTCGCGGCGGAGAATTCGAATATCTCTATAAGTGCTCGTGTGTAATCGACAAATTCATGCAGGAGCTGTCGTATGACGACTTTGTCGAAGAGCGAACTTTCGCGCGTTACGCCACGCTGAGCGGCGAAGGAGGCGCCATCTTCCGCGACTCGGATGCCGCCAAAGCCAAGGCAAAACGCTATGGAAGCGTGGAAGCGGCAGCGTATCGGGCGTGTGGAATGGAGCCGCGATAAGACATCGCGGCTCGTATCTAACTTAGCTTCGTTGCGGTTCGAGCGGTGTTGGTCACTGACCCAGGGCAACACCCCAGGGGGATTTGCCGACGGGTATTGTTTTGATGACCGCCAGCGTTTTGGTATCGACAACGCTGACATCATTGGAAGGTCCGTTCGCGGTGTAGAGCCGCTTGCGATCTTTCGACAGCACCATACCCCAAGGTCTGGCGCCGACCTTGATCTCAGTGACGAGCTTCGAGTCCGGCAGAGAAACCACAGCAACCGTGCCGCCCCGGCCGGTGCTGATAAACAAACGCTTCTGCGGCTCGTCCAACAGCACCGTCATGGGTCGCGCTTCCTTGCGAAGCTGAATAAGTTTGTCGAGCGGCTTGCCCGCTGGCACGCCAAGCCGATACACGGAGGCGTCAAACTCTCCCGAGACATACGCCGTCTCGCTGTTTGCTGTGAAGGCGGCATCCCGTGGCCGTAAACCAACACGCACGCTGTTGAGGACCTTCAGGGTCTGCGTATCGATGATCGATACGGAGTTGTCAGACTCGTTGGTGACCAGCACCCACTTGCCATTCGGCGAGGCGCGCACGCCTTCGGGCTCCCGGCCCACAGGCACCGAACCCACGATTTTCCCCGAGCTGACATCGAGAACGGTGGCAAGAGCCTTGTCTTCGTTCGCAATGAACATGCGCTTGCCGTCGGGCGTGAGATCGAATTGCTCCGGGTCTGAGCCGGAGGGATAGACGCTGATCAGGCGGTGGGCTTTGGTATCGACGACGGCGATGCCGTCGGCTTTCACATCACGCCCGAGCTTCTCGCATTCCTCATCAGGAATCTGCGGTGGACACTTCGGCAGCCCGCTGAGCGCCACGAACAGCTGCGCCCCATCGCGACTCACCTGAAGCCCGCGCGGGCGCTTGCCCACGGGCACCGTAGCTACAACCGTATCTGTTGCCGTGTCGATGACGGTGACGGAATTGCCGTCCTCGTTGGAAACATAGACATGGCTTGCGCCGGCCAGGACGGGCAATGCCGTCGCCCAAAAAACTATCGCTACTCGAACACTCGGTCTCACGACTCCCCCTCAGTGCTATGAAAATCGACCCAGAGCGAAGCAGGATTCGACTCGGAGTGCAATGACGCCTCGGCCGCACTTGTTACCATCCCGGCCCCGTCCCTGTTCGAGTGTCCGACAATGAGAACGTTGCATTCTGGAATGAAGGCGCTGGTCGCCCTGGTGACCCTGATGATGGCGTCGATGGGCGTGGCTCACGCCGCTGATGCATTGAAGATCGCCGTTTACGGTGCTGGAGGCAATATCGGCCAGCGCATCGTGAAGGAGGCGTTGAGTCGCGGGCATCACGTCACCGCGATCGTGCGCGAGCCGGCGCGATATACGGAGAAGCATGAGCGACTGAAAGTGGTTGCAGGCGATGTGCTGGATTCAGCTCAGGTGGGCAAGCTGGTAGCGGGGCAGGATATCGTCATCAGCGCTGTGGGTCCGGGTCGCGCGAAGACCAATGTCACCTTATACAAAGAGGCGGCGGAGTCGCTGGTGCCGGCGCTGCGCAAGCTCGGCAAGAAGGCGCCTTATCTCATCGCGGTTGGCGGTGCGGGCAGCCTCGAGGTCGCGCCGGGCGTGTTGCTTGTTGAGAAGCTTCCGGAGGCTATTCGGCCTGACATTCTCGGACAGAAGGCGGCGCTCGATTATTACCGCGGCGTCACAGACGTGAAGTGGACTTACTTCAGTCCCGCTGGGTTGATTGCGCCGGGCGAGCGTACTGGGAAATTCCGTCTGGGTGGCGATCAGCTGGTCGTGGATGCGAAAGGCGAGAGCCGCATCTCGATGGAGGATTACGCCATCGCGACGATCAACGAGGCGGAGACACGCGAGCACTCGGGCAAGCGCTTCACGATCGCTTATTAAGTTTGAGCCGCGCGTCGCGTAGCAAGTCAGTATTCGGCGCGCGGCTCATGAACCCGTAATGCACGATGCAGCCACCGATCGGGATTCCGAGAGTGGTGGGTAAGCGCGACGATCAATATCCGATCGGGCTTTGCCGCATACAGGAGCGTGTAGGGAAAGCCGCAAATCAGGTATTGACGTGTCGAGAATGTAAGACGACGCCCGATGTGTGGCATCTCCCCTATGCGTTGCGTGGCCGCTCTGACGGCGGCCATGAAATTCCGATACGCAGCCTGGCTATGCGAGCCGTAATACGACGACGCATCAGCGAGATCGAGGCGGGCGTCTTTCAGGAGATGAAGCTTCACCGCCCGAACTCCTGATCCAGTTCTGCAAACACCTCGTCAGCGTCAACAAACTCCGCGGTGCCCTCTTCGATGGACTTCAGGCGCCGTTTTATCTCTTCTTCCCACTCGCGGCTGAAGCCGGAAAAATCCGCTGCGGCGAGGCTCGCCACAAGCGTTTCGGCCAGGTCTACGCGAGATGCTGGAGGAAGCGCGAGCGCCAGGGCAGTGAGTTCTTCGAATGTCATCGTCGTTCACATCCAAAATCCGATGGGCGCAGCGTAAGCCAGTTTGTGGAGAAGTCCCACCAACCATAGTGGTGTTTGCGCGTATAAATGCGCGGCCGCGGGAATGTTGCATGCCGGGCCGCAGGCCTTTCACCCGAGAGCTTTCATGAAGTACGAACTGTATTACTGGCCCGGCGTGCAGGGACGTGGCGAATACGTGCGGCTCGCGCTCGAAGAAGCCGGAGCGAAGTATGTCGAGGTAGTGAACCAACCAGGCAGGCACGGCGGCGAGGACGGCCTCATGCGTGCGCTCAACGACAAACAGACGAAGCACCCCTCCTTTGCGCCGCCGTTTCTGAAAGCCGGACGGCTCATCATCGGCCAGACCGCCAACATCCTGCTGTTCCTCGGCTCGAAACACGATCTCGCGCCGGCAGATGAAGCCGGCAAGCTCTGGACACACCAACTCCAGCTCACCCTCGCGGACCTCATCGCGGAGGCGCACGACACCCATCACCCGCTCGGCCCGGGGCTCTACTACGAAGATCAGAAGAAAGAAGCCAGGCGCCGCTCAGCCGATTTTCTCGCCCAGCGTGTGCCCAAGTTTCTGGGATATTTCGAGCGCGTGCTGACACGCAATCCGCGACGAATGCCGCGACTCGTCGGGGCCAAACTGACTTACGCCGACCTCTCGATGTTTCAGGTGCTCGAAGGTCTGCACTACGCGTTTCCCAACGCGATGAAATGGGAGCAACGCAAGTACAAGCGCCTGACCGCGCTCCGTGAGCATGTTCGCAATCGCCCGAACATCGCCCTCTACCTGGCGTCGGATCGCAGGTTGCCCTTCAGCGAGGGCGGAATCTTCCGTCACTACCCGGAACTGGACAGCTGAGCAGCCGACCCGCGTCTTGACTTAATGCCGGCGCGGCTCAGAAGTGCTCATGCGCGTCGGCGCAACAACCTTGGCCACCGTGTTGAGCGTGGGCACCGGCCTGCGCACCTCGATCGCCTCGCGAACTTCCCGCGCCTGGTCATGACGCGCCCCGGCAACCATCTTCAACCGGTACCACTGCTCGTCGAGAGCATGCAGCCACGAGGGGGATGAGCCCGTCAGCACGGCCTTGGCCGGACAATATCCCGTCACTCCACGTGCGAGTAGGGATAAACCCGTAGCCCCCAGGGACAAGCGCCGAAAGAATCCTTTGCCGCGAACTGCCGACACGGTGAGTCCGAGCCCCGCCAAGGTGCAGAACCAGCGCTCCGCATTGCCCAGATTGCCCTGATTCAGCTGGATATTTGGCCTCTGCGAACGAAAACTCATTGCACACCTCGAAAGAATTCGGATAGCCCGCACATAATGCGCACGGCTCACGGGGGATAATCCCCGAAGCCGCTACCCGGTTCCCGTTTTACATTTGGCGGGTAGCATTCGGGTAGCACTGACGTGATACCTTTAGGCCAACTCAACCCCCGGAAGTCACTTACCGATGACACCGACTGCAGTCGCCGCTGAACCGAAGCCGCCCTTGATCTGGACGAACATCCTGATCTTCGCGCTGACGGGCCTCGTTGCCGTAACGCTCGTACCCTGGTACGGCTTTACGTTCGGCTTCAAAACCGGCTCCTGGATTTTCTTCGCGTTCTTCCTGGCCGCGAATGAAATGTCCATCACCGCGGGCTATCACCGCCTGTGGGCTCACAAGACCTACGACGCACATTTCATCGTGCGCGTGTTCTACATGATCTTCGGATCGATGGCGCTCCAGAACAGTGCCTACGTCTGGTGCAGCGGTCACCGCACGCACCACATCCATGTGGATGACAACGAAAAAGATCCGTACTCCGCCGGCCGCGGCTTCTGGTTCTCGCACATGGGCTGGATGGTGCGTAACTATAAAAGCGGTCAGCCGAACCTCAGCAACATTCCCGATCTGAAGCGTGATCCGATCCTGGCCTTCCAGGACAAGTATTACATTCCGCTCGTGCTGGGCACGAACATCGGCTTCCCGCTGCTCGCGGGCTGGCTGGTGGGCGACATCATCGGCACATTCCTGCTGGCCGGTGTGCTCCGCCTCGTGCTGAGTCACCACTTTACGTTCTTCATCAACTCGCTGGCCCACATCTGGGGCACCCGTCCGTATACAGACGAGAACAGCGCGCGTGATAACGGCTTCCTCGCCATCCTCACGTACGGCGAGGGCTACCACAATTTCCACCACATCTTTGCGCACGACTATCGCAATGGTGTCCGCTGGTGGCAGTGGGATCCGACGAAGTGGCTGATCGGCGGCCTGAGCTACCTGGGTCTCACCCGCAAGCTGAAGCGCGTACCTGATTTCCAGATCCAGCGCGCCCTGCTCGCCATGCAGTTCCGCCGCGCGCAGGAGAAGCTGGAGAAGATGCCGCTGGCCGAGCCGAGCCATTCACACATCGTGGAGCAGCTGCGTGCGCGCATCGCTCATGAGTACGAGCATTTCACTGCCGCCCTCGCCGAGTGGGCGCATGTGAAAGAGCAGTGGCTCGAAGAGAAGAAACGCGCCGTGGCCGAGCACTGGGAGCACACCACTTTCCAGAAGCGCCTGAAGGACATCGAATACCGCATGAAGCAGCAGCGTCGCCGCATGCGCGTCCTGCAGTCGCAGCTTGCCTGGTAACGCGATGACCTGACGGGCGGGTCCGGGAAGACCCACGTCTGGCACTCGACACAACGCCTCCGCGCTCATCCGCGGAGGCGTTTTTGTTTGTGTCCCTGCTACCATTACGGCCATGGGACGCATATTCGAAGTCAGAAAACACACGATGTTCGCGCGCTGGAATCGCATGGCGAAACAGTTCGCGCGCATTTCCAAAGACATCGCGATGGTCGTCAAGTCCGGCGGCACCGATCCAAACTCCAATCCGGCTCTCCGGCGCATCGTTCAGAACGCTCGCGCCATCAACATGCCGAAAGACAAGGTCGAGGCCGCCATCAAGCGCGCCTCCGGCCGGGATGCGGCGAATTATCACGAGGTCATCTACGAAGCGTATGCCCCGCACGGCGTGGCGCTGCTCGTGGAAACCGCGACGGATAATCCCACTCGCACGGTGGCGTCGGTCCGCAACATCATCACCAAGAACGGCGGCAATCTCGCGACGAGCGGCAGTGTCAGCTTCCTGTTCAACAAGATGGGCGTGTTCCGCCTGAAGCCGGAAGGCATCGATCAGGACGATCTCGAGCTCTATCTCATCGACCACGGCCTGGAAGAAATGGGCGAGAGCACGGATGAGAAAGGCGAGCCGCAGCTCGTCATCCGCTGCGCCTTCACCGATTTCGGCAGACTGCAGGAAGCGCTCGAAGCGCGGCACATCGCGCCGTTATCCGCCGAGCACGAATACATTCCGACGGTGCCGACCGAGTTGCCCGAGGAGCAGGCGACCGAGGTCCTCACCCTCATCGACAAACTCGAGCAGGACGACGACGTGCAGAAGGTCTTCCACACCCTCGTTTGAGACAGGGGTTGGCGTCCGCCGTCGCTGTCAGTCCGGCATGGGCGTCATGCGGGCGGCGAGCTCCGCCTCGAAGCCGAAGTTGTTTCTAAGATCCCGCACGCGCGCGGGATACAACATGCCGTCGAGATGATCCACCTCATGCTGGACGACGCGCGCATGAAAGCCATCGACCGTGCGGTCGATGGGCGCGCCAAACTGATCGAAGCCCTGATAGCGCAGACGCGTATAGCGCGGCACCAGCCCCCGCATTCCCGGCACTGACAGGCAGCCTTCCCAGCCTTCTTCCTGCTCGTCGCTCAACGGCGTGAGCACGGGATTGATGAGCACCGTGTAAGGCACTGGCGCGACGTGGGGATACCGCGGATTCGCATTCAGCTCGAAGATCACCACGCGCAAGCCAACGTCGATCTGTGGAGCGGCGAGACCCGCGCCGCTTTCCGCGCGCATGGTGTCATCCATATCCGCGATCAGGGCATGCAGCTCGGGTGTGTTGAACGATGTTTCCGGCAGAGGCGCCGCAATGGCGCGCAACGTCGGGTGACCCATTTTCAGTACAGGACGAATAGCCATGGGCTTACTCTACCCTGAGGAATTCCCGGCTCACAGGCCCGCGTTTCTTCGCGCAGCTTTACACTTCTTGACTGGCCGGGAGCACGCTGAAGTCAGACGATCTTGCTCCGTGACTGCCCGCCAACAGCAAGGCTTTCCTCTGTTACCGTATGACGCATGACTGACCGCCGCGCCCGTGTACTCGTCGTGGATGACGACCTCGAACTGCGAGGCATGCTCAAGGAGTACCTCACGCGCGAGCAGTTCGACGTCGATCTCGCGTACGACGGCGCGTCCGCGCTACAACGCATGGCGCAACACCGCCCTGACATCATGTTGCTGGACGTATCGATGCCCGGCGTGGGCGGCTTCGAGCTGCTGAAGCACATTCGCAGTGACTCATCGTCGTTGCCAGTGTTGATGCTGACAGCGCGGGACGACCACATCGACCGCGTGTTAGGTCTCGAGTTGGGCGCCGACGACTATCTCACCAAGCCGTTCAACGCCCGGGAGCTTCTCGCGCGCATCCGCGCCATTCTGCGACGCGCGGGCTCCGGCACGCAGGCGGAGGCACCTGAAGTCTTACAGGTTGGCTTGCTGACCCTGGAGACCGGGCTCCGCCGCGTCCGCGTATCCGGCGAGTTGGTCGCGTTGACCGACGCGGAGTTCCGCGTGCTCGAGTTGCTCGTGCGAAATGCCGGACGCGTCGTCTCACGCAATGAGATCACTCACAAGGCGCTGGGCCGCCGCCTGCTCGGACTCGATCGCAGCGTCGATACGCACATGAATAATCTGCGACGCAAGATCGGACAACGCATCGAATCTTCAACTCCAATCATTGGCGTACGCGGCGCGGGCTACATGCTGGGCATCGCGGAATCACTACAAGGCGAACGTTAGGGTACTGTCCCGATTGTTCACGCGCGTCTTCGTATCGTTCTGGGCAGCGATCGTACTCATCGCGACGGGCGCGGCTGGCGTGACAGCGCTGAATTTTCTGGCGGATACGGATTACGTCGCCGCCGTGACCCGCGAAGCTGAGGAGGTGCTGAGATTCGAGGGACTGCCCGCCCTGCGTCGCTGGCTGATCCAGCGCAATCTGACGCAGAAAGAGCAGCGCACCTTCATCGTGGATGTGTACGACCGCGAGATTCTCGGCCAGGCCTTGCCTCATCCACCGAGAGGTCCGCCGCCGCCACCCCCGGGCTTCGGTGGCCCTCCTCCCCATGAGGCGCCAGGGTTTGGTCGTCATCCCGAGCGTGCACGCATCTATGCGACCGACGGCACGAGTTATTTCGTGTTGTTCCACCCACCGCCACGACGCGGTCCGTTTTCGCCGCCGTTTTCCCTGCCGGTGCGCGCCATGTTGCTCACCCTCGCGCTCGGCATCAGCGGACTTATCTCATATCTGCTGGCGCGCTCCATCAGCACTCCGGTCCAGCAACTTCAGCAGACGGCGCGCAAGCTGTCTTCCGGTCGACTCAACTCTCGTGTGCCCGCTGTTGTCGTAGCGCGCGGTGATGAAATCGGCATTCTGGGACGCGAATTCGACGCGATGTCCGAACGTCTGAGCGCCGTGATCGCGGCTCGGCAGCGCTTGCTTAGAGACATCTCGCACGAGCTGCGCTCGCCGCTCGCGCGGCTGCAGATGGCATTAGGGCTCGCCCGGCAGGACCCGGCAACAACGACCGAACAGCTGGCGCGAATCGAGCGCGAAGCCGCGCGGCTGGATCGCCTCATCGATCAGGTGCTGGAATACGCGCGGCTCGATCGCGACCCCGCCACGATGAGTTTCGAGGAAGTGGACCTCACCGAGCTCATCCGCCAGATTGCTTACGACGCGCGCTTCGAAAGTCAGCGGCCGGCAGACAGTCTGACATTCGATCATCCCAACGAAAGTGTACTGATCGACGCCGACGTACAGCTGGTGCACGCAGCCATCGACAATGTCGTTCGCAATGCTCAGATCCACGCGGGTGAGCGGTCGCCCATCGAGATAAAGCTCACAGTGGATGCGGCAAGCGAGCTCATCACGCTCACCATCCGGGATTACGGCCCAGGCGTGCCGGACGCCGAGCTCCACCGGATCTTCGAGCCGTTCTATCGCGCCGGCCGTCTCGATGCCGGGCATACATCGGCGGAAGGAACAGGCATCGGGCTCGCGGTGACCGCGCGCGCCATTTCCTTACACAACGGCAAGGTCACCGCCGACAACGCAGACGGTGGCGGCCTGCGCATCACGATCACGCTGCCGGGCAATCGCCTGCGCTAGACGAACTGATGATCAGAAGGTGACCGGGCGGGCGAGGAACTGCTCCGTACCGAAGAACATTTCGAAGCCGATGCCGACGCCCCAGCTCGACTCGCGCCGCTCTTCCTCTTCTTCTCGCGGCCACGTGAGGCTGGTGCGCAATTCAAGCACCAGCCATTCGCGCAAGACATTCTGGCGATACGCCGCCTTGAAGCCATATTCGTGCAGCGGCACTTCGGCATCCGACGCGCCATCCATGCCAACTTCAAACGCCAGCGCCTTGCGCGGACCCAGAGCGTGCAGCGCCGTCAGCGCGGTGTATCCCTTCACGCCTTCCGACTCCTGAGAGTACGTGGCGGAAGCTGTGTATCTCACCAGCCATTTCTCAGCCACGATGCGCTCCAGATCGACACGCGTCGTCGAGCCCAGATCTTCACTGTTCTGCCAGAAAATCGTCTCGCGGAAGTTGAACAGCACGCGATCCATCGAGCCGATGGTGTAGCGATAGCTGCCCTTGATGTAAGGATCGAGCGGAAAGCGCACGCGCACGCCCAACCCCGCGTCGAAGCGACCACCTGGACGCGGCGGCTCGCGGTAAGCAATACCAAGGATGGTTTCATCTTCAGACATCGGGCCGTACTGACGACGGAAGGCGCCTGAATCCTGCGACTGCTCCGTAACGAATTCGTCAGGATCGACGCGTCCGACGAACGCATTCACCCGTTCGTCGAGTTGCGGCAGCGGCACGTTCACGCGAAAACGCACACGCGGCTTGAAGCCGTTGAACTCGTCGTAAAGCAACGCGGGCGCGAGACTGCCGGACGCTTCCTGATAAGCCTGATCGTCCTGACCCACGCCAAACATGCGATCGACCCAGCGGGCCGATCGCCAGACGGCGCCGTGAACGCCTTCCTGCGTGCGATCGAGCCAGGGGTCGGGACGATTCATTTCCTGTTCGGCCGCGGCTTCGTCCTTGCGCCTCTCCTCGTCCTGGTGCTGCTCCGCCTGCTTCACTTCCTCGGGCGGCGCCTCGCTTTTTACGGGGAGATCCTGCTCATCCGGTGATGAGCCCTGAATGACCGGACGATCAGGCGGCGGCGGCACCTCCTGCGCAGCCACGTTTCCGTACGTAGCCAGCAGCAGGCAACTCGAGGCGAATATCGCCAACTGACGCATGAACGACGGACTCCCCTATCGACTGCACGAGGTCGCAACCTCCGGCGTGTGCGGTTGTGTACTGCCGGTATTCCGGAAGAAGCTTCCGAGTTGCTTAGTAAAGCTCGAGGTCGGGGATTGGTTCCGCCCGCGCCGCGCGATCAGCCGCGTAGCGCCACGGCCACGAGAGCGGCGATCAGCACGCCGACAACGATGCGCACTACCGGCCAGGACCCGCGCAAGCGCGATCGGGTGAGCCGCCGAGTGCCGGCCGACAAAGAACCGAGCGTGGCATGCGAGGAATACAAATACGCTTGCACGACCGCAACCGGCGCGTGCTCGCTCGGCAAGAGCCGCGTGAGATGTGCGGTGTACCGTGCGCCCTGATCCAGCAGCGGGGCAAGCTCTTTCGCGTGCTGCTCGGGAATGAAACCGATCTGTTTGCCGTTCGCTACACATACTTTGACCGCATGCGGACTGAGGCTGTCGGAACGCGTGTCCCGAACAAGAACCACCGGGTCTCCCGTGCGAGCATGTTTCGCAATGACGTTCGCGCGCCGATGGCAGTTGGCGACCACGAAGCGCGCGCTTGCCAGCACCTCATTGTTAAGACGCTCGACGTCCTCCGCATCAACCGCGTCTACGAACTCATCGCTCGGCAGCACGCGCAGATTCGGACGCCGTCGCAGCTCGAGGGGCAGCGCCGGCTCAACGGCGGTCTGCAACGCCTGCAGCTCACCGTCTGGCACCTTCCCCACGGTGAGAATGCGATCGACGATCTGGCGTACGAAATCTTCCGAAGCGCTGTAAGAAGAGTCGCCGGCCTGCGCGCGCCAGGCGTGAAGACTCTTCAGCTCGCGCGCGGACAGGCTTCCATCCACCGCGGCGGTCTGACACAAAGCCAAAAGCTCCGCCCCCGAGGCCGTCCCAGGCATCGTATGGCGCGCAACAGATGGTTGCGACATCTTATTGAATCCCCGAAGTTTTAATTGTCTGCAAGTTGGGATTGTTGACAGAACGTCGCTGCGGATGCAATCCCGAATTCAGCACGGATTCAGTTTGATGCGCCTACACTTTGCCTTGCGATGAACATTCGACTCCCCGTTCTGCTGATTACGCTGCTGGTGTCGAGCTTCGCTTACGCGCAGGAAGCAGATCCACCGGGGCGCGTCGCGCGCGTGAGTTACATCCGCGGCGAGGTCTCTTTGCAGACTGCAGAGAACGCCAGTCCTGAAAAAGCGGTCATCAATCAGCCTGTCACCATTGACGACCGCCTCCTGACGTCCCGGGATTCACGTGCCGAGCTCAGTCTTGGCGTTGCCGCCATCCGCCTCGATGCGGATACGGATGTTTCCGTTGCCAACCTCGATGAAGACATCGCACAGATCGAGCTGAACTCCGGCGTCGTCACCATCCGGCTGCGCGAAGTGCAGACGGGCGACACGTTTCAGGTGGATACGCCGAACGCCACCGTGCAGCTCACCCGCACTGGCGACTATCGAATCGAAGCGTTGCCCAGTGGCACTCGCGTCGCTGTGCGCAGAGGCGATGCGGAAGTCAGCGCGGGCGGCGATGTCATACGTGTCCCTGATGATCGGGAAGTTCATCTCGCCAATGGCGAGCAGCTTGCCAATGTCCGTCCGCTGGAAGGACGCGACTCATTTGACGACTGGTCTGCCGATCGCGAAGCGCAGCTGACGGATTCCGAATCATCCCGTTATGTGTCGCGTCAGGTCGTCGGCTATGAAGATCTGGACCGTTACGGCTCCTGGCGTTCCGAGCCTGAGTTCGGAATGGTCTGGTATCCGTCGGCGGTTACGGTGGGCTGGGCTCCGTATCGCTACGGCAACTGGGCGTGGGTATCGCCTTGGGGCTGGACGTGGGTAGATCACTCACCTTGGGGCTTCGCGCCTTTCCACTATGGTCGCTGGGCTTACGTGCGGACCAGCTGGTGCTGGGTGCCGGGGCCGCGTCATCACCGGCCGATTTATGCGCCGGCGCTCGTTGCGTGGGGCGGTGGCGTGCATGTCGGCGCCTCGTTTGGCGGTCGTCCTTCACATTGGATTCCACTGGGACCGCGTGAGGTGTATGTCCCCTGGCATCGCACGAGCCCGCGATACCTGCGTAATGTGAACATCTCCAACACCGCGGTGAATAACACTTACATCACGAACGTCTATCGCGGACGTGTGCGGGATGTGAATTATCGCAACCGGGGTGCCCCGGGTGCTTACAACACCGAGCTGCCCGGCGTCGCGCCAGGGCGTTCGTTTGTTCGACCGCATCCGGTGACGCGATCGGCCGCGGTGATAGATGAAGGCGCAGCGCCGGGGCGACGCATTGGCGTCCCCGGTAACCGGTTTGATAACGATGGCGATCGACGTGATTGGCGCACGAGCGGAGAGGGGCGTGACGGCCGTCCGGGTCCCAATGGCGCTAACGGCGTGGGCGACAACGGGGCACGCGATAACTCGTGGCGTACCGGCCGCGCGGAGCGTAATGACCGCGCCGATCGCACGCGCCGTGAAGTGGATGGCGCGCCGTCGGGTTATTCAGGTGGCGATCGTCGAGATGGTCGCGGCGCCGAGGTCGGCAATAACAGTGGTTACATCGGTAGCGGCGCACGCGTCGAGCGGCCGCGCACTATAGAAGGCCGTACGTATGGTGATGGACGGGTGACGTTGCCGCGTCAGCCTACAGAGCGGCGCTCTGTAGAAAGCTATCGCCAGCCTTCGACTTCGACGCCGCGTTACGAGCGGCGTGATAATCCTCCGCCGGTCGTGCCGCGCTCTTCGACATCTGTGCCGGCGCCGCGTCCTCGCTCAGATCCGCCTCCGCAGCAGAGCCGCCCTGTGATGCCGCCGCGGACTTCACCGAGCGGCAATACCGCTCGCGGCGATCGCGGCTTCAGCAGTCCGCACGCCCGTCCCAATTAAGAGTCAGAAGGCGTCAGGCACCGGCGCGCCGCGTCCGCAGAGTGTTTTCTCCGCCGGACCCCGCTAAGCCGTCTTCTCCAGCAACACCGGTTGCATCCTCGTCATCGAGGCGGCTCCGTAGATGGTGGCGAAGGCAACGTCCTTCGCATCGCGCCCTGTTCCCACTCTGACCAGACGCTCCACGGGCGCGAGACCCGTCGGATCGAACCGGCACCACCGTCCGCCGAGATAGGCTTCAAAGATGGCGTGAAAATCCGGCGGCTCGCCATCCTGAAAATCCGCATACCCCACGAGCAGCCGCGCCGGAATATTCAGCGCGCGGCAGAATGTAACGCCGAGATGCGCGAAGTCCCGACATACGCCGGCGCGGCTCACGAGCACGTCTCTCGCCGTGGTCGTGGTGTTGGAGCTGCCGCGTTCGTACTCGATGTTGTCCTTGATCCAGGCGCACACCGCCTCGACGCGCGACAATCCCATCGGCAGGCTGCCGAAAGTGCGTAGAGCCGTTTTGGCGAGCAGGTCCGACTCGCAATAACGGGTCGGCAGCAGGTAATGCAGCAGCTCGTTCGGTAACAAACTTACAGGCACCTCCGCGGCGTCGCGCGAGGGCAGCACGTAATTCATCTCGACCGTCGCGAGATAGCGCACCGAAAGCGGGCCGGCCAACACGTTCAACCGACGAAAGCGGTTGCCGGAATCGCCGTCCACGAAGGATTGCGCGTCGAGCAACGGCGTGAAGGTCAAACTTTCATCCGTCACGAGCTGATCGGCTACTCTGGCCGCTTCGATGTGGAACAGAAAGTGCGAGGGCGACGTCACGTCGTACTCGAGTTCACATTGGATATTAAAGGTAGTCACGCGGTGCGCTCAGCACGTGGCGTGCCTGCCGGGACCGCGAGCGTTACAGGAGAACATTCATGCCTACCAGCCGCGAAGGCGCCACCATTCCTCAAAGCGATTTCAAGGTTTTGCGCAACGGCCAGCTGCAGTCCGTTCGCTCGCAGGACGTGTTTGGAGGACGCACCGTCGTTGTGTTTTCGCTGCCGGGCGCTTACACGCCCACGTGCTCCACGGGGCATGTGCCGCGATTCAACGAACTCGCTGCGGAAATTCGCAAGCACGGGGTGGACGACATCGTGTGTCTGTCCGTCAACGACCCCTTCGTGATGGATGCGTGGCAACGGGACCAGCATGCCGAGGCCATCACGTTCATTCCGGATTGCGATGGCGCGTTCACGGAAGCGATGGGTATGTTGGTGGATAAGGCGGACGCTGGCCTTGGCCGTCGCTCGTGGCGTTACTCGATGCTCGTGAAGGACGGCAGGATCGAGAAGATGTTCGTCGAGCCGGACAAGCCTGGCGATCCGTTCGAAGTGTCGGATGCGGATACGATGCTGAATTATCTGGATCCTTCGCGGCGGCTGGGCGCGGTAACGATGTTTGCGCGCGAGGGTTGTCCTTTCTGCGCCCGAGCCAAGGCGTTGCTCGAGGAGCGGGGCGTTCCCTACGAGGCGATCTACATCGGCAAGGATGTCACGATGAACTCAGTGCGCGCGGCGACGGGAGCCGCCACAGTGCCGCAGGTGTTCGTCGCGGGTCAGCTGATCGGCGGTTCGGACAAGCTGCGCGAGTTTCTGGATAAGCAGGCGGGTTGAACGGCGAGCTGTGCTCGCCGGCAGGCGGGCACGACCACCTTTCGCCGCAGTGGGGCAATGGACCGCCCCGCCGGCGCGCGACTCGCGCGCGTCACTGATCAACCGCCCGAGCTAACAGGCCCGCGCAGGGAGGCTATCGTATTTCCGTGGGGCCACCCGTGCGCAACTCTTTCGGGCCTGGTGAGCTGTTGAATCACTACGGCACGGAAGAGCAGAAGAACTAAGGCGCTGTCAGCGGTAGCTAAGAACCCACCGCCGCATCCCGCAGATATTTGCGCACGATGAGCGCAATGGGCACGCCAAACAGCAGCGTGTGAGCAAACGTGCCGGCGGGCGTGTAGGCAATGCTGCCGCCAAAATTCGATAGCGGCAGCACCACGGAATTCATGAACACATACACCGCCATCCCGAACACCACACCCGCGGCGAACGCGCGCTGATTGATGAACGAAAACTTCTTCACGGTGAAGTAATAAATCGCCGCAGCCACGAGCGCGATGAAGAAGTGGCACAGCACGCCCAGCGCCGCGGACACAACCCCGCCAGAGAACGCCTTGGAGCCTAACAATCCGCTCGCGATACTCTGCAACACGCGAATCGGCGCAATGCCCTGCATGCCCCACAGCACGACGGCATCGGCCAGATCCAGCACACCGGCCACGGACCCCGCTACTGCAATCGCCTTCAGATCACCTGCCGTGAAGGACATCGCTTTCCAATAAACTTTCGAGCACGTCGAGATCCACCGGCTTCACGAGGTGATGATCGATACCGGCCTGCCGCGATCGATCACGATCCACATCCTGCCCCCAGCCGGTCAGCGCCACGATGATCGGCTGCCGCTCGACATCCAGCGCGCGAATCTGCCGCGATGCTTCGAGGCCGTTCATATACGGCATGCCGATATCCATCAGGATGAGGTCCGGGTCAAAGCTGCGCACGATGTTCAACGCCTGCCGACCGTCGTGCACGACATGCACTTCATGTCCCAACATGCCTAACAAGGATGCCATCGACTGTGCAGCGTCTTCGTTGTCATCCACTACGAGAACCCGCTTGCGCGTCTTGCGAGCAGGCGCCGCCGGAGTAATCGACTGCGCAACGGAAGCTGGCTTCGCCAACGCTTTCGCAATGGGCAGCCAGATAATGAACGTCGAGCCCTCCCCTGCGCCGCGACTCTCAGCACGGGCATGACCGCCGTGCATTTCAACGAGTCCCTTGGTCAGTGCGAGGCCGATGCCCAATCCGCCACTTACCCGCTCACGCAAGCGATCCGCCTGCGAAAACATATTGAAAATATAAGGCAAAACGTCCTGCGGGATTCCCGAGCCGTCATCCTGCACGCGCACTTCGACGCCGCCATCCGCTAACACCGCCGTCAGCGAGATATGCCCGCCAGCGGACGTGTACTTCGTGCTGTTGGAAAGCAGATTGGAAAACACCTGCGCCAGGCGCACGGGATCGGCATCGAGTTCCACAGGCGCCTGCCCGATGTCGATCGTCAGCTCGTGACGTGCCGCCTCGATCAGCGGCAACGTCGTTTCTATAGCACTGTCGATGACGGATGCGAGCGTCACGCGCTCCTTGCGCAATTCGAGCTTGCCTCGCGTGATGCGGCTGACATCGAGCAGATCGTCCACCAGGCGGACCATATGCGACAGCTGACGATCCATCACTTCATAGGCGCGACGCTGCGAAGGATTCGAAAGCCCCGCGATGCTCATGATATGCAGGCCGTTGCGCATCGGCGCGAGCGGATTGCGCAGCTCGTGAGCGAGCGTGGCGAGAAACTCGTCCTTGCGGCGATCCGCCTCGCGCAGGCCCTGCTCGAAGCGATGGCGGTCCGTCGTCTCGATGAGCGTGCAAAGCAATCCGCCGACGGTGCCGTCTTCGAGACGCACCGGGCTATAAGAAATCGTGAAGTAGCGCGTGCGGCCGGGCGCATCCCCGCGCGAGTCGAGCTCGATCGGGCGATCATCCAGAGCCGTGGCCTTCCCGGTTTGCAGCGCCTTGGTCAGCAGCGGCTGGATGACCGGCCACGCGTCAGGCCAGCACTCCTGCGTAGACTGGCCCATTGCCTTGGGATGGCGCCCCTCGAGCAGCGGGATATACGCGTCGTTGTAGATCTGGATGAACTGTGGCCCCCAGCGCAGCAGCGTCGGGAAATGCGCTTCGAGCAGGGTCGTCACCGCGAATCGCAGCACAGCAGGCCATTGATCCATGGGCCCCAGGGGGGTCTTCGACCAGTCTGTCTCCCTCACCAGGGCTCCCGCAGCACCACCCTCGGGAAGCCAGTATTTCTTGTGTGCCATCGGTCGATCCATGAATGCAGAAAAGCAGTTCAAGGAGCAGCCGTTATAGGCGCCCCTACCGCGTGCAGTATCAACTCCGCGAGCTGCTGATAGTTTCCATTGAAGTGATGACCACCCGGCAGTTTCATCACCTGGACGTGCGCGGGATGGATATCGGGGCAGATACTGTCCGCATCTCCATCGCCGTACAGGCAGAGCGTCGTCGCGCTGGAGAGCTTACGAATCTCTGGCAGCACGGGCAATCCATCTGCAGCAGAACCGATCCAGTTCGTGAGATGAAATTCGAACGCGGCAGAGCCGCTCACGCCGATGAGCGCGGTCATGGCCAGCAGCGAACGAGCCGAAGTCGGGAGGCGATTGATCGCGAAAGGCAGCACATCCGCGCCCTGCGAGTAGCCGATCAGCACCGCGCGCGATTTCTTCCATCGTGAGGCATAAAACCTGAGCACGCGGTCGACATCCTTGCTCAGTCCTTGGGGTGTTCGCGCTGTCCAGAAATAGCGGAGCGAATCGAGCCCCGCGACGGGGACGCCGCGCGCGGCGAGCGCTTTGGCGATGTCCTTATCGATGCCTGCCCAGCCGCCATCCCCAGAAAGCAGGACGGCGAACAGATTACCGCTACCGGTCGCTGGCACTTCGATGATGGGGAGATCCCGCAGATGGCCCGGCGGCGTCGGCAAGGTCGGAGCGTTATAAACCGTCAGATCGCTGTAAGCCTTCTCGAGCTGAGGCTTCCAGTTACTGAAGCCCGAGCGGTCGGTCAATGTGGACGGCACTTCGACGAGTTGCGCGCCGGGAACCCGTGAGACGAAATCTCTCACTGACGAACGCGGGCAGGCGTTCGCCGTTGGGTCTTGCAGAACAATCCAGGGTTTGTCGATGCGGGCGACTGGCAGCAGTCGGGGGCCGAGCTCACCTTTGCACAGAGGTTTGCGAAGCGTGAGCTGCGGGCAGAACTCTAGCGACATCGCGCCTGCGAAAGTGCCCGTGGTTGAGTTTGCTAACAATGCATACGCAAGCGAACCACCGGCGCCATAGCCTATGAGCACCGGTGTGAAATACGTCGGCAGTTTGTAATACGCCTGAACATAGTGACTCAGATTTTCCAGATCACCATCCGGGAAGACGCAGGCTGCAGGGTCGGCTTCGAGTGTGGTGAATAGCGCCGCTGTATCGATGCGGATCACCAACGCGCCGCGCGCGAGGAACGACTGCGCGATGTCAGGAAGCTGTGCCAGTTCGCCGGTCTGATCCGCGAGCAACAGGACGACCTGTTTGACCTCACCGTCAGGTCGCTGGACCTGCACGTCTTTGAAACGTCCATGGGAGAGGAGGCCAGGCGGGGGAAGCGCGGCGTGCGCCCACTGAGTCAGCGAGAAGATCACCGCCGCGCAGGCGGCGAGCAGGCATCGGGGGGCCAAGATAAGGTCGGTCTCGTGTGGCGAAGGGCTCACGAGAGTTTACGGCGATTCGCTGGCGCCGTTCCGGGTCATCCCGTTGGTGCGCCTGTGGGATGACCCTAGCTGATTTCACCGGGCCGATCCGCTCGGCGGCTATCGGCCCCGTGTATCACTTTGCCGCAGGCGATCAGGCGAGGAGCGGGACGTCTGCGCGTGTGTGCCTCACGGTGCTCACCACCTCGGCCCCGCACGCGCAGCTTTGAACGGCGTCGGCTATTGCGCGTCGGCTATTGCGCGTCGGGTGAGCCCGGCGGCGGGCCGGGTGGCGGACCTCTGTGCTGGCGGCGCTCGGCTTCCATCGCCTGGAATTTCTGCAGCTGCTCAGCAGTGAGCACAGAGCTCAACTGCTGTTTGAGCTCGAGATCGTAGGCCTGCATCTTTGCCTGCATGGCCTCGCGAGTCGGCCGCTCTCCCGACGCGCGGAATTGCTCGCGCTCAGCGTCCATCTTTGTGCGCTGCTCTTCGAGAATGCGTTTGAGCTCGCCTTTCTGATAATCATCGAGGCCGAGCTTGGCGCTCAGCGCTTCGAGGTGCGCGCCGGGTGGCCCGCCACCGGGGGGAGGTCCGCCGGGCGGCTCAGCCATCAAGGGCCCGGACGCGGTAATCAGCAAGGCCAGCGCAGTGGCAAGGCGTTTCATCGTAGGTAACTCCTCGAGGGTTACTGCTGAATCTAGTCGCCGCGCCCCGCAACCACTGTCAGGATTTGTCAGCAAATGTCACGCGGCGGGGGCTAGGAGACCTCGCGAGCGCGACGTGCAGTGTGCGGCGTGAGGTGCCAGCGTTGGTATAGTGCTGCTCACGATGAGCGCCGTAGACATACCCCCGTTTTATGCAGGTGAGATTGGCAAGCGAGGCTATGCCCTCACGCGTGCCGGTCGCGAAGTTATCCCGATGTACTTCGGGCAGCCGACCGAGGGAGCGCCGCGCGCCGCCATCGCCGCTGCTCATCACATGCTGGATCACGACCCGCTAGGCTACTGGCACTCACACGCCCTGCATGAGCGTCTCGCACAACATTACAGCGACGCGTATGGAGTAGCAGTCTCCTTCGACCGCATCATTCTGACAATGGGCGCGAGCGCTGCGCTCGTCGCAACATTCGCGTCATTGTTTCGCACCGGCGATCGCGTGGCGTTGGTGCGGCCCGGTTATCCTGCTTATCGCAATACGCTCGCCGCGCTGGGAATACAGCCGGTCGAAATCGACTGCGAAGCATCGAACGGCTTCCGACTGACGAGCGAGCAACTTGCCGCGCTGAACCCCGCCCCTGCCGGGCTCGTACTGGCCGGCCCAGCCAATCCAACAGGCGCGATGTATAGCCGCGAACAGCTCGCCGCCATTGCAAATGTTTGCCGGGAGCGCGGCATCCGCATGATCTCGGACGAGATCTATCACGGCATTACTTACAAGGAACGCGCGGTGTGCGCGCTTGAAGTGGATCCTGACGTTATCGTCATCAACAGTTTCTCCAAACTGTATCGCATGCCGGGTTGGCGCCTGGGATGGATGGTGGTGCCGGCGGCGCGAGCGCCAAAGATGAACGCCTATGTTGGCAATCTGTTTCTGACGCCACCCTCCTTAGCACAACACGCCGCGCTCGCCGCGATGGATTCTCAGGAGGAGTTGCAGACGTCCGTTGCAACGTATGCGCGCAACAGACAGCTTCTCGTGGAAGCGCTGCCGTCGTTGGGCATTACAAAGTTCTCGCCGCCGGACGGCGCGTTTTATATCTACGCCGATGTCGGACATCTCACGCAGAACAGCCTCGCCTTCTGCATCAAGATGATGGATGACACCGGCGTTGGCATCGCGCCAGGCATCGATTTCGACCCCGTCCACGGGCATCGATTCATAAGATTTTCGTTCGCGGTGTCGACGACGCAGATCGAACGCGCACTGGAAAAGATACGCGGCTGGCTGCCGACGTATTCGGACTGATCAGGCGCGCTTGACGCTGGCGGCGTTCTTCGCCAGCAGACGATCGAGTTGGTTTGCGAACGCCTGCCGTTCCCGTTGCCCCAACGCCGGCGGACCACCAGTGTTGACGCCACTGCCGCGAAGCTCGTCGAGAAAATTCCGGACCGAGAGCCGTTCCCTTACATTTTCTGACGTGTAGAGCTCGCCACGCGGATTCAGCGCCGTACCACCCTTCTCGATAACAGACGCCGCGAGCGGCACATCAGCGGTGATCACGAGATCGCCCCCGGACATCAGCTCGACGATGCGTTTATCTGCAACGTCGAGCCCCGCTCCGACTTGTACGAACCGAATATATTTGGAGGGCGCGATGCGGATGGGCTTGTTAGCCACCAACGTCATCATTACGCCCGTGCGCTCCGCCGCGCGGAAGAGAACTTCCTTGATCACGGCGGGGCACGCGTCGGCATCTACCCAGATCTGCATGCAGGTCAACAGTGCAGGAGTTTGTCAGTTGCTGTGGAGTGTAACGCCGTCAGCCAGAACGTTTGCGCCCACCACCGCCTGAGCGACCGTCACCGGGACCGCGTCCACCTCTCGGTGCACCGCTAAAACCGCCCGGGCTGCGACCACCGCCGTAACCGCCGCCACTGCGCGATCCGCCGGGGCCGCCGCTGCTACGACCGTAGCCACCACCTGATGAACGGCCGCGATCACCACCGCCGCGATCAGAGGAGCCGAAGCTCCGATCGCCGCCGCCGCGACCTTGTCCGTAGGACGAACCGCGCGACCCGCCACCGCGATCCTGACCGTACGAGGAACCTGAGTTGCGATCACGCGGCGGGCCACGGTCGCCGCCATATGGACGGGAGGCGCCTTCGCCGCCACCGCCGTATGAGCGCGTACCGCCTTCGCCACCACGGGACGGGCCATCAAACGAGCGTCGCTGCCCGAATGAGGACGGCCCACGTGAATCGCCGCGAGGAGCACCTCGATCACCGCCGCCATACGGCGGACGTGACGGACGGTCTCCACCCCCAGCGGGCGCGTCACCGAATGAACGTCGCTTGCCGAAGGAGGATGGCGCGCCATCTCGCGGAGGACCGCGGTCACCGGACGCGCCACCGCGAGAGCTGAAACCGCCGCGTCCGCCACCCGAGGCATCACCGCGAGAGCCGAAGCCACCACTTCCGCCACCGCCGAAGTCGCGGCCAGCGCCACCCGAATGCTCCTCACCAGCGCCACCGCCACGATCATCGCGCGGGCCGCGACCCCGGAAGCCTTCGCCACCATCGCGGGATAACGTGCCGCCCTCACCGCGAGGACGCGGCGCGCCGTAAGGACCGCGATCGTTGCCGCCCTCGCCGCCTGCCGCACCCGAGTCACGCGAACCAAAGTCGCGCGAGCCGGAATCACGGAAGCCAGGCTTGCCGAAGCCGCGCCCCGGAGGACCAGACCGATCACGCGGCGGCCCACCCGACTCAGATGGACCACGCGGCACCGAGCCGTTGGCGTCGAATCCCCCGCCATCGCGGGAATCAGGACGGCGCGAGTTGGTGTAACCCCCACCGCCACCACCGCGGAAGCTGGAGTCCCGGAAGCCGGACTTGCGCGCACCGAAGTCGCGACCACCGCCAGGTCCCCGGGAGCCACGATCACCGCCGCGGTCGCCGGGAGCACCACCGCGAGAGTTGAAGCCACCGCGTCCGCCACCGCCGAAGTCGCGGCCCGCGCCACGCGAATGCTCATCACCGCCAACACCGCCGCCGACATCACCTGGCGGACGATCGCCGAAACGCGCGCCGGCTGATTTCTCCGGCTTGGAAAGCACGCGCGAAATATTCAGTTCCTGGCCCATGACGCGGACGGTCTTCAGCTCGCGGAAGATCTCCTTGGGCATGCCTTCAGGAAGATCGATGAAGCTGTGATCGTCACGAATGTCGATGTGGCCGATGTGCTTGCCATCGAGACCTGACTCGTTGGCGATCGCGCCGACGATGTTGCCCGGCTTCACGCCATGGACGTGGCCGACCTCGATGCGGAAGGTTTCGGAATAGACCTGCTCGCGCTTGCCGCGCGATGGACGCTGTTCGCCGGCACCTTCGGGTTTGTCGTCGCCATCGGAAAGCGTTTCTTCTACCGAGTTAGTGTCTGCCGCGAGAGCGCCCGCTTCGGATTCTTCGTCAGCATCCTCATCGGCATCTTCTTCGTCGTCTTCGTCGGAGTCGTCCTCGTCGGAGTCGTCCTCGTCGGAGTCGTCCTCGTCGGAGTCGTCCTCGTCGGCGTCATCGCCGTCGACATCCTCGTCCTCGTCACTGTCGTCATCATCATCTTCGTCAGCATCGTTATCGCTGTCGTCAGCGTCGTCGTCTTCGTCACCAGCGGCATAGGCAGCGACGGCATCGCCGTTGGCACCCCCGTCAACCGCAGCGTTGGCATCGATGTCTGCAGCAGTGTCAACGTCGCTACGCGCGTCATCAGCACCAGCGGCGTCATCCGTCGACTTAGCAACGGCGACGTTGCCATCAACATCCGCTGCATCTCCCGTGTGAGGCGCCTCACCAGCATCAGAGCCCGACGCACTTTGCGCGTCAGCAACTACGGCAACATTTCCGTCAGCGTCGACAACACTTGCGCGAGTATCAGCAACGATTACGGCGTCATTCGTATCCGCTTCCTTCACATCACTGGGAGCGTCCGATCCAACAACGAGCTGCTCTTTCACCGCACGCGCTTCAGGCGACAGCGCGTCATCGGACGACGCCGCAGCGACCGAGGCAGGCTTCCCAGCCGCCTTCGAACCCTTCACTTTCTGCGGCTTCGCTTCAAACGCCTTCGCCTCTGGCGCTTTCACGCCAGACTTATCCGCCGCATCTCGCGAGGGCTTGGCAACCACTGCGGGCGGCGCTTCCGCGCGACGCGCGGGCGGCTCAGGCTGACGACGCGGAGGCGGGCGCCTGTCATTCGAATCATCCGGCCCATCACCGTGCCACGCGCTGGAGCGTCCACCTTCCTGATCGCGGCCACCATTGCGATCTTCTAACAAGAACGGCGTCGTCCCCTGCAGCATGCTTGCCAACGCAGCGGCAATCTCGAGCGCCGGCACACCCTGCTCGCGCTCGATCTGCTCGACGAGCGACCGGAAGTCCGCAGCGTCGCCTGTCCCGAGCGCGTCGGTAATGCGCTGTTTGAAGCGCGTGATGCGATATTCATTCACGTCCGCAACGGACGGCAAACTCATCTGCTCGACACGCTGACGCGTGGCGCGCTCGATAATCCGCAGCATGTTCCGCTCGCGGGGCGCGACGAACAGAATCGCCTCGCCACTGCGGCCCGCACGACCCGTGCGTCCGATGCGATGGACGTACGACTCACTGTCGTAAGGAATGTCGTAATTGAACACGTGCGAGATGCGCTCGACATCGAGCCCGCGCGCAGCGACGTCTGTCGCCACAACGATATCCAGCTCGCCGTTCTTCAACCGCGCGATCGTCCGTTCGCGCTGGTTCTGATGAATGTCGCCGTTGAGCGGCGCAACCGAGAACCCGCGCGCCTCGAGGCGCTCCGCGAGATCGACTGTTGCAAGCTTCGTGCGCACGAAAATCAGCATCGCATCGAAGGTTTCCGCTTCGAGGATGCGCGTCAACGCGTCAAGCTTGTGCAGCCCGCTGACAACCCAGTACCGCTGGCGAATGTTAGGTGAAGTGCTCGCGTTACTCTGAATGGTGATCTCCACCGGATTACGCAGATGCTTCTGCGCGATGCGGCGGATCTGGTGCGGAATCGTCGCGGAAAACAACGCGACCTGCCGCGTCGGCGGCGTCTGCTCCAGGATGAAGTCGATGTCGTCGACGAATCCCATCTGCAACATTTCATCGGCCTCGTCCAGCACGAGGAACTTGAGCGTGGAGAGATCGAGCGTGTTGCGCTTCATGTGATCCATGATGCGACCCGGTGTGCCGACCACCACGTGCGCACCGCGCTTGAGACCCTTCAGCTGCGGCGTGTAGCTCTGTCCGCCATAGATGGGCAACACGTGGAAGCCCTTCATGTGCGCAGCGTATTTCTGGAACGCTTCAGCTACCTGTATGGCGAGCTCGCGCGTCGGCACGAGTACCAGCGCCTGCGTTTCCGCGCGCGACAGGTCGATCTTGGACAACACAGGCAGCGCGAACGCCGCGGTCTTGCCCGTGCCCGTCTGCGCCTGGCCCAACATGTCGGAGCCGGCGAGCAGCGGAGGAATGGTTGCCGCCTGAATAGGCGTAGGGGATTCGTAGCCGACTTCGGCCAGGGCGGCCAGCACCGGGGGCGCTAGCTGCAAATCTGTAAAAGTAAGGGAATTAGCCACGGACGCGGCTTCTGACGCGGGCATGAGGAGAACCTCGGAAAAACTGCAGGTGGGCTCTGACGGCCGACAGGCTGCAACAGAGGCTGGCGGCGGATTCTACCCCGTCGTCGGCCTGCCCGCGAACTAGACGCCGGGCGGGACAGCACGCCCTCCCGAAGACTTCCTCTGCTGCAGTCGCGCCGGCCCCTTGAACGTCAGGGACCACGCGGAATGAGCGCCGTTCGCGCGACCTAAGGCGTCTCCTTCGGAACGGGCGGGGGAGTAGCGGGCGGGCTCGTTGCAGGCGCAGCACCCGGCTCAGGGGACGCTACTGGCGCCGACGACGTCATGCCCTCCGGCGTGACTCTCCAGACGACATTTCCCACATCATCTGCGACAAGCAACGCGCCGTTCTTATCGACCGCCACTCCGACCGGGCGGCCTAACGCCTCACCGTCCTCATTGACGAAGCCGGTCAGGACTTCCTGAGCTTCACCCGCCGGGACGCCCTGCGCGAAGGGGACGAAGATCACCCTGTAGCCGCTACGCGGCCGACGATTCCATGAGCCGTGCTGCCCGACAAATGCGCCGCCGGCGTATGAGGCGGGGAACAGTGAGTTTTCGTAGAACGTCAGACCCAGGGAGGCCGTGTGAGGACCTAACGCGTAGTCAGGCACGATGGCTTTCGCAACGAGATCAGGCTGCTGCGGTTTCACACGCTCATCCACATTTTGGCCGTAGTAGCTGTAAGGCCAGCCATAGAATCCACCGTCGACGACGGACGTCATGTAATCCGGCACGAGGTCGCTGCCGATCTCATCGCGCTCGTTCACTGCGGTCCAGAGCAAGCCGGTTTGTGGATTCCAGGCGAGGCCGTTGGGATTGCGCAGGCCGGACGCGAACAGTCTCGTCTGACCGTTGGCGGGATCGATCTCGAGGATCGCGGCGCGATTCGTTTCCTGTTCGATGCCGTTCTCGGCCACATTGCTGTTGGAGCCGACGGTGACGTAGAGCTTCGCGCCGTCCTTGCTCGCGATGACGTTCTTCGTCCAGTGATGATTGAGCTCGCCACCGGGCAGGTCAGCGACCTTTGTCCCGGCGGTCGTGATCTCGGTGGCGCCTTCCTGATATTCGAAGCGCATCAGCGCGTCGGTGTTGGCGATGTAGAGGCTCGATCCCACGAGCGCCATGCCAAAGGGCGAGTTCAGGCCCTGAAGCAGCGTCGTACGCAGTTCGGCGACGCCGTCACCGTCGACATCTCGCAGCAGCATGATGCGGTTGGGGCTCGGCACGGCGGCGCCTGCGCGCGCCATCACCTTTCCCATCACCCAGCCTTTGATGCCTTTGCTGTCCTCGGGACGCGGAGGTGCATTGGTCTCGGCGACCAACACGTCGCCATTCGGCAGGACGTACAGCCAGCGGGGATGATCCAGCTCTGTTGCGTAGGCGTTCACCGCGAGCCCCGCCGCAGGTGTTGGCTTGCCGCCTTCCGGCCAGCCGATGGCCTTTGCGATATTGACGGTGGGCATCATCCCCGGGTTCGGCGGCGGCAGCTCGGGCGTAGGGCCCATGCCCTGCTCCACCGGGAGCCTCGCCTGCTCCGTACAAGCGCCTAACGCTAACGTGACAACAGCGAGCGAAAAGCCCGCGAGGAGGGAATGACGCATGGAAGTATTTCTCCGCGCGCCGGATTGCCAGGCACGCCTGCGCGTTGAAACGATGCGGGGGATGTCAGGTTCCGTGTTCTTACCCTGTTCGCATGATTTTTCGTGAGCGCGCTTGTCGGGCATCGCACCGCGTTCGATTACGCGTCGACTCAGGCGGTGCTGGCGCCACCCGGCATTGAGCTTTCTCGCGTGTGGTGGCAGGGCTTAACATCCAACGTCATCGGTGTGCGTCATATCAGGAGGGCAAGATGATTGATCACCTCGGTATTTCAGTTGCGGATCATGCAGCGTCCAAGGCGTTCTATCTCAGCGCGCTGGCACCTCTTGGCATCACGGTCGTGATGGAGCTGCCGAAGGCAGTCACCGGTCAGCAGAGCGATTACACGGGGTTCGGCTCCCAGGGCAAGCCATTCTTCTGGATCAGGGAAAATAAAGTCGCTGGCGCTATGCATCTTGCGTTAGTGGCGGAAACGCGTGCGCAGGTGGATGAGTTTTATCAGGCCGCGCTACGCGCTGGTGCGAAAGACAATGGCGCCCCGGGCATTCGCGAGCACTATCACCCGAATTACTATGGAGCGTTCGTCATCGACCTGAATGGCGTTAACCTCGAAGCGGTTTGCCACAAGCCGGAGTGAGACGGGCTTTCACTTCTCCGTGCCAGGATACGTTGGGTCATCGAGCCTGGCTGCGGTTCAACGATGACGCTGAGGGGAAATCGCGAGCAACATTGCGATATCGGCTCTGACCCCGGGATGAGCGACAATGGCGCATGCCCAGGCGCCATCTCCCTGTTACGCAGGATCTGTTTGCGAGCATCGCGAGCCCGCCCTCGCCTGCGGGAAACGTGCGCCTTGGGGACGGCGCGGTCGTGCTCAAGGCGTTTGCCGCCGATGAAGTGCCCGCGTTACTGGAGTGTGTCCGCGAAATCGCCGCCGCCGCGCCTTTCAGGCATCTCATTACCCCAGGCGGCTATCGCATGTCAGTGGCGATGACCAACTGCGGGCAGGTGGGCTGGGTGTCGGATCGATCGGGCTATCGATATGACGCTCGCGATCCGGAGAGCGGCCGTCCGTGGCCCGTGATGCCGGAGTTGTTTCAGCAACTCGCGCGGCGCGCCTCCGCCGCGGCCGGCTTCACGAACGCCGTGCACGATTGTTGTCTTATCAATCGCTATGAGCCGGGTTCGAGACTTTCTCTGCATCAGGATAAAGACGAGCGTGATCCCGCGACACCGATCGTGTCAGTCTCGATGGGTGTACCGGCGACGTTCTTGTTCGGTGGCCTCCAACGCAGCGATCGCCCTCAGCGCGTGTTGGTAGGGAGTGGCGACGTTGCAGTATGGGGCGGCCCGTCGCGGCTCGCCTATCATGGTGTCGCGCCGCTTCGCGAAGCGGATCATCCGCTGACCGGCGCTCACCGCATCAATCTCACTTTCCGCCACGCGCTTTAGCAACCGCCCAGCGCATATCTGCGCAAACACAGAGAACCAACTCATGACATCCGCCTCCCTGCAGAACCTCTCCCAGCGGCTGCGTGAATTCGCGCACGAGCGCGACTGGGATCAGTTCCACTCGCCCAAGAATCTCGCCATGGCGCTCGTCGCCGAAGCCGGCGAGCTCGCCGCGGAATTTCAATGGATGACCGAAACACACAGCACCACACCCGACCCCGAGCAAATCAAACGCATCCGCGCCGAAATGGGCGACGTCATGAACTACCTCGTACGCCTCGCGGACAAACTCGACGTCGACCTCTTCGCCGAAGCCCACGCCAAGATCGATCTCAACACCCACCGCTATCCGGCTGATAAATCCCGCGGCAGCTCGAAGAAATACACCGAGTACACCTAGTCCGAAATCGCACTTGGCGCGCCCACACGCTTCCGCTACGTTGGAGACACCATCCGTAGGGAGAATTCCATGCAAGTGAAGCGTTGCGTACGACGAAGTGCGGCATTACAAACTCTCGCGTTGGCGCTGGCAGTCGCCATAACGCACATGGGCGCGCCCTCCCGGGCCGAAGCCCAAACCCGCACGCCGCACCAACAGCTCACATTCGATATCTACAAAGAGCTGGTGGAAATCAACACATCGCAATCCGTCGGCGACACCTACAAAGCATCGCAAGCAATGGCCGCGCACCTGCTCGCCGCGGGCTTTCCCGAAGCCGACGTGCTCGCAATAGAGACCGCTCCCAAACGCGGCAACCTCGTCGCCCGCTATCGCGGCACAGGCAAACGCAAGCCCGTTCTCCTCCTCGCCCACATCGACGTAGTGGAAGCAAAGCGAGAGGACTGGTCCACCGACCCCTATCAGCTCGTCGAGCGCGACGGCTACTACTACGGCCGCGGCACGGCCGACGACAAGTACATGGCCGCCATGTTCATCGCCAACTTCGTCCGCTATCGGCAGGAGGGCTATCGCCCCGATCGCGACCTCATCATCGCGCTCACCACGGACGAGGAAATCTCGGACCAACACGAATACGGCATCCGCTGGCTGCTCAAGAACCGGCGAGATCTCATCGACGCCGAGTTCGCGCTGAACGAAGGCGGCGGCGTCGCCGCGAAGGACGGCAAGGCCGTTTCCAACAGCGTGCAGACCACAGAGAAGCTCTTCCAGAGCTACTGGCTCGAAGTGCGTGACAAAGGCGGCCACAGCTCCCAGCCGACCAGGAACAACGCGATCTATCGCCTCTCGGAAGGCCTCACACGATTGTCGAAGTACGACTTCCCCGTACAGCTCAACGACACGACGCGCGCTTACTTCACGCGTCTCTCCCAAATCGAAACAGGACCGTTGGCCGCAGACATGAAAGCTGTCGCCACCTCCACCCCACCAGACCCCGCAGCTGTCGCCCGCATGTCCGCGATGACGCCATTCAATGCCCAGCTACGCACGACGTGCGTCGCCGTGCGCCTCGAAGGAGGTCATGCGGATAACGCGCTGCCTCAGCTCGCTCGCGCCATGGTGAATTGCCGCATCGTCCCGGGCATGAAGCCGGCTGAAGTACAGAAGCTGCTGGTGGAAGTGGTCGCCGACAAAGACATCGTCATCACGCCGGAGGCGGCGGATACAGCAAGCGATCCGTCAAAGCTCGATCCGCAGGTGTTCGGACCCATCGAGAAGCTGACGAAGAAACTCTGGCCCGGCATTCCGGTGCTGCCGACGATGTCCGCCGGAGCGACCGACGGCCGCTTCCTGAGAAATGCCGGCATCCCCACGTACGGCACGTCAGGCCTGGAGGCAGACATGTTTGACGTGCGCGCTCACGGCCGTGACGAGCGCGTCAACATCCAGGCCTTCTACAAAGGCCAGGACTATCTCTATCAGCTCGTCAGGACGTTAGCCGGCGGCAAGTGAGGCGCCGCAGCTGCTCAGCCCGCAGGCGTCGTAATCGCCTGCCGCAGCTCGCGCAGCTTCTCCTTCACGATCGCCGCATTCTTCGGCCCCATGCGAATGAGGAGCTTCTGCCCGGCGGAACGCTCCTCGAGCGCCGGATTGGCGTACTGATAAAACACATTCGGACGCACGAGTTTCACCGGCCCGTTCACATCCGGCGTCTCGAGCAGATGGTCGATCACTTCGACGAGCCGGTCGTTGAAGTGCTTGCCGGGATAACCCAGATCCTCATAAGCCTGTTGCAGCAACGGATACAACCGTCGATACGTCGCCACGATGGTGGGGGTCTCTGTCGACTGCAGCAGCTGAATCATGGGCGCATAACGCGCGTAGTTCGCCGCGCCGAGCGTCACGGCCTCCTCCGGCCCCATGTCATCACTGACAATGAGTGACCCCGCCACCGGCTTCACAGGCCGACGCTCCACCGACAGCTTCTTCCGCGGCAGGTTGTCCACCGTCACGACGAAGTGACGCACGACATTCTGCGGATTGAGAAACTGCTCGATCGTCGGCTTGCCGAAAGCGCCGCCCAGCGTCTCCACGACGACGGCATCGCTTTCGTTAACCGGAGGCAAGGGAGTTGCATCGCCCGCGGCGTCTTCCGGCACGGGATATTTGGGCGTGGTGTCTTCCACCACTTCTGATGGCGTCAACGACTCCGCAGGAACCTGCTCCGTCGTCGGTGGCGCGGCTTCAGTCTGCCCGCGCGTGTAGAAGTAATAACCGGCTCCCGCTCCACCCAGAACGACCAGCACGATCGCTGCCCACAACATTTCTTTCGGTGTCATGGGCCGCGACCTTATCACCATTCAACTGGTGATCCGAGCTGTCGCCGGAGGCGGGCGGTGAAGCCCTGTTAAGTCAATGTAACGTGGCGACGATCTCCGCATATTCCGCACCGTCCTCGACAGCAGTGCGATGAAGAGCGGATTGCAATGTCTCGCCGACTTTGACGACCCACCCGAGTAGCGGCACCTTGCGACCGTCTGCAAAGACTGCGAGAGCCAGCACCGGTCGCGGGCGGCTGTCGTCTAAGGCTGATCGTTTCACTTGGAGCGTGACCTCGTGTTGAACACCCACTCTTGTGATACAGGCAAGTCGCATGCCATACCGGCACGCTTCTTGATGAGCCATAAGTCTTTGATATGCAAGCGTAGCGACGCTGCCCAATGGACTTTCGCAGCAGCAGTGCACCACGCTGGCCCGACAATCGCCGCTCTCGCACGCGGCTGAAGCAGCCCTCTCGCCTGATTGAATCGGTAGAATCCCGCCATCCATCGTTGCGCCGTCTGATATCCCATGCTCGAGAGATTCATCGAACGCCTGCTGTTCTCCTGCCGCTGGCTGCTGGCGCCGCTCTATCTCGGCCTCGCGATCGGGTTGCTGGCGCTCGGCGTGAAGTTCTTCCAGGAAGCCTTCCACGTCATCGTGCACATCTTCACGATCACGGAAGCGGAGCTGGTGTTGAAGGTGCTCGCGCTCATCGACATCTCGCTGGTCGGCAGTCTCATCGTGATGGTGATGTTCTCGGGCTATGAGAACTTCGTGTCGCGCATCGACGTGGCAGACCAGGGCGACGCGCCCTCTTGGCTCTCCAAGCTCGACTCGGGCACGCTCAAACTGAAAGTCGCGGCGTCCATCGTCGCGATTTCGTCGATCCACCTGCTACGGGTGTTCATGAACGCCTCGGAGACCGACAACGACAAGATCAGGTGGTACGTCATCGTCCACCTGACATTCGTCGTCTCGGCGCTGTTGATGGGGGTGCTCGACAAAATGTCGTTCGCGTCTCATCGGGACGAAGACGCGGACCATCCCACGCCGAAGGCGTAAGCATCGCGCCGGTCGCTACTTGGTCAAGCGCGACGCCGGCTCGGGTATATCGAGCGTCGGGGATGACGCGGCCGGCGCCCGCGCATCTGACTTTCGGAACTGCACCCAGGTGTGCAGGGCTACAGCCGCGAGCACAATCGGGCAGCCCACCAGCACGTTCACGGAAAACGTCTCGGCGCCAAGCCACCAGCCCACGAATAGCGCCACCGGCGGATTAACGTAAGCGTAAGTCGCCGCCAGCGTCGGCGACACGCGCTCCACGAGGTAGCGATACGCCGAGAAGGCGACCAGGGATCCAAGGATGGTGAGATAGATCCACGCCCACCACACGCGACCCGTCGTAGGTAACGACCACGACTCCCCCAACACCAGGCTGATGATGAGCACGATGACGCCGCCCGCCAGCAGCTCGGCGGCGAAGCCCATCGCGCCCTTTGGCACATTGATCCGCCGCGACACCGCGGTGCCCAGAGACCAGCCCATCACACCGAGCAACACGAGCCCGACGCCAAGCACACTCGCCTGCATGTCGCGCCCCAGGATCATCACGAGTGTGCCCACCGTGCCGAGAGCAATGGCGCTCCACTCTCCGGCTGCGGGCCATTCACCGAAGACTCCAGACCATATCGCCGTAGCGAGCGGCAGGACGCTGATGAGCGCCACGACAGAACCGGAGCTGAGCCACTGCTCGGACGTTACGACGCTGCACACGCCCACGGCGAGCAAGAGAAAACCTAACAGGCTGGCGTTGCGCCACTGGCGCGCTGTCGGCAGGGGATGCCCGGTGATAACGAGATAGGCGAACAACAATCCGCCCGCCACGAGGAACCGCGTACCTAACAGGAAGAACGGGTCGGCTTCTTCCAGGCCGACCTTGGCGGCGAAATAAGTGGTGCCCCACACGATGTACATCGCGAGGAGGCACGCGATCACGAGCCATCGCGCCACGGGAGCAGAGGAGGGATCAGACATGGCCGCTTCCTTCGACTTACAGGAAGCCGCGCATCCTGTTGCACGGCTATTAAAAACCAGACCCTGCGCTCGCAATAGGACAGCATTGCGACGTGCGCAAGATCAGGCAGCAGCAACTCCGCGAGTGAAGGCCCAGTCGAGTGCGCGGCTCGCGAATCCACCGCCGAGGCTTGCGCCAGTTACATCGCGCAATTGATAGGTAGAGCCGTTGAGAATGGCATCCGCCGCACGCAGACCGCTGCGAATGGCGGGACCGATGCCCTCGCACATATCACGCGTTGCGAGCCCCGCCGCATCGCCGGTAATGAACGCATCTCCCAGGCGCACGACATCGACATTGCCGCGCAGGTAATAGCTGTAACCCGCCGGCGTATGTTTCTCGCGCAATCCGAAATCGCGCTCGAGCATGGCGGTGAACTTGGCCCAGTGTTCCTTGATATCCGAGCCGCTGGCCTTCATGCGCTCGGCCATGCCGCCGATGCCGATGTTGAGCCAGCCGCGCGCCTTGGGCACATACCACGAGTAACCGGGCAGTCCCTTGTCGAAGAACCACAGATGACAGGTGGGATCTTTCCAGTCGTACTCGAACTCGTGTTCGAGCGTGACTGTCTGCAACTCTTTCGCGCGCGGATTGGCCTCGCGAAACAGCGTGCGATACACCGGGCAGCGCGTGCCGCCCGCACCGATGAGATATTTCGCGCGGAACGCGTTGTCGACGACATAGCCATCGTCTTCCCGACGAATGTCACGCACGGTGTGCTGAATGACTTCAGCGCCCGAGCGCTTGAGCAGCCACTCGTCGAACTCGAAGCGGCGGATCGAATGCTGCACGCTCTTCGGCTTGACGCTCAGCGCCTTGAGATGGATGTGCAGCTTGTCGAAAGTCAGGAAGCGATGCGGATAGGACGCGATGTCCAGCTCGAGATCGCTCACGACTTCCGGCGTGATCCAGCCGGCGCAGAGCTTCAGGCGCGGAAAGGTTTCCTTGTCGAGCACGAGCACGCTCGCGCCCGCCTTGCGCAACTTTCCCGCGGCGGACGCGCCCGCCGGGCCGCCGCCCACTATCAACACATCGCAGGATTGCACGCTCGCCCCAATCAACGCTGGTACAGGTGATCGCGCGTCCAGGGAACATTGTTGTTCTCCCGCGTCGCGAACAGCACCTGGAAGAGCTGCAAAGTGCCCGTGGTGAACCCGGCGATCGATCCGGCAAGGTACATGCGCCACATGCGCACGAACTTCTCGTCGAAGAGGCCACGCACGCGATCGACGTTGGCTTCGTAGAGATCCATCCAGTGACGCAGCGTCTGCGCGTAATGCAGACGGATGTTTTCAACGTCGAGCACGGAGAGATCCGTCGGCTCGAAGATCTGCATCATTTCGCTCAGCGCCGGAGGATAGGCGCCCGGGAAAATGCGCCGCTCGATCCAGGGCTGCAGTGAGGCGGGCTTGTTTCGGCCGATCGAGTGGATGAGCCCGCGCCCGTTCGCACCCAGCGCGCGCCGCGCAACGTTGCCCAGCTCCTGATAATGCTCGACGCCGACATGCTCCAGCATGCCGATGGAAACAAACGCGTCGTAGTGGCCGCTGATGTTGCGGTAGTCGTCTTCGATGTACTCCACCTGCGAAGTCATGCCTTCGGCCTTCGCACGCTCACGCGCGTAAGCCAGCTGTTCCTTCGAGATGTTGAAGGCTCGCACCTTCACGCCGTAATGACGCGCCATGTGCAGACCGAGCGCACCCCAGCCGCAACCCGCCTCCGCGACAGTCTCACCGGGACGCAGCCGCATCTTGCGACACACGTGATCCATCTTGGCGATCTGCGCTGTATCCAGCGCGGCATCAGGCGTGGGGTAATACGCGCACGTGTACGCCATCGTCTTGCCGAGCCACAACTTGTAGAACTCGTTGCCGATGTCGTAGTGCGTGTGAATGTTCTCGCGCGAACCCGCCAGCGTGTTCACGCTGGGACGATGCAGCTTCTTGTAGATGCGGTGGTACAGCGAGCTCTTCGAGGATGTGCGGATGCTCGAGCGCGAGATTTCCTCCAGCACGGCCACGATATCGCCGTCGATATCCACCGAGCCATCGCTGTAGGAGTCTCCAAAGCGCAACTGCGGGTCGCGCAGGATGCCCCAGAGCGTCCGCCGATCCTTGATGCGGATGGTGGCCACGCTCGCGACACCTGACGAGATGCGTTCACCCGTCCACAGGAGGAAGTCGAGCGGCGGCGAGCCCAGCATCGACAGCAGTTTCTTCAGCAAACCGCCTTCGAACGAGCGTGCGCCCGCTCCCTGGCCGACTACCTTCGCATGATCAAAATGGGGCGAGGCTGGGGCCTTGGCAGGCACTTCCGCATCCGGTCCCAGACTCTTCTCGACGGCATTCATTGAGTTCCTCCACGGCCGCACCCCCCTGATTGTTGTCCCCTCGGGTCGGCTCGAGGCGGCAATGGTACATCGCGGGGCTTGCCTCGTCCCTCCCCCCCGAGAGAGGCTGTAGCGTCATACCCACGTTTCACTGGAGATCGCCGCATGCCTCGTGCTCTTTGGAAGGGGGCCATGACCTTTGGTCTCGTGTATATCCCGGTGCAGTTGCAGTCCGCAATCCAGCACGGCGAGCTGGACCTCGACATGCTGGACCGACGCGATTTTTCGCCCGTCGGGTACCAGCGCTTCAACAAGGCCACCGGCAAGCCGGTCGAGTGGAACGACATCGTCAAAGGCTACGAATACAAGAAAGGGGAATATGTCGCCCTGTCGGATGAAGACTTCCGCCAGGCCAATGTGAAGGCCTCACAGACGATCGACATCCAAAGTTTTGCGGAACTGGCCGACATCGAGCCTCGCTATTATGAGACGCCCTATTTTGTCGCCCCTACCAAGGGCGGCGAGAAGGTCTATGCGCTGTTGCGCGAAGTTCTGCTGAAGACCGGGCGTGTGGCGATCGCGACGGTAGTAATACGTACACGGCAACACCTTTGCGCCATCGTCCCGGATAAGAAAGCGCTCATGCTCAACACCCTGCGCTTCGCGCACGAGCTGCGCTCCGTCAGCGATGCGGAGCTGCCGACGCTCAATGCAAAATCTCTGGGACTCGGCGCGAAAGAGCTCGCCATGGCCGAGAAGCTCGTGGAGGAAATGAGCGCGCCATTCCAGCCGGAGCAGTTCCACGATAGTTACAAGGAAGACCTGCTCAAGAAGATCAAGGAGAAAGTGCGCAAGAAACAGACGCACACACTCACTCCGGATACCAAGCCCGAAAAGAAATCCGGCGGCGCGGAGATCATCGATCTCATGGCCATCCTGAAGCGGAGCATCGAAGACACGGGCAGCAAACCGGCATCAGGTCGGCGAGCTGCCTCGTCGGGTCGTCGAAAATCAACCCCAACACGTGCGACTCGTGGTAGGAAAAGGGCATGAACTACATGAGGAAGTTTCATGCGCTTAGGTTTGCTGGCGGTCGCAGTGTGGGTTACTGCCATACCGCCCTTGGTCGCGGCTCCGGCTGAGGCGCCGGTCCGGACATTCGAAGGCGGCGACATCTTCAATCTGCAGTACGCGTCTGATCCGCAGATCTCGCCGGATGGACGCGTCGTTGCCTACGTGCGTGTTGGTTTCGATGTCATGACGGATTCGCCGCGGCGGACCATCTGGCTGGTCGACACTGACACGGGCGCGCAGACGCCACTGGTTGCAGGAGCCGGGTCGCATGGCTCGCCACGCTGGTCGCCTGACGGCAAGCGGCTCGCGTATGTTTCCGCAGATCCGGGCGGCAGCGCACAGTTGTATGTGAGGTGGATGTCTTCAGGTGAGACGGCGCGCGTGACCGACCTCGCGAGCAGCCCGGAAGATATTGCGTGGTCACCCGACGGCCGCTCGCTCGGTTTCCTGATGTTGTTGCCGGAGGCGGCACCTACGTTAGGCACCGCCCCACCCAAGCCGGAAGGCGCCAACTGGGCTGAACCGCTGACCGTGATTACTGACGTGATCTTTCGCACCGACGACGCGGGATATCTGAAGTCGGGTTACACGCACGCGTTCATCGTGTCGGCGGAAGGCGGCGCACCCCGGCAACTGACTTTTGGAGCGTTCAGCCACGCCGGACCCCTGTCCTTTGCGCCCGATGGCGCCAGCGTGTTTCTGAACAGCAATCGGCAGCAGAACTGGGAGCGCGAGCCCGTCAACACGGAAATCTATCGTGTATCCGTGGTGGACGGTTCCATCAAGGCGCTGACGACCCGCGTGGGGCCTGACAATCAGCCTGTCGTATCGCCTGACGGCCGACGCATTGCCTATGTGGGTTTCGATGACCGCGTGGTCGGTTATCAGAATCAGCTGTTGTATGTGATGAACGTGGACGGCACCGGCTCCAGGGCATTGACGACGGCGCTCGATCGCGACATCGAGAGTGCCCGCTGGGCGGCGGACGGGCGCAGTCTCTACGTTCAATACTGTGACAAGGCGTTCACTCGCGTGGCGCGCGTTTCTCTGGAGGGTCGCGTGCAGACTGTTGCCGAGGGCCTCTCCGGCGGCGGGCTCGACAGACCTTATAGCGGCGGCGAATTCTCTGTTGCCAGCAATGGAACTGTTGCCTTTACGAGCGGCACCGCGCAGCGCCCGCACGACATTTCCGTAGCGAAAGGTGGCAGAACAAAGCGGCTCACCCGGCTGAACGATGATTTCCTGAGCTTCAAACAACTCGGCGCGGTGCGCACGCTGCAGGTGACATCGTCATTCGACAAGCGGCCCGTCGACGCGTGGATCATCACGCCGCCGGACTTCGACGCGCAGAAGAAATATCCGCTGATCCTCGAGATTCATGGCGGACCTTTCGAAAGCTACGGGCCGACTTTCTCGACGGATTATCAGTTGTACGCCGCGGCTGGCTACGTGGTGTTGTATACGAACCCGCGTGGCTCGACGTCTTACGGGGAGGAGTTTGCGAACCTCATCCATCACAAGTATCCGGGTAACGACTACGACGATCTGATGAGCGCCGTGGATGCGGCCATCGCCGAAGGATATGTGGATGCTGATAATCTCTTCGTCACGGGCGGGTCGGGCGGCGGTGTTCTCACGGCCTGGATCATCGGCAAGACAGAAAGATTTCGTGCAGCGGCGACGCAGAAGCCGGTGATCAACTGGACGAGCATGTCGCTCACTACCGATAGCTACACCTACATTCCCAAGTACTGGTTCGAGAAACTTCCGTGGGAAGACCCGGATAGCTATTGGAAGCGCTCGCCGCTGTCGCTGGTCGGGTCGGTCACAACGCCGACGCTGGTGGTCGTTGGCGATCGGGACCTGCGAACGCCAGTTAGCGATTCAGAGCAGTATTACCAGGCGTTGCAGCTCAAAGGCGTGCCGACGGCGTTTGTTAAGGTGCCCGGCGCGTCGCATGGCGGCATCACCGCGCGGCCGTCACAGTCGGCAGCGAAAGCAAGCGCGATTCTGGCGTGGTTCGAGAAATATAAGAAGAAGGCGTAGCGGCTACGGTCCCACGACGTCGGCCGGGTCGAATCCGATCCGGCCGCGATATGCGGGCTTTCCTTACAGCGCGAAGTTGTAAGTGAACCGCAAGCCAATCTCGCGCGGGCGTAACACGTCATGGCTGTAGCTGCGCACCCGGACCGGGTCGCCATTCTCATCGCTCACCGTCTTGTTATAGAGCGGCGTCGAGCGCGCGCCCGTCACGGCGTACTTGTCGAAGAGATTGTCCGCATACAGTGAAAGCGACCACTGGTCGGTGGCCTTCAATGTCGCCCACGCCTGACTGATGGCAAACCCCGGCAGCGTCTCGCCGCTCGCGCGGCCGCCTGTCCGGGTCAGCACATCGCCAATCGCCGCCAGTCCGTAATTCAGATCCACAGCCCAGCCGTTCGCGAGCGGCAGGTCATATTTGAAGTACAGCGTGCCCTGCTGCTCGGGCGAGCCGGGCAGACGATCGCCGTCCTGACCATCGACATACTGCGTAATAAAGTTGCCCTCAGCCGGATCGGGCGGATCCACGATAGTCGTCAGCAGCGACGGCGCCAGCTCCGTCAGTCGCGCACGCGTGTAGGCATAACTGCCATTCACACTGAAACGCTCCGTGATCTCCGCAGCAAAGCTCAGCTCGAAGCCCTTGCTTTCCGCACCCTTGCCGTTCTTCGTGATCGGAATCGCGCCGACGAGACTCGAGCTGGAGACCTGCGGATCTTTCCAGTCGATGTAATACAACGCCGCGTTCAGCGTCAGGCGCTGGTCGAACCAGCGCGTGTGGAAACCCACTTCGTAGTTGGTCGTCTGGTCCGGGCTGAACTCGAGTTCGTCAGGCGTGGCGCAGGCGTTCTGCGCATCGTTGATATCCTCCGGGCACTCCGGCAAACCGTTGGAATTGCCGATGCGATAGCCTTCGCTCACCGTGAGGTAGCCCATCACATCGTCGTTGAAATCGTAAGACGTGTTGAATTTGAAGAGCGAGCCACTGTCCTCCTGACCGCCGTTCTCAAAATTGAGCACGATGTCGTCAGGCCCACGATCGCCAACGATTGTCGTGTAGAGCAGCGGAAAATCCACGGCACTCTTTGTATCCAGGTCGTATTTGTAGTACCGGCCACCAACGACCACCTGCCATTTTGCAGTGAGGTCGTAACTCAGCTCACCATAGAGCGCCTTCTCCGTGCGATCGGTGGTGTCGACGGAGTAGTACTCGAGCGCGTCGGGCCTGACCTGCCCGCCTGCTCCCGCCACCACCCATTCGCTGAAGTTCGGCGTGAACTCCGAGCTGCGATCGTCGCTCTCGAACTTGTTATAGAACGCGCCGGCGATCCAGCCGAGAGGCCCTTCATTCTTGGAGACGAGGCGGAATTCCTGCGTGTAGGTTTTTTCCTCGCCTTCCTCGTGCGTGAATGCCGAGAACTGCGGGAAGGCCTCGTAGCCGTATTCGAGCGTAATCAGCAGATCGGTCTGATCGCGCTGGCCGTCGTCCTCGAATTTCGAAACACCGGTTGCGGAAGTCAGCTCCGCGAAGCCCAGGTCCGCCGTCACTTCGAGCGAGCCGAGCTGATTGGTACGATCGTTGGGCTCGAGATAGCGCGCGCCGGATTCATACCGCCCCGTGCCGAACGATTCGACGTTGTTGAGCGAACGGCCGCCGACTTCCTGGTCCTGATAATAATAAGTCAGGGTGGCGTCGATGATGTCGGAGGGGCGCCATCGCAGCGCGGCCCGCGCATACAGCGTCTGCTCGTAATCGGCATCTTCTTCGCGCCGCAAGTTCGCAGCAACCGCGGCCGGGTCGGAAAAGTCTGGCTCAGCGTCGGAGACGCCCCCTTCACGCACGACGTAGCCGTAGTCGATGAACCCCGGGTCGTCGAGATATTCCACTGAAGCGCGGAACGCCAGAGTGTCCGAGAACGGTACATTGACCGTGAACCCGCCCTTGCCGCCGATGCCGTCGCTTTCGGAGAGTCCGTAAGCATCCCCGCGCAGCCCCAGCGTCGTCTCATCGAACTGCGGGCGGTTGGGGATGTAACGAATCGCGCCGGCCAAGGTCCCCGCGCCATACAGCGTGCCCTGCGGGCCGAGCAGCACTTCGACCCGTTCCATATCGACGGGCTTGAGGTCGACGAACAAGGGGATCTCGCCGACATAGGTGGCGACCGTGTCACCGCCGCTGTTGCCCAACGCTTCGGTTCCACCGAGGCTCGTGGCGTTCAGGCCGCGAACCACGATGCGATTGGAGGCACGAGGCCCCTGGTCTACGACAAACAGTCCCGGGACGAGGCGACCCATCTCGGCGAGATCGAAAGCGCCCTGAGCTTCCAGTTGACCGCCGCCAAGGGCGGCGATGTTGAGCGGCACATCGTGAATGTCTTCGGCGCGGCGGGTGGCCGTGACGATGACTTCGAGCTCATCCGCAGCGTCGGCTGCAAAGGCGGCCTGGGAGTGCAGCAATGCGGCTTGCGCCAGCACGGCGGACACGGCTGCGGCGACGGGCGATTTCATCATCAAGGATCTCCTCGGAGGGGCGTGTTGCGCGGAAGCGATCGCTACGCAACGCAAAGCCCATGCCACGATGCATCAACACCGCAGGTGCTTGAGGAGACAAGGTTTTTTTCAGGGAGGATGAAGACCGCAGCAGCTCGCCGGCGCGCTGCTGGTGCGTTGCCATAGCAACAGTGCACCCGCGCGGTGCGAAAGCCGTTCAGCCTGGGTGGCTGAGAAATCTAAGTTAGTGAGGTTCGATGGCGTCATCCCGCGCCGGTGCGCATACCCATTCCCGTCACTGAAGACGTGAGGTAGCCGGCGATGATGAACAGGATGAGGGAGACGATGACGATCGCGGCCGTGTAGCCGCCGGTTTTCTCTGCGCTGGACTTCATCGTATGCGGCAAACCGAGATACAAAAGATAAATGCCATAGACCGCCCCAGCCAGCACGATGAGCGTGCCGATGCCGGGGATCAGAAATCCGAAGCCCGCGACCCAGCCGGCGGTGTTCGAATACACCGCGGTCTTCATGGCCTGCAGGCGATCCTTCTGCCCGCCAAAGCGGGGCGCCAGCGCCTCGATGATCAGCCCGGCAATATAAATTGCGACGAGCGACAGCACGTAGCTGATCAGCAGCTGGCTGAGACCCGCACCAACACCGATGCGATAGGTACCAACGAATCCCGCGCCCATGCCGAACACGGAGAACTTCAGGAACACACAGATCGCGGGTATGGCCGCGAGAATCATCGCGTAGCCTTTGAAGAGATCTGCAATGGTGGTCGGCTCCGCGGCGATGACGGGCCATTCTGTTTTCGGTGAAGTCAGCAACGCCTTCACACGCTGGATGATCTTGTCGACATTCATTGCGGTATCCCCTGCAGCGGCGTGGGTCGCGCGCGTGTTATTTGTTGGTATCAGTCTGCGCCGCCGGCCTCGAATAGCCAACCAGCTCAACATAGCCGCGACCGCCTGCGGCCCGGCCTGATTTCTCTCCCGTGATTTTTACCGCGCCTTCCCAGTAGCGCGGCGACGTGTCGAGTTCCTGATCCGCTAATTCAGGAGTGACCATGATGTTTAAGCCAAGCGTTGGCACTCGCAAGCGCCATCGCGAGGGATAAGTTCCGCCCCGTGGACTCGACCACTTGTCGAGCACTTCAATCGAAACGTCGCTGTGTTTCAGCGCACGCGTGCGGCCATCTGCTTCGATCCAGGTGCCAGCGCTGTATGGATGGCTCGTGCCGTCGTCATTGCGCAGGGCATAGAACATGAGGGCGCTGCCGTCGTCGAACTGGAGGGCGTACCAATCCCAGCCCGCCTGATCTGGAGCGAGCGCGCCGCTGCCCCACTCGCGGTCGAGCCAGGCAAGGCCGTCGACTTCGAGGGGCACGCCGTCACGAATCACCTGCCCCTGTATATGCAAGCGGGGAATGGAGAAATAGTAGCTCGCGGATCCGGGAAGTTCGGATTTCCGGCTGAGGCCGGCTTCACCGTTCAGCACGGGAGCGGTTTGCGGTTGGAGTGCCAGGTTGAAGGTGTAGTGCGGATCGCTTGCTGTCAGACGCCACGTTTGCGGGGCACTCGGGCTCGCAGCCGCGAGTGACCAGTCTTCGAGCCAGACGCGAAACGGCTCGGCGGTCGCGCCGGCGAGACCGAGCGCGTCCCGCGAGTAACGTTCGGCGAAATGAAACTGCTTGCGATCGAGATCGGTGATGGCGAAATGCGCCATGTAGATCTGCCGGGTACGCCAGGGTGAGGCGCTCTGAGTTGGCGGCGTCAGCGCGAAGCGAAAGAAAGTCAGCTCGAAGCCAAAGCGCTCGCCCGTCTTCGCATCGAGGTGGCCCGTGACGTACCACCACTCATGTTTGTACTCCGGGTGCGGGCCATGATCCTGAGGAAACACGAACGCCCGCGGCTCGAGAACTTGCGCGAAGCCGCTATCGCCCGCTCCAGTGCGGATCGCGTCCAGACCAGAGTCAGGAGGCGCGGCCTGCGCGCTGGCGAATAGCAGCCCGCTCGCGTGGGCAAGCACGGTGAGCTTGAAAAACCGGCGCCACGTCAAATGCTTACGTACGCGCGACAGCATCATTCATCCCGCATGTCACTGGCCAGCGAAGCTCGCGCTGCCCGCCACGCGGGATAAACCCCCGCCACCAACGCTGCGCTCAGCGCCAACAGCAACGCGTTTCCAAACTGCGCGGCGTGCAGATAAAGATCGATCTGCCAGCCAAACGCGCGCCGATTGATCACGTTGATCAGCAACAGCGCAGTCAGCACACCAGCAGGCACCGCCGCCAACATCGCCACCAGACCCATGAACCCGGTCTGCGCTTCAATGAGAAGCCCGGTCCCACGCGGCGTGAGCCCGAGCGACCTCACGATGGCAAGCTCGCGCGAACGCTCCAGCTCCCACGCGAGCAGCGCACTGATCAACCCGATGGCCGCGACACCTGCCGCCAGCCAATACAACACCTTCGTGATGACGAACGTGTTCTCGAACACGCTCATCGACAGCTCGCGAATCTCTGCATTGGAGCGCATGTTCAACGCCTGGCGCCCCGCGATGGAAGTCTGCAAGCGCGCAATAACGTCAGCAGGACGAGCGCCGGCGTCGAGATAAATCCCCAGCCCCGAGATGCTGTCGTCCCGCCATTTCTCGCGATAGATCGCGCCGTTCATGATGATGTTGCCGCGATCATTGCCATACTCGCGATAGACGCCGGCGATGTTGAACGTCTGCAGGCCTTCCGCCGTCTTGAGTGTCAGCACATCGCCGACGTGCAGCTGACGATGCCATGCGAGCGGCTCCGACACGATGATCGCGCCCCGCTCCACGGCAGGCCATACCACTTCCGGCTCGCCCTCGATCAGCGGCACAGTGGGCTGCGCAGATGACGGAAACTTCAGCGCGTCCACCGGCAACGGCCCGTCAGCAGACTCAGTGCTCACCCGCCGACTGGTGCTGTAGTCGCGAACGCCAGGCGTTGCGAGCAACGAAGCCAACACTTCAGGTTCGATCCGCCGCTCGGGACGGCCGAATCCCGGCCCTGGCGCACTGACATAGATATCGGCCTGCAAGGTCCGGGCGAGATACTCACGCAAGGACTCACGAAAACTCTCCACCATCACCGAGACGCCGATCATCGCGGCGATCGCCATGCCCAAGGCGGCAACCGCTACGCCCGTGCGACTCAGTGATGCGGCAACGTCGCCAAGTGCGAGGCGCATGATCGGACTCGAATGGCCGATCCATCGCGCTGAGCTTTGCGCCAGCCATCTGAGCAACGCTGGCGTAAATGCGGCGACACCCAGCAGCAGGAGAAACAAAGCCGCGAAGCCCGCCAGCAGGCTGCGAGCGGAGAACCAGAGAATCACGCCAGACGTGACGATGCAGGCTGCACTTACAATTAACAGCCAGCGTGCGACGTATGTGGCGCGCAACTCGAGAACAGAACGCCTCATGCCTAATTGCGGCGCGCTGCCTGCGACTTCGATCGCGGGCAGCGCAGCGGCCACGAGCGTGGTGCCGAGGCCGGCCAGCACAGCTTTGATGATCGCGCTCGCGGGTAGCGCCACCTCACGCACGGACACGACGAAATAAAGATCATTGATCGTGCGGGAGACGAGCACGACGAGCTCCCGCCCGATGACGAGTCCTAACAGCAGACCGATGCCGGCTCCCAGCAGGCCAAGAAGGGTGGCTTCAACGAGCACGATGCGCAGCACTTCGCCACGCGTGGCGCCTAACGCCCGCAGGATGCCGATGATCTTCCGGCGCTGGACGACCGCGAAACTGATCGCGCTGTAGATGAGAAATACGCTGACCAACAACGCGAGCAGGCTCATCGCCTGCAGGTTGGTCGTGAATGCCGACGTCATGTCGAGGTTCTGTTGGGCGCGACCGCGCGAGTCGCGCAACTCGGCGTCCGGTGGCAGGGCCTTGCGTATGCGGGCGAGCGTCGCCTCGCCGGCGGCGTTATCGGGCACCTGAATATCGATGTGGGAGAGGCGGCCCTGCAGGCCAAACCACTCCTGAGCTTGCGCGATATCGGTCAGCACCAGTGTGTCGTAACCGACGCGCTCTTCGGCAATGACCGTCAGCACGGTGGCGGTATGCGAGCGGCCGGCAATGTCGAGAGTGAATGTTTGGTCGGCCGCGACGCCGAGCTGCGCTGCCGCCGTAGGGGCGAGAACAACCGCCCCCGGCTGAGTGAACCATCGCCGCAGCTGAGCAATGCCGCCGGAGCCACCAGATGCCCCACTGACTGGCGGCGCCTCTGTCTCGTCACCGCCGCGTACCGGCGCCGACAGCGCCGCGCCATCATCCAGCCGTGGATTCGCAGCAGCCACGTCGCGCGCCGACGTCGCCGCGCCATTATTCTGGCGCTGCTCTGTATCTGCGCCACCGCGCGCTGGCACGGCAGCGTTCGCCTCATCACCTCGAAACAACCCCGGCCCGGCCAGCGCGGCCGATGCGAACGGATCCACTCCAATCAGCTGCATCGTCCGATCGCCGACGGAAATGTAACCCTCCACAACCGGCGCGAGCACAGGCCGCGCTTCAGACGCTGCAGCCCATGTTTGAACACGCAACTGCGTGTAAATGCGCTCATCCAGCCCCGCTGGCCCACCCGTAATCTGATGAGTCGCCGCGCCGTTCACCGCTTCCATCGACAGCTCGAACGCCCGCCCGGAGCTCGCCGTGGCGATATCCACCGCCGTGATGGTGCCAACACCCAACGCAAGCCCCACCAACGCCAGCGCCAGTTGCGCCGGATGACGCAGCAGATGCCGCGCGCTCGCTGCCCACAGCGTGCGCATCACTCAGGCCGGCAGCGATTCAACCAACCGCCCATCGCGCATTTCCAATGTTCGATCGAGCCGCGCCGCCAGCGTGCGATCGTGCGTAACAATCAGCAACGTAGCGCCCCGCTTCCGCGTCAGATCCAGCAACAGCGGCAACACCTGTCGGGAAGTTTCCTCATCAAGATTCCCGGTAGGCTCATCCGCCAGCAGCAACCCCGGCTCATGAACCAACGCGCGCGCTATGGCAACGCGCTGCTGCTCCCCGCCCGAAAGCGTATCCACCGCACTTCGCAGCCGCGAGCCGAGGCCCACCTCTTCCAACATGGCGACGCTACGCCGCCGCGCCTCAGCACCGCGCACACCGTTCAATTCGAGCACGAGCCGCACGTTCTCTTCCACATCCAGCGTCGGCACCAGATTGAAGAACTGATAAACGAAACCCACATGCTGCCGCCGGAACAGCGTGCGCGCAGGCTCGCGCAGCGTGTTGATCTCACGTCCACCAAATGTAATGACGCCGGAATCGACGTGGTCGATCCCGCTCACGACATTCAGCAGCGTGGATTTCCCCGAGCCGCTCCGCCCGATCACGGCAACAGCTTCGCCCTGGGCGAATTGCGCGTCCGCATGATCGAGCACGCGATGCTCCCGCCCGCCTTCGCGAAAGCTGCGACAGACCTGACGAAGCACGAGCTCATTCATTACGCGAACAACGGATCAGCTCGTGGCGTTCACACCAGGAGCGAAGCGCATGGGCTTCGTCACGCCGAGGCGCGTGAGCTCGTGGCGAACGGCATCACCCAGCTCCTGCCACGCGACGCGCTCGAATTTGGGGGCGGCCGCCCAGTCGTAAGCCCACGGATGAGCCGTGCGCAATTCCTCGGGCTCGTCCGCATAACGGGGAATGACATGCGCATGCAGGGCCGGCTCCACGTTACCGAACATGGCGTAGTTGATGCGCACGGCGCCGGTGGCCTTGAGCAGCGCATCGCCGAGCCGGCTCATGTCCGACAGGAACTGGATACGCTCCTGCGAGCCCAGCGCGTTCAGCGTCGGCACGACGGGATCGGGCAACAGCAAGGCGTAACCGCGCACGAACTGCTGGTCGCCGAACAGGGCCCAACCTGAAAACAGCCGCGCGATGACGCGGGGATCACGGCCTTCACGCGCCGCGACGACCTGACGATGGATCGCGGTTTCCACCTCGATGCGTTCGCTCTTCATGGCGTACTCGGTGTGCGAAAGACGAAGTAGACAGCGCCCAGCATACACAAACCCGCCCACAGGTAATCGAGCTTCAGCGGCTTCTGCATGTAGTACGCGGCGAAGGGGACGAACACGGCGAGCGTGATCACCTCCTGCAGGATTTTCAGCTGCGGCAGGGACAGCTCCGTGTACCCGATGCGGTTGGCCGGGACCTGTAACAGGTACTCGAACAGCGCGATTCCCCAGCTCACCAGGGCCGCGACATACCAGGCTTTATGGCCGAGGTTTTTCAGGTGCCCATACCACGCGAAGGTCATGAACACATTCGAGGCGATCAGCAATAGCGTCGTGGGCACGATGACAGGCAAAGTCACGGGGTTTCTCCATATGTCTGATCGCACATGTGTATCGTCCGAACATATGCGTACTTGTGAAATCGTACCTCGCGCGACGAGGGTTCTGCTGGTGCTTGCGCTGACAGCATGCGGATTTGTGAATGGCGCCCATGCAGAAGCGCCCGGCGAGGTCGCCATCCGCAGCACCCTGGCCGAAGGCGCAAGCCCGGATATCGAGCTGTGGGACGCTGCGCGCTGGCGCGACACGCTGATCACGCTTTATGAGCAGCGCGAGTTCAAGCCGCTGTGGTTCGCGGGCAGGCAGCTGAATGAAGCCGGCCGCTCGCTGCTTCACGAGCTGCGCAGCGCCGACGAGCGCGGCCTCGAGTCCGTCGATTACGCCGGCAACGCGCTGTCGTATCTCGCCATCGATCTCGCCGGCAGCTCAAAGGCGGGCGCGGAAGAAGTGGCGTTGCTGGACACGGCGTTCAGCGTATCCGCCGCGCGACTCGTGTCGGATCTTCATTACGGTCGCGTCACGCCTCGTGAGGCCGGGCATGATCTGGATCTGCCTCACACATCCATCGACATCGGCGCCGCGTTGCTCGCACTCGCGGCCAGCAAGGACGCGCGCCTCACGCTCAATTCGTTTGAGCCCTCGTTCGGGCACTACCAGTTGTTGAAGCCAGCGCTATCGAAGTATCGCCTGCTGGCGACGGATCCTGAGCTCACACAGCTGCCGCCCCTGGGGCGCACTGCGAGCCTGAAGCCCGGCGAAACTTATATCGGCGCGTCCGCGTTACGCACTTTGCTGCGGGCGATGGGCGACATGCCACCCTTGACGGCCGCCGCTCCGGCGGCAACTGACGACACCATTCTCGATCCGTTGCTGATCGAAGGGCTGCAGCGCTTTCAGAAACGTCACGGCCTCGATCCCGACGGCGCGCTGGGCCAGGCCACGTGGCGCGAGCTGACGAAACCTTTCGATCTGCGCGTGCGGCAGATCCAGTTGTCGCTCGAGCGCATGCGCTGGCTGCCGCCGAAGATCGCCACTCCGCCGATCATCGTGAACATCCCGCAGTTCAGACTGTTCGCGTTCAATACAACGTCAGATTCGGAGGACACGCTGCTGCAGATGGGCGTGATCGTGGGCAAATCCTTCAAGGGCAGCGAGACCCCGGTGTTCGCGGCGGATATGCGCTACCTCGTGCTGAGACCTTATTGGGACGTGCCTTACAGCATCCTCGTGCGCGAGATGTTGCCGTCGATCCGCGCGGACCCTTCCTGGGTGCAGCGACGCGGCTTTGAGATCGTGCGCGGGCAGAGCGACGACAGCCCGGTGGTCCCGGCAACAGCGGAGAACATCGAGCAGCTCGCGCGGGGCGCGCTGCGCATCCGGCAGAAGCCCGGTCCTGAGAATGCGTTGGGACTGGTGAAGTTCATGTTTCCGAATCGGTATAACGTTTATCTCCACAGCACGCCGGCGCAGGGACTGTTTGCCGAGGCGCGTCGCGCCTACAGCCACGGCTGCGTGAGAGTGGAAGATCCGGTCGCCCTCATCCAACACGTGCTGCGAAGCGATCCCAGCTGGACGCGCGAACGCGCTGTGGAAGCCATGAAGGGCGACAAGCCTTTACGCGTGCCGCTGCCTGAGCCCATTCGCGTTTTCATGGTGTATGCCACCGCGCTCGCGGCGGAAGACGGCACCGTGCTGTTCTTCGATGACATCTATGGGCACGACGTGCGGCTCGATGCATTACTGCGGGCCCGTCTCGCCAACATGCGTCACACGATGTGACTTTCCCTGGTATGCGGCTTGCTACCAACACTGCAAATCACTGAGGAGAGCAGCATGCCCAGAGGCTCGAAGGAAAAATACACGTCCAAGCAGAAGCGCAAGGCGAAACATATCGCCGAAGGTTATGAAGAGCGCGGTGTATCCGAAGGTACCGCCGAGGCGCGCGCCTGGGCTACCGTGAACAAGGAAAGCGGCGGCGGCGAGAAATCAGGTAGCGGACGCGGCAAGCCTGAGAATCACAGCTCGAGTCGTCGTGGCGGAGCCATTGGCGGTCCGCGCGGCGGACGCGCTTCGGCAAAACGCCCGGCGAGCGCACGGTCCGCATCGGCCAGGAAAGCCGCCAACACGCGCAAGCGCAAGACAGCCGCCAAGAAAACGACGGCCAGGAAAAAGGCGTCGAAGAAGAAGTAATGGTGGAATGGCGGGTCGCTGAGCGTTCAGCGACCCGCCCACGTCCGCACGCGACCCGTGTCGATGTGAACGAAATCAGAGCTCGGGTAGAACCCGACGCCACCGCGCTTCGCGGCCAGCGCCAGATCACGCAGCCGCTCACACGGACAGCCTTTCAAACGCACGTCGATCGCGCGGCCTTCCATGTGGAGACTTTTCTCCGCCACGCCGCCACCGCCCTTCTTGCGCAACATCTCGTTGCTCGCGGGCGAGCGGAAGCCGGAAATGATTTCGAAATGGGCGTGGCAGTCAGCGTCGCGGGCGAGATCCGCCAGCTGGTCGTATAACGCCCGGTCCATCGTGAACTGCTCGCCCGAGCGGTGATCGCGCAGAACGCGGTCGAGCTTCAGACATTCTTCTTCAATGAAACCGGCGCTGTTTTTATAAACGGCCTTGACCGTTTCGTTCGTATGGGTGTTGGTGAGAACGAGCTCCCGCTCACCCTCCCCTGCAGCGGCCCACACAAGCTGCGGCGCCAGCGCGAGGCAGACTCCAGTAATGACAAACTGACGTCGCGTGCTCATAAGCTCAGGAAGCAATCACTGTTCCGGCGTCGCCCGGCGTCATGTTGACCGACACGACCGTTGCCTTGGGAAAGAAGTTGAATTCCGACGCGCTGGCCCACGTATAGGCGCCCATCGCTCTACCTACAATGAGATCGCCCACGTTGAGTTCCGGCAACATCAGGTTCTCCGCAATCACGTCGATACTGTCGCACGTCGGCCCGGCGAGGACGGACGGCAGGCGATCCGGGGAGTCCTTCAGGGGCTCCACCGGATAGCGCGCGTGGTCATACAGCTGGCCGCTATAGGAACCATACACGCCGTCATCAAGGTAGTACCACCAGTGGCCTTCACGTTTTGCGCGCCCCATCACAGAAGCCACGCCCATCGCGGCGGGACCGACGATATAGCGCCCCGGCTCGGCGATAACGCGAATGCGCCGGGGCAGCTTGCGGAGCGCCGCCCGGATGGGAGCACAGAACAGACTGATGTCTGACACGGGCTGCATGTAGTCGATGGGGAAACCACCGCCGATGTCGAGCGTGTCGAGGGTACCTGACTTTTGCTTGCGCGCGTCGGCGAGCAACGTCGCGCAGGCCGTGATGGCTTCGACATGTTTGCCGGAATCCGCTGCCTGCGAGCCGACGTGAAACGAGAGGCCGCGCACGTCGACGCCGAGATCTGAGGCGAGCTTCGCGAGCGCCAACACATCCTCAGGATCACAACCAAACTTGCGTGACAGATCGCACACCGCCCCGGGGCTGCGAAACGACACACGGATCAGCAGTTCGGCGCGATCCGCATAAGGTTTGAACTTGCGCACTTCATCAGGATTGTCAGCGACGAAAGTGCGCACGCCGTACTCGAGGGCGTTGCGAATATCCTGATCGCGCTTGATGGGATGCGTGTGGATGCACCGCGTGGCGTCGACACCCATGCCTTGCACGAGATGCACTTCGCCGGTCGTCGCGAGATCGAGCCAGCCGTTTTCATTCAGGATGGTCTGCACGACAGCGGCGTGCGGCAGGGGCTTCAGCGCGTAGTGAAGATCCACGCCCGGCAGGGCCTTCTTCAATTTGCGGAACTGCACGCGCACGCGCTCACAATCGAGAATCAGAAGCGGCGAGCCGAACTCCTGCACGAGCCGGCGGATCTCGGCGGGCTGGAACGGGTCGATGAAGCGGGTCTGACGAGCAGCGTGACGTGCCATGGCTGGGAGCGCTCTCCGGGGGTGCCTGAAAGAAGGCCGGCAATTCTGCACAGAGCGGACCCTGACTGCCAGCGCGGATGTATGACAGCCGCAGCAAGCGCCTCTCCCGGTGGGCGAGAAGGCCGGTGTTGGACGGGCATCGCGAAATCGCGGCTTGAGACTTGCCGTGTTATGACCGAAACGGGACGATCGCTGCGCGAGCCTTGCACTGACACGTATCAATACCTATCCGTCCCGCAGCCGTGACTGAACAAAGACATCTTGGCGCTCCGAAAGATCCCGCGCGGGAGCTCGAAATGCTCCTGGCCTCCCGGTTTGCTCTGATCGTGGTGGAATCCCGGGAGGAGACTCGCGTGCTGTCGCTCGTTCGCGAGGCGAGCGAGCGGGCGCGTCGGGGGCGCAAATGGTCGCTGTTTCAATGGACGGCGACCGAGGGGCTCGCGCGTCTCGATCTCGACATGGGCGCGCCGAATCGCTCGCTGGCTGAGCCGCCGCAATTGCTGCGCCATCTGAAGTCGACTCCCGCGGCGGGCATCTATGTGTTGCTCGATTTCCATCCTTATCTGAGCGAGCCGCTGAACGTGCGCATGTTGAAAGACATTACGCAGGGTTATGGCGAGGTCGAGCGGACGATCGTGCTGCTGAGTCATGAGATCGAGCTGCCGCAGGAGCTCGAGCATCTTGCCGCTCATCTGAAACTGGCGCTGCCAGAGCGGGAGGAGCGGCATGCCATCGTGACACGCGTGGCGAAGGAGTGGAGCCGGGAGAATCCCGGGCGAGCCCCGCGCATCGAGCAGCAGGCGCTGGAACAGCTGGTCGATAATCTGAACGGTCTCGTTGCGTCGGATGCCGAGCGGCTTGCGCGGCAGGCTATTTATGACGACGGGGCACTGACCGCGAGCGATATTCCCCCGGTGCTGGCTGCGAAATATCAGCTGCTGAATCGGGGTGGCACGCTCGCTTACGAGCCTGACACTGCGAAGTTTGCGGATATCGGTGGTCTCAAGAAATTGCGACAGTGGCTGGTGAATCGCAAGCCTGCGTTTGACGGCACCGCGCAGCAGCTGGATGCGCCGAAGGGTCTGATGTTGTTAGGTGTGCAGGGTTGCGGCAAGAGCCTGGCGGCGCGCGCCGCGGCGGGGGTTCTTGGCGTGCCGTTGTTGAGGCTCGACTTCGGGGCGCTGTACAGCAAGTGGCACGGCGAGTCGGAGAAGAATCTGCGCGAATCCCTGCATGCGTGTGAGGCGCTCGCGCCTTGTGTGTTGTGGGTGGATGAGATGGAGAAGGCGCTCGCATCCGGCGACGGTGACAGTGGTACTTCGCGGCGCGTGTTGGGAACGTTTCTGACCTGGCTGTCTGAGCAGCGCTCCCGAATATTTGTGGTCGCCACGGCGAATGACATCAATTCGTTGCCGCCGGAGCTGGTTCGCAAGGGTCGCTTCGACGAGATCTTCTTTGTGGATCTGCCGGACCAGACAGCGCGGGCGGATATTCTGGCGATTCATGCGCGCAAGCGCGGCGTGGCGTTATCGCCGCAGGAGCTGGCGGCGCTTGCGGTTCGCAGTGAGAAATTCTCTGGTGCGGAGCTGGAGCAGGCGATTGTCGCTGCGCTGTACACGTCGCACGCGAACAATCAGGCGCCCGATGCGCGGGCCATCGCTCGGGAGTTGCGCGCTACGCAACCTCTGGCGGTGGTGATGGCGGAGCAGATCGAAGCCCTGCGCACCTGGGCCCGCGATCGCACGGTGCCTGCCGACTGACCGGCATTCTGTCCGATACTCTAGGCAAACTGACGGGGAATGCCTAGAGTATCGGACATGCCTCGCACTCAAAGCACTCCCTTCCCTGCCGCAAAGCGCCAACTGACGGCGCTGGGCGAACGGCTGCGCCTCGCTCGCAAGCGCAGGCGCTTTTCTACTGTGCTGATGGCCGAGCGGGCGGGAATTGCGCGTGACACGCTCAACCGGGTCGAGAAAGGTGATCCCGCCGTGAGCCTGGGGACTTATCTGCGCGTATTGCGAATTTTGGGTTTGGATGCCGATCTCGATCTGCTCGCGCGCGATGACGCGTTGGGACGCAAGCTGCAAGATCTGGCGCTGGAGCCACCCACCCGCAAACAGCCGACATGAAGCGCGAACTGCTACAACCTGACATCGTCGATGTCCACTTGCAGTCTGCGGACGCGGACAGGCACGTGCGAGTCGGCAAGCTGGCTCATCGTCATGCACGCGGACACACCACACTTTCGTTTTCTTACACGTCAGAGTGGTTGAACAGTCGGCGCTCTTTCATGCTCGACCCGCGTCTGGAGTTATATGCGGGCGAGCAGTACGCCGCTGGCGCACAGGGCAACTTCGGAATATTTCTCGATTCGGCGCCAGATCGCTGGGGACGCATGCTGCTCGATCGCCGTGAAGCCGAGGCAGCGCGAAGCGAACACCGAGCGGCGAGAGCGCTCACCGAATGGGACTACCTGCTGGGCGTGCAGGATGAATGTCGCATGGGCGCACTTCGTTTCCGACACGATGCGGCCTCGCCATTTCTTGATAACCAACCGCTTCCCGTACCGCCGGTGACTTCGCTGCCAGAGCTCGAGAGCATCAGTCTGGCGCTGGAACAGGATCATGCAGAAGATCTGCCCAACTATCGGCAGTGGCTGCTGACATTGATTGCTCCCGGTACATCACTCGGCGGCTCCCGGCCTAAAGCCAATTTTCTGGAGAAAGACGGTTCACTGTGGATCGCCAAATTTCCGAGTCGGGAGGATCGCCGTGATATTGGCGCGTGGGAAAAACTGTTGCTCGATCTTGCAGCGAGCTGCGGCATCGTCGTGTCAGAGCACTCCCGCCACCGCTTTCATGGAAAGCATCACACGTTCTGCACCAAGCGCTTTGATCGTCACGGCCCCGGACGAAGTTTCTTCGTATCCGCGATGACGTTGCTGGAGCGGCGGGATGGCGACGGCGGGAGCTACCTCGATCTTGCAGAGTTCATTCAAACGCACGGTGTGAGAGGTCACATCGAAGCGGATCTCGAGCAGCTTTTCCGGCGTGTGATCTTTAACGTGCTCGTCGGCAACACCGACGATCATCTGCGCAATCACGGTTTCATTCACGAGAATGAGGGATGGCGCCTGGCTCCGGCTTACGACCTCAATCCGAATCCCGCCAAACGCGCCCATGCGCTGCGAATAGACGAATCGACGACTGCGCCTGACATCGATGTTGTCATGGCTACGGCAAGCCTCTACAGGTTGCCCACGCCCAAAGCGGCGAAGCTCTTAGAAGCCGTACGCTCGAAGACCCGGAAATGGAAGGAGCTCGCGAGGAATGCTCAATTATCTTCGACGGAGATAGCAAGCAGCGAGGCTGCATTTGCGCTCAGCGCGTGAGCGCAGAATCAAACACGATCAGGGCAACACCGCCATCGCGCCCGAATCATCGCTCTCGCTGACACTCGTCGCGGCGCGCAGCAGGCGATCACGAATCGCATCCCATCGCTCATCCTCCGGCACATCCTGCACCAGAATCTGTTGGCAACCCGCCTTGTCCAGAGTCCGCAGATTCGCATACAGATCATGCCCGTACTGCTCCGGACGACGACCCGCATTCACCCACGTCACATACTTGTGAGACTTCAACGGCAGCCGCTGCGCCAGCACAGCAATACGCGTACCCCCCACCGACAACGCCGCCGCCTGCGAATCCAACTCCCCCGCCGGGACAATAGTCATAGGCGTCGTCGGCGCATAGTGCGACGGCGTGCTGCCCGGAACACGCGGCGACTCGAGATCCGCACCAATCAACAACTCGCCCACGACCTCGCGAATCTGCCGCGCAGTCACCCCACCCGGCCGCAACAACCGCACATGCCCGTTCTCGAACGAGAGAATCGTGGATTCCAGCCCGATCTGCGATTCGCCCCCGTCGAGGATGACGCTCACCGCATCCCCCAACTCGTCACGCACATGCTCAGGCCGGGTCGGACTCAACCGGCCGAAACGATTCGCCGACGGCGCGGCAATGCCGCCGCCAAACGCTGTTAGAAGTTGCTGCGCCATCGGATGCGACGGCACGCGGATGGCCACCGTATCCTGCCCGCCCGTCACGATGTCGTGAACGGTACGCGCCTTCGGCATCACCATGGTCAACGGACCCGGCCAGAAACGCTCGCCGAGCTTGCTTGCCATCTCCGGCACTTCACGCACCCAACGGTGCAGATACTTCGGGCTGTCGAGATGCACGATGACCGGATGCGTCGTCGGTCGCCCCTTGGCGTCGAAAATCTTGCGGACCGCCGCCGGGTTCTGGGCATTGGCACCGAGGCCATAGACCGTCTCCGTAGGGAACGCCACAAGCTCACCGTCGCGCAGCGCCTGCACGGCAGTATCGATCTCGACCTGGGATGCTCTAACGATTCGGACCATGGCGGCGGATCATATCCAAACCCGACGCCCACTAGCTGGCAAGTGCTCGCGCAACCTCCAAAATCGTGAACGGGGCCGAACCTTCAGCATTGTTTCCGACGATCAGGTGCACCTGTCGCTGTTCAGCGAGCCCATCCGCCACCACATTGACGACGCGCCGACGGTTCACGGGGTCCGGGTCCACCATCCGATCGAACGGCCCATAACGCTGGGCCGCGATGGAATATTCCATCGTCGGATGCAGCATCCATCGCACGACGAAAGGCCCGCGCCGACTGCCCCGCCCTTGAGCATCCACCGGCGGCATACGCGGATGAACACTCGGGCAATGCGATACCCCGGTGTCGATCAACGCAGCTTCATACGCCGGTCCCAACACTTCGGGATCACGTACCTCCACCGCATAGGGAACACCGCCAGGAAGCTGGCCAAGGAAACCGCCCAAGCGATCGGCGAATGCGCCCGGCGTTCGCGTAAACGCCGGTCCCAACGGGGAAAATTGCAGCAGGATGCCGCCAAGCTTGGCGCCCAGCCCTTCCACGATCGGGTCGATGACCACGCGCCGCGCGTAATCGGCGTCCAGAAACACGGGGTCACCAAGGCGTTGCCCGCGCGCGGTGTCCGGGAACGTCGTCAACCCGGAATAGGCTTTGACGATGAAGCGAAAATCATCCGGCACGCTCTCCGCGTAGCGCTTGTAGTCCGCGGCGGGCACCGGCTGATGAAAGCCGCGATCAACACACACCGTGCTGAATAAAGGATGACTCGAGAACGCGCCCAACCCATAACGCGACAGACGGTTGGTGTCGTACGCCTGCGCGTAGACGATGCGCGCCCACCCCGGAAACGACCAGCTCGAGGTGCCGTAATGCACGTTCTTCGGCTGCCGATGCGCCAGACGGACGAGATCATCCGCGAACGCCGCCGGTTGCACGATGCTCGTGCTCTCGACGGCGTCCGGTCCACCGAACATGTCCTGTTGATCGGGAGACGGCTTCATAACACCTCGACGTTACTCCAGAGGACGTCGCTCCCAGCCGCTTTCCTGACGACGCAGCTCGTAGGCAGGCCAATAATGTTTGTCGAGCTTCAGCGTGATGACCTCGGGCGCATTGTTCCAGGTGATCGTGCGGAGGCGTAACGACGAGCGATCCGCCCGTCCCGAAACCGCTTTCAGGAAAGCGTCGAGATCCGGCGTCGGCACGCCATCCACCTCGACGATGCGACGACCCGGATACAGCCCATACCGTGTTGCCGGCGAGCCGTAAGAGAAATAGCCGACGTACACGCCATACGGCGGAATGCCCCGCTGTGCCGCCATCGCACGATGCGGCGCCTGGAGTGTTGCCCCGGCCCATTGCACGAGCCGATCGACATCCGCGCCGGGAAGCGCAGATGTTTCCACGTCGAGTGTCTGGACGCCCTCACCGCGCCACACGGAAACTCGCACACGATCCTTATCAACGACTGCCCGCTCGACCTCGCGGAACCGCGTGACCACCTGACCGTCGATCGCCAGCACCAGATCGCCCTGCTTCAGAACTTTCGATGCGGGCGACCCACCCACGATGCGGGTGATCGACAACACCTGCCGCTCGGTCACACCGTGCTGGGCAAGTTTCGTCGTCCACTCCTCGCTCAAGCCGAGCTCGCGCGCGTTCGCCAGCGGCTGCACGCCCAACTCCACTTCGAGTGAATGCAGATCTCGCTGGACCTGCACATGACTCAGCATCTCGGCGACCACATCGATCGGCACGCCGCGATTGTCCTGAGAAATCTCGCGACCGGCTTCGTAAGCAAAGCTCGACCACAATCCCAACACCACGCCAACCTTGTCAACGAGCACGCCGTCATATTCGAGCGGCGGATTCACGAGCTGCACGACATCGAGGTTGCTGTCACGAAAGCGCATCGTGCGCGACAACGGCAACGACATCGGGTCGATGCCCGCGATCTCGGTGTTACGCGAGCGGATCTCGCTGTCTGAGCCCAGGCCGATGACCGAGATCTCCTGACCGGGCTTCAGCTCCTTGGTGCCGAGTGTCGCCGCCTTGACGGGCGTCGAGCCCAACAGCTTCGGGTCGTACTGAACCACCGCAAGATTATGCAGCGGGTGGATATACGTCACGCGCCCCGGAATCTGCAGCGTGCCCGCGAACGTCACGCTGACATCGCCAACGGCCACCGGCACCGTATTGCGATCGACGACGACGAGTCCGCGCTCCGCATCAACGATCAGACCCGTGCCGTGATAGTTGCGCTCGGTGATACCCGACACCGAATACGGCATGTCGAAGCTCACCAACACGAGAGACGGCGCGACGCGAGCGAGCCGCTTGTCAGTGAATTTCGGCAGCTCGGTGCTGACGACTTCCAGCGGCTTCGAAGCGGGGCCCGCCCCCATGTTCTTGCAAGGCCAGATGCCCGCGCGATCATCCCGATCGCAGTGCTGAACCGGGAACCAGCGGCGATCCATGCGCATCGAGCGCAGCTGGCTGCCGTTAGGATCATCAATCGTGCTGAAACGCACGGAGACGCGATCACCGTCGCCCAGCTCCGCGATGGCGGCTTCGAAATCCGCCAGACTGTTGATATCTCGCGAGCCCATGTGCGTGATGACCGCACCGCGTGGCACGCCGGCCGCGCCCAGCACATAGCCCGGGTTGGCGACGTACGCACCTTTCACCGGAATATTGAAGTGACGCGCCTGCTGGTACGACAGCGTGTGCACGACGGCCTCGCCCAGCTCCATATAAGAAGACGGCGTGATCGCATGCAGATCAGTTACCGCCACCTTGGCGGACAGCGGCTTGCCGCCGCGCTCGAGATCGATCTCGACTTCCTTGCCGACGGCGTCATCCAGAATTTCCGCGAGCGGCTGGAATTGCGTCACGTACTTGCCGTTCAGACGCAGGAGAATATCTCCAGGCTGCAGCACGTCGTCACTGGGCGAGCCTGGCAACACCTCGCTCACCACCAACATGCCCGTGGGCAGCGGAAAAGCCTTGCGTACAGCCGTTTCCGTATCGGAAGTCAGGCCGAGCCGGCGCAACTCGTCATACGGGGTGTATCTGAATACGGTCGCGAGCGTGCCGCGCGAAACCGGCTTGCCCTGTTGAATCAGCTCCAGCGCACGCTTCACCCGCGCCAGAGGTAGATAAAAACTCGACGCGGCGCCACTCGCGCCGCCAGCGTTCAACGCGATGACACGGCCGCGAATATCGATGACCGGCGAGCCTGACGACCCGCCCGACGTGCCCGACGCCGCCTGCAGATAAAACGTGTTGAAGTCGTTGTACTTGCCGAGGCCATAAGCGGGGGCATCGCGATCGAGGCGTGCGAGCGTGCCCGCGAGAATGGAGAGCTGCTCGCCGGCATTGTTGCCGACGACGCGAATCTCACGCCCGATCTGCGCGCCTTCCGGAAACAGGGGCAGCGCCTTCGGCTTGATGAAGCGCAGCTTGCTCGGGTCGTAGCGGTACAGGCCGAAGTCATGCACGGGATCGCGATACACCGGATACAGCTGCACTTCCTCACGATTGAGGAACGTAGCTTCCGCCGTCACCGGCCCCGGCGTCACGACGTGACGATTTGTAAGGACGAGTCCACGTTCCGCATCGACGACGAAGCCCGTAGCCTGCGCGGAGGTGTTCCATTCGGTATCGAACGCGCGGGTCGCGTCCACTTCAATAGATACGACACTGCTGGCGATGCGCTCGAGCGTGACCGCCCAGTCCGGGTTTGCTTCGACGGCCGCGGCCTGCTGCACAACATCTGCAGCTTGCTGCTGAGCTGGCACGCGCGCGGCGGGCGGAGGAGAGGAAATCGCCTGCGCAGCTTCTTCGGAGCTCGGAACTCGACCTGCCGGCACATTGCCCGGACTCGAGATGGGCGGTGCCGGCTGCTGGGCAAACAGGCCCAGTGACGGCACGAGCAGACATAACCACAGCAGTCTTGCAGGTCGCATAGCACTCCCGGACAAAAGGGGGAACGAAGGAGGCATCGGCCCCCGACGGACAGTCTAGCGGCCGAGCAGCACCAGCGCCCAGACGACGCCGAGCAGAACGAGAGACATGAACACGGCCGCCGAGCCGATATCTTTCGCAAGCCCTGCGAGCACGTGATGCTCGAGACCGATACGGTCGACCGTGGCCTCGATGGCGCTGTTCACCAGCTCGACCGTAAGAACCAGCAGCATGGGCGTGATGAGCAGCGCGCGTTCCACGCCGTTTTCACCCAGCCACAAGCCCAAGGGTATGACGAACAAGGCCAGGGCGAGTTCCTGACGGAACGCGGCCTCTTCCCGGAAAGCACCGGAGAGGCCGCGCCAGCTGGCTCGGGAGGCGCGCAGAACGCGTGTTATGCCGCGGGGTTTTCCACGGTCGAGAGGGGCGGCGCGATCGGCTTCCATGTGAGATCCAGTTGTTTAGCGGCGCGCACGTCGTCGAGACGACGCACAGGCAGAGTATGCGGCGCCGTCTTCACGTGCTCCGGATCCGTCTGCGCCTCTTTCAGGATGCTCCCCATGGCATGGATAAAACCGTCGAGCGCCTCCTTGCTCTCGGTCTCCGTCGGTTCGATCAGCAGACATTCCGGCACCAGCAACGGGAAATAGGTCGTCGGCGCATGGAAGCCATGATCGAGGAGTCGCTTCGCAAAATCCATCGCTGTGACGCCGAGCTCACGCGCCTGCCGCTTGGCCGTGATGATGAACTCGTGACTCGCGCGTCGGTTCGGATACGCGGCATCAAAGCCCACCTGCTTCAGGCGCGCCAGCAGATAGTTCGCGTTCAGCGTCGCATATTCGCCGACGGCGCTCATTCCATCGCGCCCGAGCATGCGCATATAGATGTAAGCACGCAGCAGTACGCCAGCATTGCCCATGAATGCGGACAACCGTCCGATCGACTGCGGAACATCTTTCTCCGTCAGCCAGCGATAGCGCTCGCCTTCCTTGCCCACGATGGGAATCGGCAGGAACGGCAACAGACGCGCGCTGACGCCCACCGCGCCGGCACCCGGGCCACCGCCGCCGTGCGGAGTGGAGAAAGTCTTGTGCAGATTCATATGGATGACATCGAAGCCCATGTCACCCGGCCGCACCTTGCCGAGAATCGCGTTGAGATTGGCGCCGTCGTAATACAACAGGCCACCCGCTGTATGCACGATGCGCGCGACCTCTTCGATACGCCGCTCGAACACGCCCAGCGTCGACGGATTCGTCAGCATGATGCCGGCGGTGTTAGGACCCACGACGGCCTTCAGCGCTTCGATATCGACGTCACCCTCCGCATTCACGGGGATTTCACGCACAATACAGCCGCACATCGTCGCCGTTGCGGGGTTCGTGCCGTGCGCGGCTTCCGGAACGATGATCTCGTAGCGGGCGAGGTCGCCCCGCGCACGGTGATACGCGCGAATCATCGCCACACCGGCAAACTCACCGTGAGCGCCGGCCATGGGGCTCAGCGCAACGCCCTGCATGCCGGTGACTTCCTGCAACATCTGTTGCAGCTCATACATGCACGCGAGAAAGCCCTGGCCGTGCGAATCCGGCGCGAGCGGATGCCGCGAGAGAAACTCCGGGAGCATTGCGTACTGGTTACACGCCTTCGGGTTGTACTTCATCGTGCACGAACCCAGCGGATAGAAATGCGTGTCGATGGAGAAGTTCAGCTGCGACAGGCGCGTGAAGTGACGCACGGCCTCGAGCTCACTCACTTCCGGCAGCAGCGGCCGCTCTTTGCGGCGCAGGTGCGCGGGGATATCACTGACTTCCGCGAGCTCATGCGGCCACTGGTCGGCCGCGCCGCGCCCGGCGCGCGAATGCTCGAAGATCACCTTTTCACGTCGATTGTTCATGATGATGGCTCTCGATCAGGCCGCGAGCGCGGCTTTCATGACTTCGCTGAGGCTGCCCGCGAAAGTCTCGATATCGGCTTGTGTCTTGGTCTCGGTCGCGCACACGAGCAGCGCATGGCCGAGCTCGGGATAACTCTCCGACAGGTCGTAGCCGCCGAGAATCCCGCGATTGCCGAGAGACCTCAGCACCGGCGCGACCGGACGATCCAGCACGACGACTGCTTCATGGAAGTACGGCGAATCGAATGCGACCCGCACACCCTTCACGCGCGACAGCGCCGCGAGAAGATCACGCGTGCGCGCATGCGAAGCAGCGGCAACCCGCTCGAGGCCCTGCGGACCCAGCAACGACATGTAGATCGTCGCGGCGGTCATCAGCAGTCCCTGGTTCGTGCAGATATTAGAAGTCGCCTTGCCGCGACGGATATGTTGCTCGCGCGCCTGGAGCGTCAGCGCGAACCCTTCCTGACCGTTGAGATCAACCGTACGACCCACGATGCGACCCGGCATCTGGCGCACGTGCTCGATGCGCGCCGTCATGAATCCAAAATAAGGACCGCCTGACGATAACGGCACGCCGAGCGGCTGGCCTTCGCCGATGACGATATCCGCGCCACCCGCGCCCCATTGGCCCGGAGGCTTCAGCAACGCGAGCGACGTCGGGTTGACGACAGCGATGACGAAGATGCCGCGGCTGCGCGCCCAGTCGGTGAGCTGGTCCACGTCTTCCAGCACGCCGAAGAAGTTGGGCTGCTGAATGACGAGCGCCGTGATGTCCTCGCCTTCGTACTTGCTCAGCGATTCGAGCAGCGTGCTGCCCTTTTCCTGGGAATACGGCACGTCCTCGAAGCGCAGCCCCTGATTGCCGGCCGTGGCGTGCGTCACCTTGCGGTAATGCGGATGCACCGCCGTCGGCACGAGAATGCGCTGGGACTTCGACTTCCTGTTGGCGCGCACGGCCATCAACGCTGCTTCCGCAAGGGCCGAGCCGCCGTCGTACATCGAGGCGTTCGAGACCGCCATGCCGGTCAGGCTCGCGATCATCGTCTGATATTCATAGATCATCTGCAGCGTGCCCTGACTCGCCTCCGCCTGATAAGGCGTGTAGGCGCTGTAGAACTCGCCGCGTGTCGTGATGGCCCACACCGCGGAAGGAATGTGATGCTCATACGCGCCCGCGCCCAGGAAGCTGAGCGGACGGCCGTCGATACGCGCCCGATCCGTCATGAGACGGCCGATCTCCATCTCGTTGAGCGCGTCAGGCACGCCCGCGAGCGACTTCACGCGCAGGTTGGCGGGAATCTCCTCGAAGAGCTGCTCGATGCTCGACACGCCGATCGCCGCGAGCATTTCCTCGACATCTTTTTGCGTGTGGGGAATGAAGGCCATTTCAGCCGCCCTCCGCCTTGATCTGCGTTTCGTAATCGGATGCGGACAACAACTTCGACAGCGCGCCCGCATCTGAAGGCTTTATGCGCATCAACCAGCCAGCGCCGTAGGCGTCTGTGTTGATGACCTCCGGCGTGGTGCCGAGCTCACTGTTGGTGGCGATGACTTCGCCCGCGACGGGCGAATACACATCCGACGCGGCCTTCACCGATTCCACGACAGCGAACGGCTCGCCGAGAGTAAGCGTGCGGCCCGTCTCAGGCACCTCGACGAACACGAGGTCGCCCAATGCATGCTGCGCGTGATCCGTAATGCCGATTTCCAGAGTGCCGTCCGGCAACGCGCGCACCCACTCGTGCGTCTTGGTGTACCGGAGCTCGGCGGGAACATTGCTCATGAGATATCTCCGAGGAAAATAAGTTGGAGGCGCTGGATCAGCCGGTGACGGCCTTGCCGAAGCGCACGAAGGGCGGCTTGACCACCCGTGCATTCAATAACTTGCCGCGAATGTCGACCTGAACCTGGTCCGGCGTGCCGGCGGGCACGCGTGCGAAGCCAATTGATTTCTCGAGCGTCGGGGAGAACGTGCCGCTCGTCGTCTCGCCCTCGCCGATACCGGGGACGATCACCTTCTGATGACTGCGCAGCACGCCGCGATCCTCGAGCACGAGCCCCACGAGCTTGCGCGGCGAACCGGCGAGCTTGATGCGATCGAGCACATCGCGACCGATGAATTGCCGGTCTCGCGGCTCGAGCGCGACGGTCCACGCGAGGGCGGATTCGAGCGGGTGCGTGCTCTCGTCCATGTCGTTGCCGTAGAGATTCATGCCAGCTTCGAGACGCAACGTGTCACGCGCGCCGAGACCGCATGAAGCAACACCGAGGGCGTTGAGGTCGGTCCAGAGTTTCACGGCGACCTCGGCGGGCACCATCACTTCGAAACCGTCTTCACCCGTGTAGCCGGTGCGGGCGACGAACCAGTCGTCCAGCTGCGCGCCGAAAAATGTCTCCAGCGCGAGCGCCTGCGGCGCGAGGTGCGCGGGTAACAGTTGCGCAAGTTTCTCGCGCGCCTCCGGCCCCTGGACGGCAAGCATCGCGAGGTCCGTGCGCTCTTTGACGGCAACACCAAACCCTGCGGCGTGTTTGCGGATCCAGGCGAGGTCTTTGTCGCGGGTGCCGGCGTTCACGACCACGCGGAACCCGGATTCATCGAGGAAATAAATGATCAGATCGTCGATCACCCCCCCCTGCTCGTTGAGCATGCAGGTGTAGAGCGCCTTGCCGGGCTGGCGCAGCCGAGCGACATCGTTGGCGACGAGGTAGCGCAGAAATTCGCGCACGCGTGGCCCTTCGAGATCGACGACACACATATGAGAGACGTCGAACACCCCGGCTGCGCGGCGGACCGCGTGGTGCTCGGCAATCTGGGAAGAATATTGAACGGGCATGTCCCAACCGCCGAAGTCGACGATACGGGCGCCAAGATGGTGATGCAGATCGAAAAGCGGTGTTCGACGTCCCACAGATCCTCCAGACAGCAAGCAACGACTGGCACGATGTTGTGCCGGCCGCCCCTCTGTCCTTTGACCTGAGAGATCAGGCGCGTGAAGCGCGCCGCTCCCCTTCGGTGGATGACCTTATGAAAAAGCCATCACTCTCCAGAGCTCGCCTTGAGTCTGCCGTTCTTTTGCCTGAGCGTTTCCGGGCGGAACTTGCGCCTTCGGCGGCCCCGCTTACGCAGGACTCTCTCCGAACAGACTGATGCGGCGAGCGCGCGGGATCATAGCAGCTGATACGGTAATCGCCCACGCCGCCGGCGCGAGTTTTTTCAACACACCGAGGGAGAGAGTCGCCACGCGGCGGCTCGGCCTACAATAGAGGCATGTCCATACCCCGTCGCCCCAGTGTTCCCGTTGCCGTCGGCGCCATTCGCGTCGGGGGCCCCGCGCCGATCGTCGTGCAGTCCATGACCAACACGGACACGGCCGACATCGAAGGAACTGCCCAACAAATCAAGGCGTTGGCACGCGCTGGCTCCGAGCTCGTGCGTATTACCGTCAACAGCACAGAGGCCGCTGCGGCGGTCGCGCCGATCCTCGAGCGGCTAGCGCAGCTCGGCGTGAACGTGCCGCTGATTGGCGACTTTCACTTCAACGGGCACAAGCTGCTGCGCGAACACCCCGACTGCGCGGCAGGCCTCGCGAAGTACCGGATCAATCCGGGCAATGTCGGTCGTGGCAGCAAGCGCGATCCGCAGTTCGCCGAAATGATCGAAGTCGCGTGCCGCTATAACAAGCCTGTCCGTATCGGAGTCAACTGGGGCAGCCTCGATCAGGAGTTGCTGACGCGTCTGATGGACGAGAACTTTGCCAGCGCGCAGCCCCTCACCGCGCAAGGTGTGATGCGTAAAGCCGTTGTCGTCTCCGCTCTCGAGAACGCACAGCGCGCCGAAGAGCTGGGCATGCCTCACGATCACATCATCCTCTCCGCGAAAGTCAGCGGCGTGCAGGATCTGATCGCGATTTATCAGGACCTCGGCTCGCAGTGCGACTATCCGCTGCATCTGGGCCTCACCGAAGCGGGCATGGGCTCGAAGGGCATCGTCGCGTCCACGGCGGGCATGGCGGTGTTACTCCAGCGGGGCATCGGCGACACCATTCGCGTGTCACTCACTCCGGAACCGAATGGCGATCGCACCAACGAAGTCATCGTCGCGCAGGAAATTCTGCAGACCATGGGACTGCGCTCCTTCACGCCGATGGTCGTTGCGTGTCCGGGGTGCGGGCGCACGACGAGCACGTTCTTTCAGGAGCTCGCGCAACAGATCCAGTCGCACATCCGGCATCGCATGCCGGAGTGGCGCAAGACGCACATCGGCGTCGAGGATATGACCGTTGCCGTAATGGGCTGCGTGGTGAATGGTCCCGGTGAAAGCAAACACGCGAACCTCGGCATCAGTCTTCCCGGCACGGGCGAGCGGCCCGTGGCGCCCGTTTATGTGGATGGCGAGAAGAGCGTCACCCTGAAGGGCGACAACATCGCCGCGGAATTTCAGGACATGGTGGAGCAGTACGTCGCGCGCAAATACGCGCGCAAGGCCAGCGTATGAGCGATCTCGCAGCAAAGAAGTGCAAGCCGTGCGAAGGCGGCGTGGACGCACTCACGCGCGCTGTTGCGGAAGGGTTGCTCGCGAGCCTCGCGCCAGGCTGGAAGATCGCGGGCGACGGCAAATCGATCCGGCGCGAATTCCAGTTTCGGGATTTCTACCGCACGATGAGCTTCGTCAACGCGCTCGCTCATGTGGCGAACATCGAAGACCATCATCCCGATCTCGCGGTGGGCTACAACTATTGCCACATCACGTTCACCACGCATGCCGTCGGCGGGCTGTCGGAGAACGATTTCATTTGCGCGGCGAAGGCCGACCAGATCCCGCTGCGGTAGGATGCGTCAGCGCCGCGCGGGCCGGCGCGAATCACTTCTTCAATTGCGAGTCGTCGCAAATTTCGCGGCGGAGGGGAGCTCACCCGTCACCCCCATCGCGCGCGTAATGAACGCCCGCTTCAGCTCCTGACTTTTGTTGACCCACCCCAGGCCGCGTTGCGCGAGTCGCGATACAGGCCCCGTACCGTGCGCGAGAAAGCGATCGAACGCATCGATCGCGGCCCCCATGGGCGCAAGCTCGCTCTTCCGCCAGCGCTCGTACTTGCGAAGAATGCGCAGCGCCCCGGGATCTTCACGCTCCTTGCGAGCTGCCAGCAACACGTCAACAAGCGCGGCAGCATCGAGCAAGCCAAGGTTCACACCCTGCCCCGCTAGCGGATGGACGACATGCGCAGCATCGCCAACCAGAGCACAGCGTTGCGCGACATAACGATGCGCATCGAGTTTCCGCAGCGGAAACGACAGCCGCTCACTGACTAGCCGCGTCATTCCCAGGACGCCTTGAGACGCGCGATCCAGCTCTGCCGTGAACTCAGATGCGGAAGCAGCGAGCAGCACTGCCGCCATGCTCTCCTCAACTGACCACACGATGGAGAGCATTCCGTCCGCCAGGGGAAGGAACGCCAACGTGCCGTCACCGAGAAAGCGTTGCCAGGCTGCGTTCTCGTGCGAACGCTCTGCAGCCACTGTGGCGACGATGGCGGTCTGCCGATAGGAAGCCGCCTCTGCCGTAAGACCAATGGCCGTGCGCACCGCTGAGTGCGCCCCATCCGCTCCTACCACCAGTCTCGCTTCGAGCGGACCTTCATTCGTCTCCACATGCACCGAGCTCTCTTCGATTCTCAGATCGAGCACCTGGGACGACACGATGCTGCCGCCCGCCGCTTCGAACTCATCGAGCAACACGGCCTGCAGTGCGCGACTCTCGACGATGTAACCGAGATTGGGCTCACCGACCTCGGCCGCATCAAACACCAGCGCCCCAGGGCCATGAGGGTCTGCGTTCGCGGGCCAGATACGCATGCGCTCATAAGCACAAACACGCATGGGGTCGATGGCGTCCCACACTTCTGCTGCGCGCAGAATGCGTTCGCTCGCGCGCGACAACGCAATGACGCGAGGATCGAGCGGAGAGCCACGCTCAGGGGCCGTGGGACGACGCGGCTCGAGGATAGTGACGCTGAGCGGTCGCGTGTCTGCGCGCGTGGCGTTTGCTAACAACGCCCCTACGCACGCGCCGACAGGCCCGCCGCCGACAATCAGAACATCGATCATGGGTGCCTCGATTCGTTGGCGCGCACTAGGGCCTCACTGGCGGCATGGCGGATAACATGACCGCTCGCAATGCGTCATCCTTCGCTGCCCACTGGGGCGGCGACGCTGATTGAGCGCTGAACAGGCTGCACAGCGAGTCCGCGCGCCAATCGCGGCGAAGGGCCGGTAAAGCCGGCGCTCACACGGGACAGGGCGCTCTTCGCGGGCGGCGCGAGATCGAACAACAACAGGCCAAGATTGCGCAGTGCACCGACGCCGGGAAACGACGCGCCGAAAAGCTTTACCAATCCATCCGTAAAACGGATGACGCCCTGCCGATCACCATCACGCCACAGCGCGAACTGCTTGAGCACTTCAGGCGCGCCAGGATCTTCCGCAGCGGCAAGCAACTCCGCGAGCATCGCGGCATCTCGCAACCCAAGGTTGAATCCTTGCCCTGCAACAGGATGCAAAGCCTGCGCGGCATTGCCAATCAACACTGATCGCTGCGCCACCGTGGTCGCCGCGCGCGTGAGCTGCAACGGATAAGACCCACGACGCCCCACCTTCGTGAAGCGACCCGCGCGCCAGCCGAAGCGGCCCTGCAGCTCAGAGAGGAACGCGATCTCGGACAACTCCAACAATAATTCCGCGCGCTCGGGGGACGCAGTCCAGACGACGGTGTAGGTGCCATCCTTCATCGGCAACACCGCGAGCGGCCCCGATGGCGTGAAGCGCTCATACGCCGTGCCGTCGTTGGGAACATCCGCCGCGACGTTGGCGACGATGGCGATCTGCTTATAGTCCTCGATCGAGGCTTCGATCCCTGCGGCAGCTCGCACACTCGAATGCGCGCCATCCGCCGCGACGACGACACGCGCCATGATCAGCTCATCGCTTGCAGAGGCTGCGCCGGCCAGGGTGATGCGCACGCCTTCGGGAGTGATCTCCACATTGCGCGGCCGTGACGGCATGCGAAGGGTGACGCCGTTCGCGCTTCTTAACTTATCCCACAATGCCGCGCCGATGACCCTGTTGGGCGCCACATAGCCGAATGCATCGATGCCCTGCTCCGTCGCGGCAAGGCGCGCGAAACCAAATCGTCCCGCATCGGAAACATGAATGGTGCGGATGGCCGCGGCGGCAGGCGCGATCGCATCCCAAACACCGAGCGCCTGAAATATGCGGCGGCTCGCGTTACCCAGGGCAGTCGTGCGGTCGTCGAAGCTCGGTTGCGCGCTCGAATCCGGCGCTATGCCTTCGATCAACACGACGGACACGCCGGTGTCAGCCAGCGCCAGCGCGAGGCTCGCGCCAACCATGCCGCCACCCACGATCGCGACATCCACCGCCATGTCGGTCATGAAACTAAGCTCCGCAGTCGATCGTGCCCGGTATGCGTCAGGCGGCCGCCATCAGCGACTCGATCTCGTCCGCATCTTTCGGCGCGTGCGCCGTCAGGACTTCGCAACCGGTACGCGTGACGACGACATCATCCTCGATACGGACGCCGATATTATGAAAACGCTTCGGCACTCCACGGGAGCTTGCAGCAATGTAGATGCCGGGCTCGATGGTCATCACCATTCCCGGCTCGAGCACGCGCCATTCGTCGCCGACCTTGTAATCGCCGACATCGTGCACGTCCATGCCGAGCCAGTGACCCGTGCGATGCATGAAGAAGCGGCGATACGCGCCTTCCTTCACCAGCGAGGCCACGCGTCCCTTCAACAGGCCGAGCTTCACGAGCCCGTGCGTCACGACCTGAACAGCGGCGTCATGCGGATCGTTCCAATGCTTGCCGGGCTTCACTTCAGCGATCGCCGCGCGATTCGCCTCGAGCACGATGTCGTACACGGCGCGCTGCTCCGGCGTGAAGCGGCCGTTCACCGGAAAGGTGCGCGTGATATCAGAGGCGTAACACTGATATTCACAGCCGGCGTCGACGAGCAGCAGCTCGCCGTCTTCGAGCACCTGATCGTTCTCGTGGTAATGCAGGATGCAGGTGTTGGAACCACTGCCCACGATGGGGTGATAGGACGTATCCGCGTTGTGCCGCCGGAACTCATGGACCAGCTCCGCCATCACTTCGTATTCGTTACGCCCCGGCTTGCAGAACTTCATGGCGCGGATATGCGCGTCCGACGCAATGCGCGCCGATTCGCGCATGAGCTCGAGCTCCGCGCGCGATTTATAAAGCCGCATGTCGTGCAGCACATGATCGAGCGCGACGAATTCCTGCGGCGGATGGCGGCCGTTACGCGCTTGCGTGCGCAGTCCGTTCACCCAGCTCACGACGCGATGATCGAACTCCGGATACGCGCCCATCGCGTAATACACACGTGTGCGGTTTTCGAGCAGCCCGGGAAGAATCTCATCGACATCGGAGATGGGGAACGCATCGTCCGCGCCATGTTTGCGCACGGCGCCCTCGGGACCGGCGCGATAGCCATCCCAGATCTCGCGCGCGGCATCCCGGTCGCGCACAAACAACACATACTCGGCCTGCTCGCGCCCCGGAATGAGCACGGCGATCGCTTCGGGCTCGGCGAAACCGGTGACGTAGAAGAAGTCACTGTCCTGCCGATAGGCGTACTCAACATCGTTGTTGCGCGTTCTGACAGGGGCGGCGGCGAGAATCGCAATGCTGTCGCGGCCCATCAGGCGCATCAGCTGTCGTCGGCGGCGCGCGAATTCGTCCTTGGCGACGACCTTCTTTCCAGGCGGCATGGGATGTTGGCGTGTTGGTCAGGCGTCAATGAAATGAAATATCGGACTTCGGCATCGGCTCGCGGAGCGGCTCCAGCTCTTCGAAAACAAGCTGCACGCCGACACGCACGAATTCGACGAGCTCCGCGTAAGCGCTTTCGTTCGCCTCCGTGCCCTGCGATTCATCGACACCGACGTGCGTAATTTCCGTCAGGTCGCGCACGATCTCGCCGAGCTCGCCCTTCAAGGTGGCGCCGTCGCTCAGATTGGTGGTGCCGAGACCGTACAGAAACCCCTGACACCATTGCGCAAGCGCCGTGGTGCGCGCGTCGAGGGACTGCTCCTCTTCGGGCAACAACAGCTCGAACTCCATATCGGCGCCCGCAAGTGCTTGTGCCGTACCGGAAAATACTTCGCGCAGGGTGAAGTCGGAACCGGGTTGCGCGTGACCTTCGGGAAGAATTTCGAGCAGCCAGTCTTCGAAACGATAAGCGATGACTGCGCAGAGCGCGCCCGCCAATGTTCCGTGGGCTTCCGCGGCGTCGGCCAACGATCTCTCGTCCGTCAGCACGCGCTGAATTTCGGCATAACTCGCTGTGTTCATGCGGTGCATAGTATGCCTGAAGCGTGCGAGTGCGCCCTGTCGCGACATTGACCCCGCAAAGAGCACGGCTCTATAGTCCTTCGCATGAGTGAATCCATTAAAAGCCAGCTCGATCACGAGCTCGCGCGGCTCGAAAAGCGTGTTGGCGAGCTGCTGGCGAGCATCGATCAGCTCCGGGAAGAAAACCGGGCCCTGCGGCAGCGGCACGAGTCGCTCGCGAACGAGCGCGCGACCCTGTTGCAGAAGAATGAAACCGCGCGCACCCGTGTAGAAGCCATGATCGGGCGGTTGAAGACGCTGGAACACAGCGCATGAGCTCGCAGGATCACGCTCGCGTAAGCGTTCGCATTCTGGAGAAGGAATACTTCATCGCCTGCCCCTACGAGGAGCGCGCGGCGCTGCTCGACTCCGCGGAATATCTGAATAACCGCATGCGCGAGATTCGCGACAGCGGCAAAGTCGTGGGCCTCGACCGCATCGCTGTCATGGTGGCCCTCAACATGGCGGACGAGTTGCTCAAGATCAAGGGCACTCAGGCAAAGCTCGAGGGCGAGGTTGTGAATCGCGTGCGCGGGTTGCGTGAACGCGCCGAAACCTCGCTGGAAAAAGGGCAGCAGCTCGAGTTTTGAGCAGCGCACCTCGCTCCGCAGGTGGACCTCGTGTACAGTGCTTCGGGCGTCGTCTGCGGTGTTCGATAGCGGGCCGGGTTACCTCTCGACCTTAATTTAAACACCCCTGGGACACATGGGTTTGCGTGCAGAATTGTGCATGTCCGCCTCGAGCGGAAAGCCTTACCTGCTGCAGCTCGTCCCATTTGTTGCTCCGGTTCGAGAGCAACGGTTTCGTACCGGCACAGGCGGATGACGCTCTCTTATTCCTCTCTCGCCGAAGCTCGCAGAATGCTGCGAGCTTCGCTGCGGGCCCAGCGCAGGGCCCTTTCGCCGGCCACGCGCAAAGCCGCGTCCCGAGCCGCATCCCAACACTTCGACAGACGCTTCCGGCTTCCGGCCGGTGCGCGCGTTGCGCTGTATGCGTCGATGCCCGAAGAAATCGACACCACGCCATTGTTCGAGCTGGCCCGCCGTCACGGCTGGCAGATTTATCTGCCGCGCATCGATCGCAGCCGGTTAGGTCGGCGCATGCGCTTTGTCGCCGTCGAAGGACGTCGCACGCGGAGCAACCGCCTCGGCATTCATGAGCCTGATGGTTCGCGCGTGATGGGAGCGCGGTGGCTCGACGTGGTGCTGGTGCCGCTCGTTGGTTTCGATGCCAAGGGCATGCGCATCGGCATGGGTGCGGGTTATTACGATCGCGCCTTTGCCTTCCGTCGCTGGCGGACTGCGTGGAGAGGTCCTCTCCTCGTGGGCTTTGCGTACTCCCTGCAGCAGTTACCCGACATCACATCCGCCGCACATGACGTTCCTCTCGATGCGGTGATCACCGAAAAAGGAATGATCTCATGCCGTACTGGTTGATGAAGACCGAGCCCGGCTCCTTCAGCATCGACGACCTTGCCCGCTCTCCTCGCGGCACCACCGCATGGGACGGAATTCGCAACTACCAGGCGCGCAACATGGTCCGCGACGAAATGAAGCGGGGAAACAAGGCGTTTTTGTATCACTCGAACTGTCCGGTGCCGGGCATCGTCGGCATTGTCGAGGTGGTGAAGGAGGCTTATCCGGATGACACGGCCTTCGATCGCAAGCATCACCACTACGATCCGGACAGCGATCCCAGCAAGCCGCGGTGGTTCATGGTCGATGTGAAACTCGTTTCGCGGCTGTCGCGAACCATTTCTCTGGAAGAGCTTCGCAGGCATGCGGCGAAGGAGTTGCAGGGCATGCTGCTGCTTCGTCCGGGCAATCGTTTGTCGGTAACTCCTGTAGATGAAGCACATTGGAAGTTCATCCTGACGCTCGAGTGAGCGTGATGTGATGCGCATCGTGAGTGACACGAGCGAGGTAACCAGTTGCTCTTGCTTGTATTTTGGTTTCGCGTGCGTATACTCCGACCTCGGACTAACCCTGTAATTACTGGAGAGCTAACATGGCTAAGGCAAAAAAGAAGGCCAAGAAGAAAGCAGCCAAGAAGAAGTAGGCTTGCTACTCGGCGAGGCGGAATCAAAATTTCCGCCTTCGCCGAGACCAAACTTCAACGACTGTGCCCGCGAAAGCGGGCACAGTCGTTTTCGGCATTCGGAAATCTGCAGACATTCATCGGGAGGGTCGACCATGTCGAATAGCGCAGTAGATAAGAAGAAAAGCGCAGCGCTCGCGGCGATGCGTTATCTCCAGGACGGCATGATTATCGGCGTGGGCACAGGATCCACGGTGAATCACTTCATCGATGCGCTCGCGGCCGAGCGGGCGCGGATCAAGGCGGCGGTATCGAGCTCGACGGCCTCCACTGAAAGACTGCGCGCGGCGGGGATCGAGGTGATCGACCTCAATGACGTCCCGTCGCTCGAGCTTTATGTGGATGGGGCGGACGAGACGAATCGTGATCGGCATCTCATTAAGGGTGGGGGCGCGGCGCTCACTCGCGAGAAGATCGTGGCTGCCGCCGCGAAGCAGTTCGTCTGCATCGCTGACGAGAGCAAGCTGTGCCCGACCCTGGGTCGGTTCCCGTTACCGGTCGAAGTGATCCCGATGGCGCGGTCGTATGTGGCGCGTCAACTTGTCGCGTTGGGCGGTCGACCCATCTGGCGTCAACAGGTGATCACGGATAACGGCAATCACATTCTCGACGTGCATGAGTTACGGATCGTGGATCCGGTCGCTCTCGAGAGCGAGATCAATCAGATCGTGGGAGTGGTGACGGTGGGGCTGTTCGCCCGGCGTCCGGCCGATGTGGTGTTGCTCGCGACGGATCACGGCATAACAACACTGTAGTGTTGGTCGGCTGGAGATGTTCGCATGGAATGCGATCTGATTTTCTATCTGATTTTCCGCATGCGCTCCCGAGCTTATTTTTACGCTGTACCGAGTGATGTGCCGAATGGCTCGGCGCGAGAAGCGGTGTTGTTCTGAGTTTCTCAGCAGATCGCCGAGCTCGCATCGGCATGCGGGCCGCTGCGGGAACAGGAGTTGTTCGGCATCTGCCGGGCAGCTGCCAGGAACGGAACGGGGCTCCTGCTCTTGGGGCCGATTGCGAAACATTTTGGGCGGGGCTGTGGCCGCCAGGGATGGCGGCCCCAGAGCCTACATGGATGTATTCACGGCGCCCCCGCCCGGAATGGTTCGCAATCGGCCCCTCTTGGTCTTGAGACCGCGGCGCCCGCAGCGGGCAAAAAAAAAGCCCCGCTCAAATGAGCGGGGCTTCCAGTTTTGGCTGGGGGACTAGGATTCGAACCTAGGTTGACGGAGTCAGAGTCCGTAGTCCTACCACTAGACGATCCCCCAATACGCAACGCGCACTGAACCCGAAGCGCCGTCCTCTAACGACGGCGCCCGGCAAGGGAAAATTAGCGCTTGGAGTACTGCGGTCCGCGGCGGGCCTTGCGGCGTCCCACCTTCTTACGCTCAACCTCACGCGCATCGCGCGTGACGAAACCAGCCACTCGCAACGTCTTGCGCAGCGACTCGTCGTACTCGATCAACGCACGCGTAATACCGTGACGGATCGCACCGGCCTGGCCAGTGATCCCACCCCCTTCAACGTGCACCGTGATGTCGAACCGGCTCACGAGCTCCACGGCCTCGAGCGGCTGACGCACGATCATGCGGCCCGTTTCGCGGCCGAAAAACGTATCGAGAGGACGGTTATTGACCGTGATGACGCCCGAACCGGGCTTCATGTATACGCGCGCGGCCGCAGTTTTGCGGCGGCCCGTACCGTAATTCGTTTGAGAGACTGGCATGTAAAGCGACCCTTAAATCTCGAGCGGTTTCGGCTGCTGCGCAGTGTGCGGATGCTCGCTCCCAGCGAACACATGCAGCTTGCGGAACTGGCGGCGGCCGAGAATGTTCTTCGGCAGCATGCCCTTCACGGCAAATTGGATCACCCGTTCCGGATGCTGATCGAGCAGCTTGTCCAGCACGATTTCCTTGATGCCGCCGATATGGCCGGTGTGATGGTAATACTTCTTGTCGGTGAGCTTGCGCCCCGTCACGCGAATCTTCTCCGCGTTGATCACGACGATATGGTCGCCCATATCCACGTGCGGGCTGTAGATCGCCTTGTGCTTGCCCTTCAGGCGATGGGCGAGCTCAGTGGCCAGGCGCCCGAGCGTCTTGCCTTCGGCGTTCACTAAAAACCAGTCACCGCGCACTTCCGCGGGCTTGGCGAATACGGTCGTCATTGATCAAGCTCCACCGGCCGCAGATGTCCGAAAAGACTTCGGCCGGCCCGTCCAAAAAAGGTCGGGAAGTGTACTCAACGGATGGGGTCAATGCAAAGCGGTCTCTTTGTCCCCGTGACGGGCTCACCCGCCCCCTTATAATGAATGCATGACTACTGGCCAGCTGCTCGATCCCTTCATTGCCGCCGCGGACCGCGCTTTACGCGCAGTTTTCGCTCCCGCGAAGGCCTCCCGCCCCCTGCCAACCCCCTCCCCGACGCCCCGGCCCGACGCCATGGCGAATTTGCCGCATGTCGGTGAGCTGAGCTCGGAGACGGGGATCAATGTATTCCCGGGCACCAATGCCCTGCCCGAGCTCACCGAAGCCGAGCGCGAGGAATCGGCCGGTCTCATGCGCGTCAACCACGCGGGGGAAATGGCGGCGCAGGCGCTTTACCACGGACAAGCTCTCGTTGCGCGATCCGCAACGACGCGCGCACTGCTCCTCAAGGCCGCCCGTGAAGAGACGGATCACCTTGCCTGGTGCGAGACGCGCTTGCGCGAGCTGAACAGCCAGCCGAGCCTGCTGGACCCACTGTGGTACGCCGGTTCTTTCTTTATAGGTGCGGCCACCGCGGTGTTCGGCGATCGCGTGAGTCTCGGCTTCGTATCGGAGACCGAGCGTCAGGTCGAAGCACATCTCGATGAGCATCTCGCTCGCCTGCCTCAGGCCGATACGCGCTCGCGCGCCATTCTGCAGGCCATGCGTGATGACGAGATCGCCCACGGCGCGAATGCGCGGGGCGCGGGCGGCATCGAGTTACCACCACCGGTGCGTGAAATGATGAGACATACTGCCCGCGTCATGACGCAAACAGCCCGGTGGATCTGATGAATGTAGAAAATCCGGCCTGTACTTAACTCAGTCATGAGCTTTCGCTTGTATTAAGCTGGGGTTATGTATAAAAAAGCGGGCCGTCGCGCCCGCAAGATTTGCGCAGGGGAGCTGTTGTGGACGAAAACATTAAACCGCTGAGCGACATTCCAGCGATCAATCGGTTTTTGAGTTACTGCCGTATCCGGACTGTGCCGTCCAAAACGGTGGTGATTCATGCCGGTGATCTGCCTGATGTCCTCTACTACATCATCAGCGGCTCGGTCGAAGTCATGATCGAAGACGAGGAAGGCAACGAGATGGTGCTCGCCTACCTCAACCGCGGTCAGTTCTTTGGCGAAATGGGCCTGTTTTATGAGCAGCCCACGCGCAGTGCCTGGGTGCGTACCCGCAACCAGTGCGAGCTCGCGGAAATGACCTATCCGCGCTTCCGGCAAATTGCCGCCGAAAGCCCGGGCCTCATTTTCGAGCTGGCTACGCAGCTGGCGACCCGCCTCGATCGCACCAATCGCAAGCTCGGGGACCTCGCGTTCGTCGACGTCACTGGCCGGGTGGCTCACGCCATCATGGATCTGTGTGGCGAGCCGGATGCGATGACGCATCCCGAAGGCATGCAGATCAAGGTCAGCCGCCAGGAGCTGTCACGTCTCGTCGGTTGTTCGCGCGAGATGGCCGGTCGCGTGCTGAAGGTGCTCGAAGAGCAGGGTCTGTTACGCGCGACGGGCAAGACCATCGTGGTCTTCAATGCGCGTCCGAAGATGAAGACCCGTCCCGTCATCGTGCCCGCGAAGACCGCGGCCACCGCCAAGACCAGCCAGGTCGGCATGGACGATGACGAAGACGATGATGATGACGAGGACGACGAAGATTGAACCCGACGCGGCGGCCACTGGCCGCCGCGCTCATTTTGGAGGGTCGATCGCCGCGCGCATGGCGCTGAGGGTCTGCCGGAAATCCTTGCTGCCGAAGATCGCGGAGCCGGCCACGAACGTATCCGCCCCGGCCTTCGCAATCTCTCCAATGTTGTCCACCTTCACGCCGCCGTCGATCTCGAGGCGCGTTGCGTAGCCGCCTGCATCGATGCGCCGGCGCGCTTCCCGCAGCTTGCGCAGGGCGGACGGGATGAACTTCTGCCCACCGAAGCCCGGGTTCACCGACATGATCAACACGAGATCGAGCTTCTCGAGCGTGTAGTCCAGATAGTCGAGTGAGGTCGCCGGATTGAACACGAGCCCCGGCTTGCAGCCATGATCCCGGATCAACTCGATGGTGCGATCGACGTGCTCCGTCGCTTCCGGATGAAAGCTGATGTACGTAGCGCCGGCGGCCGCGAAATCTGGAACGATGCGATCAACGGGCTGCACCATCAGATGCACGTCGATAGGCGCGGTGACGCCGTGTTTGCGCAAGGCCTCGCACACCATCGGACCGATCGTGAGATTCGGCACGTAGTGATTGTCCATCACGTCGAAATGAATGATGTCCGCGCCGGCCGCCAGCACGGCATCGACCTGCTCGCCGAGGCGTGCGAAGTTCGCGGAGAGAATGGAAGGAGCGATCCAGTGAGGCTGCATGGTTGCGAGTTTACGCTCAGGTCATGCCGCGACGTTCGCGGATCAACTCATAGGCTTCGATGATCTGCTGCGTGCGTTGCTTGGCATGCTCGATCATGGATTCCGGCAAGCCATTGGCCTTGAGCTTGTCGGGATGATGACGGCTCAATTGTCGTCGATACGCCTTGACGACTTCCGCATCGGTGGCCTGCGCGGCGGTTTCGAGCACGCTGTAGGCCTGATCTATCTGCGCAACGCTCGCGCGCGCTTGCTCCCGCTTGAAGCTGCCGCTGCGAATACGCACGACCGTTTCGATGTGCGCGAACTCGAGCCCCGAGATATCGAGCTCGGCCGCGATACGTTTCATCGTGGCGCGCGAGGCGCCATCCAGGTTGTTGCCGGCGATCGCCGCGCGCATCTGAATTTCCAGAAAGACGCGCAGGATGTCGCCCCGGCCGCCACATACACGGCGCAGCTTCTTCAGCTCACTGCCAAGATTGAAGTCGGACTGTTTGCCGGCGGTGAAGTAGTCGATGGCGAGGCGCACACGCGAGGCGTCGAGCCTGAGATCTGACATAACCCTGCGCGCGGCCGCGATCTCGCTTTCTGACACGCGGCCGTCGGCTTTTGCGACATGACCCATGACGTGAAAGGCCGAACGGAAGAATTGCTCGCCGATGGCCTGCGCATCGAGGCCGTAGGGAGCCGACGCATCGTCATCCGGCTCTGACGTTTTCGCATCCAGAAAGTGGCCGGCGGCGAAACCCAGGGCAGCACCCAGCGGTCCGAGTGCGAGCGCACCCAGAAAGCTCCCAACGACTTTGCCCGTCCATTGCGCCATGACGTTGCTATAGTAACAAGCGCTCCGCCTCTCCTCGCTATCCGTCTGAATAGGCATGTCGACGCCAACCGTTCACCGTACCGCCCTCGGCGGGCTGCAAAAAATCCACGAAGGCAAGGTGCGTGACATCTACGCCGTGGACGCATCCTCCATGCTCATCGTCACGACCGACCGGTTGTCGGCGTTCGACGTGGTGCTGCCCGATCCCATTCCCGACAAAGGCCAGGTGCTCAACCGCATCTCGGACTTCTGGTTCAGTCGCACGACGCACATCGTGCCGAATCATCTGACCACGCGGCCGGTGAATGAAATCGTCACCGATCCCGCCGAGCAGCGGCTGCTCGAAGGGCGCGCCGTCATCGTGCGCAAGCTGAAGGCGCTGCCGGTCGAAGCGGTGGTGCGCGGTTATCTCATCGGCTCGGGGTGGAAGGATTACCAGAACACCGGCGCCGTCTGCGGCATCAAGCTGCCTCCGGGTCTCAAGCTCGCCGAGCAGTTGCCCGCGCCCATCTTCACGCCCGCCACGAAAGCGGCGGTCGGCGATCACGATGAGAATATTTCTTTCGCCGCCATGGAGACGATTGTCGGCGTACCCCTCGCCAGCCAGATTCGCGAGACGGCGATTGCGCTGTATGAGTTTGCGGCGGCACATGCACGCTCGCGCGGCATCATCATCGCGGACACCAAATTCGAATTCGGGCTCGACGATGCCGGCAAACTGGTGTTGATCGACGAAGTGCTGACGCCGGATTCATCGCGCTTCTGGCCGGCGGATACTTATCGTCCCGGCAAGAGCCCGCCAAGCTTCGACAAGCAGTTCGTGCGCGACTATCTCGAGACGCTGGACTGGAACAAGAAAGCGCCCGGCCCGAAGCTCCCCGCGGATCTCATCGCGCGCACGAGCGAGAAATATCGCGAGGCGCTGACGCGTCTTACAGGCGACTCCATTCCTCGATAACGGCCTGCACTGCACGCACGCCGTCGGTCAGTGCAGCCGGTCCGGGCTGCAGGATGATCGAGGATTTGATCTCGCGCAGAAATCCGTTGCGTACCGCAGGTACGTTTTCCCAGCCGGGCCGTGCAGCGACTGCTGTCGGCTGAAATTTCTTGCCGCACCACGACCCGAGAATGATGTCCGGCGCGCGGCGCACGACTTCGAGCGGATCTTTGAGAATGCGGTTGCGGCCCAGTGATTCCCTGGAAAGCTCGGGGAAACATTCCTCCCCACCCGCCATCTGGATGAGCTCCGAAACCCAGCGGATGCCGGTGATCTGCGGCTCATCCCACTCTTCAAAGTAGACACGCGGATGACGCGGAAGCGCCGCGGCACGATCCCGCACGTCCTGCAGGCTTTGCTCCAGGCGCGCGACCAACGCCTGGGTTTTCGCTTCGCAGCCGACCATACCGCCGAGCGTGCGGATCATCCTGAGGATTTCCGCGACGCTGCGATGATTGAAGACGTGGACCTCGATGCCCGCCCTGATGAGCTCGGCCGCAATATCGGCCTGCAGGTCGGAGAAGCCGAGCACGAGATCGGGATCGAGCGCGACGATGCGATCGATCTTCGCGCTGGTGAACGCCGACACGCGCGGCTTTTCCTTACGCGCGCGCGCCGGGCGCACCGTAAAGCCGGAAATGCCGACGATGCGCCAGTCTTCCTCGAGGAGGTAGAGCGTTTCGGTCGTCTCCTCGGTGAGACAGACAATGCGTTCGGGGAATGACGACACGTCCAAAACTCTAGCGGAGTGACATGCCGGTGTCAGCCACTTACCCTGTACGCCATGTGGGTACGCTCTTGGGCATTTCTCGATAACTGGTTTTTCGGACCGAACTCGAGCGGACCCGGCCTTTATGCGCTGCTGGTGCGCATGCTGAGTTATCCGTACGCGGTCATCCGCGATCTGTGTCATGGCGAGATCAACCTCCGCGCCATGGGGCTCGTCTACACGACCCTGCTGTCACTCATCCCGCTGATCGCGTTCGCCTTCGCGATCCTGAAAATGTTCGGGGCGCATCGCGACCTCGAGCCCATCGTGTATGAGTTCTTCCGGCCCGTCGGCACGACAGGCGCGGCGGAGCTCACTTCACGCGTCATGCAGTTTGCGGATCGGGTCAGCAGCGGGCTCGTGGGCTCCGTCGGCCTCGCGTTGTTGTTATGGACGCTGCTCGGCACGATCAAGAAAGTCGAGGACAGCTTCAACTTCCTGTGGCGCGTGGAGCAGTCCCGCAGTTTCGCGCGCCGCATTGGCGAATACCTCGGGCTGCTGATCGTCGGGCCGATTCTGCTCGTGGGCTTCATCGGGCTCTCGCACGCCACGCTGGGCAGCGGCACGCTGGAATGGGTGGTGGGCAAGTCGCTGCTGCAGCGGCTGTCAGGTATCGCGATCCAGTTCTCGCCTTACGTGATGGTCACGGTGTTGTTCACCGGGCTGTACATGTTCATTCCCAACACCAAGGTGCAATGGCGACCCGCGCTGATCGGCGCGGTGACGGCGGGTATCTGTTGGGCGGCTGTCGGCAAAATGTTCACCGCTCTCGTGGTGTACACATCGCGCCTGACGATTGTGTATGCCGGCTTTGCGTTCGTGGTAGCCGCGCTGCTGTGGACTTACTTCGGCTGGCTCATTCTGCTCGCGGGCACGCAGCTGTCGTTTTATATCCAGAATCCGAGTTATCTGCGGCTCGGGCTCAAGGCGCTGCGGCTGTCGAGCGTGGAGCACGAGCAGCTGGCGTTGAAGATGATGTATCTCGTCGGGCGCGCACATGTCACGGGTAACCGGCGATGGACGACCAACGGGCTCGCCAAGGAGCTCGGCATTCCCGGAATTGCTGTGGCGCAAATCAGCTCGGCACTGGAGACCGCGCGGCTCGTCATCGTGACTGAAGACGACGAGTTTGTACCGGCGCGAGATCTGGGTCGTATCCAGCTGTGTGAGATTCTCGATGTCGCGCGTAATCAACGCACAGGCGGTTTTACGCCCCATCCGCTGAGCATTCCGGCGGTGGACCGGTTGATGGTCAGCATCGAGGAAGCATGGCGCAGTCGCTGTGCCGGTCGTTCGCTGCGAGATCTGTTGGAAGAGCCGGTTGCCGAGCTCGCCACGACGAATTTTCCCGGCCCCCGGCTCGTCAGGGATGAGCCGGGGCGTTAGGGCGATCAGTCGCAGCGCTCACTCGCCTGCGATCGTCATCTCGCCAATGAGCACGGAGCCTGAGCGAATGCCGCCACGCGCATCGACGTCTGTGCCGAGCGCCGCGAGATTTCGATACATATCCTTCAGGTTGCCGGCGATGGTGATCTCATGCACCGGGAACGCGACCTCGCCGTTCTCCACCCAGAAGCCACTCGCGCCACGCGAATAATCGCCCGTCACGCCGTTCACGCCCTGCCCCATCAGCTCAGTGACGAAGAGGCCGGTGCCAAGCATCCTGAGCAGTGTGTTGAAATCATGTTCCTGGCCGGGCATGGACACGATGAGATTATGCGTGCCACCCGCATTGCCAGTCGTGCGCAGACCCAACTTGCGGGCGGAATAACTTCCCAACACATAACCCTGCACCACGCCATCACGCACGAGGTCGCGATCGCGCGTGGTCACACCTTCGCCGTCGAACGGTGCGCTCGCCACACCTTTCAGAATATGCGGCCGCTCCTGAATCTGCAGTGAGGCAGGGAAGACTGTCTGACCCGCCGCGCCCAACAGGAAGGACGACTTGCGATACTGCGCGCCACCGCGAATCGCAGACACGAAGCTTCCAAACAATCCCCGTGCGAGATCGGCGGAAAACAACACTGGAGACTTCCGTGTAGAGAGCTTTCGCGAACCCAGACGCGCGACTGTGCGCTCTCCCGCGAGACGGCCAATCAGTTCGGCATCCTGCAGGTCGGCTGCGTCGCGAGCACTGGAATACCAGTAGTCACGCTGCATTTCGTCGTCAACCTGGGCGACCACAGCGCAGCTGATACTGTGACGTGTAGTCGCATAGCCTCCTCGGAAGCCGTGCGAATTACCGTATACATGCATGCCCCGATGCACGCCTACCGAGCCGCCATCCGAGTTGGTGATGCGCTCATCGACAGCAAGTGCCCCTGCTTCGCAAGCGCGCGCGATTTCAATGGCTTCGTCCGGCGTGATGAGCCAGGGGTGATCGAGATCCAGGTCGGGGATGTCGCGGGCGAGCTCTTCCGGATCCGCGAGTCCTGAGAATTCGTCTTCGGCAGTGTAACGGGCGATCGCACAGGCTTTTTCCACGGAGTCGCGCACTGCCTGCAGGCTCAGATCCGCGGTGCTCGCGGAACCCTTGCGCTTGCCGAAGTAGACTGTGACGCCGAGGCCGCGATCGCGTTGATATTCAACGGTGTCGACTTCGCCGAGACGCACAGTCGTCGAAAGCCCCTGATTCACGCTGGCGTCGGCCTCGGCCTGGCTCGCTCCGCGGGAGCGGGCCTCTTCGAGCGCGAGATCTACGATATTTCGCAGCTCTGCGATCCGGTCACGGTCGACGGCGTTCTGCATGAGATCGGTGTGCCTCGTAAAGTTGGGGCAGAATTGTACCAGCCGGTCATCCGGCGCCGTGTGATGGTGAGTGCCGTATGTCCAAGCGTTTTGAAGACGATATCGAGGCCGATGATGAATTCGGCGGCCGTCCCAGCAAGAGCGCACGCAAGCGCGAGGCTACGGCTGCGCAGGATCTGGGCACTACGTTGATTTCCTTGCGGGAGACGGAGCTGCAGGCACTGTCGCTGCCGGAACCCCTGCTGGACGCGATTCATGAAGCTCAGCGGTTGACCCATCGCGGCGCTCTGGCAAGACAGCGGCAGTACATCGGCAAGCTCATGCGCGAGCTGGATCCCGAGCCCATTCGCGAGTTGCTCGCTTCTCGTGACAAGCGAACGGCGGAGGATGCGGAGCGCTTTCGACGGGTCGAGGCCTGGCGCAGCCGCCTGCTGGGCGAGGGCGAGAGCGCGCTGGATGATCTGATGCAGTGGTATGGGGATATCGATCGGTCCGAGTGGGCGAGGCGCGTGATGATGGCGAGGCAGGAACGCGATCGCCTCGAAGGTGGCACCGGAACAGCTTCGAGAGAGCTGTTTCGCGCCCTGCGGAGCCTTCTCGAGCGCAAGACCGAAGCCAGCGATCCCTTACTTATTAAGTAAGATTTGCGCACTCCCCGGCCAGAAAAGCTCCCGTCGCTCAACGACACCGCCGGCGTGAGACTGTGCGCCGGCACGGTCGTGCGCGGCACTCAACCGTACCCTTGCTGCAGGCTATGCCGGCGCCATCCGTCACTGCCGAGTAGACAACTCTGTATAACGCTATTGCCGATCTTGGCTACAATGACCCCATGAACGCGCTCGTTGGCATCATTATGGGTTCGACTTCCGACTGGGAGACGATGCAGGCCGCCGCCGAAACACTGGACACCCTCAACGTCCCGTATGAAGTTCGCGTGGTGTCCGCTCACCGCACACCAGACCTGCTGTTCGAATACGCCTCCACGGCCCGGGATCGCGGCATCGAGGTCATTATTGCGGGCGCCGGCGGTGCCGCGCACCTGCCGGGGATGACAGCGGCGAAGACGTCACTGCCTGTGCTCGGGGTACCCGTACAGTCCAAGACCTTGAACGGCCTCGATTCCCTGCTTTCCATCGTGCAAATGCCGGCGGGAATTCCAGTCGCCACGTTCGCCATCGGCAAGGCCGGTGCGACCAACGCCGCGCTGTCGGCCACCGCCATCCTCGCCAACAAACACCCCAACTTCAGCAAGGCCCTGGAAACTTTCCGCGAACAACAGACGCAGAAAGTCCTCAACGTCCCCGACCCCAGAATCACCACCTAACGTATGACCGTCGGAATCGTTGGCGCCGGCCAGTTAGGCCGCATGCTGGCATTGGCCGGCTATCCATTGGGGCTGGACTTCCTCTTTCTCGATCCCGCTACCCAGCCACCCGGTGGGCAGGTTGGGCCGTTGCTCAACGGGGCGTTCACCGACGAAAAGCTGCTCAACGAGCTCGCACTGCGCTCCGAAGTCATTACGTTCGACTGGGAGAATATTTCGGTCGATGCGCTGCAGCCGCTCGCAAAGTCCACACGCATCGCGCCGCCCGTGCGGGCCCTCGCAACAGCCCAGGACCGCGTCAGCGAGAAGAAACTGTTCGAGAAACTGGGAATTCCCACGACACGCTGGCGCGCGGTGAACTCGCGCGCGCAATTATTGCGGGCGACCACGGAGATCGGCCTGCCAGCGGTGTTGAAAACACGCCGCATGGGATACGACGGCAAGGGCCAGGCCGTCATCCGAACGACGGAAGACGCCGAAAAGGCCTGGAACGATCTCGGCGCCGCGCCGCTGTTGTACGAGGAATGGATTCCGTTCGACTTCGAAGTCTCGATCATCGGCGCGCGGAGCAGCACGGGCGAGGTCGCCATCTATCCGTTGAACGGCAATGTGCATTCGCAAGGAATTCTGCGGTTGACGCGCGCGCCTTACGGCACGCCGCGGTTGCATCGGCTCGCCGCGGGATACCTCGAGAAAGTGCTCCAGCACTTTCGCTACGAAGGCATTCTCACGATCGAATTTTTCGTGCGCAAGGGTGCACTGGTCGCGAATGAAATGGCACCGCGCGTCCACAACTCGGGACACTGGACCATCGAGGGCGCCGTCACGAGTCAGTTCGAAAATCACATCCGCGCGATTCTCGGCATGCCACTCGGATCAACACGCGCCACCGGCCACAGTGCGATGCTCAATCTCATCGGCACGATGCCGCCGCGCGATAGCCTGTTGGCCGAACCGGGCTTGCATCTGCACGACTATGGCAAGGAACCGCGTCCCGGCCGCAAGATCGGACACTGTACGTTGGTAGAGACAACGCCCGCAGTGCGTGACAGGCGGGCACGCCGGTTGCTCTCTCAATTGGCCCCGGGGATTCTCATCCCGTAAGATCGGCCGCGAGCCAAACGAAAAACATCGGGCCCCGAGCGCGCGGGCCCCTAAGCGACATCCATGTATCTCGAGCTGTTCAAACTCAAAGAATTGCCCTTTCGGCTCAGCCCGGACCCGCAGTTCCTCTACCTGAGCAAACAGCACGCCCGCGCCAAGGCGTACATGGAATCGACCATCTGGTTCACCGACGGCTTCGTCGTCATCACAGGTGAAATCGGCTCAGGCAAAACCACGCTCGTCGAATCCTTCCTCAAGGAAGTGCAGTCCGATGTCGTGGTCGCACAGATCAACCAGACTCAGGTATCAGCGGTCGACTTCCTGCAGGCCGTGCTGGTGCAGTTCGGGTTCTCGCCTTTCAAGATGAAGAAGGCGGAGCTGATCGCGACGCTCAACACCTTCCTCATCGAGCAGTACGCGGCCGGCCGCAAAGTGCTGCTCATCGTTGACGAAGCGCAGAATCTCTCCCCGCGCGTGCTCGAGGAAATCCGCATGCTCTCGGGCGTCGAGACGACGAAAGAGAAAGTCCTGCGCATCATCCTCGCCGGCCAGCCGGAACTGAACGAGAAGCTGGATGCGCCCGAGCTCATCCAGCTCGCCCAGCGCATCCGCCTGCGCTTCCATCTCGGCACGCTCAGCCTGCAGGACATGCGCGCCTACATGGAGCATCGCCTGGAAGTCGCCGGTGCCGCCGATCGCCAGATTTTTGCGGACGACACTTTCGCGGAGATCTTCAAATACACGGGCGGAGTGCCGCGCCTCGTCAACACGCTGGCCGACACTTGCCTGATGGCCGCGTTCGGCTCCGACCATGACACGGTTACGCTGGAAGATGTTCAGAACGCGCTCGGCGAACTGCAGTGGGTGGAATACTCAGTGCGCATCCAGCAGCAGCAGGCGAAAGAACAACACCACCATCAGCAACAGCAATACCAACAGCGGCCGCGCTCGTTCTCAGAGTCGCCGCCGCCGGCAATGCTCTCGTCGAACGCTTTCGATTCCACGCAACAGATTGTTGGCCGCCTGCTGGTCGCGACCGAAGGCCGCACCGTGCACGAAGTGTTGTTGAAGACGGGCCGCATCATCGTGGGCCGCACGCCAGATAACGATCTGCAGATCGACAGTCGTTTCGTCAGCCGCCATCACTGCCAGGTCATCACGACGCCGCAGGCCTGCGTCATCGAAGACCTGAACAGCACCAACGGCATCTATGTGAAATCCAAGCGCGTACGCCGGCATTATCTGAACGATGCGGACGTGGTCGTGATCGGCAAGCACGAACTCATTTATGTCGACGAGCGTCTGCCGCGGTCGCGCCCCAACATGTCGGACACCATGCCGAGCGTGCTGACGGACGAAGCAAGCGAAGCGGAGCCGGAATCCGAAACCGAATAACCGCTCGCAGAGCTATTTATCCTGCGAGGGACTCGCGGGGGGTGTCGAAGAAAGGGAATCCGGATTTCCGTACTGTGAGCGCAGCTCACGGAAGTCCCGCCGGCGCAGGAGAATGACCACGCCTCCCAACACACCCGCCAGACCCAGCAGCCCGACGGGCAGACTGATCACCCACCACTCCAGCCGGTAACTCGCCACCAGCGCTACCGCGCCAAGGACGACATAAAACCACGGCAGGGCCTCATACAACGGGCGCGGCAGGCGATTTCGGCTCATGCGCTGATCCTGATTCGCAATGTTATGACGCTCGGGACTTCAGAACCTTGCAGGCGGCAGGGCAGACGAGCGAAGTCCACCCCACCGCCCGCTCGGCTTGCGGGCCTGCGTTCCTGCAAGCGAGGAGCATCCGTGCTCACCCGCGAGCGAAAGCATGCTCCTCACTGCTCGCGATAGCGATACTGATTTTCTCGCGGGTTCGAAGCAATTGTCAGGCCGTGCCGCCGACAGTGAGTCCATCGATTCGCAGGGTCGGCTGACCAACACCGACGGGCACGCTCTGCCCGTCCTTGCCACAGGTGCCCACACCTTCATCGAGCTTCAGATCGTTACCCACCATCGACACGCGCGTGAGCACATCCGGACCATTGCCGATCAGGGTCGCGCCTTTGAGCGGCGCACCGAGCTTGCCGTTCTCGATTGCGTACGCTTCGCTCGCCGAGAACACGAATTTGCCGGAGGTGATGTCGACCTGGCCGCCACCAAAGTTGACGGCGTAGATCCCCTTCTCCACCGAGCGAATGATTTCACGCGGATCGTGCGGACCGGGCCGCATATACGTGTTGGTCATGCGCGGCAGGGTGACTGCCGCAAAAGATTCGCGGCGTCCGTTGCCCGTGGGCTTCACGCCCATGAGCCGCGCATTGAGTTTGTCTTGCAGATAGCCGCGCAGGATGCCGTTCTCGATGAGCGTCGTGCACTGAGTGGGCGTGCCTTCGTCATCGATATTCAACGAGCCGCGACGGTTCGCGAGCGTGCCATCGTCAACGATGGTGCAGCCTTCAGAAGCAACACGTTCGCCAATGCGGTTGGCGAACGCCGAAGTACCCTTGCGATTGAAATCACCTTCGAGACCGTGACCGATCGCCTCGTGTAACAACACGCCGGGCCAGCCTGGTCCTAACACCACCGTCATCTGACCCGCGGGCGCAGGCACAGCTTCGAGATTGATCAACGCCTGACGCGCGGCCTCGCGCGCGAGCGCCAACGGCCTGTCGCCCGCAACCAGCTCAGCGAGCGTGAAGCGTCCCCCTGAACCGGAGTAACCCTGCTCGCGACGACCGTCCTGCTCGACGAGCACGGAAACATTGAAGCGTACGAGGGGCCGCACATCCGCGGCCATATCGCCGTCGCTGTTGGCAACGAGGATGACTTCATGCACCGCCGTCACGCTCGCTGACACATGCACGATGCGTGGATCGATCTTGCGCGTCTCACGGTCCACGCGTTCGAGCCACGCAACTTTTTCGCTGTCGAGCAGCGACGCGACGGGGTCGACTGGCATGTACAAACGATGGCCCACCTTGGGTTGCCACGCCTGCACTTTCCCGTCGCCGCCATGCGCTGCGATAGCCCGCGCTGCGCGCGATGCTTCTTCCAGGGCCGGCAGCACGATCTCGTCGGAATAGGCGAAGCCCGTCTTCTCGCCGGATAGCGCACGCACACCAACGCCCTGCTCGATGCTCGCGGAACCGTCCTTCACGATGCCGTCTTCGAGCGCCCACGATTCCTGCCGCGAAAGCTGGAAATAGACATCCGCGTAATCGACCGCGTGACTCATCACCTGGCCGAAGATCTTGTCGAGCCGACCGTTGTCGAGGCCGCTGGGGCGGAGGATGGTATCGCGCGCGATGCTGAGCGCGTCTTCGAAGGGATCGGTAGAGACCGGGGAAATCGTCGCCAAATCAGTCATTTATGCTCCTCGAGAGCGGGCGCGGGTCGCCGTCGCGCGGTGACGGTCACTCCGTAATGAGTGCCGGATGCAGCGATTGCAACACGTATAACCCAATGTCGAGAACTGATTACATCACGCGGTGGCGCAAGGCGGGAAAGCTCTCGCGGACCTGGGTCTGTTTCGTGACGTCGAGGTCCGCCACTACACTGCCACGCCCACGTGGAAGGCGCGCGAGTACGCGTCCCCAGTAGTCCACGATCATGCTGTCGCCGTACGTCTCGCGGCCGTTGGGATGAAAGCCGGATTGTGCGGGTGCAATGACGTAGCAGAGGTTCTCGATGGCGCGGGCGCGGAGAAGCGTTTCCCAATGCGCGCGTCCGGTGGGCGCGGTGAATGCGGAGGGCACGATGAGAATTTGCGCGCCGGCCGCCGAGAGCTGTCTGAAAAGCTCAGGAAAGCGGATGTCGTAACAGACCGAGAGGCCGACGCGGCCGGCCGGTGTCTCGAGCACTTTCAGTAGCGAGCCGGGCGCAACGTTCGCGGACTCGCGATAGGTTTCTGCCTTGCCGGGAATATCCACATCGAAGAGATGGATCTTGTCGTAGCGGCCGACCTGCCTGCCCTCCGCATCAAACACGACTGAGGCTGCGGCCACGCGGCCGTCGCCTTCCACCTTGAGTGGAATCGTGCCCGCGATGATCCACAGCTGCAGACGTTGCGCGGTCCGCGCGAGGAAATCCTGGATGGGTCCTGAGCCTTCGGCTTCCGCGACGGCGCGCTTGTCCGCGTCGCCGAGGCCCATGAAAGAGAAGTTCTCAGGAAGCGCGGCGACGCGCGCGCCGCGAGCGGCTGCCCGCTCGAGCAATGGCAGGGCCTGTTGAAGATTGGCCGCCACGTCGGGGCCGGATGTCATCTGGATGGCGGCAACTTTCAATGGCGGGCTCGCTGGCAGTGTCGGGGGGAGTTAGTTCGCGGCGACGACGGGCTCGTTCCACGAGCCGTGCAGGCGGAGGACTGTACGCGTGCGTTCGTTGTCATTGCCACCTAGCAGCTCGCGCAAGGTGATCCACGCCGCGGCAACTCGTGGTGTAGCGCCAAGCCTTCGCACTGCTGCGGGCAGGCGATCTTCGCCTCGCAGTACCCACACTTCGTGATCGTAATCTCGTGCGACGAGGCCGGTGCGGCCGCGCATGAGGATCTCAGCGTCGCCGTCCAGATGGAGGTTGGATGTGCGAGCGTCGCCGTCGCGCAATTCGAAGTCGGCTTCGAGCCGCGTGAAGTTGAGTTCTTCCGGTGCGCCGGCCGATAGCGGCCCTGGTCCGCCGCGTTGTGGCGAGACGGGCTGTTGGGTCAAGGCGGCTTGCGCGAGGCCTGCCATGAGCGCTGGGGCGGCGAAGAGCGCAAAGGGTGAGTTGGTTTCGCTGCCATGAGGATGTGCCGAGCCGTCTGTGAGGCGCATGTTCAGCTGGCCGGTTGCCGACGCGAGCCAGGGGCCTGCGGCGCGCGGGTTCCAGGTGACATCGCCTCGCAGCGTGGCGTGTCTTGCTGCGATATCGTCGCGAAAGCCGAAGTCACGCAGTGTCGTGGCGGCGTCTTTGCTGTCGAGCTCGAACATGACGCGACAGCTTTCCCATTCATTCTGGCAACGCACGGAGCCGGATGCCTCGTGCATCGTGTTTGTAAGATGGGCGTCATCGAACAGGGTAGTGCTGTCTCTTGTTTGCAGACGCGCGGTCATGCGGCCGAGCAGCCGCCCGTTCCACGACAGCCGATCGATGTAAATTCGCGTGGTCGCGCCGAGTAATGAGAGTGCATCCGCGATGCTGCCCCGAGCGTCGGGTGCGCGTTCAGAAATGTCGAGATCAACAAAGCGCATTTCGATGGGGGACGAGGTGCTGGGCTCATCGGGCCAGCGAATGCTGCCGTTGAGTATGGGTGAGCTGAATACGAGCTCGCGCGCGTGTTCGCCTCGTTGGGTTTGCAAGGTGACGTTGGGATAGCTGCGCCCGGCGATGTGTAGTTCGTCCATCGAGAGATCCGCGTGGAGCTCGGGCAATGTTGCGTCGTTCAGTGCGCGATTCCACATCGCGATGTAGGCAGGCAGATCCACGGTCGAGAGGCGGCCTTCGACCAACAGGAGAGATTCGCCGGGCTCGACGGCGGTGCCGCCGTCACCCAATCGCACGCCGCCGCGATCCATGCGCCATTCGCCGCTGGTCGGGCGTTGGAGGGCGAATGTGCTTCGCACGCGGTTAGCCAGATCGACTTGCAGGCTGGCGGTGTCGCCGGCGCCCGAGAGTCCGATGTGCAAGGGCAAGGAGCGGCCGGGATTCTTGTTCAGCGGCACTGGCAGTTCGCTTGTTACGTCAGACAGGCTGGAGTCGATGCGGGCGCGCCAGCGGGCAAGTTGTTGTCCGACGGCGGGATGCCACGTGAAGTCTCCCGTCCATTCCGAGCGACCTGACACGGCATCCGTGTTATCGAGTGCGAGTAATGCGGCGAGCTCACGTGCGTCGAGCAGTCCTTGTGCCGTGAGCACGTAAGAAGTTTCGCGTCTCTCGCGGCGTTCTCCCACTCGAAGCGACACCGGCCCGCCCAGCCAGTTGGCAGTCAGTGAGGAGCGTTGCAGTCGACCTGTATCGAACACGAGACCACCGCGTACATTCAGAAGCGGCGGCAGCTCGGCGAACAGATCGATGTCGGCATCCAGCAGCGTGGCGACCACACGCGCGCGAATCTTAGATTCAGCCGGTGATTGCCTGGCCGGGCGCTGCGCGCGGACGTCCGCTGTGTTAACAACCAAGGCGGCGTTCCTCTGCAAGCCCGTCGCGTCAGCAGGCAAGGCAGTTGCCTTCTGCAAGTCAGCCGCCGTTGCGCGCAAGGGGCCTGGCGACGACACGGGCGGTCGAGTGGCGACCGTTTCTGCGGGCATGGCAGCAGTGGCGGGAGGCAGACGCAGCTCGACATCGAAGCGGGCGTCGCCGCGAGCCTGGAGTTCATGAATATCCGGCACGTATGCATGGAGGGACGGGTGCGTATTCACCCACGCCAGTGCGTCCTCGATGCGTCCATTGATCTGGCCAGAAATATCAGCAGCGCGCGAGCCGTCGGCGTACCACCTTGCCCGTGCATTGTGCAGCGTGAAGGCACCCGCCTTGCCCGTCGTGACGACGGCAGTCACAATACCCGCCTTCCACTCAATCTGCGCCCCGACATCTTCGACGTCGGGCCACAACTCGCCACCGCTGAGCTCTCCGTCTCGCAAAGTCAGAGTGCCATTGAATGCGCGCGCGTCAGGCGCGCCGTTCAACTCGAAGCGAGCAGCATCGACGTGCCCGCCGCGAATATCAGACGTCACGGCTCCAAACGAGCTTGCGAGGCCATCCCCGAGAAGCTGCTGCAGTTGAGTAACGTCCAGGTTCCGCAGCTCGCCGCTGACATTCATGACAAGAGGCACGCCGACAGCGCCTCCTTCAACCGCTCCGGACAGTGTCAGCGTCGCCTCTTCATGATCGATCGCGAGTCGTTCGGTGGAGGCGCGCCATCCCGAATCTGTAGCGACGAGCTGAATATCAGATGCCAGGTGGAGTCCGAGCCAGGGGCGTTCCGGATCATCAGCCAGATCGAGTCTTCCGGTCTTCGACGCCAGATGAATATCAACTGCTCGTTCCGCTCCCGACACAGTCGCCGCGAGTCCAGACAGTTTCGTGCCGCTGGTCCGCGAGGCCACGGCGAACTCTTCGAGTTGTGCCGAAAGTTGCAGTCGATTGCCGGCCTCGCGTTGCGCGTCCCATTCGAACGACACATCTTTCGCGTCCCCTGCGAGTTTGACGCGATCGAGCGCGAGTCCGGGTGCGAACCAGCTCGCGATCGGTGCCAGTGCCTGGACAGGCGCGCGTGCCAGCTCTCCATGAGCCGACCGTCCATCGGCTGCGATGTCGAGACGCAGTGAGGAGATCGCGCCTTTCGAATCGTCACGTGTCGTCATGAGGTCATTGATCTGGGCTTGCCAGCCTGAGCCGCGGCGTGCGATCTGCCATGCACCGCTGAGTCTTTCGAGTGCGAGAGTTCCTGATTCTTTGGCGAATGACACATCGACGGCTCGCACCTCGCCACTCGCCTTCTGCACGCGTCCCCTGGCCAGGGTGAGATCAACAGCAACATCTCCCGTTCCCCCGAGCGGGAGATTTTTGGCCAGACGTGGCCACGCGCCAAGCACATCGCGCCATCCGTTGAATGCGAGGCGATAGCCTTCGAACTTGAGGGAGCCTGTGAGGGTTTCGATTCTGCTGATATCTCCATTCACGCGTACGACGAATCGCGCGGAGCGCCCTAGGCGTTCCGGCAGAAAGGCAAGTCCTGAAGCGCTCCATTCGTCTTCGGAACGACGGAGTGAAGCGCGGCGAATATGCAGTGAAAACGGATTGGCGGTGCCCGCCGGATCAGGCAAGCGGAGTGTGCCGCTTTCGATATCGATGCGGCCGTCGCGCCATCGCTGGAGAATTTTGACGCGTGGTGCGGCTGATTCCTCAGGTTGAGGCGTGACCGGATCTGGATTGCGTGCGTCGCGCCCCAGTCTTTCGAAGTCGATATCGGGTGCAACAAGCGTGATGCGTCCGGCGGCGAGTTGGCGGGTACGAATTGTTTTGAGTGCGTCGAACCCGACGAGGAGTTGTGGTGCGCGGAGGAGCACGTTGGATTTTCCGGGTTCGCCGAGTTCGACCTTGCGAAACACGGCTTCTGGTCCGTACCAGCCCCAGCGGAGGTCGAGTTCGTTGAAGCGGATATCCAGGCCTGTTTGGGAGCGGACGAGTCGTTCGAGTGCGGCGCGATGTTGAGGTACGCGCGCGAGTGCGAGTTGGTATGCGAACGCGACGGTCACAGCGAATGCTGCAAGCCCGACCAGGCAAACCGCAGCAATGCGCAGCGCGCGTCGGCCTTCTGGAGAGAGGCGTTGCCAGGCGAGTGTGCTGCCTGCGCGACTCGGGGCCGGTTGTTGGCCGGTGGTCGAGTTGTCAGGCGAATCGGGCATTGCACCTCGCAAATAGTCGCTTTCTGCGGCTGCTTCTGCATCCGCTCCGGGTCTTACTCTGCTCTTACTCTCGGCGGCTCCTCCTGGACCGACATCCGCGGGCAAATCTAAACCAGCACCACATCGTACTGGTCGACTGTATAAAGCGCTTCGACCTGCAGCCGGATCGGTCTGCCGACTTGGGCCTCGAGCTCAGCAAGGGTAGCCGACTCATCGTCGAGCAAGCGGTCTACCACGTCCTGATGTCCCAATATAAGAAGCTCCCTGCTAACAAACTGCCGACTCTGCCGAACGATCTCGCGAAAGATCTCATGGCACACGGTCTCGGCGGTTTTAACAAACCCGCGTCCCTCGCAGGTAGGGCAGGGTTCGCAAAGCTGGTGTTCCAGGCTTTCCCGGGTGCGCTTGCGCGTCATCTCGACCAGCCCAAGGGGTGACAGGCTTACGATATGAGTTTGCGCCCGATCTCCCGCGAGGGCCCGCTCCAATGCAGCCAGCACCTGCTTCTTATGAGGTTCGTCCTTCATGTCGATGAAATCAATGATGATGATTCCGCCGAGGTTGCGAAGGCGCAGCTGCCGTGCAATAGCGACCGCCGCTTCGAGATTGGTGCGAAAGATGGTTTCTTCGAGATTGCGGTGCCCGACGTAAGCTCCGGTGTTGACGTCGATGGTGGTCATGGCTTCGGTCTGATCGATGATCAGATGTCCGCCCGACTTGAGGGGCACTTTGCGTTCCAGAGCGCGACTGATTTCCTCCTCGATGCCATGCAGATCGAACACGGGCCGGGTCCCCGTGTACAACTCGATGCGTGTAGGGTTCCCCGGCACAAACACCTTGGCGAATTCGATCATTCGCTGATATTCCGCGGGGCTATCCACAACGACGCGCCCTACTCCCCGTCCGAGCTCATCTCGCAGCAGTCTCAAGGTGAGAGGCAGATCCTCATGCACCACTTTCCCGGTTTCAGATTGGGTGGAGCTGCGTCGAACGTGGGTCCAGAGTTTGTCGAGATAGCTGATGTCCTCACGCAAACTCTCGACGGTGGCTCCCTGAGCAGCGGTGCGAACGATGTACCCGCCGTGCGCATCCGATCTCAAGGCAGAAATCGCCTCTTTCAGCCGCTGGCGCTCGCTCTCTTCTTCGATGCGGGCGGACACGCCAATGCCATCTCCTCTCGGCATGTAGACGAGATATCGCGAAGGCAAGGCAACAAACGTAGTAAGCCGTGCCCCTTTGGTCCCGATAGGATCTTTGATGACTTGAACAAGGATGTCATCCCCCTGACTGACGAGCCGCCTGATGTCATCAACCGCCGGCAAGCTGACAACAGTATTCTCAGGATGCGAATAAGCAATGTCAGCCACATGCAGAAACGCGGTCCGCTCCAGCCCGATGTCGACAAACGCTGCCTGCATCCCCGGCAACACTCGCGACACGCGTCCCTTATAGAGGTTGCTGACGAGTCCGCGCCGTTCCGTCCGTTCGATATAGATTTCCTGGAGCACGCCGCTCTCGAGCACCGCCGCGCGTGTTTCGCGCGGGGCCGCGTTGATGAGAATTTCGAGCGTCAAGAACCCGCTCCGACCCAGCAAGGAATCTGAGCCGCGCGCAGCAGGCCAGCGGTTTCGAACAGTGGCAGGCCCATCACACCGGAATAGCTGCCCTTGAGCCGATCGATGAACACAGCTCCGTACCCTTGAACCGCGTAGGCCCCCGCTTTATCGCGCGGCTCCCCGGTCTCCCAATACGCCTCGACTTCCTCCGGCAGGATCTCCCGAAAGCGCACCGTACTGACATTCAGCCGCACGGCGACGCCAGCACCTGTCGCCAACGCCACAGCCGTCAACACCTCGTGCGTACGCGCGGACAAACTCCGAAGCATCCCCGCGGCGTTAGCCTTATCACGCGGCTTACCGTAGATAACGCCATTCAGCACGACGGTGGTGTCAGCCCCTAACACCGGCAGCGTTTTATCAACATGCCATATCGCCCGAGCCTTGCTCTGAGCCATGCGCATGACGTAATCGTGAGGCGCTTCTCCGGGTTCGACTGTCTCGTCAATGTCGGCGGTGGTAACAACGTGCGGTACGCCGATCTGCGACAGCAGTTCCCGCCGCCGGGGTGAAGCGGACGCTAAACGAAGCACTGGTGGAATTGAGGTCTTCATCAGTCTCGATGGTACGGGTGATTAGTAAGCACGCTATGCGCGCGATAGATCTGTTCTGCCAGGATCACACGCACCAGGGCGTGTGGAAATGTTAGACGCGACAACGACCATTTCAAGTTGCAGCGGGCGATGACGTCAGGGCTCAGCCCATCGGGCCCACCGATGAGAAACGAGACGTCCGGCCCCTCTCTCATGCGTTCCGAGAGCCATGACGCCAGCTCACGGGTGGTGAATTCCTTGCCGTGTTCGTCTAGCGCGACGACATACTCATCCTTGCGCAGGAGTGCGAGGAGGCGTTGTGCTTCCGCCTGCATAGCCTGCTGAACGGTGCGCCCACCGCCTCGCGGTCCCGGCTCTACCTCCACCAGGGTCAGTTTGAGTGTCGAGCTCAGCCGGGTGAGGTAATCCCCGAACGAGTCGAGGACCCACCGCGGCATCCGCGAGCCGACGGCAATTACGCGAATTCGCATAGCGGCAGCCTACGGGAATTGCGGCAGGAGAGGGATGCTTGCGCTGGTATCGAAGGGAGGCGGCACGTATGACCAGCAGTCAGCGTCGCTGAGCGACGCCATCGTTGCATGCTGAGGTGTAACGCCGCCTGGGAACTGCGCCCGAGCATCGCGCGCAAGACAGGCTCAAGACCTCACCGCCAGGGCTCGCCAACGAGCCTCAAAGCCCAGGCCAAAAGTTAGTGCGTCGGAGGCTTCCGCCGCTTGGCTGGAGCGCGGCGCGTGGTACCAGCCGTCTTGCGCGGAGCAGCCCCTGCGCGCGGTTTCGGCGACGCCGCCGCCCGAGAAGCGGCCGGCGCAGCGGTCACAGCGGCAGGCGCCGGAGTGATCTCTGTGGGCGCCTGATCCCAAAGGCTTTCCAGCCCGTAGAACTCACGCACCCGCGGCAACATGACGTGCACGACGACGTCCTGCAGATCCACGAGAACCCATTCGCCATCGCGCGTGCCCTCGGTGCCGAGCGGACGGAACCCCGCCTCCTTGGCCATCTGGACAACGCGATCCGCAATGGATCGAACATGACGGTCTGACGTACCCGAGGCAACAACGAGCGTGTCCGCGAAATCCGTGATGCCACGGACATCGAGCACTTTGACGTTGACGGCCTTCATGTCATCCAGCGCCGCAGTGACCGCGGTCTGGAGAGGGGTTACGCGCGGAGCGGCGCGACTAACGCGTTTGCGGGGAGCTGGTCGGTTCATCGTGATTGAGTGGGAGCATAGCACCTCGTCTCGCGGATGATCCCGCAGACCGCATCGGGCACGAGGTACCTCGGATCGCGATCGGCCGTAATGATCTGCCGCAGCTCGGTGGATGAAATTTCGAGTTGAGTGACCGCGTGGACATAAATGCGGCCGGCCTTCTGCTCGTGCAGGTCGCGAATGCCGCCGGTGCCGCGGTCGACCATCACCTCGCCGAGCGGGCCGCTGGTCGGCGCCTTCCAGCCCGGCCGGTGCGCGACGACGACGTGCGCGAGATTGAAGAGATCGCGCCAGCGGTGCCAATTGGGCAAGCCGAGAAACGCATCCATGCCCAGCAGCAGGCAGAGCGAGCGCTCGGGGTACTCGGCGCGCAACTCTTCCAGCGTATCAACGGAATAGGACGTGCCGCTGCGTCGAACCTCGCGATCGTCCACGACGAACGCAGGCTGGTCGGCAATCGCCGCCTTGACCATGGCGAGCCGCAGCTCCGCGCTGGCGATGGGCTGGTCGCGATGGGGCGGACTGCCCGTCGGCACGAAACGCACTTCCGCCAGCCGGAGCGACTGGCTGACCTCGAAGGCCGTGCGCAGATGTCCGTAGTGGATCGGATCGAAGGTGCCGCCAAAAACGCCGATAGGTTGCATGAGGCTCGACTGTACGACTGAAGACGCGCGCTATTTCACCACGGTTGGCGCAAGCACGGCCGGGGAAGCGCAAAGATCTGCTGCCAGCAGCGCAATTTCGTCCCATGGATTGCCCGACAACCGCCCTTTGATCATGCGATCCGCCCGCTCCGCTCGAGTTGTGAGCTGCAGGAACGACAGCCTGGGCGCTCGCCTCGCAGCTTTTTCCAACGCGGCGGCCTGACGTTGCTGCCAGACGCGAGGTCCCTGACCGGGCGGCGCGGCATACGCATTCCACGTGTCGCGCACCGCTTTGATTAACGACCACAGAACCAGCGTGGGCTCTACCCCTTCGGACCGCAAGCCACTCAACACGCGGAGGGCGCGGCTCGTGTCGCCCGACAGGGTGGCTTCAGTAAGTTGAAACACGTCGAAGCGGGCGCTGTCCGCGACGCTCGCAAGAACAGCGTCTGCCGAAACCTTGGCGCCCGCCGGAGTTAACAAACGCAATTTCTCCAACTCCTGATGAGCCGCGAGCAGATTGCCTTCGACGCGATCGGCAAGCAGCTCCAGCGCCTCGTCGCCAACATCGAGATTCAGCCGGCGACAGCGTCCGCGCAGCCAGGCCATCAGGCGATCGGAATCGATAGGCCACACCTGCACCCAGCCGCCGCGTGCGTCGAGCGCCTTCACCCAGTCCGCGCTCTGCGCGTCGCGGTCGAGACGCGGCGTCATGATCATCAGCACCAGATCCGGGTCGTTGGCTTCGAGAAGCTTTACCAGCGCCTTGTTGCCCGTGACCCCCGGCTTCCCACTATGCATGCGGATTTCAACGAGCCGTCGCGAACCGAACAACGACATCGAGCCGGTGGAGGCCCGCACGTCTTCCCAATCTCCGGCACGCTCGACGAAGTGGGATTCACGCTCGGTAAAGCCTTTGCTTTTGGCACTGGCGCGAATGGCGTCCGTGGCTTCGTTGATCAGCAGCGCCTCATCTCCCGAGACGAGATAAGCAGGCAGGAGCTGCCGCTCGAGATGCGGCGCGAGGGAGTCGGGGGTGAGTTTCACGGCGGGATTATCCCACGGGTGGGATTGTCCGTGGTTGCCCGGGTGCCCATCACCGGCTACGCTGACTCGCTGTATGTTGGCCAAACGCCCCAATCGTCTCGTTGCCTTCGTTGCGCTGTTCGCCCTGTTGCTGGCGTCCACAGCGTTTCTGGCGCACGGACATCTGGAGGGCGGCAAGAAACAGCACAGCGAGCTTCGCTGCGATCTGTGTCTGCAGTTCAGTGGCGGCACGGCCGGCCCCCTCCAGCATCCCGTGGTCGTCGTTCAGCACGGCCTCGTCGTTCGCGCGCCGCGCGTCCAATCACATCAGGTCCATCTCGCTCTCCGCAAAACCGGCTCGCAGCAGCCGCGTGCCCCGCCCGTCCTCAACGTGATCTGAGCTTTCGCGGCCTTGCGCCGTCCGACCTTGCCGCCTGCGCGGCGAGTGCTTCGTGCTTTCAAATCAGGTTGATATCCATGGACATACGATCCCCTGCCTTGCTGTGGGCAACAGTTTCTCTGGCGGCTCCTTTGGCTCATGCGGACGACGCGACGCCCGACACCCCCGTCGTGGTGGTGACCGCGACGCCCTTCCGCGAATCCCCCCTCGAAAGCGCACAACCCGTCACGGTGCTCGACGGAGAAAATCTCGTTCGCCTGCGCTCGCTGTCGCTCGGTGAATCACTGGCGAGTCAGCCCGGCATCTCCGCAACTTATTTTGGTCCGCAGGCGAGCCGACCGGTCATTCGCGGGCTCGGTGGCGAACGCGTGCAGATGTATGAGGACGGTGGTGAGTCGCTCGACGTCTCTGCGTTGTCGAACGATCACTCCACGACGATCGACCCGCTCATCGCGGAGCGCATCGAGATCGTGCGCGGGCCCGCAACACTGCTCTACGGCAATGGCGCATCCGCCGGATTGATCAACGTCATTACCAACCGCATCCCCGAACGTCTTCCGGCTGAGCCGATATCAGGAGCGGTGGAGCTTCGCGGCAACAGTGCGCTGGAAGAACGCGCGGGCTCGGGTCGCGTGGATGGAGGCACGGGCTCATTTGCGTGGCATGCGGATGCTTACAAACGCAAGACCGAAGACGTGCGCATTCCGGGCTTTGCAGAATCCGCGGCCTTTCACGAACGCGAAGAAGCCGAGGAAGGCCCCGGCGAGGAAGAGCACGAAGAAGGACGCGGCCATCTCGAGAACACTGACAGTGAGTCGTGGGGCGCCGGGCTCGGCGGCTCCTGGATCGGCTCACGCGGTCTCTTCGGTCTCGGCGTCAGTCGTTACGACGCCAACTACGGCGTCCCTGGGCACACGCACGAGGAAGGCGAGGAGGAAGCGGCTGAAGAGGAAGGCGGCGTGCGTATCGACATGGTGTCCACGCGCTACGACCTGAAGGCGGAGCTCAACGATCCGCTGCCTGGCATTTCACATGCGCGCGTGCGCGGTACGTACAACGACTATGAGCATCGCGAGATCGAAGGCACCGGCGAAGTCGGCACGGAATTCCTGCAGGATGGTCTCGACACTCGCCTCCAGCTGGATCATGTCCCGCTCGGCGGATGGCGCGGCACATTTGGCGTGCAGTATCGCGATATCGATCTCGAGGCGATCGGCGACGAAGCATTCGTTCCGCCGACGGACACCCGCAACGTGGGGTTCTTCGTATTCGAGGAGCGTCCATTCGGTCCATTCACTCTCGAGCTGGGCGCGCGCCACGAGCAGCAGAAAATCGACATCAAGCGCGATACCGATCTGCCTGAGTACGACAAGGGCAGCGTGAGTGCATCGGCGGGTGTGCTGTGGAGTTTCGCTACAGAATATTCGCTAGCGCTCAACGTCACGTCGACGCAGCGTCATCCGTCAGCGACTGAGTTGTATGCGGATGGCCCACACGTCGCGGCCGCCCGTTTCGAAATCGGCGACGCCGACCTGCAACGGGAACGCGGGACCACGATCGACCTTGGCTTACGCAAGGCGCTTGGCAACTGGACGGGATCTGTCAGTCTGTTCCGCAGCGAATATTCACGCTTCATCTTCGGACTGCCGACGGACCTCGAGGAGGACGGTTTCCCCGTCGTGCAATACACGCAGGCCGATGCAAACTTCACCGGCTTCGAGAGTGAGCTTCGCGCGCCCACGATGGAGGGAAAGTTCGGCGCGTTCACGCCGTATCTGAAAGCAGATTACGTACGCGCCAGGCTGGATGACGGCGGCGATCTGCCGCTGATTCCGCCTTTGAGATTCGGCGGCGGATTCGACGTGACGCGCGATCGCGTTTCGCTGGGATTGTCTGTGCTCTACAACGACACCCAGAGCAAGACGGCCGCCAACGAGTCGCCGACCGACAGCTTTACGATGGTCGATCTCGACCTCTCGTATCGCGCCTCGTTCGGCGGACGGTCGGCGATGCTGTTCCTGCGCGGCCAGAATCTGCTGGATGAGGAAGCACGCCGCTCCACGTCGCCGCTCAAAGACATTGCGCCGCTGCCCGGCCGCTCTGTGGCCGCTGGAGTGCGACTCGACCTTTAGCAATATGCGCATCCGGAGCGGGGCGAGTTACGATGCTCGCCCTGCTGCCGGCGCGTGAAGCGAGTCGACCATGCCTACGCTGTTTGAACGGATCATCTCCGGCGAGTTGCCGGCCAGGATCGTGTATCAGGACGAGCGCGTCATTGCGTTTCGGGATATTCGCCCGCGCGCGCCCGTGCACATTCTCATCGTGCCGAAGAAAGTCATTCCGACGGCGAACGACATCGCGGACGAGGATGAAGCGCTGATCGGGCATCTCTACACGGTGGCGCGCGATCTCGCGAAGCAGGAAGGCATTGCGAAGGAAGGCTATCGTCTCATCATCAACTGCAACGAGCACGGCGGGCAGGAGGTGTATCACCTGCACGTTCACCTGGTCGGCGGCAAACCGCTGGGCCCGATGCTCGTGGAGTAACTCATGGCGAAGAAAAAAGCGCGTAAGAAAGCCAGCACGCCGCGGAGCGCGGCTGGGAAAAAGTCGAAGAATGCAGTGACGCGGAAGGTGGCAGCGCCACCGGTCAAGCGTGGCGCTGCGAGCCGCACGGTCGCGCGGAAGACCGCGGCGCCGGCCAAAAAGAAAGCAAAGTCTAAACAGGCGTCCGGCGGCACGGGATTGCGACCTCTGTATCCGCCACAGAAACCTTACAACTCGGGGCATCTGAAAGTATCAGACGTCCACGAGATTTATTACGAAGAGTCGGGCAATCCGCGCGGCAAGCCGGCTGTGTTCATTCACGGCGGCCCGGGCGGCGGCACGGACCCGAAGATGCGGGGCTTCTTCGATCCGAAACGCTATCGCATCGTGTTGTTCGATCAGCGCGGGTGCGGCAAGAGCCGCCCTCATGCGAGCCTGGAAGAAAACACGACGTGGGATCTGGTCGCGGATATCGAGAAGCTGCGCGAGCACCTCGGCATCGAGAAGTGGCTGGTGTTCGGCGGCTCGTGGGGCTCGACGCTGGCGCTCGCCTACACACAAACGCATCCTGAGCGTGCGACGGAGATTGTTCTGCGCGGCATCTTCCTGCTGCGTCGCTGGGAGCTCGAGTGGTTTTATCAGAACCCGAGCGGCGCGGCCGCGATCTATCCGGATCTGTGGGCGCAGTACATCGCCCCGATTCCTGAAGACGAACGCGGCGACATGATCAACGCGTATTACAAGCGGCTCACCAGTGATGACCCGAAGGTGCTGAGCGAAGCCGCGAAGGCCTGGTCGATCTGGGAGGGCTCGCTGAGCTTCCTGCGCCTCAATGCGGACTATGTGGATCATTTCGGCGATGAGACTTTCGCTGCCGCGTTCGCGCGCATCGAATGCCATTACTTCGTGAATGCCGGCTTCCTCGACAAGGAGGAGCAGCTCATCGAGAACGTCGAGCGCATTCGGCACATTCCCGCGGTGATCGTGCAGGGCCGTTACGACGTCGTGTGCCCCATGAAGAGCGCGTGGGATCTGCATCTCGCCTGGCCCGAAGCGGATCTGCGCATCGTGCCGGATGCAGGTCACTCCGCAATGGAAGCGGGCAACACGCACGAGTTGGTGTCGGCTACGGATCGCTTCGCGAAGAAGTAACTGCCTGCGCTAACGCGTCAGCTCAGGTGCGCAGATTCCAGGTTGGGCTCTTCTGCGCATCGATGAGGCCGTGATCCATCAACCAGAGGCGGGCGTCGTCGGCGTCCGCCTCAAACCACGCACGCGTGCTGCCGAGCCTGAAACTGTAGCCCCACTCGTCCATGTCGTTAGTCAGGCGTTTGGCACCCACGCCCTTCAGCTCATCCGCCAGCACGATCTGCAAATAACATACGGCGGACTCTTCCAGATCGTCGCCGCCCGCATCCCGGTCGAGCCCGGAGCGTCGCTCGGGTGTCATGCAGATGTAGTGACACGCTTCGTGCAGGATGGAGTGGATCGGCGTGTCGAGCCGCGCATACAGCGTGTCGCCACGCAGGCCCGCTTCGCTGTCACCCCAAAAAGAACCGGGGATGACTTCATCAGGGGAGATCAGCTGGAGCGACATGCCGAAACGCTCCAACAATAATGCGACGCCGACGCGATCCGCCGCGCCCAGAACCAGCACCAAGATCAGAGACTCGACAGTCGGCGCATCACCATGCCGACCAGATCTCTCGCCAGCGCCTCGCGGAGGATGGACTCCTCGTTTTCTTTCGCGAGCATCAGCGTCTCATCGAAGCTGTAGTCGCGTGTGAGCTCGATCTCCTGCGGCTCCAGCACTTCCTTGCCATTCGAGCTGACGGAGAAGCGAACCTTGTAAGTGATCTCATACTCACGCGGCGTGTTGCGCGCGGAGACGGACAGAATCTTGCGCGAGACGTCGTCTTCCAACACCCGCACCACAGCGGAGGCGTTATCGCTTCCCGGTGTGAGTTTCGCGCCCGACGTCAGTAACGCCTTGCGCAGGCCCTGCACGAAATCGCTCTGCGCATCCGTCGCTTGAACATAAGGCGTCGCCAGCAGCGGCGGCAGCGGATCCCGCCCCTGCATCTTGAAACCGCATGCCGTGGCAAACAGACCCGTGAGCACCAACACGAGACGAACGCCTCGCATCACAGGGCTGTAGGCACTCGACCGACGCGCGTTCATACGACGATGTTGACGAGCTTGCCGGGCACGAAAATGACTTTACGCAATGGCTTGTCTCCCACGAATTTGATGACGTTCTCATCCGCCAGCGCGGCGGCCCGGGCGCTGACCTCGTCCGCGCCGACCGGAACGCTGACGCGACTGCGCAGCTTCCCGTTCACCTGAACTACGATTTCGATGACGTCTTGTTCCAACGCGGACGCATCGACCTCGGGCCAGCGCTCATCGATCATCGGCGTGTTATGTCCCAACGCCTGCCACAACGCATGAGTGATGTGCGGAGCGATTGGGGCGAGCGCGATCACAGCGATCTCCAACGCCTCGTGCCGCACAGCGCGACCCTGCGGCGAGACATCGTTAAATCGGCTGATCGCGTTCAACAGTTCCATCACCGCGGCGATCGCAGTGTTGAATGTGCGGCGCCGCCCGATGTCGTCGCCGACCTTGGATAACGCCTGATGCGCAAGACGCCGCATCGTTTTCTGATCGCCCGTCAGCGCGCGCGTATCCAGTTGTTCTGCGGCGCCCTGCGACACGTGCTCGTGCACCGCGTGCCACAGACGACGCAGAAACTTCAGCGCGCCCTGCACGCCCTCGTCTGACCATTCGAGCGTCTGCTCCGGAGGCGCGGCAAACATTAGAAATACGCGCGCCGTATCGGCGCCGTAGCGCGCCAGCAGGTTCTCAGGATCGACGCCGTTGTTCTTCGACTTCGACATCTTGCCCAGGCCTTCGTACTCGACCTGCTGCTGCCGCTCATTGATGGTGACTTCATGCACGTCGCCGTCGTTCTCGCGACGGGTCCGCACCTCTTGCGGATTGAAGTACTGGCGACGACCTTCCTCCGGCTGATACGCATAGATGTGATTCAGCACCATGCCCTGCGTGAGCAGGTTGGTGAACGGCTCGTCGATCTTCACGAGCCCCACATCGCGCATGACCTTCGTCCAGAAGCGCGCATACAACAGATGCAGGATCGCATGCTCGATGCCGCCGATGTACTGATCCGCCGGCGCCCAGTATTCGACCCGCTGATCGACCATCGCGCTCGCCTGGTTGCTGCTCGCGTAACGCAGGAAATACCAGGAGGAATCGACGAACGTGTCCATCGTGTCCGTCTCGCGACGCGCGGGCGCATCGCACTTCGGACACGAGACATTCACGAACGATGGCGTCTTGTTGAGCGGATTGCCACTGCCGTCCGGAACGAGATTTTCCGGCAGGATGACAGGCAACTGCGCATCGGGCACCGGCACGTCGCCGCAATGCTCACAATGAATAATCGGAATCGGGCAACCCCAATACCGCTGCCGCGACACGCCCCAGTCGCGCAGGCGAAACTGGATGCGCTTGCGTCCGAGGCCTTTCTTTTCCAACGCGGCGGCAATGGCATCGACTGCGGCGTCAAACTCGAGGCCGTCGAACTCGCCTGAGTTCGTGGTGATGCCATGTTCGGTGTAAGCGGGAATCCACGGCGCCTTCACATCGTCGTAGGCGCCAGTCTTCGACTGGATGACCGCGACGATCGGCAGCTGATTTTTCAGCGCGAATTCGAAATCGCGCTCGTCATGCGCGGGCACGCCCATGACGGCGCCCTCGCCGTAGCCCATCAACACGTAGTTCGCGACCCACACTTCCACCGGCTTGCCGGTGAACGGATGCAACACGTGCAGGCCTGTCGGCAGGCCTTTCTTTTCCTGCGTGGCGACGTCTGCTTCCATGACGCTGCCGCGACGGCACTCGTCGATGAATGCCGCCAAAGTCGGATTGCCCTGCGCGGCCTGCAACGCCACCGGATGTTCAGCAGCAACAGCCAGAAACGTTGCGCCAAACAAAGTATCCGCGCGAGTGGTGAAGACTTTCAGCACGCCGTCCGCGCCCATTGCCGCACGCGTGTCGTCCCCATACGGGAAGGAGATCTCGCAGCCCACGCTGCGACCGATCCAGTTGCCCTGCATGGTCTTCACGCGCTCGGGCCAGCCCGGCAGATGATCGAGCGAGGAAAGCAACTCGTCCGCGTACTGCGTGATGTTGAGGTAGTACATCGGGATCTCGCGCTTCTCGACGAGCGCGTTCGTGCGCCAGCCGCGACCGTCGATCACCTGCTCATTGGCGAGCACGGTCTGATCCACAGGATCCCAGTTCACGACGCCGGTTTTCTTGTAAGCGATGCCGCGCTCGAGCATGCGCAGGAACAGCCATTGATTCCAGCGGTAGTAATCCACATCGCAGGTGGCGAGCTCGCGCTCCCAGTCGATGGCGAAGCCCAGCGACTGGAGCTGCTTGCGCATATAAGCAATGTTGTCGCGCGTCCACTTCGCGGGCGGCACGCCGTTCGCCATCGCAGCGTTCTCGGCGGGAAGACCGAATGCATCCCAGCCCATCGGCTGCAGAACATTGCGGCCCTGCATGCGCTGATAGCGCGAGATCACATCGCCGATGGTGTAGTTGCGCACATGGCCCATGTGCAGCCGGCCCGATGGATACGGAAACATCGAGAGGCAGTAAAACTTCTCGCGCGTGTTGTCTTCACGAACAGAGAAAGCGCGTGTCGAGGCCCAGTGCTCCTGGGCAGCGCGCTCGACAGACGTGGGATCGTAGCTGGGTTCCATCAAAAAACCGCTTGAAACTCACAGGGTTAAGGGGGCGCAGAATACCCTAACCAGGGAGCGCGGGCGATCTGAGAGGCAGGCACCGGGGGGCCGTGCGGCCCCCCGTGTCAGACCAACTTAATTCAGGCGCAAGGGCACGAAGATCTGTGCGTCATCGCGCTGAATGAGCAGCGCGACGGTCTTGCCAGCGGCCTTCGCGCCCGCCTGCAGCTCTTCGATCGTCTTCACGCGCTTGCCGTTGATGCCGAGGATGATGTCCCCCGGACGCACGCCAGCAGCCGCAGCAGGACCACTTGCCTGCTCCACGACCAGCACGCCATCTGTCTCGACCTGCTCACGCTCCTGCGGCGTCAGCGGGCGCACAGCAAGGCCGAGCTGGGCGGCCTGATTCGACTTCGAAGGCCCGGGCTTGCCCGCGGTCTCCACCGGCTTCTCGTCCAGCTCCGCCACGACAACATTCACTGTCTGCGGCTTGCCGTTGCGCCAGATCTGCAACTTCGCCTGCGAACCGGGCCGCAAGCTCGCGACGGTGCCCGAGAGCTCACTGAACTGCTCGATCTGTTTGTCGTTGACGCCGAGAACCACGTCGCCCGGCTTCAGGCCCGCCTTCTGCGCAGGACTGTCATTCTGCACGGAGCTTACAAGCGCGCCGCGCGGACGATCCAACCCGAACGATTCGGCGAGCTGCGCATTCACGTCCTGAATGGTGACGCCGATGCGGCCGCGAACCACGCGTCCTGATTTTACAAGCTGATCGCGAACATCCGTGGCGACGTCGATGGGAATGGCGAACGAGAGGCCCATGTAGCCGCCCGTGCGGCTGAATATCTGTGAGTTGATGCCGACGACTTCGCCCTGCATGTTGAACAGCGGACCGCCGGAGTTGCCGGGATTCACGGCCACGTCAGTCTGAATGAACGGCACGTAACTACCCGCGCCCTCGTTAGGCAGCGTGCGCGACGTTGCGCTGACGATGCCGGCAGTGGCGCTGTTCTCGAAACCAAACGGCGAGCCGATCGCGAGCACCCATTCGCCGGGACGCAGCTTCTTCGGATCCCCGATCTTCACGGTAGGAAGATTGGTCGCTTCGATCTTGATGACGGCAACGTCAGTGCGCTCGTCGCTGCCGATGACCTTGGCCGGATACTCACGACGATCTGTGAGGCGCACCGTCACCTGGTCCGCATCCGCGACAACATGCGCGTTGGTGAGAATGTAACCATCCGGCGTAACGATGAACCCCGAGCCCGCGCCCTGCGCAGGCTGCGGCGTGCCGCCGCGCTGGCCGAAATCCGGCGAGGGAATGCCGAAGCGACGGAAGAAATCATAGAAGGGATCATTTGGCGACATGCCGCCCGGCCCTTCGGATGGCGTCGGCAATTTCTGCACGACACCGACGTTGACGACCGCGGGGCCCGCTGATTCGACCAACGGTGCGAAATCCGGAAGTCCATGCACGACCGACGACGGCGTAGCCGGCGTGGTGGGGACCTGCTGCGTAGCCTGCGCCACCCGCTGGGCGGGGGCTTCCGGCTCGCGGCCCGGCAGCTGCGCACTGGAATCTCCAGAACACGCTGTGAGCGCGACGGACAAACACAATACCGTGACGACCTTGCGGGCCGAACGCGAATCGCTCATGAATAGCTCCGAAATGAAAGGCTCAACGCCCACGTGGCGATAGACTCGGACAGGTAAGAGGTGGTTCCGCAGCATACGCCGTGCCCATACGAATCACACGCTGCGCGGGCGGCAACGGAGCGGCTCACGGCGCTCTCAGCCGCGTCGTTCGCAAGTGTGCGACTACCGTGCATATCAGAACCAGAAGTGCCAAGGACATAATCGGCCAGTTACCAACATTGAGGTATGGCGTTGAGCCCGTCCGCGGGGTAATGAGCGAGCGAAGCACGGTGGGCGTGAACTCCGGCGCCTTCGCCACGATTTCGCCACGCGGCCCGATCACGCCGGAGATGCCATCGTTGGCCGCTCTGAGAAGATAGCGCCCCGACTCGATCGCCCGCATCCGCGCGATCTGAAAATGCTGATGCCGCGCCGAGGACCGGCCAAACCACGCATCATTCGTGACATTCACGAGCGCGTGCGACTGGCGTATCGAAGCAAGCTGATAGCTGCCGTATGCATCTTCATAACAAACGCCCGCCGCGAGCTTGATGCCGCCGGCAGATAACGGCTGCTGATTTTCGCCGCCGCGGGTGAAATCCGCGTAGGGCATGTTCATCAGCCGCATCCACGAGCGGACGAAGTCCGGCACGGGAAAGAATTCCGCGAAGGGCACGAGATGATGCTTGTCGTACCACTCGATGTCTTCGCCCAGAGAAAGCACGGAGTTGAAATATTCACTGCGGTCGTCGTTGGCCCGCACCGCGCCGAGCACGACTGACGAGCCATGCCGATGCGCGGCGCTGTACAGATCCCCGAGATATTTGACGAGATTGTTAGCAAGGTCGGGCGGCGCGGACTCGGGCCACACGATGATCGGAGTGCCAAACGCCTCCTCCGACAGCTCGCGATACAAGCGCAGCGTCGTGTCGCGGTTCTGCTCGATCCATTTCATTTCCTGAGGGATCGCGCCCTGCACGATCGCGACGGCGATAGGGGAGCCGGAATCCTGCGTCCACTCGACGCGGTTGAGCGCAACGCCAGCAGCCCAGGGCAGAACCAACACGACGACAGCGGCAATGCGCTCCCGCCGGGAACCGAGCCACAACGTGATGAGCGCACCCGCGCTGAGCAACAACACAGCGCTGAGGGCATAAACGCCGGCAACCGCTGCGATAGGTGAAAGCCAGGTGTCAGTTTGTGAGTAGCCGAGTGACAACCACGCGAAACCGGAGAGAAACCAACCGCGGAGCCACTCGATCATCAACCACGCCGCCGGCAAGCCTGCCAGCCAACGCAAGGCCCCCGTCCTGGGAAGCCAGCGCGCCACGAGAAACCCGAGCAGCGCGTGATACGAGCCCATGATGATCACGAGGCCGATCATCAGCATCACCGCGATCCAGATAGGCGCTTCGCCGAAAATATGCAGGCTGATGTACAGCCAATAGGTGCCCGCGGCGAACGTGCCAGCGTTGAACCAGAAGCCGGTCCACGCAGCCTCGCGCGGTGTGGCGTTCTGCCAAAGCACCATCAACACGGCGGGGGAAAGAATGGCGAGTGGCCACCACCCCAGCGGGGCGAACGAACACGCGAGTAACGCGCCAGCGATCAGCGCCAGAACACAGCGCGCGCGAGTGCTCTCAGGGATACGCACTCAGGCTTCGCCTGCCAGCTGATCCTCTGGAGGAATGATGTCGCGCGGCGCGATAACGCGGACGCTGTCGATACGACGGCGATCGGCGCGAACCACGCGAAAGTCAAAGCCGTCGATGGTGACGTTCTCGCCACGCCGCGGCAGCCGGCCGAACTGCTGCATGATGAGGCCGGCGATCGTGTCGAAGTCTTCTTCCGCCAGCTCCGCGCCGAAGTACTCGTTGAATTCTTCGATGGGCGTGGCGCCACGCACCGAGTACTGGCGCTCGCCTTCCTTGCGGATGTTCTGGTCATCGTCGACGTCGAACTCGTCGTCGATGTCCCCAATGATCTGCTCAATGACGTCTTCGATGGTGACGAGGCCCGATACGCCACCATACTCATCCACGACGATCGCCATGTGATTCCGGTTGACGCGAAATTCCTTCAGCAGCACGTTCACACGCTTCGACTCCGGCACAAACACCGCCGGGCGCATGTATTCGCGGATGTCGAACTTCTCCCGCGGACCCGCGGCAAACATTCTCAGTAGATCTTTGGCGAGGAGAATGCCTGCGATGTTGTCGCGGTCTTCATCCATCACCGGAAACCGCGAGTGGCCGGACTCAATCACGATAGGCAGCAACCGCGCGGCAGGATCATCACGACGCACAACCACCATCTGCGCGCGCGGAATCATGATGTCGCGCACCTGCAGGTCCGCCACCTCGAGCACGCCTTCGACCATCGTGAGCGCGTCGTTGTCGAGCAGGCCGCGCTCGACGGATTCGCGGAGTACCTCGAGCAGGTCTTCGCGATCCTGAGGCTCACCGGCCAGGCTCTGAGTAATGCGCTTGATCCAGCGCCCGGTCGCATTGGGCTCCTTGGCCATCACATGCTCCGGTAGGGATTATCGAAACCGAGAGCGCGCAGCACAGCGACTTCACGACGCTCCATACGCCTGGCGTCTTCCTCATTTTCATGGTCGTAACCGATGAGGTGCAGCGCGCCGTGGATAACCAGGTGCGCCCAATGCGCACGCACGCTCTTGCCCTGCTCGCGCGCTTCCGCACGCAGCACATCAGGGCAGATCACCAGATCGCCAAGCGGCTGCAACTGATCGTTCGCGGCAACGGGCACGGGGAGATTCGCAGCGGGAAACGACAACACGTTGGTGGGCTTATCCTTCCCGCGGTAGCGCGCGTTCAAGCGCCTGCTTTCTTTCGGACCTACAACACGCACGCTGATCTCACGTCCTGCGGCTCGCCGGCCGAGCGCGGCGCTCGTCCATGAAGTGAGATCCGCAACGGGCGGTGACCACGCGCCGGCCTGTCGGGTGATATCGATATGCAACGCGTGCGCGCTCATTTCGATTCAGCCTCGTAAGCCTGCACGATGCGTTGAACCAGCGGATGACGAACGACGTCCTGCGCGTCGAAGAACGCAAACGACACGCCCTCGACATTTCTCAGCACGCGAATGACATGACTCAGACCAGACTGCTTGCCGGGCGGCAGATCAGTCTGTGTCACGTCACCCGTCACGACAGCGCGCGAACCGAAGCCGATACGCGTGAGGAACATCTTCATCTGCTCAACCGTGGTGTTCTGCGCCTCGTCGAGAATGATGAAGGACTCATTCAGAGAACGACCACGCATGAACGCCAGCGGCGCGACCTCGATGACATTGCGCTCGATGAAACGCGCGACCCGGTCGAAACCCATCATTTCGTAGAGCGCGTCGTACATCGGCCGCAGATACGGGTCTACCTTCTGCGTCAGATCGCCGGGCAGAAAGCCGAGGCGCTCGCCTGCTTCAACCGCGGGACGAACCAACACGATGCGTCGGACCAGGTCCGCATGCAGCGCTTCCACCGCGCAGGCCACTGCGAGATATGTTTTACCGGTGCCGGCAGGGCCGATGCCGAATGTCAGATCGCGCGAGCGGATGGCGTTGAGGTAGTCCCGCTGATGAGAGCCCCGCGCGCGAATGCCGCCGCGAGGCACGCGCAGTGCGTTCTCTTCCTGCGTAGCGCTGTCCGGCAGAGAGCCGCTGGATTCACGCTCATGCAATGTCAGATGCACGCGTTCGGGGGTGACCTGTTCGTCTTTCGTCACAGCAAACAACTCGCGAAGTGCGTCTTCTGCTTCGGCGGCGCGAGCGCCGCTGACACGGAAATTATCGCCGCGGCGGCGAACCTGTACTCCGAGACGCGATTCGATGAGGCGCAGATTCTCATCGAGCGGCCCACAGAGGTTCGCCAGCCGTCCGTTGTCAGACGGGACCAGATCGAACTCACGAGGCGCTTCAGGACGTGCGGCGGCCACGGATGCTCAGATGCTCGCGACCGCGGCGTTAGTCAGCTCGCGGATCGCTGCGGAAGGAATAACGTCGTCCGCGCCCGTAACCCACCGGCCGCGCAGACTGTTAGGACGCGCCTCGGTGATGAGCACATCAGTGAATCGGTTGATCAGCTGGGCGGGGCCCGCGAAGTTGACCCACCGATTGTTCTCGGTACGCGCAGCAAGCTCGTTGGCGTCTTTCTTGGAAGGACGCTCCACCAGCACGCGCTGCACCGTGCCCACCATGCGGGCACTGATCGCGCGGGACTGCGTATTGAGCTGAGCTTGCAAACGCGCCAACCGCTCCTGTTTGACTTCGTGCGTTACGTCGTCAGGCAAGGAAGCAGCCGGCGTGCCCGGACGCCGGCTGTAGATGAAGCTGAAGGACTGGTCCAGCTCGGTATCGCGCACCAGCGCCAGAGTCGCGGCGAAATCGCGCTCGGTCTCGCCGGGGAAGCCCACGATGATGTCCGTGGAGATGCTGATGTCCGGGCGCACGGCCCGCAGCTTGCGCAACTTCGCCTTGAACTCGAGCGATGTATAACCGCGCTTCATCAGGGCCAGTACGCGATCAGACCCGCTCTGCACCGGCAGATGCAGATGATTGGCCAGCTGCGGCACGTTGGCATACGCCTCGATCAAACTATCCGTGAATTCAACCGGATGCGAAGTCGTGAAGCGAATGCGCTCGATGCCAGGCACCGCCGCGACATGGTGGATGAGCGTCGCGAGATCGACGATGGCGCCGTCTGCCATGGGGCCCGCATACGCGTTGACGTTCTGCCCGAGCAGCGTGATTTCCTGAACGCCCTGCTCCGCAAGTTGCCGCACTTCGAGCAGTGTGGATTCGAACGGCCGGCTGATCTCATCGCCCCGCGTGTACGGCACGATGCAGAAACTGCAGTACTTGCTGCAGCCTTCCATGATGGATACGAAAGCCGTCGCGCCTTCCGCGCGGGGCGCGGGAAGGTGATCGAACTTCTCGATTTCGGGAAAGCTGATATCGACCACGGAGCGGCCGGTACGGCGCAGCTGCGTGATCATGTCGGGCAGGCGATGCAATGTCTGCGGACCGAACACAAGGTCGACGAACGGCGCGCGATCGGTAATGGCCTCGCCTTCCTGACTCGCGACACAGCCGCCGACGCCGATGAGCACGTGCGGACGGTTCGCCTTCAGCTGCCGCCACTCGCCCAGCAGCGAGAACACCTTCTCCTGCGCTTTCTCGCGCACCGAGCAGGTGTTCATGAGCAGGACGTCGGCCTCGGCCGGATCGTCGGTTGCCGTGAGGCCGTCAGCGGCATGGAGTGCGTCCGCCATGCGGGCGGAGTCGTACTCGTTCATCTGACAACCGAACGTCTTAATGAAATATCGGCCGGGCATACACGGGAAATCTCGGGGACGCGTAGCTTAAAGCCTAAGCGGGCGCGCCGCACGGCGCATGTCGCCCCGGCGCGCCAGCCCGCCGGGCTCGCGCGGAAAAACAATTAACTTCAATGGGTTATGTCTAGCGCGGTGCAGCCGGCCGAGCGGCTTGCAGCGCCCGCGCTTCGACAGAAACCCGCCAGATGTCGTATTAGAGTATGACGATCACCCGTTCACCATCGCCCGAATGGATCAAACGAGGGACCCGCCATTGGACGTCCGGCCTTTCAAAATCCACATCGAGGAAGGTCTGCTGCAGGATCTGCAGCGACGCCTGAGCGCTACGCGCTGGCCTCTCACCCTCGACCCTGAAAGTTCGGCGGATGGCGCCAGTCTCGCCCTGGTCCAGCGGCTCATCGAGCATTGGCGGACGTGCTTCGACTGGCGAGCGCAGGAACAACGCCTCAACAGGCTGCCCCAGTTCATCGCAAACATCGACGGCCTCAGTGTTCATTTCATTCATCAGCGCGGCAACGGACCAGCGCCTTTGCCGCTCGTCATCACCCACGGCTGGCCCGGCTCGTTCGTCGAGATGGAGAGGATCATTCCTCTGCTCACCGACCCTGGGGCTCACGGTGGCGACCCCGCCGATGCATTTCATATCGTCGCGCCCTCTTTGCCGGGATATGGCTTTTCGGCAGCGCCCACGCAAGCGGGCTTCAATAGTCACCGCATTGCTGAAATGTGGCTGCGGCTGATGCAGGGCTTGGGATATTCCCGCTTTGGCGCGCAGGGCGGCGATATTGGCGCGGCCGTTTCAACCTGGCTCGCACAGCGGTTCCCCGACAACCTCATCGGCCTGCACCTCAATTACATTCCGGGGAGTTATCGGCCACCGCTGGGTGACGGGTTGCCGCCGGTTACAGCTGAAGAGCAGGCTTTTCTCGATACCGCCGCTGCATGGGCTGACTCGGAAGGTGCCTATGCACACATGCAGGGGACCAAGCCGCAGACGCTCGCCTTTGCCTTGTCAGATTCGCCAGCGGGACTTGCCGCCTGGATGGGCGAGAAGTTTCAGACGTGGTCCGACTGCGAGGGGGACGTCGAACGCGTGTTCAGCCTGGACGCACTGCTCACCGACATCTGCCTCTATTGGTTCAGCGGGACGGTGGCTTCGTCGTTACGTCTCTACAAGGAGAACAAGCAACGTCCTCTGCTGTTCAAGACCGGCGAACGGGTAACTCCGCCGGTGGGTATGGCATTGTTTCCGCGCGAGCTGCCGATGCCGCCGCGCTCCTGGATCGAGCGCTGCTACAACGTCACCCGGTGGACGCGAATGCCCAAGGGCGGACATTTCGCAGCGATGGAACAGCCCGAGCTTCTCGCAGCGGAGCTGCGCGAGTTCTTCCGACCGCTACGGGCAACATCTCCGTAGCGAACGCCTCAATCACTCGGCGAAGACTCAGGCTCGCCGCTCGAGCCAGAGTCTCTTATCGCTGCCACCACGGCGTGTCACCGCACGACCGGTGCGCGCCGAGCCGCGCCCCGCAGGGCGCTATTCCCTAGAACGGAATGTCGTCGTCGAAGTCGCCGCTGCTGGGGCCGGAATCTCGCGAGCCATAGTCCTGCGAACCGCCGCCGAAGCCGCCTTCGTCACGCTGATCCTGCCCGCCCTGACCACCGCCCTGGCGACTGCCGCCACCGCCGCCGCCCGGAGGACCACCCGCACCGCCGCCACTGCGGCCGCCGAGCATCTGCATCTGGTCGCCCACGATCTCCGTGGAATAGCGCTCGTTGCCCTGCTTGTCCTGCCACTTGCGTGTGCGCAGGCTGCCCTCGATATAGACCTGCGAACCCTTGCGCAGGTATTCGCCAGCAATCTCGGCCAATTTGCCGAAGAGCGCCACGCGGTGCCATTCCGTGCGCTCCTGCTGCTCGCCCGTCTGCCGGTCTTTCCAGCTCTCGGACGTGGCAATGCGCAGATTGGCCACGGTGCTGCCCGAAGGCATGGCGCGCGTTTCGGGATCGGCCCCCAGGTTGCCGATCAAGATGACTTTATTAACCCCTCGCGCCATGGCGTTCGCCCTTCATCGTTTCGAGTGGCGCGTATTGTAGTCAGCCAGGGACCGCTCCGTGAATCAGTCTTCTCTCCGCGTTCGTGGAAATACTCTGGCCGGGCCAGCCTCGGCGCGTACACTTGAACGTTCGCAATTCGATGGACCTTCCATGGCGCTGATTCGCGTGCGCGGAGCGCGCACTCACAACCTAAAAAACATCGATGTCGATCTGCCACGGGATCGACTGATCGTGATCACCGGTCTTTCGGGCTCCGGGAAGTCGTCCCTCGCGTTCGACACGCTGTATGCGGAGGGTCAGCGCCGCTACGTGGAATCGCTGTCGGCGTACGCCCGGCAATTCCTGTCGATGATGGATAAGCCGGACGTCGACGAAATCTCCGGGCTTTCGCCCGCCATCGCCATCGAGCAGAAGGCGACATCGCACAATCCGCGCTCCACCGTCGGCACCGTGACGGAGGTGTACGACTACCTGCGACTTTTATACGCGCGGGCGGGGACGCCGCGCTGCCCGGATCACGGCATCGACCTCACCGCACAGACTGTGAGTCAGATGGTCGATCAGGCGCTGAAGCTGCCCGAAGGCACCGGCGCGATCATGCTGGCGCCGCTCGTCAGCGACCGCAAAGGCGAGCACGCCGACATTCTCGAGGAGCTGGCGGGACAAGGCTTCGTACGCGTCCGCATCGACGGGCGCGTGCACGAGATGGAAGCGCTGCCGAAACTCGATCCGAAGAAGAAACACTCGATCGAGGCGGTCGTCGATCGCCTGCGCATCAAGACAGACTCGGGCCAGCGTCTGGCGGAATCGTTCGAAACCGCGTTACGCCTCTCGGGCGGACTCGTGAAGATGACCTTCCTCGATGATCCGCCGCGCGAGGAAGTCGTGTTTTCCAACAAACACGCCTGTCCGGTCTGCGGCTACAGCGTGCCGACGCTCGAACCCAAGCTGTTCTCTTTTAACAATCCGACGGGTGCATGCCCCACGTGCGAAGGTCTCGGCACGAGTCAGGTGTTTGATCCGCAGCGGGTCGTGACTCATCCGGAAATGTCGCTCGCGAGCGGCGCCATCCGCGGCTGGGATCGGCGCAACACCTATTATTTCGCGCACGTGCAGTCGCTCGCGAAACACTATCGCTTCGACATCGAAACGCCGTGGAACGAGTTGCCGGACAACGTGCGCCAGGTCGTGCTCCATGGCAGCGGCAAGGAGATCATCGATTTCCGTTACGCGGACGGCCAGGGCAAGACGGTCCGCAAGAAACATCCGTTCGAGGGCATCCTGCCCAATCTCGAGCGCCGGTTCAAAGAAACGGAATCGGCGACCGTGCGCGAGGAGCTCGCAAAATATCTGGGCACGCGTCCCTGCGCCGACTGCAAGGGCACACGACTCAACCGCGCCGCGCGTAACGTGTTTGTTGCCGAGCGCACGCTGCCCGATGTTGCGCATCTTGCTGTGGGAGATGCGCTGACGTTCTTCCGCTCGCTGAACCTTGCGGGCTGGCGCGGCGAAGTGGCCGTGAAGATCGTGAAGGATGTCGCGCAGCGTCTGAATTTTCTCGTCGACGTCGGCCTCGATTATCTGACGCTCGATCGCAGCGCTGAAACATTGTCGGGCGGCGAAGCACAACGCATCCGCCTTGCGAGCCAGGTGGGATCGGGGCTCACGGGCGTCATGTATATCCTGGACGAACCTTCGATCGGCCTGCATCAGCGCGATAACCAGCGTCTGCTCGGCACGCTGAAATCCCTGCGCGATATCGGCAACACGGTGATCGTGGTCGAGCACGACGAGGACGCGATCCTGACGGCGGATCACGTCATCGATATCGGTCCCGGCGCTGGTGTTCATGGGGGCGAGATTGTTGCCCATGGGACGCCTGCGGAAATCCTTGCGAATCCCGCGTCGCTGACGGGTCAGTACATCAGCGGCAAGAAGTCGATCGCGCTGCCTGCGGTGCGCACGCCACGTAATCCGGAGAAGCAGATTCGCATCGTCAACGCCACAGGTAACAACCTGCATGGCGTGACGGCGGAGATTCCGTTGGGGTTGTTGTCGTGTATTACTGGCGTGTCGGGGTCTGGCAAGTCGACGCTGATTATCGACACGCTGTTCAACCACGCGGCTGCGCATCTGAACGGCACGATCGTCGATGGCTCTCCCGTCGAACGTATTGAAGGACTCGACAACATCGATCGCATGATCGACATCGATCAGAGTCCCATCGGTCGTACTCCGCGATCCAACCCGGCAACTTACACCGGCTTGTTTTCACCGCTGCGCGAGTTGTATGCGACTGTTCCGGAATCCCGCGCGCGGGGCTATGACGCCGGGCGGTTCAGCTTCAACGTCAAAGGTGGACGCTGCGAGGCGTGTCAGGGCGACGGTGTCATCAAGGTGGAAATGCATTTCCTGCCGGATGTCTACGTACCGTGCGATGTATGCAAGGGTCAACGCTACAACCGCGAGACGCTGGAGATCCGCTATCGCGGCAAGAACATTTCTGAAGTGTTGGATATGACGGTGGAAGACGCCCTGCGTTTCTTCCAGAACGTTCCCCACGTTGCGGGCAAGCTGCAGACGCTTATTGATGTAGGTCTGTCGTATCTGCGGTTGGGTCAGAACGCGACGACGCTCTCCGGCGGTGAAGCGCAGCGTGTGAAGCTGGCGCGTGAGCTCGCGAAGCGCGCCACCGGTCGTACGTTGTACATCCTCGACGAGCCGACGACCGGATTGCACTTCTACGATGTCTCGCAGCTGCTGGACGTGCTTCATCGCCTGCGGGATGAAGGCAATACGATCGTCGTCATCGAGCACAATCTCGACGTCATCAAGACCGCGGATTGGGTCATCGACCTCGGCCCGGAAGGCGGCGCGGGCGGCGGCACGATCATCGCGACCGGTACACCCGAGCAGGTGGCCCGAAATCCGGCGTCCTATACGGGCCAGTTTCTGCAGCCGCTGCTGGAGAAGGCGCACGCGCGGCGAGTTGGCACCTCATAGATGTTCGGCCCGCACGTGGGAGCGAGCCCGCTGGCCCTGCTTTCGGTCATCGGTCGCAACATGGTGGGGCGCTTGCAGGTCGCCCCCCCCCCGGCGCAGATCTCACCGCTACCAGCGGTGTATCCGGAGTCGTCCCCAAATTCTCGATGCCACGCTGACGGATCAATGGTCGAAGCCATCAGCGATGTCGTATCTGACATCGCTCCGCAAGTCCGCGCAGCGATGACCGACCATCAGGGGTTCGAAGACGCCGGCAAGCGCATGCTGCTGGCATGGCAGGACGGCGCCTGCGGGACAAGCACGTCTATGCGATCGGCGGCAGGCAACCCGGGGGAGCCTTCGAGGGTTTCTCCAAGCCGACCAGGCTCGCTGTGCCGCGCTCGCAAGTCGGACGATCCGAGGGCCTGGCCAAGCGCTGAACGTGCGGCTTACCGCAGTCCGTAAGCGCTGCGTTGCTAATGCGAACGTTTCTCAACGATACTCTACGGCATGGATGCAGTCGTCGCGCCGGGAGGACTCACTCTCGATCCCGGATACATCAGCTTGAGTGGCCTCGCCTCGGGCACTAAAGGCGTGGTTGTTCGCGTCGGTCCGGACGCGGGCGCTATCTCCCCCCTGGAACGCAGGCTCCTCGAGCTGGGTTTCGTCAGCGGCGAGCAGGTCGAAATCCTCACCGAGGCACGCCCGGGCCGTGACCCGTTCGTCGTCCGCGTGGGCACCACCACCCTCGCTCTCCGTCGCCGTGACGTAGAGTCGGTCTGGGTCGAGATCTCACGGCCCGGCACCTCGCCATGAACGCACAGGCTGCGACAGCGTCAGGCCTCCGCCTGTCGCTGATCGGGGTTCCGAACTGCGGCAAGACGGCCCTTTTCAACCGTCTCACCGGCAGCCGCCAGAAGGTCGCGAACTATCCCGGCGTCACCATCGAGCGCAAGGAAGGCCGCTTCATCGGCCCGAGCTCCGGCCGCACCTATCGCGTGCTCGATCTGCCCGGCGCATATAGCCTCGAACCGACCAGTCTCGACGAGGCCATCGCACGCGACGTCGTTCTCGGCCGCCACGCCTCGGAGCCGCCACCGGATCTTCTGGTGTGCGTCGTCGATGCCACCAACCTGCGCCTGAATCTGCGACTCGTCCTCGAGCTCAAGAAGCTGGGGCGACCGATGCTCGTCGCGCTCAACATGAGCGACGTGGCCCGCAAGCGCGGCTACAAGATCGATATCGCGGCGCTCGAACGCGCCATCGGCATCCCCGTAATCGAAACGGTGGCCGTGACGCCCGGCGGAGAACGCGCGCTGATCGACGCGATCGACGCGCATGAGCCGGTCCCCACAGTCGGCAAGATCGACATTCCGCCCACAGGTGCCGCCGAAGTGGAGGCCACGCAGCGGGAGGTCCGCCGCATCCTCGACGACATCGGCTATCGCGTGCCGATGCGGCTGGAGATGCTTTCGCGGCTGGATGCCGTGGTGCTGAATCCCATCGGCGGCCCGCTGTTGCTCGCCACGATCCTGTTTCTGATGTTCCAGGCCGTGTTCAGCTGGGCTGAAGCCCCCATGGATGCGATCGAAGGCGGCGTCGCCGCCGTCGGCGAATGGGTGGGCTCGATGCTGAGCGACGGCCCGCTCCGCAGCCTGCTGCTGGATGGCGTGATCGCCGGTGTTGGCGGCGTGTTGGTTTTCCTGCCGCAGATCCTGATCCTGTTCCTGTTCATCCTCGCGCTCGAGGATTCCGGCTATTTGCCGCGCGCCGCGTTCCTGCTCGATCGATTGATGGGCAAGGTCGGACTTTCCGGCCGCGCCTTCATCCCCCTGCTCTCGAGTTTCGCGTGCGCCATTCCCGGCATCATGGCCGCGCGCACGATTCCTTCCGCACGCGATCGCCTGGCGACAATCATGATCGCTCCGCTCATGACGTGTTCCGCGCGACTGCCTGTGTACGCGTTGCTGATAAGCGCGTTCATCCCGGCGAAGTCTGTTGGCATCTTCAACCAGCAGGGGCTCGTGTTGTTCGCGCTGTACGCCGCCGGCGTCATATCCGCGATGCTGGTGGCGTTCGTGTTGAAGCGCACGGTCATGCGCGGTGACTATCAGCCGTTGCTGCTCGAGCTGCCTGAATATCGCTGGCCGAACCTTCGCAACCTCGCCCTCGGGTTATGGGAGCGCGCGAAGATTTTCCTGCAGCGTGTCGGCGGCATCATTCTCGCGCTGATGGTGTTGTTGTGGTTCCTGGGGAGTTGGCCTGGGCCGCCGGCCGGCGCGACGGGCGCGCCTATTCAGTACAGTCTCGCGGGCATTCTCGGCCGCGCGCTCGAATTTATTTTCGCGCCCATCGGCTTCAACTGGCAGATCTCCATCGCCCTGGTCCCGGGCCTCGCCGCGCGCGAAGTTGCCGTTGGCGCGCTCGGCACCGTCTATGCAATGTCAGGCAGCGATGCGGATGTGCAGGGCGCGTTGACGCCTCTCATCGCGCATACCTGGAGCATCGCCACCGGCCTCTCGCTCCTGGCGTGGTACGTCTTCGCGCCCCAGTGCCTGCCTACGCTTGCAGTGGTGAAGCGTGAGACCAACTCCTGGCGTTATCCGCTGCTGATGGCGGGTTACCTGTTTGCGATGGCGTACATCGCCGCGTTCATAACCTATCGCGTCGCTGTAGCGATGGGCGGAGGTTGACCATGCAGGCCGTACAAACATTGATTGTCGCCGTCATCGTCGTGGCGGCGCTGATCTCGGCAACGTGGCGGCTGAGTCCCGCGAAACTTCGCATGCGGGTGCTCGATCTCTTCAAAACGCTGGAGCATCGCCCCGGCTATGTGGGCAGCAAACTGAGAGACCTGCGTCAGGCGACGCTCGCCCAGCTTACTTTCGGCTGCCACGCCTGTTCTGCGAATCGAAAACCTGCCGCACCTCGCCGTTGACGATGCGCTCCTGATAGTCGCCGTGCGTGTACTGAGCCACGACGCGTCTCCAGAAATTCACGGCCCCGGTGTTACGCAGATACTCCGTAATCTCCCAGCGACCTGAGAAACGACTCAGTATCAGCTGCACGGCCGTCTCGCCGATGCCCAGCCGTCGTTGCGACCGGGCAATGAAAAACTCCGCCATGTGATAGTCGAGCGGCGGCCTGCCGGCCCGCTTGGGAGGACGCGAGATCATCGCAAACCCCACAGGTTCCGATGACTTGAGAATGATGAGCGGCACGGAGGTCGAATCCGCAAACCAACGTGCGAGTTGGTCGGGCTCGCGATGACCCACCTCGCCCAATATGGGAAAGATGCCGCTATCCGAAGGCGAAAGGTCGTCCAGATACTCGCGGTAGACGCTCTCGATCCAGCGCCGGTCGCTTCGGGAAGGGCGCGCGTCTCGCACACTGACGCTCATGCCGTACTTCTACTTCAGCTGCAAAAGACAACGGCCCGGACAAGAGCTTGCGCGCCTGTCCGGGCCGTGTGTGAGCCTTGCGGCTCGAGCCGTAATTCTTTACGAATTACTTCGGAGCTTCGGCAGGCGCCGGCTCAGCAGCCGGAGGCGTTGCAGCGGCGTCCGTGGCGGCAGCCGAAGCGTCAGCAGCGGCACCAGCAGCGTCTGTCGCGGCGCCAGCGGCGTCCGAAGCAGCAGCGGCGGCATCGCCAGCGGATTCAGCAGCCTGGTCCGCAGCCTGTTCGGCTTCGGCAGCAGCGGGAGCGGCAGCTTCCTGCTTCGCGCAGGCAGACAGCATCAGCGCCGCGAGAAGAGCGCTAAGAGCGAGTTTCGTGTTCATCAAAATACCCCTGAGAGAAGCAGCAGAAAGTTGAAACCTGAAGACAAACATGGAGTTTGTCGGGCGATTCGTGATCGCGGTCGCGAATTCTATAGAGTCCCCATGCGGTTGGGAACTGTCACGCACGAGCTGTCTGCCCCACACGACAGCTTGCCAACATCTGAAAAGCAGGATTCGTGTTCAATGTGACAATGTCGCAGCGGCTGCGTCATAAAGCCGGGGGAAGACAGGCCGTCGTGCGTCTAGAATCGCAGGTCCAGTTCACGGAGCGTTCCATGTCCGACCGCACGCGCGCACTCGAAGCCTCTTATCCCGCTTATCTCGAAGCACATAGCGTGCGTTATGCACGCGCGCTACAAGCTACGGGATACACGTCCGCGCTCGTTCACTCTGGCTCGCAACGATATGCGTTCGAAGACGACTTGTCGTATCCGTTCAAGGTGAACGCTCCATTCAAGACGTGGGCGCCGATCACCGATAATCCGGACTGCTTCATCTACTTCGAGCCGGGCAAGCCGCCGCTGTTGCTGTTCCATAGCCCCCAGGACTTCTGGCACAAGAATGCGGACCTCCCCAACGCCTACTGGACGCCGCACTTCGAAATCCGCGCCATCGAAGAGCGCAATGACGCGCGCGCGCTGTTACCCCAGGACCTGAGTCGCACCGCATTCATCGGCGATCCGTTTCCTGAGCTGTCGAGTTGGGGCGTGGGTGGCGTCAATCCCAAACCTCTGAAGAGTCGGCTCGATTACGAGCGCGCCGTGAAACTGCCTTACGAGCTGCATTGCATGCGCGAGGCAAATCGTCTGGGTGCGTCAGGTCATCGTGCAGCGGCAATCGCATTCGCACGTGGCGCTTCGGAGTTTGAAGTTGAACTCGCCTTCCTGCGAGGCTGCGGACAGCGGGAGCATGAGCTGCCTTACAACCCCATCATTGCGCTCAATGAAGGTGGAGCGATCCTCCACTATCAGGTGTTGCAGCGGGAGCCTCCTGCACAGCACCGCTCCATGTTGATCGACGCCGGCGCGCAGTTTGCAGGCTACCCCAGCGACATCACACGAACTTACGCACGCAACGACGCAGACTTCACCGCGCTCATCGCGAGCATGGAAGATATGCAGCTCGCGTTATGCGCCAGCGTGAAAGCCGGCGTGGACTGGCGCGACATTCATCTCGCCGCGCATCAGCTCACCGCGGAGTTGCTCCACGACGCTGACATCATCACGTGCGATGTGCGTGAGGCGATCGAGTCACGAGTGTCGAGCGTATTCCTGCCTCACGGCCTGGGGCATCTGCTCGGCCTGCAGGTGCATGATGTTGGTGGCTTCCAGGCGAATGCCGCGGGCGACGTCATCCCGAAGCCGGAAGGACATCCTTATCTGCGCCTCACTCGCGTGTTGGAGGAAGGTTTCGTCGTCACGATGGAGCCGGGAATCTATTTCATCGAGCAACTGCTCGAGCAGGCGCGCGCCGACGGTCGCGGCAAACATATCAACTGGACGCGCGTGGAGCAGTTCAAGCCGTTCGGCGGCATTCGCATCGAGGACAATCTCGCCGTTACCGCCACGGGCTGCGAGAACCTGACGCGCGACGCGTTTGCCGCGAACCTCCGCGAGCCGGGCGACGCTTAGTTCTTCTTCGCCAGCTCGTCGCGAATTTCCTGCAGCAGCTGCTCCGTCTTCGTCGGCGGCACGGGCACTGCAGGATGCGGCCGCTTCAGCCGGTTGATGCCCTTGATCAGCATGAAGAGCGCGAACGCGATGATCATGAATTCGAGAATGGTCTGGATGAACAGGCCGTACTTGAAGACCACCGGCTTGCCGCTGGGATCCATTCCCAAAGTCAGCAGCAGATCGCTGAAATTTACGCCGCCAATGATGAGCCCGAGCGGCGGCATGATGATGTCCGCGACGAGCGACGTTACGATCTTCCCGAACGCGGCGCCGATCACGACACCGACCGCGAGGTCGATGACGTTGCCCTTCATGGCGAATTCCTTGAACTCTGTACCCAGGCCCATGAGTGTTCCCCTTCGAGTTTTTGTAAGAAGGGCGCAGGGTACGAAAAGCGGCGGTCTGATGTAAGACTTATGGCCGCCAACGAAAAAGGCCTCTGAACGCGAACGTTCAGAGGCCCTGGATCATGGATCCGCCATGCAGCAGCCTATCAGGCGGCCGCGGCCTTCTTCTTGCGCTTCGGAGCACCCGCCGCGGCGACTTCGCCGGTGGGGGCAGCAGCCTTCTTCTTCGCACGACGAGCCGGCTTCTTGTCCGCTTCCGGCTCTGTGACGACGCCGGCAGGCGCCGGACGATCGACCAGCTGCATCAACGCCATGGGCGCTGAATCGCCCGGACGGGGCGCCATACGCAGAATGCGTGTGTAGCCGCCGGCACGAGCGCGGAAACGCGGCCCCAGATCGTCGAACAGCTTCTCGACGACCGCGGGATCGCGGAGACGCGAGAACGCCAGACGGCGACGGGCATCGTTATCCTGCTTGGCCAGGGTGATCAAAGGCTCGACGACCCGGCGCAATTCCTTCGCCTTCGGCAAAGTCGTGCGAATGGTCTCGTGCCGGAGCAAGGACACGCTCATGTTGCGCAACATCGCATGGCGATGCGGACTGTTACGCGAGAGCTGCCGACCTGAAAGTTGGTGACGCATTGGAAAAACCTTTCGATGTGCGCGTTCGTGATCAGATCACGTCGCGTTCTTCGTCCTGCTTGAGACCAACTGGCGGCCAGCCGTCGAGCCGCATGCCGAGCATGAGACCGTGACTCTGGAGTACTTCCTTGATCTCGGTAAGGGACTTCTTGCCGAGGTTCGGCGTACGCAACAGCTCGACTTCCGTCCGCTGCACGAGATCGCCGATGTAATGAATGTTCTCTGCCTTGAGGCAGTTCGCGCTACGCACGGTGAGCTCGAGCTCGTCGACCGGACGCAACAGGATCGGATCGAACTGCATCTCGGAGACCTTGGCCGAGGACTCTTCCTCGCCCTGCAGATCCACGAAGACCGACAGCTGATCTTTCAGAATGCCGCCAGCGCGACGGATGGCTTCTTCCGCGTCGATCGTGCCGTTGGTTTCGATGTCGATGACCAGTTTGTCGAGGTCGGTACGCTGTTCGACGCGCGCGGCATCGACGGAGTACGTCACGCGACGCACCGGCGAGAACGACGCATCCAACTGCAGACGACCGATCGGACGAGTCTGCTCTTCGAACGCCGCACGCTGTGCAGCCGGACGATAACCACGACCGCGCTCAACGCGCAGCGTCATCGCCAGCTCGCCCGCCTTCGTCAAGTTGGCGATAACGAGATCAGGGTTCACGACTTCAATGTCGTGATCCGTCTGAATGTCGCCAGCCGTGACCGGGCCAGGACCTTTCTTGTGCAGGCGCAGCTCGGCGCTGTCGCGCGTATGCATGCGCAGCGCAACGAGCTTCAAGTTCAACAGGATGTCGACGACATCTTCCTGGACGCCTTCGATGCTGGTGTACTCATGGAGCACGCCGTCGATTTCGACTTCAGTGATGGCGCTGCCAGGCATGGACGACAGCAGTACGCGACGGAGCGCGTTGCCAAGCGTATGCCCGAACCCTCTCTCGAAGGGCTCGATGACAACACGCGCCTGGCGAGGAGCAACGGGCTGCACCTTGACCACGCGCGGCTTCAAGAATTCCGTAACAGAACCCTGCATTACAGTCTCACTTTGCCGGCTTTTTATGCCGGCCTGACAATTACTCGGAATATCGTGGCGCCCGAGCGGGCCTCAGACCTTTTCACTCCAGCAGACGCCCGCCGGAGAAGATCTGGCGCCTGCAGCCCGCGATGAAGCGGGCCGCAGTCTCGATTACTTCGAATACAGCTCGACGACCAGATTTTCGTTGATGTCCGGCAGGACGTCTTCACGCGCTGGAACAGCCTTGAAGACACCGCGCATTTCTTTGTCGTTGACCTCGACCCAGTCCGGAAAGCCGACCTGGGAGGCGATGCTCAACGCGCTCTGAATACGGAGCTGCTTCTTCGCCTTCTCGCGGATCTGCACGATGTCGCCGGCCTTCACCTGATACGACGCAATGCTGACCACCGTGTCGTTCACCATGAGCGACTTGTGGCTCACCAGCTGACGCGCTTCCGCGCGGGTAGCCGCAAAACCCATGCGATACACGACGTTGTCGAGACGGCTTTCGAGCAGCTTCAACAGGTTCTCACCCGTTGCGCCGCTACCGCCGGCCGCCTTGACGTAATAGTTGCCGAACTGCCGCTCGAGCACGCCGTACATGCGGCGGAGCTTCTGCTTTTCACGCAGCTGCAGGCCGTAGTCTGACAAACGGGTACGCCGCTCGCCTTTGACGCCGCCTGGAGGGACAGAAAGTTTGCACTTGTTCTCTAAGGGCTTGACGCCGCTTTTCAAGAACAGGTCTGTGCCCTCTCGACGGGCCAGTTTGCATGTGGGACCGATGTAACGCGCCATGATCTTCCTTCGCTCCCCTTAAACCCTGCGCTTCTTAGGCGGACGGCAGCCGTTGTGGGGAATCGGCGTGACATCCGAGATGCTGGTGATCTTCAGCCCACAATTGTTGAGCGCGCGAACCGCGGACTCACGACCCGGACCGGGACCACCCACACGCACCTCAACGTTCTTCACCCCGTGCTCCTGCGCGGCAACGCCAGCCTTTTCGGCGGCGACCTGTGCAGCGAACGGCGTGCTCTTGCGCGAGCCGCGGAAACCGCAGCCGCCCGACGTTGCCCAGGACAGCGTGTTGCCCTGGCGGTCGGTGATCGTAATGATCGTGTTGTTGAAGGAGGCGTGGACGTGCGCAATCGCATCCAGCACGTTCTTGCGCGCCTTCTTCGGTTTCTTGGCTCCGGCGGAGCCCTGCTTCTGATCGGCCATGTGTCTTTATCTAACCTTTGGCTCTTATGCCTTGCCCGGCGGTGCGTTCAGCTTCACTGCCTGCTTGCGCGGACCCTTGCGGGTGCGGGCATTGGTGCGAGTGCGCTGACCGCGAACGGGCAGACCGCGACGATGACGAATCCCGCGGTGGGTACCGAGGTCCATCAGACGCTTGATGTTCATCGACAGCTCGCGGCGCAGGTCGCCTTCGACCGCGAACTTCGCCAGCTGCGAGCGAATGGCATTGACCTCAGTTTCCGTGAGGTCTTTGACCTTCGAGTGCGGGTTGATGCCCGCCGCCTCGCAAAGGGTGCGCGACCGTGAGCGGCCCACGCCGTAGATCTGGGTCAAACCGATCCAGACCTGCTTGTTCATCGGGATGTTGACGCCCGCGATACGTGCCATGTTTCTTTACCGTTCCCGTGACGCCGCACAAAGGGGGCGGCATTCTACGCTAAAATTCAGACGACTTAGCCCTGACGCTGCTTGTGCCGCGGCTCAGTAGGGCAAATGACGTAAACGATTCGCTTACGCCGGACGATCTTGCAGTTCTTGCACATCGTCTTAACCGAAGGACGCACTTTCATGTCGACTAACCCCTACGAGCCACAAGGTGGCTCGACAGAATGGATGTAATGGGACAGCTGGCCTGGAACGACATCACTGCGCCCCCGACCCACTACGCCCGTAACCCAGCAAATTCGCCTTCTTCAGAAGGCCCGGATAATGGTGAGACATCACGTGCGCCTGCAGCTGCGACATGAAATCCATCACCACCACCACGACGATCAACAGCGACGTGCCACCAAACTGGAACGGCACACCCTGCGATGAAACCAGCAGCTCGGGCAGCAGACAGACCGCCGTCACGTACAAAGCGCCCCACAGCGTCAGACGCGTGAGCACCCGATCAATGTAATCACCCGTCTGCTGACCAGGACGGATGCCGGGGATGAACGCCCCCGACTTCTTCAGGTTGTCCGCCGTATCGCGAGCGTTGAACACGAGCGCGGTATAGAAGAAGCAGAAGAAGATGATCAGCATCGCGTACAGCACAAGGTGCAGCGGCTGGCCGTAGCTCAGCGCCGCCGACATGTTCTGCATGAACTCCGCCACGCCACCCTGCGCACCGGTGCCATAAAAGTTGGCAATGGTCGCCGGGAACAGCAGCAGGCTCGACGCGAAAATCGGCGGAATCACACCGGCCATGTTCAGCTTGAACGGCAGGTGATTCGTCTGGGCCGCATACATCCGCCGACCGACCTGACGCTTCGCATAGTTGACCGTGATGCGGCGCTGGGCCCGCTCCACGTAAACGACGAATGCTGTCGTGCCGAGCACGATCAGGATCAGCAGCAGCGCGAACGGCGCGCTCATCTCACCGGTGCTCACGGCCTCAGCCGTGTTGCCGACAGCACCCGGCAGACCCGCGACGATACCCGCGAGGATGATCATCGAAATACCGTTGCCCACGCCGCGCTCGGTGATCTGCTCGCCGAGCCACATGAGGAACATCGTTCCCGTAGTCATCGTAATGGTGGCGGTGAACAGGAAAGGCCAGCCCGGCGTAATCACCATGTTGCCCGTCTGCAGGGCCGTGGCCGCCGCGAACGACTGGAACGCCGCGAGTACCACCGTCGCGTAACGCGTGTACTCGGTGATCTTGCGACGACCCGACTCGCCTTCCTTGCGGAGCTCCATGAGCTGCGGCAGCACCATCGACAACATCTGAATGATGATCGACGCCGAGATGTAGGGCATCACGCCCATGGCGAAGATCGACAGACGTTCGAGGGCGCCGCCCGAGAACATGTTCACGACGCCGAGAATGGTGCTCGACTGATCGTTGAAGAAGCGCGCCACCTCGGCCGGATTCACGCCCGGCACCGGAATGAACGTTCCGATGCGGTAGACGATCAGCGCGCCGATCAGAAATAGCAGGCGACCGCGTATCTCCCCGAACCGGGCAGCATCGCCGAAAGAACCGGCCGGATTGCTGATAGGAGATTGCGCCACGTGTGTTCCGCTTACTCTTCGAACTTGCCGCCGGCAGCTTCGATCGCCGCGCGCGCGCCCTTGGTAGCCAGAACGCCCTTCAGCGTCACGGCCTTCTTGATCTCACCCGACAGGATGACCTTGGCCTGCTCGGCGAACACGGGAATGACCCCCGCCTTCTTCAAGCCTTCCAGCGTCACCACATCGCCTTCGACCTTCGCGAGCTCGTGCAGGCGGACCTGCGCGCGCGTCTTCGAAATGCTCGAAGTGAAGCCGAACTTCGGCAGGCGACGATCGAGCGGCGTCTGACCGCCCTCGAAGCCGACCTTGTGATAGCCGCCCTTGCGAGCGCGCTGACCCTTGACGCCGCGACCCGAGGTTTTACCCTGGCCGGCGGATGCGCCACGTCCCACGCGCAGCCGCGAACGGCGCGCGCCCGGACCGGGCTTCAGATTGTCGATTCTCATAGCGCCTGTTCCACTTTGAGCAGGTGTTTGGCCGCTTCGATCATCCCGCGATTCTCGGGGGTGTCTTGCACGGTCACGGACTGATGCGGCTTGCGCAGGCCAAGACCGCGCGCTGAAGCGGCGATGTTGGCGAGCTGGCCGGCCAGGCTCTTCACCAGGGTGATTTTGATCGGGCTTTTGTCGGCCATGATGATCAGCCTGTGATCTCTTCCAAAGTCTTGCCACGCTTCGCCGCGATTTCATCGGGCGAGCGCACCTTCGACAGAGCGCCGATCGTCGCGCGCACCACGTTGATCGGGTTACGCGAGCCGTAGCTCTTCGCCAGCACGTTGCGAATGCCTGCGCATTCCAGCACCGCGCGCATGCCGCCGCCGGCGATGACGCCAGTACCGTCGGACGCGGGCTGCATCAACACGCGAGTGGCGCCGTGCGTCCCTTTGATCGCGTAGTGCAGGGTTTCATTCTTCAGGCTGACGTTGATCAGGTTCTTGCGGGCCTGGGCCATCGCCTTCGAAATGGCGACGGGCACTTCACGCGCCTTGCCGAAACCGAACCCGACGCGGCCTGCGCCGTCACCGACCACGGTCAGCGCCGTGAAGCCGAACTGACGACCACCTTTGACGACCTTCGCCGTACGGTTGACCGCAACCAGCTTCTCGACGAATTCGTCGGCTGACTGCGATTTGTTGTCGACTCTTGCCATGTGTGTTCTGTCCTGCGCTTAGAACTCGAGGCCCGCTTCACGAGCCGCGTCCGCCAGCGCCTTGACGCGCCCGTGGAACTGGAAACCGGAGCGGTCGAAAGCGACCTTGCTCACGCCTGCCGCCTTGGCCCGCTCGGCGATCGTGCGACCGACGGCCTTCGCCGCCTCGACGTTGCCGGTGGCCTTCAAACCTGTGGCGACCGTCTTCTGCACGGTCGAAGCCGCGGCGATGACGGTGCCGCCTGTCGAATCCGTCAGCTGCGCATAGATATGACGCGGCGTACGGTGGACCGTGAGGCGAGCAACACCCAAGTCGCGCATCTTGGCGCGGGGTTTGACGGCTCGCCGCATGCGGCGTTCTTTCTTCGTAATGTTCATGTGTACGTTCCTGGAAGGCCTTACTTCTTCTTGCCTTCCTTGAGGGTGATCTGCTCGCCCGAGTACCGCACGCCCTTGCCCTTGTAGGGTTCTGGCGGACGGAAGTCGCGGATCTCGGCAGCCACCTGACCGACACGCTGCCGGTCGATGCCCTTGATCAGGATCTCGGTCTGCGTCGGCGCCTCGATCGTGATGCCATCCGGAATCGGATAGGTCACGGGATGCGAGAAACCGAGCGTCAGGTTCAGGACCTTGCCCTGAACCGCGGCGCGGAAACCGACGCCCACGAGCTCGAGCTTGCTCTCGTAGCCCTTGGTCACGCCCTGCACCATGTTCGCGATATGGGCGCGCGTCGATCCGGCATGGATGCGCGCAACCTCGTCCGCGAAAGCCACGGTCAGCTGTTTGTCTTCCTGCTTGACGGTCACGCCCTTCCTCAAAGGAATACTGAGCGAACCCTTCGCGCCCTTGATCGTGACGCCCTCGGCGGTGACAGCTGCTGTCACGCCTGAAGGCAGATCAACCGGGGCTTTGGCTACTCTCGACATCTCAGGTCACTCCTAACATCAGGCGACGATGCACAGGACTTCGCCGCCCTGGCCAATCGAACGCGCCTGCTTGTCGGTCATCACGCCCTTGGGGGTCGAGATGATCACCGTACCCATGCCGCCGAGAACCTTCGGCAACTCATCCTTACCGCGATAGATGCGCAGGCCAGGCCGGCTCACGCGCTCCAGGCGATCGATGACGGGACGGCCGTCGTAATACTTCAGGGCGATGGTGAGGGTCTGCTTGGCGCCTTCCGCTTCAACGCGGTAGTCGCCTACGTAACCCTCGTCCTTCAATACCTTGACGATGGCTGATTTCACCTTCGACGACGCGAGGCTGATCTCGCTCTTGCGAGCGGTCTGGCCGTTGCGGATGCGCGTCAGGAGATCAGCGATGGGATCGGTCATGCTCATGGGCAGTTACTCACCAGCTCGCCTTGGACAGGCCCGGAATTTCGCCGCGGTTCGCGACTTCGCGAATCTTCACGCGGGACAGACCGAACTTGCGATACACACCACGCGAGCGGCCCGTGATTGCACATCGGTTGCGCTGACGCGAGGGACTCGCATCACGCGGCTGCTGTTGCAGCTTGGCGACCGCGTCGGCTTTCACTTCCGGACTTGACCGCGGACTGCGGATCAATTCTTTCAGCTCAGCGCGCTTGGCCGCGTACTTCTTCACGATTTTGGCGCGACGCTTTTCGCGCTCGACCATGTTCGTCTTCGCCATACGAGTCGGATTCCTGCGTTACTTCCGGAAGGGGAAGTTAAAAGCCTCGAGCAGCGCTCGCCCCTGACGGTTGTCCGTCGCCGTCGTCGTGATCGTGATATCCATGCCCCGAATCTGATCGATCTGGTCGTACTGAATTTCGGGGAAGATGATCTGTTCCTTCACACCGAGGCTGTAGTTGCCACGCCCGTCGAAGGCGCGAGCCGATACACCCCGGAAATCGCGGATGCGAGGCATCGCGATGCTGATGAGACGGTCGAGGAACTCGTACATCCGAGCGCCGCGCAACGTCACTTTGCATCCCACCGGCAAGCCCTGACGGAGCTTGAAAGACGCGATCGCCTGCTTGGACTTGCAGATGAGCGGCTTCTGGCCGGTGATTTTGGTGAGATCGGCCACGGCCGCGTCCATCACCTTGCGATCGGCCACAGCTTCACCGACACCCATGTTGATGGTGATCTTGGTGATGCGCGGGACCTGCATCTGGTTCGTGATCGCGAGATCCGACTTCAGCTTCGGAACGATCGTCTCGCGATAAATCTGTTGTAGTCGTGTCATGTTGCTTCTCTAGTGATGCGTCGACGCTTACGCGTCGAACGTTTCACCACTCGACTTGAAGACGCGCACTTTCTTGCCATCGTTCAGGGTCTTGAACCCCACGCGATCGCCCTTCTTCGTCGCCGGATTCCAGATCGCGACCTTCGAGGTCGGGATCGGCAATTCCTTCTCGACGATGCCGCCCTGGCGCCCCGCCTGAGGATTCGGCTTCGTGTGCTTCTTCACCACATTCACGCTCTCGACGACCACATGGCCTGTCGGGAGCACCTGGATAACGGCCCCGCGGCGACCCTTGTCGCGGCCCGCGAGGATGACGACCTGGTCGCCTTTCTTGATCTTGCTCATCACAGCACTTCCGGTGCGAGCGAAATGATCTTCATGAACTGCTGGTTGCGCAGCTCACGCGTGACGGGCCCGAAGATGCGCGTGCCGATCGGCTCGAGCTTCTGGGTCAACAACACGGCCGCGTTACCGTCGAAACGGATCAGCGAACCGTCGGGACGACGCACACCTTTACGGGTGCGTACGACCACGGCGTCGTAAACCTCGCCCTTCTTGACCTTGCCGCGGGGGATGGCGTCCTTGACGCTCACCTTGATGACATCTCCCACCGTGGCATAGCGCCGGCGCGTACCGCCGAGCACCTTGATGCACATCAGAGTGCGCGCACCGCTGTTATCAGCGGCGTTAAGCAACGTGCGTAACTGGATCATGGCTGTGTCCTCGTAACTTCCACGATCCTCAAGCGCTAGCGCGCTCGAGCACCTTCACCAGCGTCCACGACTTGCGTCGGGACAGCGGGCGGCAGGGCGTGATCGATACCAGGTCGCCCTCGCGACACTCGCTGCCTTCGTCATGGGCCAGCAGCTTCGTCGTGCGACGGATGTACTTGCCGTACATCGGATGCTTGACGAGCCGTTCGATCTCGACGGCGATCGTCTTCTGCATCTTGTTGCTCACGACGCGACCAGTCACGGTGCGTTGGGTTTTCTCTTCAGCGCTCACTTACCGCCTCCGTCTGCCCGACCCTGCGCTTCGCGCTGGATCGTCTTCAGGCGCGCAACATTCTTGCGGACCTTTCCGAACTGATCGGGCTTGATGGTCTGACCCGTCGCACGCTGCATGCGTAGGGCGAATTGTTCTTTACGCAGCTTCACCAGCTCGTCATTGAGCTCGGAAGCACTCTTCGTGCGCAGCTCTTTCGCATCCATATCAACGAACCTGCCGTTTCACGAACGTGGTGGACACGGAGAGCTTGGAGCCGGCGAGACGGAACGCTTCGCGCGCCGTCACCTCATCCACGCCTTCCATCTCGAAAAGCACTTTGCCGGGCTGCACGCGGGCAACCCAGTATTCAACGTTGCCCTTGCCCGAGCCCATGCGGACTTCGAGAGGCTTCTTGGTGATCGGCAGATCGGGGAACACCCGGATCCAGATCTGACCACCGCGCTTCACATAGCGGGCCATCGCGCGACGCGCGGCCTCGATCTCACGCGCGGTCATGCGCGCGCGGCTCGTCGCCTTCAGGCCGAATTCGCCGAAGGACACTGCGCTACCGCGGATCGCGAGACCGCGATTGCGGCCCTTGAACTGCTTGCGGTACTTGGTACGTTTTGGCTGCAACATGGACGTGTGCCTTTAAGCCGTTGCCGGCGCCTCGTTCGTGCCGATCGTGGTCGTCACGACGGCAGCAGCTTCTGTTTCGCCTTCCGCCTCGACCTTCGGCTTGTCGAAGACTTCGCCCTTGAAGATCCAGACCTTCACGCCGATGACGCCATACGTCGTCTGCGCTTCGGACAGGCCGTAATCGATATCCGCGCGGAACGTGTGCAGCGGAATGCGTCCTTCGCGGTACCACTCGGTGCGCGCGATTTCCGAGCCGTTCAGACGACCGGAGACGCGAACCTTCACACCCAGCGCGCCACTGCGCATCGTGCTCATGACAGCGCGCTTCATCGCGCGACGGAACATCACGCGCTTTTCGATCTGCTGCGCGATGCTGTCCGCAACGAGCTGCGAGTCGAGCTCGGGCTTGCGAATCTCTGCAATGTTGAGGCGGACGTCATTGACGGCCATGCCGAGCAGCCGCGCCGTTTCCTGACGGAGCTTCTCGATGTCCTCACCCTTCTTGCCGATCACGATGCCCGGACGTGCCGTCTGGATCGTGATGTTGACCTTCTTCGCGGCGCGCTCGATGAGCACACGGCTCACGGACGCGTCGGCAAGGCGGCTCTTCAGGAAGCCGCGCACACGGAAATCCGTGTAGACGTGTTCCGGAAACTGCTTCTTGCCGGCATACCACTTCGAGGTCCACTCGCGTGTGATGCCGAGGCGAATGCCAAGCGGATTGACCTTCTGACCCATGCCTTAATCCTTCTTGCCGTCGCTGACCGCGACGAAGATGTGGCTGTTGCGCTTGACGATGCGCGCCCCGCGACCCTTGGCGCGAGCGGCAAAGCGCTTCAGCACCGGGGCCTCATCCACGTAGATCGTCGAAACCTTGAGCTCGTCAACGTCCAGGCCTTTGTTTTCCTGCGCGTTGGCGATCGCCGACCAGAGCACCTTGTAGATGAGCTCGGCGCCCTTCTTCGGCATGAACTTCAGAGTGTTGAGCGCATTGTTCACGGGCATTCCGCGCACGGTGTCCGCCACGAGGCGACACTTCTGCGGGGAGATGCGCGCGTAGCGCAGTTTTGCTGAAACTTCCATCACGTGCCCCTTACGAGCCTGACGAGACACGCTTGTCGCCCGAGTGCCCCTTGAAGGTGCGCGTCGGAGCGAACTCGCCGAGCTTGTGCCCGACCATGTTCTCGGAGATCAGCACCGGAATGTGCTGGCGACCGTTGTGGATGGCCATCGTGAGACCGACCATTTCGGGAATGACCGTCGAGCGGCGCGACCAGGTCTTGATCGGCTTGCGATCATTCTTGGAAGACGCCACCTGAACCTTCTTCTGAAGGTGCAGATCGACGAACGGACCCTTTTTAAGTGAGCGCGGCATGCTTCAAGTCTCCGTCAGCGAATCTTGTTCTTGCGGCGCTGAACGATCATGTTCTGCGTGCGCTTGTTATTGCGCGTCTTCAAACCCTTGGTGTTCCAGCCCCATGGCGACACCGGATGCGGGTTACCCTGCGCGGCCTTACCCTCACCACCACCGTGTGGGTGATCGACAGGGTTCATGACCACACCGCGGACCGTCGGACGGATACCGCGCCAACGCTTCGCACCGGCCTTGCCGTAGCTGCGGAGGTTGTGTTCGTCGTTGCTGACCTCGCCAAGGGTGGCGCGGCAGTCAATGTGTACCTTGCGAGTCTCGCCTGACTTCAGACGCAGATACGCGTAGATGCCTTCGCGCGAAGTGAACTGCACGGAGGTGCCGGCGCTGCGCGCGATCTGGCCACCCTTACCGGGCTTCATCTCCACGTTGTGGATCTGCGAACCAACCGGGATGTGGCGCAACGCCATCGCATTGCCAGCCTTGATCGCCGAATCGGCACCCGAGCGGATTTCATCGCCCGGCTTCACGCCCTTCGGCGCGAGGATGTAGCGACGCTCGCCGTCGATGTACTTGATGAGCGCAATGTGACCCGTACGGTTCGGGTCGTACTCCACACGCTCGACAACGCCGGCGATGCCGTCTTTGTCGCGCTTGAAGTCGATGATGCGGTACTTCTGACGCGACCCGCCGCCAACATGGCGCGTGGTGATGCGACCGAAGTGATTGCGCGCGCCCGTCTTGTTCTGGTGAACAGTCAACGGTGCGTACGGGTCGCCCTTGTACAGGTGCGAGCGATCGATCTTGATGACCGTTCGCGTGCCCGGCGACGTGGGCTTCATCTTGATTAAGGTCATTAGATGGCCTCCGGCCAACTGCTAACGGCGCGCAACGCGCCCGAGGACATGCAGCTGCTCATGCCTTTGCCCTTGCTTCGTAATCGATGGTCTGGCCTGCGGCGAGACTCACGTAGGCTTTCTTCCAGTCCTGCGTGCGGCCGACACGGTTGCCAAACCGGCGTGATTTGCCGGGTTCGTTCACCACCTGCACGCCACTCACCTTGACGTCAAACATCAGCTCGACGGCCTGTTTGATGTCCACCTTCGTGGCGGTACGCAGAACGCGGAACGTGTACTGGTTGTGGTTCTGCATGGCGAACGACGTCTTTTCGGTGACGTGCGGCGCAATCAGAACACTCATGAGCTGCTCGCGATTCACTGCAGGCGCTCCTCGATCATTTTCACGGCGCCGGCGGTGACCAGAACCTTGTCGTAACTCACCAGGCTCAGCGGATTCAGCTGCGACACATCGATGACTTCGACGTACGGCAGATTGCGCGAGGCCAACAGCAGCTTCTCGTCTTCGGCTTCGATGACGATGAGCACCTTGGTGAGCGACCAGGACTTCAACTGGTTCGCCAGCAACTTGGTTTTCGGCGCTTCGAGCGCGAGCTCGCTGGTGAACACCAGCCGCTCCTGACGCGCGAGCTCCGACAGCATCGAGCGGATGGCCACCCGATACATCTTGCGATTCACTTTCTGCGCGAAGTCGCGGGGCTTGGCGGCAAACGTGACACCGCCGCCTCTCCAGATGGGGCTGCGGCTCGAACCGGCTCGCGCCTGGCCCGTGCCCTTCTGCGCCCATGGCTTCTTGCCACCGCCGCGCACTTCCGCACGCGTCTTCTGCGCCTTGGTGCCTGCGCGGCCGGCCGCGCGATACGCGGTGACGACCTGATGCACCAGAGCCTGGTTGTACTTCGCACCGAAGGTGTCGTCTGACACCTGCAGCTCGGCGTCGCCGCTGACAGCTTTGAGCTTCATCGTTCGGCCTTACTTCTTACCGGCTTTGGCCGGATCTTTAGACGGGGCGTTGCCGATCTTGGTCGGCGCCACCGTCTTACGTTTCGCCAGACGCGCCGCCTTCAGCGACGGACGGACGATGACCTCGCCGCCTTCCGACCCCGGTACCGCACCGCGGACCAGAAGCAGATTGCGCTCGAGATCGACTTCGACAACCTTCAGGTTCTCGGTGGTGCGACGGACGACACCCATGTGACCCGACATGCGCTTGCCCAGGAACACACGGCCCGGCGTCTGACGCTGACCGATGGAGCCGGGGGCGCGATGCGATACCGAGTTACCGTGCGTGGCCATGCCGCCCGCAAAGTTGTGTCGCTTCATCGTGCCGGCGAAACCCTTACCGATCGTCGTGCCGGTGACATCCACCAGCTCGCCCGACTTGAAGAGGTCTGCCTTGATTTCAGAGCCTGCCTTGAGATCCGCGCCTTCGTTGTCGACGATGCGAAACTCGAGCAGCGCCTTGCCGGGGGCCACACTCGCCTTGGCGTAGTGGCCAGCGACGGCCTTTGAAAGCAGCTGCGGGCGACGCTCGCCATACGTGACCTGAACGGCGCGATAGCCGTCCTTGTCCTGCGACTTGACCTGCGTCACGCGGTTCGGCAGCACTTGAATCACGGTGACAGGGATGGATTCCCCGGCTTCCGTGAACACGCGCGTCATGCCGGCTTTGCGGCCGACCAGTCCGATTGCCATGTACCTAATTCCTCTCACGTGGCACGCGCTGCGATTGGCGCGTGACCTGCACGAATACGAAAAGGGGAAAGGGTGACGACCGGAGACACGCGCGCAGCGCAGGACGCGCTTTGCGATGCTCGAGTGGTCTTGGAACCGTCGACGGATGCCGACCGTTTCCAACCTCGCCCGATTCCGCTTTCGCGGATTTTGCCCCGACTCAGTTCTCTTCGAACTTGCCCCGGGGCGAAAAGGCCGCGCAGTATGCGCAGCCGATCCATCATCGTCAACCGTTATTGTCTACGCGCCGCAAGGCACGCGGACGGAAGGGATCAGTTCAGTTTGATCTGAACGTCGACACCCGCCGGCAGCTCGAGCTTCATGAGCGCGTCTACCGTTTTGTCCGTCGGGTTCAGGATGTCCATCAGCCGCTTGTGCGTGCGCAGCTCGAACTGGTCACGGGCGTCCTTGTCGCCGTGCGGGGAAACCAGCACGGTGAAACGCTCCATCTTGGTGGGCAGGGGCACGGGGCCCTTGACCGTAGCGCCCGTGCGCTTCGCCGTCTCGACGATCTCGCGCGCGGAGCTGTCGATCAAACGATGATCGAAGGCCTTGAGACGGATCCGAATGTTCTGATTAGCCATGTACGAGCCATTTCCTGCGGGCTTGAGCCCGATTGCTACGGGGCCGAAACGGCCCCGTAAGCCGAGTTACTTACTTCAATACCTTGGAGACGACGCCGGCGCCGACGGTTTTGCCGCCCTCACGGATGGCGAAGCGCAGGCCTTCCTCCATCGCAATCGGCGCAATCAGCTCCACCTTCATTTTGATGTTGTCGCCAGGCATCACCATCTCGGTGCCTTCCGGCAACTCAATCAGTCCCGTCACGTCCGTCGTGCGGAAATAAAACTGCGGTCGATAGCCCTTGAAGAACGGCGTGTGACGGCCCCCCTCCTCCTTCGTCAGCACGTACACCTCACACTCAAAACTCGTGTGCGGCAGAATGCTGCCCGGCTTCGCCAATACCTGACCCCGCTCAACGTCCTCGCGCTTCGTACCGCGCAGCAGAACGCCCACGTTGTCTCCCGCACGACCTTCGTCGAGCAGCTTCCTGAACATCTCAACGCCCGTGCAGATCGTCTTCACCGTCGGCTTGATGCCGATGATCTCCACTTCGTCGTTCACCTTCACAATGCCGCGCTCGATTCGTCCCGTCACCACCGTGCCACGGCCGGAGATCGAGAACACATCTTCAACAGGCATCAGGAACGGCTTGTCGATCTCTCGCGGCGGCACCGGGATGTAACGATCCATCTCTTCCACCAGCTTCACCACCGCAGGGACGCCAATCGCCGACGTGTCACCCTCCAGCGCCTTCAGCGCCGAACCAATGATGATCGGTGTGTCGTCGCCAGGGAATTTGTACGCCGACAGCAGCTCGCGCACTTCCATCTCGACGAGCTCAAGCAGCTCCTTGTCGTCGACCATGTCCGCCTTGTTCATGAACACGACGATGTACGGAACGCCCACCTGACGCGCCAGCAGAATGTGCTCGCGTGTCTGCGGCATCGGGCCGTCCGCCGCCGACACCACCAGAATCGCACCGTCCATCTGCGCCGCACCCGTGATCATGTTCTTCACATAGTCCGCGTGCCCAGGGCAGTCCACGTGCGCGTAGTGACGCTCCTTGCTCTGGTACTCCACATGCGCCGTGCTGATCGTGATCCCACGCGCCTTCTCTTCCGGCGCCTTGTCGATCTGGTCATAGGCCATGAACGAACCACCGTTCGTCTCCGCCATCACCTTCGTCAGCGCAGCCGTCAACGTCGTCTTGCCATGGTCAACGTGACCAATCGTGCCTACGTTTACGTGCGGCTTGTTACGCTCGAATTTCTCTTTCGACATGGCCTGAATCCTCTGAAATCTGAATGCCTGACTTATTGCTTGATGATGCCGTCAGCGATGTTCGGCGGCACTTCCGTGTACTTGGCGAATTCCATCGTAAACGTTGCCCGACCCTGGCTCATGGAGCGCACGGTCGTGGCGTAGCCGAACATTTCGGACAGCGGTACTTCGGCTGTGATGATCTTGCCTGCAACCGCCTCATCCATGCCGATGATCTGCCCGCGACGGCGGTTCAGGTCACCGATGACGTCGCCGGAATATTCTTCCGGCGTAACGACTTCGACTTTCATGATCGGCTCGAGCAACACCGGCTTCGCCTTGCGGAAGCCATCCTTGAAGCCCATGGAGCCTGCGATCTTGAAGGCCATCTCGTTCGAGTCGACGTCGTGATACGAGCCGTCGAACAGCGTGACCTTGATGTCCACGACCGGATAACCGGCGATGACGCCCGTCTCGACCGCTTCCTTGATTCCCTTGTCCACCGCTGGCACGAACTCGCGCGGCACGGTGCCGCCAACGACGCCATTGATGAATTCGTAACCTTTGCCCTGCTCGTTCGGCTCGAGTTTCAACCAGACGTGGCCGTACTGGCCGCGACCGCCTGACTGGCGCACGAACTTGCCTTCGGACTCGATCTTGGCGCGGATCGTTTCACGGTACGCGACCTGTGGCTTGCCCACATTCGCCTCGACCTTGAATTCGCGCTTCATGCGATCGACGATGATTTCCAGATGCAGCTCGCCCATGCCGGCGATCAGCGTCTGACCGGATTCCTGATCCGTGCTCACGCGGAACGAAGGATCTTCCTTCGCGAGGCGCTGCAGGGCGAGGCCCATCTTTTCCTGGTCGGCCTTCGTTCGGGGTTCCACGGCAACGGAGATGACGGGCTCCGGGAACTCCATCTTCTCGAGCGTGATGACGTCGTTGACGTCGCACAGCGTGTCGCCCGTGATCACATCTTTCAAACCGACCGCCGACGCGATATCGCCCGCGCGCACTTCCTTGATTTCGGTGCGCTCGCTCGCGTGCATCTGCAGTAGGCGGCCGATGCGTTCTTTCTTGTCTTTCGTCGGCACGTAAACCGTGTCGCCCGCATTCAGCGTGCCGGAATACACCCGGAAGAAAGTCAGATTGCCCACGAAAGGGTCGTTCAAAATCTTGAAGGCGAGCGCGGCGAACGGCGCCTCGTCACTCGCGACACGCGTCGCGGGCTCGCCGTCGGTGTTCATGCCCTTCACATCGGGCATCTCGATGGGCGACGGCATGAACTCGATGATCGCGTCGAGCAGCGCCTGCACGCCCTTGTTCTTGAAGGCCGTACCGCACATGACCAACACGATCTCGTTCTTCACCGCGCGATCGCGCAGACCCTTGCGGATCTGTTCTTCGCTGAGCTCCTTGCCTTCGAGGTAATCGTTCGTCAGCTGCTCGTCGGTCTCGACGGCGGCCTCGATCATCTTGCCGCGGTATTCCTCAGCCTGCGCGCGCAGCGCCGCCGGAATCTCGCGGTACTCGAACTTCATGCCCTGGGTTTCCATGTCCCAGTAGATCGCCTTCATGCGGATCAGGTCGATCACGCCCTCGAAGTGATCCTCAGCGCCGATGGGCAGCTGGATGGGCACGGCATTGCCACGCAGCCGCGAGCGGATCTGATCGACACAGCGATGAAAGTTGGCGCCCGCACGGTCCATCTTGTTGACGAACGCAATGCGCGGCACGCCGTACTTGTTCATCTGCCGCCAGACCGTCTCGGACTGCGGCTGCACGCCCGACACCGCGCAGAACAACGCGACGGCGCTGTCGAGCACGCGCAGGGAACGCTCTACTTCAATGGTGAAGTCGACGTGCCCGGGGGTATCGATGATGTTGATGCGATGCTCTGGAAAGCTCTTGTCCATGCCTTTCCAGAAACAGGTGGTCGCAGCGGAGGTGATGGTGATACCACGCTCCTGTTCCTGCTCCATGTAGTCCATGACTGCCGCGCCGTCATGGACCTCGCCGATCTTATGCGAGACACCCGTGTAGAACAGGATACGCTCTGTCGTCGTCGTTTTACCGGCGTCGATGTGAGCCGAGATACCGATATTCCGGTAGCGCTCGATAGGCGTAACCCGTGCCACGAAACAGGATCCTTTACCAGCGGTAGTGCGCGAAGGCCTTGTTAGCCTCTGCCATGCGGTGAGTGTCCTCACGCTTGCGAACGGCGGCGCCGCGGTTTTCCGCTGCGTCCATCAGCTCGTGCGCGAGGCGGAACGCCATCGACTTCTCGCTGCGATCGCGCGCGGCGTCGATGACCCAACGCATGGCCAGTGTCTGGCGGCGCGTGGCGCGCACTTCAACAGGCACCTGATAGGTCGCGCCACCAACACGGCGGGACTTCACTTCGACGACGGGCTTGATGTTGTCGAGCGCTGTTGCCAGCACTTCGATTGAGTCTGACCCTTTCTTGCCGGTCTTCTCGGCAATACGGTCGAGAGCACCGTAGATGATGCGTTCGGCGGCGGACTTCTTGCCGCTCTTCATGACGACGTTCATGAACTTCGCCAACATCAGATTGTTGAATTTCGGATCCGGAAGGATCACGCGAACCGGGGCTTGCGCACGACGTGACATGCCTGTGCTCTCCTACTTGTTCTTCGGGCGCTTGGCGCCGTACTTCGAGCGACTCTGCTTGCGCTCGCTGACGCCGGCACAGTCGAGCGTGCCGCGAACGGTGTGGTAACGAACACCAGGGAGATCCTTCACGCGACCACCGCGGATGAGCACCACCGAGTGCTCCTGCAGGTTGTGACCTTCGCCGCCGATATAGCTCGTGACTTCATAGCCGTTGACGAGCCGAACACGACAGACCTTGCGAAGGGCCGAGTTCGGCTTCTTCGGCGTGGTCGTATAGACGCGCGTGCAAACGCCGCGCTTCTGAGGTGCCGCGCCGAGCGCCGGTACCTTCGTCTTTTCGGCTTTCGTCCGGCGAGGTGCCCGGATGAGCTGACCCGTTGTGGCCATCCAAAATCTCCAAGAGCCGTATGGGCGAGAGCGTGAGCTCGCGCGATGGGCTGTTTAAGAAGACCGGGCCGCCTGAGTCAGGCAGCCCGGTTTATTTAAGTCGCTGTTTTTTCGATCCGACAGCGCAGGGGGCCGGATCGACAAAGGCCGGCGATTCTAGGTACCGACCTCCCGGGTGTCAACCGGGGAGCCGTAATCAAACAGTAGTGCAAGCTCCGGCCCCGCTCGAGAGCCGGAAATTGCCGAATAAAAGGCCGGCGGGGCTTGCGCGCCGCCGGCCTGGGATACGCGACGCTCCGGAAGTGACCCCGGAGCGCCCTGGCGGCATCAGCCCGCCGTGCTCTCTTCTTCTCCAACGCTGGAGTCTTCGCTGTCGGGCAGACCGCCACCGACGTCCATGAAGCTGCGCCGCTCCACCATCGAGTCGATCTTGCGACGGCGATGCGCATGGGCCGCGAAGCCCGTGCCTGCCGGGATGAGACGGCCAACGATGACGTTCTCCTTCAGACCGCGCAGATCGTCCTTCAGACCGCGAACCGCGGCTTCGGTCAGCACGCGAGTGGTCTCCTGGAACGATGCGGCGGAAATGAACGACTCCGTCGCCAGCGACGCCTTGGTGATACCCAACAGTACCGGCTGCAGTTTCGCAGCGGTCTTGTTCGCCTGTTGCGCACGGTCGTTGATGTCGAGCGCGCGGGCACGATCCAGCTGCTCGCCACGGAGCAGTGTCGTCTCGCCGATCTCCATCACTTCGGTCTTGCGCAGCATCTGGCGAATGATCACCTCGATGTGCTTGTCGTTGATCTTCACGCCCTGCAGACGGTAGACGTCCTGGATCTCGCGGACGAGATGGTTCGCCAGCGCCTCGATGCCCTGCAGACGCAGGATGTCGTGCGCGTTCGGCTCGCCGTCGGCGATGACTTCGCCGCTCTCGACCGTTTCACCCTCGAACACGTTGAGCTGGCGCCACTTGGGAATCAGCTCCTCGTACTTCTCGCCGTCGTCGCTCGTGATGATGAAACGACGCTTGCCCTTCGTCTCCTTACCAAAGCTGACCGTACCGCTCTTCTCGGCGAGGATCGCCGGGTCCTTCGGCTTGCGCGCTTCGAACAGATCCGCGACGCGCGGCAGACCGCCGGTGATGTCGCGAGTCTTCGACGACTCCTGCGGGATGCGGGCGATGACGTCACCCGGTGACACCTTCGCACCGTCCTCCAGGTTGATGAGCGCGCCCGCGGGCAGCGTGTACACCGCTGGAATCTCAGTGTTGGCGAACGTGACTTCCTTGCCCTTCGCGTTCAACAGCTTGATGGTCGGACGAAGCTCCTTGCCACCGCGCTGCTTGTTGTCCTGGACCACCGTGCTCGACAGACCGGTCACTTCGTCGACCTGCGTCGTCACCGTGAGGCCATCCACGAAGTCCTGGAACTTCAGGTTACCGCCCACCTCGGTCACGACCGGGTGAGTGTGCGGATCCCAGGTCGCAATGACCTGCCCGCCTTCCGCCATCGCGTTTTCCTTCACGCTGATGACCGCGCCGTACGGAATCTTGTAGCGCTCGCGCTCGCGACCGAAGTTGTCGACCACGCCCAGCTCACCGGAGCGGGATACCGCCACGAGATGACCGCGCTCGTGCTGCACAGTCTTGATGTGATGGAAGCGGATGATGCCCTTGTTACGCACTTCGACGCTGCTGGTGGCAGCCGCTCGAGACGCCGCGCCACCGATGTGGAACGTACGCATCGTGAGCTGCGTGCCAGGCTCGCCGATCGACTGCGCGGCGATGACGCCGACAGCCTCGCCGATGCTGATGAGGCGGCCACGCGCGAGGTCGCGTCCGTAGCAGCTCGAGCACACACCGTAGCGCGTCTTGCAGGTGATCGGAGAACGCACGCTCAGCTGGTCGATACCCTCCGTCTCCAACAGACGGACGAGCTTCTCGTCGAGCAGCGTGTTCTTCTCGATCAGCACGTCTTCCGTGCCGGGCTTGACGATGTGTTCGGACAGCACGCGTCCCAACACGCGCTCGCCGAGACCTTCCACCACGTCGCCGCCTTCGATGAGGGGCGTCATGATCAGGCCTTCGTCCGTGCCGCAATCCACTTCCGTGATCACGAGATCCTGCGAAACGTCGACGAGTCGACGTGTCAGGTAACCCGAGTTCGCGGTCTTCAACGCCGTGTCGGCCAGACCCTTACGGGCGCCGTGCGTCGAGATGAAGTACTGCAGAACGTTCAAGCCTTCGCGGAAGTTCGCCGTGATCGGCGTCTCGATGATGGAGCCGTCGGGCTTCGCCATGAGGCCGCGCATACCGGCAAGCTGACGAATCTGGGCCGCGCTACCGCGCGCGCCGGAGTCCGCCATCATGAAGATGGAGTTGAACGACTTCTGACGCGTCTTCTGACCGCGTGAGTCGATCGCCTCCTCGCTGCCGAGCTTTTCCATCATGGCTTTCGCCACCTGGTCGTTCGTACGCGACCAGATATCGATGGCCTTGTTGGTACGCTCGCCTTCGGTGACGAGACCCGACGAATACTGCGCCTGGATCTCCTTCACTTCACGCTCGGCGGCGGCAACGATGCTCGCCTTCGATTCCGGAATGACGATGTCGTCGATGCCGAACGAAACACCCGAACGCGTGGCGTACGAGAAGCCCGTGTACATCAGCTGGTCGGCGAACACGACGGTCTCTTTCAGACCGAGCGCGCGATAGCACGCGTTGATCGTCGCGGAGATCGCCTTCTTCGTCATGTCCTGGTTGATCAGGTCGAAGGACAAACCCTTCGGCAGGATCTCGGACAGCAGCGCACGACCGACAGTCGTCTGCACGTGACGGATGCGTTCCTGCTTCTGACCACCGGGGATGACGCTGAACTCTTTCAGACGCACGCGCACACCGGCCTGCAGGTCGACCGAGCGGCTTTCGTACGCACGATGCACTTCCTGCACGTCGGAGAAGGCCATGCCTTCACCACGCGCGCCGATGCGCTCGCGAGTCAGATAGTAGAGACCCAACACGACGTCCTGCGACGGCACGATGATCGGATCACCGTTGGCAGGCGACAGAATGTTGTTGGACGACATCATCAGCGCGCGCGCTTCGAGCTGGGATTCCAGCGACAGCGGCACGTGCACGGCCATCTGGTCACCGTCGAAGTCGGCGTTGAACGCCGTACACACCAACGGATGCAGCTGAATCGCCTTGCCTTCGATCAGTACAGGCTCGAACGCCTGAATGCCGAGACGGTGCAAGGTCGGCGCGCGGTTCAACAGAACGGGATGCTCGCGGATGACCTCTTCGAGGATATCCCACACCTCCGGACCTTCACGCTCGACGAGGCGCTTGGCCGCCTTGATCGTCGACGCTTCACCACGCAGCTGCAGCTTCTGGAAGATGAACGGCTTGAAGAGCTCGAGCGCCATCTTCTTGGGCAGACCGCACTGGTGCAGGCGCAGCTGCGGACCGACCACGATGACCGAACGGCCCGAGTAGTCGACGCGCTTGCCGAGCAGGTTCTGGCGGAAGCGGCCCTGCTTGCCCTTGATCATGTCAGCGAGCGACTTCAGCGGGCGCTTGTTGGTGCCCGTGATCGCGCGGCCGCGACGGCCGTTGTCCAACAACGCGTCCACCGCTTCCTGCAGCATGCGCTTCTCGTTACGCACGATGATGTCGGGCGCGTTGAGCTCGAGCAGGCGACGCAGGCGGTTGTTACGGTTGATGACGCGGCGGTAGAGATCGTTCAGATCTGACGTCGCGAAACGGCCGCCATCCAACGGGACGAGCGGACGCAGATCTGGCGGCAACACCGGCAGAACGGTCAACACCATCCACTCGGGCTTGTTGCCCGAATCGATGAACGACTCGATCAGCTTCAGGCGCTTCGACAAACGCTTCAGCTTCGTTTCGGAAGCGGTGGCGCCCATCTCTTCACGCACACGGCCCATCTCCGCCTGCAGGTCGAGCGTACGGAGCAGCTCGAACACGGCTTCGGCACCCATGCGGGCATCGAACTCATCACCATGCTCTTCGATGGCTTCGAGATACATCTCGTCCGTCAGGAGCTGGCCACGCTGCATCGGCGTCATGCCTGGGTCGATGACGACGAAGGCTTCGAAATACAGCACACGCTCGATTTCACGCAGCGTCATATCCAGCATGAGGCCGATGCGCGACGGCAGCGACTTCAGGAACCAGATGTGCGCGGTCGGGCTCGCAAGCTCGATGTGGCCCATGCGCTCGCGCCGGACCTTCGACTGCGTGACTTCAACGCCGCACTTCTCGCAGACCACGCCGCGATGCTTCAGACGCTTGTACTTGCCGCAAAGACACTCGTAGTCCTTTACGGGCCCGAAGATCTTGGCGCAGAACAAACCATCACGCTCCGGCTTGAACGTGCGGTAGTTGATCGTCTCCGGCTTCTTCACCTCGCCGTAAGACCACGCGCGGATCATCTCCGGCGAAGCCAGCCCGATCTTGATCGAATCAAAATGCTCGACCGGAGCGTGCTGCTTAAAAAGCTTCAATAAATCTTTCATAAATTCCTCATGGCCTGCGGCCAACTACTACGGGGTCGAAGCCGACCCCGTACGAGTGGCGGCGCTGCGCGCCGTCGGGACCAAGATCAATCCTGCTCCAGCTCCATGTTGATGCCGAGAGATCGAATCTCCTTCACCAACACGTTGAACGACTCCGGCATGCCCGCGTCCATCTGGTGATTGCCGTCGACGATGTTCTTGTACATCTTCGTACGACCGTTCACGTCGTCGGACTTGACGGTCAACATCTCCTGCAGCGTGTACGCAGCGCCGTAGGCCTCGAGCGCCCACACTTCCATCTCTCCGAAGCGCTGGCCACCAAACTGCGCCTTGCCACCCAGCGGCTGCTGAGTCACAAGCGAGTAAGGACCCGTCGAACGCGCATGCATCTTGTCGTCGACCAGGTGGTTGAGCTTCAACATGTACATGTAGCCCACCGTCACCTGACGATCGAAACGCTCGCCTGTCCGACCGTCGAACAGATGCGTCTGACCGTTCGTCGGCAGATCCGCCAGAGTCAGCATGCGCTTGATCTCTTCCTCGCTCGCACCGTCGAACACCGGCGTCGCCATCGGCACACCGTTCGACAGATTCTTTGCAAGCTCGGTGATCTCGGCATCGTTCAGGCTGTCGATGTCTTCCTTCTGACCGCCGGTCTCGTTGTAGACCTGCTTCATGAAGCCACGCAGCTCATGCATCGCGGCCTGCGCCTCGACCATGCGACCGATCTTCAAACCCACACCCTTCGCCGCCCAGCCCAGGTGAGTCTCCAACACCTGACCGACGTTCATACGCGAAGGCACACCCAGCGGGTTCAACACGATGTCGACCGGACGGCCGTCCGCGAGGTACGGCATGTCTTCGACCGGCGTGATGCTGGAAATAACACCCTTGTTGCCGTGACGTCCGGCCATCTTGTCGCCCGGCTGCACGCGACGCTTCACGGCGAGATAGACCTTCACCATCTTCAGCACGCCAGGCGCGAGATCGTCGCCGGCGGTGATCTTGGCTTTCTTCTCGTCGAGACGCTTCTCGAACGCCTTGCGCTGACCCTTCAGCCGCTCCGACGCCTGCTCGAGCTGCGAGTTGTCTTCCTCGTCATCGAGGCGGATCTCGAACCACTCTTCACGCGGCACCCCATCGAGGTATTCCGCGGTGAGCGCCGTGCCACTCTTCAACTTCTGAGGACCGCCCGCGGCGACCTTGCCCAGGAGCTGATCACGGACGCGCTGGAACAAGTCGTCTTCCAGGATGCGCTGCTGGTCGCCGAAGTCCTTGCGAACCCGCTCGACTTCCGCCTTCTCGATCGAGAGCGCGCGGGAGTCTTTGTCCACGCCATCACGCGTGAAGACGCGAACGTCGATCACCGTGCCGTCCATGCCCGGGGGCACGCGCAGCGAGGTGTCTTTAACGTCCGAAGCCTTCTCGCCGAAGATCGCGCGGAGGAGCTTCTCTTCCGGCGTCAGCTGCGTCTCGCCCTTCGGCGTGACCTTGCCGACGAGGATGTCACCCGCACGCACTTCCGCACCGATGAACGCGATACCCGCTTCATCCAGCTTGGCGAGCGCGGCGTCGCCGACGTTCGGAATGTCGGCCGTGATTTCCTCAGGTCCGAGCTTGGTGTCGCGAGCCACGCAGGTCAGCTCTTCGATGTGGATCGTCGTGAAACGATCTTCCTGCACCACACGCTCGGAAATCAGGATCGAGTCTTCGAAGTTGTAGCCGTTCCACGGCATGAACGCGACGAGCAGGTTCTGCCCGAGCGCGAGCTCGCCGAGATGCGTCGAAGGACCGTCCGCCAGCACGTCGCCACGCGAAATCATGTCACCGGCATTCACCAGCGGACGCTGGTTGATACAAGTGTTCTGGTTCGAGCGCGTGTACTTCGTGAGGTTGTAGATGTCGACGCCCGGCTCACCCGCCGTCGTCTCTTCATCATGTACGCGAACAACGATGCGCGACGCGTCGACAGAGTCGATGCGGCCACCACGACGCGCCACCACGGTCACACCCGAGTCGATAGCGACCGGACGTTCCATGCCCGTACCCACCAACGGCGTTTCCGCACGCAGAGTCGGCACAGCCTGGCGCTGCATGTTGGAACCCATGAGCGCGCGGTTCGCGTCGTCATGCTCGAGGAACGGAATCAACGAGGCCGCGACCGACACGATCTGCTTCGGCGACACGTCCATGTAGTTGATGTTCTCACGCTGCATCAGCGTGAATTCGTTCAGGTGACGGCACGACACCAGCTCGTCGGTCAGCTCGCCTTCAGGGCCGAGAACCGCGTTCGCCTGCGCGATCGCGAACTCGCCTTCTTCGATGGCGGACAGATAGTCGATCTGATCTGTAACGCGGCCACCCACGACACGACGGTACGGCGTCTCGAGGAAGCCGTACTGGTTCGTGCGCGCGTAAACGGACAGCGAGTTGATCAGACCGATGTTCGGACCTTCAGGCGTTTCGATCGGGCACACGCGACCGTAATGCGTCGGATGCACGTCGCGCACTTCGAAGCCCGCACGCTCACGCGTCAAACCGCCTGGGCCGAGGGCCGAGACGCGACGCTTGTGAGTGACCTCGGACAACGGATTGTTCTGGTCCATGAACTGCGAGAGCTGTGAGGAGCCGAAGAACTCCTTCACGGCAGCCGCGACCGGCTTCGCGTTGATCATTTCCTGGGGCATCAACGGCTCGCTCTCGGCGATCGTCAGACGCTCCTTGACCGCGCGCTCGACGCGCACGAGACCCACGCGGAACGCGTTCTCGGCCATTTCACCGACGCTACGCACGCGACGATTACCCAGGTGATCGATGTCGTCGACCTGGCCATTGCCGTTGCGGATGTCGATGAGCACCTTCAGCACATCGAGAATGTCTTCTTTCGTCAGCACGCCACCGCCGCTGCCGTCTTCACGACGAACGCGACGATTGAACTTCATGCGACCGACAGCCGAGAGATCGTAACGCTCGGGATTGAAGAACAGGTTGTTGTACAGGTTCTCCGCGGCGTCCTTCGTAGGCGGCTCGCCCGGACGCATCATGCGATAGATCTCGACCAGCGCTTCGAGGCGCGTCTTGGTCGGATCGATACGCAGCGTGTCCGAAATGAACGCACCCCGATCGAGGTCGTTGGTGTACAGCGTGTTGATCTCGGTGATGCCGGCTTCGATCAGCTTCTCGACCGATACCGCCGTCAACACTTCGTTCGCCTTCGCCAGCACTTCGCCCGTGCTGGTATCGACGACGTCGTGCGCGAGCACTTTGCCGTACACATACTCACGCGGAACGCGCAGCTGTTTGACGTTGGCGTCTTCGAGCTGGCGAACGTGGCGCGCGGTGATGCGGCGACCTTCTTCAACGATGACCTGATCGCCGATGCGCAGTTCGAACGTGGCCGTCTCACCACGGAGGCGGCTGGCGACGAGATGCAGGGCGACGTCATCCTTCGACAGATAGAACGTGTTCTTGTCGAAGAACGTATCCAGGATCTCGGTCTCGTTCATGCCGAGCGCGCGCAGGATGATCGTCACCGGCAGCTTGCGGCGACGGTCGATACGCGCGAATACCGCGTCTTTCGGGTCGAACTCGAAGTCGAGCCACGAGCCGCGGTAGGGAATGATGCGGGCGGAGAACAGCAGCTTGCCCGATGAATGGGTCTTGCCCCGGTCGTGATCGAAGAACACGCCCGGTGAGCGATGCAGCTGCGACACGATGACGCGCTCGGTGCCGTTCACTACGAACGTACCGTTGTCGGTCATCAGGGGCAGCTCGCCCAGATAAACTTCCTGCTCGCGCACGTCTTTGACGGGCTTCTTCGAGCCGGCGGCTTCTTTGTCGAGGACGATCAGGCGTACCTTCACACGCAGCGGTGCCGCGTAGGTCAGGCCACGGAGCTGACATTCCTTGACGTCGAACACCGGCTCGCCGAGCCGATAGCTGACGTATTCGAGCGAAGCGTTACCGGAATAGCTCGAGATCGGGAACACGCTCTTGAACGCGGCGTGCAGACCCACCTCGTTCCGCGAGTCCTCCGGGGCGTCCGCCTGCAGGAACGAGCGATAAGAGTTGAGTTGGATCGCGAGCAGGTACGGCACTTCGAGAATTCCCGGCTGCTTGCCGAAATTCTTGCGAATGCGCTTCTTCTCGGTGAAGGAATAAGCCATCGGATCACCTCTGGAAACAGTAGAGACGCGAAGAGGGCGCGCAGCCGACCTGGGGGATACCACCCCAAGTCTGCATACGCGCCCGCAACGCGGGCGGGACCGAAAACGCTTCGGGCCCTATATGGCGCAACATCGAGGTTATTTGACCTCGATTTTGGCGCCGGCTTCCTCGAGCTTCTTTCGGATCGTATCGACGTCCGCCTTGGATACGCCTTCCTTGACGGTCGCGGGCACGCCCTCGACCAGGTCTTTCGCTTCCTTCAGACCAAGGCCGGTGATCTCACGGATCACCTTGATTACGGTCACTTTCTTGTCGGCCGGGTATTCCTTGAGGGTGACGTTGAATTCCGTCTGTTCCTCCACAGGAGCGGCAGCCGCAGCTGCGCCCGGAGCCGCCGCAACGGCGACAGGGGCAGCGGCAGTGACGCCGAACTTCTTTTCCATATCGGAAATGAGTTCGACGACTTCGATTACGGTCAATTTGGAAATTGCGTCGAGGATTTCGTCTTTGCTGACAGCCATGTTGGGTCTCCTAATATTTAATCAAGACAAGATTCAAGCGTTCGCGGCCTGACGTTGATCGCGGTAAGCCGCGAGCGTCCGGGCGAGCAGGGCCTGCGGTTCGGCGAGGGTGCGGACGAGTTTCTCGACGGGCGCTTTCATCGTGCCCATGAGAATCGCCAGCGCCTGATCGCGCGTCGGCAGAGAAGCAACTTTGTCGAGATCCCTGGCCGGCAGAACCTGCCCGCCAATGGACACGAGAGTCGCCACGAGCTTGTCGTTCGTCTTCGCGAAGTCCTTCACCACGCGCGCCGCCGCGCCTGGATCGTCCGTCGAGAAAGCGAGGACCAGCGGCCCCTTCAACTGGGGTCCGACTGTTTCGAACGTAGTGCCGGCCAGCGCCTTGCGTGCGAGCGTGTTTTTGATCACACGCACATACACACCCTGCGACCGGGCCTTGCTACGAAGCTCCGTCATCTGCGCAACCGTTAGGCCGCGGTACTCGGCGGCGACGACGGAATGGGCTTTCGCCGCAATCCCCGCCACTTCCGCCACAACTGCTTTCTTGTCTTCGAGGTTGAGTGCCATAAGTCATGTCTCCTGGCCCGAAGATCACACAATGAGTGCGTGCATCCCTTGCACGACACCCGCTCTTTAACGACGGTGACCTTCACGCCCGGATCAATCCCCGATGCGAAAAGCGGTTCACCATCTGCGCAGGCGATCATTGAGGGCCCACGGCCCGCCTGCGGTCTTCGACGATGACGCCGGCACACTCCTGTGCGCCGACGCCCGCATCAAACTGAAATCAGATTCGAATCAAGTCACAGAGCCGAAATCGACGCTGACGCCAGGGCCCATCGTCGATGACAGCGTGAGACGCTTGAGATACTGGCCTTTCGCCGTCGCCGGCTTGGCCTTCTGCAGGTCGGCGATGAGCGCCTGAAGGTTTTCCTTCAGCGCGCTGACTTCGAAGCTCGCCTTGCCGATCGTGCAGTGGATGATGCCGGCCTTGTCGACGCGATAACGCACCTGACCCGCCTTGGCATTACGCACAGCGCCCGCGACGTCCGGCGACACCGTGCCGACCTTCGGGTTCGGCATGAGGCCGCGAGGACCGAGAATCTGGCCGAGCTGACCGACGACACGCATCGCGTCCGGGCTCGCGATGACGACATCGAAGTTGATCTCGCCGGCTTTCACTTTCGCCGCGAGGTCTTCGAGGCCGACGATGTCAGCGCCCGCAGCCGTTGCCAGCTCCTGGTTCTTGCCAGAGGTGAACACGGCGACGCGCACGACCTTGCCGAGACCATGGGGCATCAGCGTCGAGCCGCGAACCTGCTGGTCCGACTTGCTCGCGTCGATGCCGAGATTCACGGCAGCGTCGATCGACTCATTGAACTTGGCCGTCGCGAAACCCTTCAGCAAAGTGATGGCTTCATCGACCGGATACTGCTTGCCGGGAGTCAACTTGGACTTCCAGGCCTTAACACGCTTGGCTACAACTGGCATGGCTTAGAGTCCTTCCACGTCAACGCCCATGCTGCGGGCACTGCCGGCGATGGTGCGAACTGCGGCTTCCAGGTCTGACGCGGTCAGATCCGGCTGCTTGGTCTTGGCGATTTCTTCCAGCTGCGAGCGCTTGATCTTGCCGACCTTCGCAGTGTTGGGCGTACCGCTGCCTTTTTCGATGCCGATCGCCTTGCGAATCAGCACCGACGCCGGCGGCGTCTTCATGATGAACGTGAAGCTGCGATCGCTGTACACGGTGATTACCGTGGGAATCGGCAGACCCTTCTCGAGCTTCTGCGTCTGAGCATTGAACTGCTTGCAGAACTCCATGATGTTCACGCCCTGCTGACCGAGCGCAGGACCGATGGGGGGCGACGGATTCGCCGAGCCCGCGGGTACCTGTAACTTTACGTACCCATTTACTTTCTTTGCCATGTCACGTCTCCCGGGTGCGAACGCTCACGAATGAGCTCCCCGATGGATGATCAAATCAGGCTTTTTCGACCTGAGAAAAATCCAGCTCCACAGGCGTCGAGCGCCCGAGGATCTGAACTGCCACCTGCAACCGGTTCTTCTCGTAGTTCACGCTCTCGACGACGCCGTTGAAATCATTGAACGGACCATCGACCACGCGCACCACTTCGCCCGGCTCGAACAACACTTTCGGACGCGGCTTGTCCGCGCCCTCTTCGACGCGACGCAGAATCTGCATCGCCTCACGATCTGTAATCGGCGCGGGACGCTCCGGCGAACCGCCGATGAAACCCAGGACTTTCGGCACATCCCGCACGAGGTGCCAGGTGTCCTCATCCATTTCCATCTGCACGAGCACGTAGCCCGGATAGAACTTGCGCTCGCTCTTGCGCTTCTGACCGTCGCGCATTTCCACGACTTCTTCGGTCGGAATCAGGATCTCGCCGAATTTGGACTCGAGACTCGCCCGCGCGATGCGCTCACGCAGCGACTCCGCGACTCGATGCTCGAAGTTCGAATACGCATGAACCACGTACCATCTCAACGCCACGGTTTAGCCCCCTTGCCCGGTCATCATGGCCCGCGTGACCCACGCGAGCCCGAGATCGAGCAGCCAGAAGAAAACGCCCGTCACCAGCACGAAGACGAACACGATGAGTGTCGTCATGCCCGTGTCCTGGCGAGTGGGCCACACGATCTTGCGCAGCTCGATGCGGGAATCGAGCATGAAGCGCCAGAAATTCCGGCCGTATTGCGACCAGGAAAACAACAGCACCGCGCCCACGAGACCACCCACGACCGCCAGCCAGCGCTGCCAGCCAGGTTGGGTTCCGAGGACGTAATACACGGCAATGCCGCCGACGATCAGCAGGATCGCGGCTGCGAGCTTCACCTTGTCCGACGCGTTTGCGTCCGGATCTTTTATGTCTTCGTTCATATGGGCCCGCTGGCAGGCCAGGAGGGAATCGAACCCCCAACCTGCGGTTTTGGAGACCGCCGCTCTGCCAATTGAGCTACTGGCCTTTCTACAAGCTGCGCTTGGACTGTCAACGGGGCTGCTGAGCAGCCCCGTAAATATAGCCTTTTGGAGTGACGTTTACTTCAGGACTTTGGAGACGACGCCGGCGCCGACGGTTTTGCCGCCCTCACGGATGGCGAAGCGCAGGCCTTCCTCCATCGCAATCGGCGCAATCAGCTCCACCTTCATTTTGATGTTGTCACCAGGCATCACCATCTCGGTGCCTTCCGGCAACTCGATCAATCCCGTCACGTCCGTCGTGCGGAAATAAAACTGCGGTCGATAGCCCTTGAAGAACGGCGTGTGACGGCCCCCCTCCTCCTTCGTCAGCACGTACACCTCACACTCAAAACTCGTGTGCGGCAGAATGCTGCCCGGCTTCGCCAATACCTGACCCCGCTCAACGTCCTCGCGCTTCGTACCGCGCAGCAGAACGCCCACGTTGTCTCCCGCACGACCTTCGTCGAGCAGCTTCCTGAACATCTCAACGCCCGTGCAGATCGTCTTCACCGTCGGCTTGATGCCGATGATCTCCACTTCGTCGTTCACCTTCACAATGCCGCGCTCGATTCGTCCCGTCACCACCGTGCCACGGCCGGAGATCGAGAACACATCTTCAACAGGCATCAGGAACGGCTTGTCGATCTCTCGCGGCGGCACCGGGATGTAACGATCCATCTCTTCCACCAGCTTCACCACCGCAGGGACGCCAATCGCCGACGTGTCACCCTCCAGCGCCTTCAGCGCCGAACCAATGATGATCGGTGTGTCGTCGCCAGGGAATTTGTACGCCGACAGCAGCTCGCGCACTTCCATCTCGACGAGCTCAAGCAGCTCCTTGTCGTCGACCATGTCCGCCTTGTTCATGAACACGACGATGTACGGAACGCCCACCTGACGCGCCAGCAGAATGTGCTCGCGTGTCTGCGGCATCGGGCCGTCCGCCGCCGACACCACCAGAATCGCACCGTCCATCTGCGCCGCACCCGTGATCATGTTCTTCACATAGTCCGCGTGCCCAGGGCAGTCCACGTGCGCGTAGTGACGCTCCTTGCTCTGGTACTCCACATGCGCCGTGCTGATCGTGATCCCACGCGCCTTCTCTTCCGGCGCCTTGTCGATCTGGTCATAGGCCATGAACGAACCACCGTTCGTCTCCGCCATCACCTTCGTCAGCGCAGCCGTCAACGTCGTCTTGCCATGGTCAACGTGACCAATCGTGCCTACGTTTACGTGCGGCTTGTTACGCTCAAACTTTTCCTTAGACATGACACCCTCAGGGCTGCGCCCAGAATTTCTTGCGAGCCCGCATTGCGGCTCCGTACATACATCGAGCGGCGCGAGGCGCCGCCTAACTTAAACTTCGCGACGGTCCGCGAACTGGAGCCCACGACCGGAATCGAACCGGTGACCTCGTCCTTACCAAGGACGTGCTCTACCGACTGAGCTACGTGGGCGGCAAAACACTGGAGCGGGTGGTGGGAATCGAACCCACGCCATCAGCTTGGAAGGCTGAGGTTCTACCATTGAACTACACCCGCCGCTGATCGTGTGGCGCCCAAACCCTCGCCTCGGTCGACCTATCCTCGAATGGTGGAGGGGGTAGGATTCGAACCTACGAAGGCGTAAGCCGGCAGATTTACAGTCTGCTCCCGTTGGCCGCTTGGGTACCCCTCCGCAAAACGAGCCGCGTATTCTGATTTCGGGTCGGGGGAGTGTCAATGCATTGTGGCGCGATCTTTGCTAGCTCGACTCTTCTTATTGCCACTAGCCGAGCTTCAACCGGGGTAATTCGGCGTCGGCGCGCTGCCAGCGGCCCGGGCCAAGGTCGCGGGGCAGCTCGATCGGACCATATCGCACCCGCATGAGACGGCTCACTTCGTAGCCGACAGCTTCCCAAAGGCGGCGCACCTCGCGATTGCGACCTTCATGCAGGGTCACCCGGTACCAGCTGTGCGCACCCGGGGACGTGCTCGTGTCTTCTATGAAATCGAACCGGGCCATCCCGTCCTCGAGCGCAACGCCCCGCAGCAGTTGATCGATCGTCGACCGCTCCGGCTGACCGCGCACGCGCACGAGATATTCACGCTCCACTTCGCTGGAAGGATGCATGAGCTTGTGCGCAAGCTCCCCGTCGGTGGTGAAGAGCAGCAGGCCGGAGGTATTCACGTCGAGCCGGCCCACGTTGATCCAGCGACCTTGCGTTGGATCTGGCAATCGCTCGAATACAGTCGGACGGCCCTGCGGGTCGCTGCGTGTAGTCACTTCCCCGAGCGGCTTGTGATAAATGAGCAGCTCGCCGGTCGCTGCGTTCGCGGGCATGAGTTCGAGGCGCTTGCCATCGAGGCGGATGTCGTCTTCGACAGTGGCGCGATCACCGAGCTGGGCCAGCCGACCGTTGACGACCAGACGACCCGCGGAGATCCATTGCTCGATGCCCCGACGCGAGCCGAGCCCTGCTGTAGCAAGAAGCTTCTGAAGTCGTTCTGGAGGCGGTTGGCGATTCACAGGCGGTCGAGCATACTTCCGGCCCGGAATTATAACGGCCAACCACAACGACATGACGTTTCGTTCCTTGCCACGGCGGCGAACGAGCGCGTACGAAGGGGCCCCATGATCTACGACAGCATTCTCGGTACGATCGGGCGCACCCCCATCGTCCGCATCAATCGCCTCGCACCCAAGCACGTCACCATGTACGTGAAGTGCGAGTTCTTCAACCCGCTGTCCTCGGTGAAAGATCGCCTTGCGATCGCCATCATCGAAGACGCTGAGAAATCAGGCGCGTTGAAGCCCGGCCAGACCGTAATCGAAGCGACGTCGGGCAACACCGGCATCGCGCTCGCGATGGTATGCGCGGCGAAGGGTTATCCCTTCGTGGCAACCATGGTCGAAACCTTCTCGGTCGAGCGTCGCAAGATCATGCGCATGCTCGGCGCGAAGGTGATCCTCACGCCGGCCGCTGAACGCGGCACGGGCATGGTGCGCAAAGCCGAGGAACTGGCGAAGAAGAACGGCTGGTTTCTCGCCCGCCAGTTCGAGAATCCCGCCAATCCGGCTTATCACCGCAGCACCACGGGCCCCGAGATCATTCAGGATTTCGCCGGCAAGCGGCTCGATTTCTTCGTCACGGGCTGGGGCACGGGCGGCACGCTCACCGGCGCGGGCGAAGTCATCCGGCTTGCGCGTCCCGAAGTGAAGATCATCGCGACGGAGCCCGCGGGCGCCTCGCTGCTTTCAGGTCAGCCTTTCGCGCCCCACAAGATTCAGGGCTGGACGCCGGACTTCATTCCGGCCGTGCTCAATCGGGAAGTCGCGCATCGCATTCTTCCCGTGACGGATGTCGAAGCAATCGAAGCCGCGCGCGCGCTCGCGCGTCAGGAAGGTCTGTTCGTCGGCATTTCCTCGGGCGGTACTTTTGCTGCCGCCCGCAAGGTAGCTGACGAAGCACCGGAGGGCTCGGTTATCCTTGCCATGCTCCCGGATACTGGCGAGCGCTATCTGTCGACCGTGCTCTTTGAAGGGATTGCGGACGGCGGCGACCCCGAACCCTGAGATTCAAGGCAACGCGCATGGCTGCGTCCTACGACACCCAGCAGTCCGCGGACGCAAGGCGCTTTGCGCGGCTTCCGGACCCATTTCCCCTGCGTCGCGGCGGCACGCTGCATGGGGCCCAGATCGCCTATGAAACCTGGGGCCAGCTGAACGCGGCCCGGGACAACGCGCTGCTGTTGTTCACCGGGCTTTCCCCGTCGGCGCACGCCACGTCATCGACGGAAGACGCGAGCGAAGGCTGGTGGGAGCGCATGGTCGGGCCAGGGCTCGCCATCGATACGAAACGTTTCTTCGTCATCTGCGTCAACTCGCTCGGCAGCTGCTTCGGCTCGACGGGGCCGGCGTCGAACGATCCAGCGACGGGCAAAGCGTACCGTCTGAGCTTTCCTGATCTTTCTGTCGAAGACATCGCGCGCGGCGGCTACGAAGTGCTGCGTTCGCTGGGCATCGCACGCGTGGACGCTGTTGTCGGCCCTTCGCTGGGCGGCATGGTGGTGCTGGCTTTCGCTGCGCAGTTTCCGGGCGCCGCACGCCGTCTCGTCAGCATTTCAGGAACCGCGGCCGCCTCGCCTTTCGCTATCGCGCTTCGCTCCATCCAGCGCGAGGCGATCCTCGGCGATCCGGAATGGCGCGACGGCAACTATGTTTTCGGGCATCCGCCGCACACTGGCATGCGTCTCGCGCGCAAGCTCGGCACCGTGACTTACCGTTCTGCTGAGGAATGGCGGCAACGTTTCGATCGCAAGCCCGTCGCCCCTGAGCACAAGCGCGATCATCCCTTCGCACCTGAGTTCGCCGTGCAGAGCTATCTCGACGCGCAGGCGGAACGGTTCTCCAAAACATTCGACGCCAACTGTTACTTGTATCTGTCGCGTGCCATGGATCGCTTCGATCTCGCGGCCCATGGCGCGTCACACGCGGAAGTGCTGAAACGTTCGAAGGTGGAACAGGCGCTGGTGATCGGCGTGGAATCCGACATGTTGTTCGCCATTGGCGAGCAGCGCGCCTTGTCAGAAGGGTTTCGGGAAGCGGGCGCCACTACGCGCTTCGCCCCGCTGTCCTGCCTCGAAGGTCACGACTCCTTCCTTATCGACATCGACGCGTTCGGCAAAGAGATTCGCGGCTTTCTCGAGAGCCGCTGACGCCGAACGTTATTTCATCAGCCGTCTGCGCAAGAGCCAGGCGGCGGTGAGTACGCCCACCAACGCGTACGCAACCAACACCGCGATGTTGATCCACGGCCGTGTAAGCGTTACGCCTAACGCGAGACCGCGCGCCAGCTCTGTTGCATGCACCAGCGGCAACATGTCGGCCACGGCCCGCGCGCCAGCGGGCAAGCCAGAAGCGGGGAAGAACACGCCGGAGATGAGCATCATCGGCGTCATCAGCAGCGTGAAGTAATAGACGAAGAAGTCATAAGACTTCGCAACAGCCGTGGCCGTCAGCGCGATACCCGCGAATGCGAGACCCACGAGCAAGGTCGTGGGAATCGCGAGCAGCGGCCGCCAGCCGTTAATCAGGTCCAGCGCGTACGCGACCAGCAGAATCGCGGCGCCTGAGATAACACCCTTGAGCGCGGCCCACATCCATTCGCCGAGGACGACGTCGCGCACCGTCATCGGCGCGTACAGAATGCCTTCCCAGGTGCGCTGGGTATGCAGACGCGCAAACGCCGAATAGAGACCTTCGAACGTGGCGCTGTACATCGCCGTGTACGAGATCATGCCGGTGGCGAGAAAAGTCAGATAGGGCAGTCCCTCGATCGTCGGCAACAGCGCGCCGAAACCCACGCCGAAGCCGAGCAGCCAGATGAGCGGATCGGCAAGATTACCGATGAGCGACGGAATGAGCAGCTTGCGCCACACGCGGTAGTTTCGATACACAACGTGCAGGAAGCGCAGCGAGATGAGATCAGTCACGGATGTCGCGGCCTGTCAGCTTGATGAACACGTCTTCGAGGTTCGCGGCGCGCTTGAGGGCGCGCATTTCCGGAAGGCCTTCGAGCGAGGCGAGCAGCGGCGCGGCGTCGAGGCAATAACAGAAGGCCGTTTCGCCCGAGATCTCGAGCCGCTGCGAAAGACGACGACCCTGTGATTCAGCCCACTCCTTCACGCCGTCGCCGAAGACTTCCACGACCTGGGGCTCGATGGATTTCTCAATGAGCGCACGTGGGGAATCGAGCGCGATGAGACGCCCGCGATCCATGATGGCGACGCGATCACAGAGGCGCTCCGCTTCGTCCATGAAGTGCGTGGTGAGAAGAATCGTCTTGCCGCCGGCGACGAGGGTCTTGAGGCGGTCCCAGATCAGATGGCGGGCCTGCGGATCGAGTCCGGTCGTCGGCTCGTCCATGAACAACACCTGCGGATCATTGACCAGCGCACGCGCCAGGGTCAGCCGGCGCTTCATGCCGCCGGACAGGGTGTCGATCTTCGCGTCCGCCTTCTCGGCCAGGCCGGCGAATTCGAGCAACGCCGGCACGCGAGGGAGAATGGCGGACGCTTTGATGCCGAAGTACCGCGCGAAGATCACCAGGTTTTCGCGCACCGTGAAATCCGGATCGAGGTTGTCGAACTGCGGCACGACGCCCACGCGATAGCGAGCCTCGCGGGCGGCGCGCGGCACGGGCAGGCCGGCGAGCTCGACGCGGCCCGAGTCGGGCTGGGTGAGGCCGAGCAGACATTTGAGAGTGGTCGTCTTGCCGGCGCCGTTCGGGCCGAGCAAGCCGAAGCATTCGCCGGCCTGAACCTCGAAGCTCACGCCGCGAACGACTTCGAGCGAGCCGTAACTCTTGTGGAGATTCTCAGCGAGGAGCATCACGCATTCTGGCGATGCTGGCGCCGATCTCAAAGCGAGGCCGGACGCGGAAACGCGAGTTTCAGCTCGAACGCGCGCTATAGGCTTCCATCATGAGGCCGGTGCCACCCCGCGAGACATGCGCGACGACTGCCGTACGACGGTGCAGCTTGGTGACCGCGCCGAAGTTGATGGCGAAGGCGAGCTCGACGTGTTGGCCTTTCCGCAGTCCCAGGGTAGACGTCTCGATGAACACCCCAGTTGCACTGAGGTTCACAGCCTTGCAAAGCCTGCGGCGACCGCCGGGCACGGTGATATAGACGGTGGTTCGGGCGCGATGGCGGGTATGCAGACGGCGTTCCACAGCTCGAAAGCCTCGTGGTTCTAGTTAGTTATGGGTACAGCGAATCGAGTATGCCTTCGCCACTACCCGCTTGCGTTCGCAACTCAACTTAACGCGATTAATCGTGCTCCCGGCGCGCGTGAATGGCAACACCGACAGCGGCAATCCACTACGTACTTCTCCGTCATCGTCCTCTCGCGACCGGCGCCAGGCGAATAGCCAAGGGACAGTGATCGGAGAGTTTTGTGCGACGTGAATCGGCAGCGTTGTATGTCACTCGTTCGAACGAGTTGCTCACGCGCTCGGTTCCCAACCTGCGGCTGAGAACGATGTAGTCGATGTATCCCGGGTAACGCTGTCCCGGCGTGCAGTTGATGAAGCGCTCACCGGCCGCCGCGTTCACGAGATCGGCCTCGGGCGGATGGCGATCATCGAGCTCGGCCCACGCCGCCGTGCCGTCGGAGAGATCGAGATTGAAATCACCGAGCACGGCAAATCGTCGCCCGGCAGCGGCCTGCTCGTCGATCCAGCGCTCGAGGATCGCGAGCTGGCGCGCGAGATCGCGGCAGGCTGGCTTGTCCATCGTGAGGGCGTCCCGCTGGCAGCCGGATTTCAGATGCACGCTGAGCAGGCGGATCTCGCGGGCTTCGCCCGGATACACGGTGAGCTCCTTGCCTCGGCGCACGCGATCATCGAGGGACAGCTCGCGAATGTCGGACCCGCAACGGTGGGGCACGCCGTTGCGGATGGCGAAGCCATTGTTCTGCACATTGCGCCGGCCGGTGAAACAGAAGTCATAGCCGGGGAAGACGAGCCGGGCGGCTTCGGCGCCGTCCACTTCCTGAAGGGCGATGATGTCGGCGTCGAGCTGGCGGGCGTATTGCGCGAGCATCTGAAAGTCGCGGGTGCTGCGCTCGAGGCGATACGCCACATCACATGGCAGACGGCGCTGCTTTCCGGATACGGGAACGCCTTTCGGCGCGCACTTTTCCTTGAGCGGCTTGAAGACCTGCGGAGCGATGAGCCACTGCAGATTCCACGTGGCGATCTCGAGAGAGGACGCCGCTGCGGGACGAGCCGCAGCGGCGAGGATCAACAGCGAGATGAGAAGGACATGGCGGAGCATTCCGCCAGATTACCGTCCCCAACAGTTGTCCACAGTATCGGTGCCCGTCTTTCCTTTGACGTTCCTGCTATTGAGCTGCAGCGTCATGCATTTTGCATCCTCCGCCTGACCGCCTTGCGGCTCGGCTTCCAGCTCATATTCCTGCGCCTCAACGACACCGGTGATCACGTAGTAGCCGTGTGGCGTCCCGATCGTGCCACCCGCTTCGAGTGCATCCGCTGTCCCGCATTCAGCGTGGTTGTATACGTTGAACCGGGTGTAACACCGCTCCAACGCGCCCGCGGTCGACGTCAACTCCGCTTTCGCTTCCGTGCGGTTCGACCGCAGCATGTAGCTGCGGTATGACGGAATGGCCACGGCGGCAAGAATTCCGACGATGACCATGACGATCATCAGCTCGATCAACGTAATGCCAGACTGTTGCTTGTTCATAAGATATTTCCGCTCGCAACCTTAGTGCAGCTGTCGCCATGACTGACGGCCCACCCCACGAGGTCCAGGGTTACGGCACTCGGTCTGCACGTCGCCCGTAGTGCCGGGCATGATGAGATAGTCACAATTTCCCGTCGAGCTGTCGGGGCCGCTCGATATCGAGGCGGGCCTTGGGGTAATGCCTACCTTCGTCTTGATGCCACTGACCGGGACCGTAATTCTCTTCTTCGTGCCATTAGGCAGGGTGATTTCCACGGTGACGTAATCATTCTGGTTGAAGAGCTTATCGCCGTTCATGTTGAATGGCGTGATGTCGAGCTGGCCACCGTTAAACAGGTCCAGCGCCATGAGCCAGCTGGTACCACCGTCACCGCACTCGTCCTGATTGGGAATCAGCGTGGTGAAGATGACCTGACCATCGCGAATCAGAGCATCGCTCACCTGCCGCTCGCCCTCAAAGCCTTTGACGGGTGACAGCAGATCGAGATACCAGCCCTTCTGAATTGTCACGTTCTTGCTGGTCACGCGAACCTCGGCGGTTCGTTCGCCAAAGGTTGAAGACACTTCCGCGTCGATCGTCTGCTTGGTCAGCACGGTCCGACCGGATACGAGATCGGCAGATGTTCCGAGCAGGGTATCGATGATGCCGTAGAAGCTCTGTACGTCCGTCCTCGACGTCGACGCACCGATTATGAGGTCGCTCGGCTCGAGATATTTGCCCGTGCCAAACAGAATCATCAGGCCGTTACCCTTGGGCCCGCGACTCACGCTCGGCTTGGAAGTGATGGGCTGCGCCTTGGCTGAGTCATTGACCGCCTTGAACAACGGCGCTGGATTGGAACCCGCCTGATAGGCGACTTTCCAGTCGGCTGCATTGGCGCTGCTCAGATCGAACTTCCAGAGATTGCCGAACAGATCGCCCGCGTAAGCAAAGTCGACAATGTTATCTGAGTCCAGATCCACCAGCGCTGGCGTGGAAAGACCGTTGGGCCGTTTGTTCGCCACGACAGTCGTCGTGGGATCGTCTTCTGTACCTGCGCCCGTATCCAGCTTGGCCAGCCGAGTGCCGGTTTCGAGATCGATGATGTAAAGAACGGCGTTACCGGTAGTGCTGGCGTGACCGTCGGCCACGGTATTGTTGTAGCCGTTGCCGAAAACCGCGGCCCATTTGCCGTTATGCATCCGAACGATCGAGGGACGGCTATAGGTATAGCCGAGGTCGACATCGTTCTCGTCTGAGTATTGCCAGAGGAATGGCGGCTCGGTGCTGGTTTCGGAGTAGTCCGTCTCCGTCACGTCGAGCGCGAACATCGACTGCCCACCGCCATTCAGACCGGAAACCAGCACGGTCCTCCAATCGTTGCCAATAAACGCGTCACCGGTCGTCGGCGAGCCGTCTACGAAGAAACGGTGCTGATAATTAGGATCCGTCAGGGTGTAAAGATTGGGGAAGACTTCGGCGGGAATGAATGCCCACCGCTCAGTGCCCGTCTCGGCATCGAAGGCATGCAACATGCCATCGTTCGCGCCGACGTAGATCATTTCGTCGCGTTCCTGCTGATCGACACGATACTGGCTGTAAGGCTTCGATTCCAGATTGTCGCGATAGCGAAAGGCCGGCGCACCCACGAATGCGGGTGCGGAGTTCACGATGTCTCCCAACACCGAGGCACGTTCACGGAAGAGCTTCGAGATATCGGTGGCGGTGCGCTCGTTGGTGCGGAAACCCCGAAGGTAGGCAAGACGCTTCATGGCCAGCTCTTCCAACTCCGCGGCCGTCCCAGTAGAGACGCCCCTCAGTTCGATCTTCCGCGCAGCGTCCAGGCCGCCCGTCGTCCAGCGGAAGGGCACGACGCTACCGTCCGTGTTGACGGTCAGAATCGTGCGGTTGTCCGGCGTGGGCACGAGGTCGCTGGCGCTCCAGGGATTCAGCGCGGAGATCACGTCGCTACCAGGCCCTGAGTTCTCCTTGATCGTGCCGTCCTTGTTGATGGGATAGCCCGCAAGATCGCCACTCCAGGTCGCGCTATTGAAGGTCGACTGGTAAACCCGCGAGCTGCTGTTGATAGAACCGCTGCTCACCGCTCCGGACGATGCGGTGCCTTCGTCTTTGGAAATGTTGCTCAGGAGCTCCGAGAGCTTTTCAGAAATTTCGCGCGGGCTCTTCGCGTTGAACAGCTTGCCGCGGCCGTTGATGGTCGCGTGCCACAGATCATCCACGGCGGACGGATGGCGCGCCTGGCTGAGCGCAGTGGCCGAAGGCCAGGTCGGCGCCGTGACATACGGATCTATGGGAGCGTCGGAGTTGAACACGAGCCCTTTGGCGCCGAGTGTCACGCCGTAGAAATTCATGTGCAGATTGCTGTTGCAGTCGAGGCGCGGATCCGGATTGTCAGCTGCGCACGCCGCCGGAGTTTTGACCCGGCCCGCCGGGAAGTTTGTACCGGTACGCAAGGTCGTGACGTAGCCTTGCATCGTCTTGTCCGCCATCGTGTTGCTGACGCCGTCCTTGTACGGATTGACGCCACGCCACGCAGGCGTATGAGCTGTATCCGCGTCGGAATCCACGTCCCCGATGCCGGATACGCCACCCACGTTGGAAAATCCGTCGGTGAACAACATGCCGAAATTACGCTGGCACGAATGCGTTATGGGTGCCGTGGATCCAGTCCCTCTGTACTGATCGTAGATGTGCGAAACCGCTTCGCGATTGGGCGTGCCACCGTTGCCTGTCCACGAGCTGTACATGGAGGTGTACAGGCTCGTGCGGCTCGCGGGCGTGTCGATGTCGAGCATCGTTACAGCGCTGCGATTATTGATGGTGAAGCCGCTGACGCGGGTTCCTGAGACCGTGCTGAAAGACTGTCCCAGACCGGCGCGGAGCGCGAGGTGGCGCTTGCGATAAAAAGTGAACCAGTTGGCGAAGTTCTGTATTGCCGCCTGATAAGTGGCATCGCTGTCGAAATTCGCGCGCTTGATTTCATAGCCGGCCAATGCGCTCGAGGACGAAGGCGAATCACCCGTCAGCGTCGCGCCCGTCCAACCGTAGCCGGTGGGCAAAGCGGTTGTCGTCTTCAGATAAAAAGTGGCCGGAAAATACCGGATATGGATTGTCGCCTCATTGTTGACGCCGCTGGCGGGCACTGTAAGACCACCGGTACCGACCAACTTCCACGCTGTAGCGGTGGTGCCGCCACTGAGGCGATAACAGGTGCCAGCCGGAAAAGTCATGCCTGAATAGACCTTGAAGGTCCAGTTGGCCGCATAGCCCGTGTTGGTGCTGGCACACGCCAAGCCGGGGTCGACCGACCCGGCGCCTGCAACATCGTTGGTCAGGTTCATTTTGTCAGCGGCGGGATCACGGCCATACACCGGATCGTACTGCGCCGCCGACGGGCTGGAGTTAGCAAACGTGTAACCGCCTCCGTCCGTCCAGCGCGCATAAGTCACGGCCGGATTGAAATACGCCGCGTTGAATTCGGAAGCACGGGCCCAGGCGTACTGCGGCAGGGGTGGAATGGCGAAGTGGTCGTTGCCACCGTCGCCAGAACGACGTCGGAAAGAAGTGTTGGCGCTGTCGTTCCCGTTCGGAAACAGATACGCGTACTTCTTCCAGACCTCGTTGGCGTTGCCGGCATTATTGAAGTTCAGCGCACCGGTTCCAGGAAGATCGGTCGACCCGTCGGCTACGCAACCGACAAAGTTGCTGCCGCTGGCGGCAGTACACAAGCCGGAGGCGGTCTTCACACGCCACCATGCCGCGCCGTCGTTACCCGGCAGGAGCAACTCGAAGTCCATCGAGCCCGAGTCGTCGATGGCCATGATGAGGTTGGGCTTCACTCCTGTTGTCAGGAACAACGGCGTGTTGGAAAGATTCAGGGGCCCCGCCGCGGCCTGAAGCGTCACACAGGAAAGCACTGCTGCTCCCAGCAAGGTGGCGAAGCGGTGCACGTGGTGAATTCTCATTGCGGATAACCTCGTCGACGGGTTGTCGTACCGGTTCAATATTTGCGTGTGTAAGTGGACTGCAGAACGGTATCGGCTTCGCCGCTGCCGCCTGTGGACCGCGCGGTCACGCGATAGAAATCGCGACCCACCGGCACTTCAAGTCCGGCCTCGACGCCGCCATCCGTGCGGACGAAGCCCAGCTCTTCGGTGACGTACATGGGAGCCGCGCTCAGCGTATCGAGCTCCTTCGCGTCATCCGTGCCAACGGTGAGAGAGTTCGTCTCCCACCACTCCATGTCCTCAGTCTCCACCTGCCGGATGGGATCGAGCACCCAGACCTCACAGCCCGCGGTCGCGCAAGGGGTGGGTTGCGTGACCTGACTCAGGATCATCTGCTCGCCGGCGCGCAAGGCCGCCTCGGCGCCCTGGAAAGCGAGATTCATATCGCGCGTGTTGCCCGCCATGCGCTCCTGCATGCGGGACATCTGCATGACGGTTACACCAATGATCGTCAGCACGAGCAACATCAACATGCTGGTCACGAGCACTGCGCCGCGTTGTCTTGTCACGTTCATCCCCTTAAATCGTGCGGTTGCGCAGTGACACGGTCGTCGTGAAGACCGTGCGATCGAAACGATCGTTGAAATTGACGGCGGTGCCGAGCATGTCGTAAGTCCGCGCGATGGCTTGCGGGCTCGAGGATTCAACACCACGCATGAGCAGTGCCAGATTGACGCTGACAACATTGCTCCAGTTAGCGACTGCATTCGCGTTGACGTAGTTGTCAGCAAAGGTGTCGCCGTTGGTGTCTACGCCGTACTGAACCTGCAGACGCTCGGCGCCGGGAATGATTTCTTCTGCAGCGGCACCGCTCACCAGCCGCCACAGCGCCGGAATCGCCGCGTTGGCTGCAGTGGGCGCAATGTAATAAACAACAGTCGAGACTGGGGCGACCTGCGCCCCCGCGGTGAACGCAGAAGGAAGAACGTCGGTGGTATTGGCTGGCCCGCCGCCGCCTGTTGCCAGTGTGATGGTTGCGGTGGCGCCGTTGTCCGTAAAGGTTGACGCCGCAAACACCGTAGCATTGCCGCAATCACTGATGATCACCGGTGTGTTCGCGGGAATGCTCTGTCCCGCGGCTTTGTTGACGACGATGCCGCCTGTGGGGAGCGTCGCGAGGCTTGCCCGGAAAATCGGCGAGCCGGGTCTTATCGTATGCACTGCCACGACGTCACTGGCTGTCTGGAGCGCGGGATTCAGTGCGGACAGCGCCGCATCGAGCACCGGCGCCCACGTTGCACCGGTCGCCTCATAGCCCTGTAACGGCGCGGCAAAATTCCACAACAGCCGGTTGGAATCGACCAGCAGATTGTTGAGACCGAAGAGCCCGGCGATCGGCTGCGCGCAACCCGGGAAACCTGCGCCGCGCAGATCTCGCATCATGAGCTCGAGCCCCGTGCGCCCGCCTTCCTGCATGCGCGCGACGTGATCGTTCTGTGTGTAAGTCAGTTTCGAGCTGTACACGACCGACAGGAGTCCCGCCAGCAGTATGAGACTGAGTGTCATGGACACCATCAGCTCGACGAGGCTGAAGCCGGCAGCGCGTGATCGAATCATCTGGATGTTTGTGTGCACGATATGAATCTCCGCTCGGCGCCTCAATTGAGACGTGTGCTCATCGCGAATGTCGCTACCGTCGCGTCCGCTTCTGCCTGCGTAACGCCTGCATCTTCGGCAGCCGTGCGCGAGTCATTCCACGCGATGGTGACCGTGAAAACGCGAGTCGCGGCATCGAAGTCAATCGAGCCATCCGGGTTGGGAAGACCCGGCCCGATCAGACCAGCGGGCAAGGTGCGCCGAATATTGTTTTTCCAGACGATCAGATCCCGGCCAGCCTGGGTTCCCGCTGCGCCGTTCTCTCCGAACTCAGTTCTATATTCCTGAGCGAGCGCGGCCGCGCGGTTGGCACGCATGCGATCAATGATGTCTGATGCAAGCATCGTCGCCTGCGAGCGCTGCGAAGCGCCCTGGTTGTATTTGAGACTCGTGAGCTGCAGGGCCGCGACACCCAGCAGACCAATCGACAACACGAGCAGCGCCACCAGCGCTTCGATCAACGTGAAGCCGCGAGCGCGGAACGCGGAGGGCAAGCAGTTGTGATCCATGGAGTACAACCTGTTCAAGGCGCGTGACATGCGCTCACTACGAGCAATTGTTTTTGAGGGAGCTGATCGAACCCGTCACCAGAATATTGATGCGACGGTTCTGATTGTTCCCGCAGCCGGGCCAGGCAATATCGAATTCCGTGGCGGCATCGGCGACGCCGATCGGCTGGTACTGCACGAAGTCGCGATCCGCGTCTAACGTGAGATCGCCGCCGATAGCGGGCCAGCTTTCCAGGGGCTCATCGTCGGCGCCATCGAGATCCCCGGCGGCCCCTGTGGGATCGAGGAAGACCATCCAGCCCTGGGCCCAGTTGCCGTCCGCGGAGCAGGTTTCGCCATCGGTCGACGGACAGAGCGAGACCGGGCGACTGCGCCGCATGGATTCGCTTCGGGCCACATTGAGCGCCGTCACCAGATCGTTCTGCGCCGCCGTCGCCCTGTTGTTTCGCGTGAACGCGCGAAAGCTGGGAACAGCGATGCCGATCAGGATGCCCAGGATGGTGATGGCGATCATCAGCTCGAGCAGCGTGACGCCACGTGATGCGTGTTTCATGGGGCGCATCCTGACTGCCCTATTCCGCGTCCGTACGACGAGGCGACGAGCGGCACACTTTCGACGACCGCCGGTCATCTTGTGTGAAGCGCGTCACAGTCGGCTGTTGACTTAAAGACGCTGCCCGGTAGTGTTGCCGCCACAACCGCCGCAACGCGGTGTCAAGGGAGGTCTCATGGGCTGGATCGTGCTGCTGATCATTCTGGGCGCCATCGTCATCCTCGTGTCGATGTACAACCGGCTCGTAACGTCGCGCAATGCGTTCAAGAACGCCTTTGCCCAGATCGACGTGCAGCTCACACGCCGCTATGACCTCGTCCCCAACCTCGTCGAGATCGCCAAGGGCTATCTCAAGCATGAACGCGAAACTCTCGAAGCGGTCATCCGCGCACGTAACAACGCCATCGAAGGGCTGAAAGTCGCCGCGGCAGACCCGGGCAACATCGCAGCCGTGCAGCAGCTTTCCGGCGCCGACGCACAGCTCTCCGGTGCGCTGGGACGCCTGTTCGCGCTCGCCGAGGCCTACCCCGATCTCAAAGCCAACCAGAACATGATGCAGCTGTCCGAAGAGCTCACCTCCACGGAAAATAAGGTGGCGTTCGCGCGCCAGGCCTATAACGACGCCGTGATGGGCTACAACAACCAGCGCGAGGTCTTCCCGAGCAGCGTCGTCGCCGGCATGTTCAATTTCCAGGCTGGTCAGCTGCTCGACATCTCCAAGCCCGAAGCGCGCGAGGCGCCCAAGGTGAGTTTCACCTAAGCCGCCGCGCCTCACCTAGAGGGGCGTAACACGGGTGGATTTCTTCAAACATCAGGCCGCGGCCCGCGGCCAGACGCGCGGCCTGCTCTGGCTGTTCGTTCTCGCATTCGTCGCCGTGATCGCGGCGATGGACGCAGCACTGTTCTCCATGTTCTGGATGCTGGAGACCGGAGAGCCATTCGTCTCCCCTGTCGAATACGCGGCTTATCGGCCCGGCATCGCACTCGTCTGCACGGCCGTGTTGGTCAGCGTTCTCGGACTCGCCAGCCTTTATAAGACGCTGGAGCTGCGTGGCGGCGGTGGCGTGGCGGCGCGTGCCCTTGGCGGTGTACGCATCGAGCGCGACACCAAAGATCTCAAACGCAAACGTCTCCACAACGTCGTGGAGGAGATGGCGATCGCCTCGGGCGTGCCGATGCCGGAAATCTATGTGCTGGAGCAGGAGGCGGCGATCAACGCCTTCGCCGCCGGGCTCACTCCAGCCAACGCCGCTGTCGCCGTCACCCAGGGAGCGCTCGACCGACTCAATCGCGAGCAGCTGCAGGGCGTGATCGCGCATGAGTTCAGCCACATTCTGAATGGCGACATGCGGCTCAACGTGCAGCTGATGGGCTGGCTGTTCGGGCTGTTTGTCATCTTCGCCATTGGCCGCCTGATTCTTCGCCTGGCGCCAGAAACACGGAGAGGCGCAGTGCCTCTGCTGATCGCCGCGAGCATCGTCGTCGCAGCGGGTTACATAGGAATGTTTGTAGGACGACTGCTGCAAGCTGCAGTTTCCAGACAGCGAGAGCGATTGGCGGATGCATCTGCCGTGCAGTTCACTCGTGACACGCATGGGCTGAAAGATGCACTGCTGAAGATCGCTGGCCTCCCCGCGGGCTCGAAGCTCGTTACGCCCCAGGCGGAGCAGGTTGCGCACATGCTGTTCTCATCAGGCGTGAAGCGACTGTTCTCCACGCACCCTTCGCTGCTCGAGCGCATCCAGGCGCTGGACCCCCAGTTCAGGGAAGCAAACTTCTCGCGACTCGCCACTGAAGCGATTCAGGTCGTGCCGTCGTTCGATGACGAGGCGAGCGGCAACGCCATCGTTTCCCAGCTGGCTCCCAACACGCCGGAGCAGATTTCCGCGCAGGTGGGCAATCCGGAGACGGTGCACATCCAGGAAGCGTATGCGATGCGCCTCGCGATTCCTGAGAATCTGCGGGAGTTCGTTGAATCCACGGGCCAGGCCCGCGCCCTCGTGCTTGCGCTGCTCATGAGTCGCAACGAGACGGTGCGCCAGCATCAGCTGACGATGTTGACTCACACTCCGCTCGCCACCGACATGGACGCTATTCAGCAGGCATTGCCACTGACGCGGAAGCTTACGCCGATGCTTCGCCTTCCCACCTTGCTACAGCTTTTCCCGGCGCTCCGACGCTCGAGCAAGTTCGAGCGGCAGCAGCTGATGAGAGTGGTCAACGATCTCATCAACGCGGACGCCAACATCGACGTGTTCGAGTTCTGCCTCGCCCGTCTGCTTTCCATGCTGCTTCGGGATGATCTTGAATCACGTCCGCCGCACGGCAAGCTGACGCTCGAAGACGCAAGCAATGATCTGTTCGTGCTGTTCGCTACGCTGGCGCGCTTCGGCGCCAACGGCGACCGCGACGCGCGCATGGCGTATGAAGTGGGAATGCAAACCGTGCTGCCAATGCGGCGCCCGGCCTACGACACCGTTGAAGATTGGCCGCAGCGTCTCGGCAAGGCGCTGGCCCGGCTCGAAACGCTGCATCCCTTCGCGAAGAAAGCGGTAATCGAAGGCCTCGTGCGCACGATTGCTCACGATGAGCTGCTGAACGTCAATGAGGCGGAGCTGCTTCGCGCCGTGTGCGCGTTGCTACATTGTCCGCTGCCGCCGCTATTGCCGTCCCTTGGCGATGATCTGACTTCCTCAGAAGCGCAGCGCGCGTAGCAACACACAGCCCAGGGGCCGACCTGGCGCTACCCGCGCTCATCGGGGAGTTGATTTCCTGAATCAGCCGGCCCGCACGACATGACGCGCGTCCTCACTCAGCGGACGCGAAACGGTTGCCACGTTTCGTTGTGAGCGACGATCGAGCGGCTCGCTGTACGCGAGGCGAGCGAACGGCGCGGCAACTTCTTCTCGTCCAGAATGACGCGAAGTTGCGGACGCAGCAGCGCCGTCGAGAGCGCGAACTCCGTTGCGCCCGTGTCGAAATCCAGCTGGCGCGCGGTGTTGGATTGTTGCATGTCGATACTCCTGTAAGCCGTCTAGAGGCTCGCAGAGTAGGACCCGGGCATGACAGGCCGGTGACCGCACGGTTGACAATCCAAGACAAAGTGTGATGCGTCGCACTTATTGCTGAAAGCGCACGCCAACTTTGAACGCCCGCCCTACCGGATCGAACAATACGTTGTTACCCGTGCCGTTAGCTCCTGGTACGCGCGGGCTGTCCCGATCTGTCAGATTATTCACACCGGCAAAAAACTCGACGGTGCTCGCCTCGCCCACGTCAAACTTATATTTCCCGATGAGATCGATATAGGTCGCCGATGGCACCGAGTTGGTGTTGCTACTGTTAGGCAGAGCGATGTTGTAACCGGGCTGCTCCGGCCCGATGAACGCCGCGTTGTAAATACCCCGTGGAATGAATCGGCCGTGGAGAGAAAGCCCTACGGACCCCAGCTCCCAGTTCACCAGTCCGTCGATCGTGTATTTCGGAATGCCGGGAATCGTGCCTCCGCGCAAACCTGTCTGGCCGGCTCGATCGATAGGGCCGGCGGAATCCACTGTAATCAGATGGTAAGTACGCGACGTCAGCACCCGGAAGTCGAACCGACCGAAGCTCGCCGTGGGCTGCGTGTAGTCCAGCTCGAAGTCCGCGCCTGTCGTGCTGAGCTGGTTGACGTTCTGCTGCACATCAACGATCTGCGTGATGATGCCGTTCGCGTCGCGAGTGATGAGACCGCAAAACTCTGTGGCGCCTTCGTAACAGCGGGTAGCGATCGTCTGCGGACCCAGCACCGCGATCGACTTGTCGATCTCGATTTCGAAGTAGTCGGCAGAGAAGCGCACGCGCCCCCACCAGCTATCCGAAACCGGCTGCACCACGATGCCAGCAGTCCACGTATCCGCTTCCTCCGGAACGAGGTTGGGGTTCGCGCCTGACAGCACCCAGGGATTCGTCTGCAGGCCGCCACGTGTTGGATCGTTAAGAATGCCCGACGCCCGTGTCACCGGCCCGAACAGCTCGCTGACATTCGGCGCGCGGATATCGCGGGACTTCGTGCCCCGAACGCGCAGCATCTCGATGGGCTCCCACACGAGGCCGTATTTGTACGTCGTCGCATAAACATCAGACGACACGCCAGCGCCCTCGCGATCGTACTTTGTGCGGCGGATGGCGCCGTTCAGATCGAGGCCGCGGGCGAAAGTCAGATCCTTCGCGAGCGGCACGCCTGTTTCGAGAAAGCCCTCGAACACCTTGATCTTGCCGTCGATGTTCTGGCCGTTGTGAGTCTGAAAACCCAGCACTTGCGAGATCGGATCAGCGGCCCCCGTCACGTCATCACTGCGGAACTCGAGTCCGCCCGCCAGGGCAACAGCGCCGGCCCAAGTGTCGAAGAGCTCACCATTGACGTTGCCCGCCACGACGTGCTCGGTCGTCTTGTTCGACTGCAGAGCCGTACCTGTAATGTAGTCGTTGGCTTCCCGCGTAAATTGATTGCCGAATGGGTTCATCGGCACGCAGGCCGGATCGTCGTTGGTGGTCACGGTATCCGCGTTAACGCGACAGACGATCTGACCCGCGCTGTTCGTCGCCGCGTCAAGCGCGCGATTCGCCCGCTCTATGACGACGAGATTGCTCGCTTCGAGCTCAAACTTATTGTGGCCGAACTGATAGTAGGCATCCCACCCCCAGGTCCCGACACCCAACTTGCCTTCGAGTGACGCGACGGCTCGCAACATCTCATTCTCGGAATCGAGCTGCGGATTGCCGTACTCCGCGTAATGCCGACCCAGCGCGAAAGACGTGATGTTATTCGCATCCATGATCGTGCGAATGTCGAGCGACGGATCTGTGGATGTTGGAATGAAGGGGTTGGAGCGCAGTATCGGCGTAGCCGTGTTCCGGTACTGCACGCCGGCATGATGACCTTCGAGCTTGCCGTAGCCGACATCGAAGCGGCCGATGATGTTTTCCGTCAGATCGAGCGTGACGCGGTTGTAGAACGTGTAACGCTCCGTAGGCGATTTCAGCGGCAGGCCCTCGAAGTAACCGTTTCGGCCCTTGCCCTCACCACCGACCATCCACAGCGGATTCACGAGTGAGCCGTACTCGAAGCGGCGCGGCGTGCCGTCCGGATTGAACGTGATGCCCATGAGGGCGTTAGGCGAGTTGATCACGCCGGTCGGCGAGAGCGTCGAAGGCCGCACGCCGCTCACAATAAGATTCGCGGGAATGCTGGTATTGCCGAGAGGACGGCCGAAGTTGATCCACTCCTCCGCGCACCAGTCACGCTCAGTGCAGGTGCCGATGCCGTCGTTTCTCTCATATTCGAGCGAGCTCACCCAGTGAGCGCGGTCGCCCCAGAATGGCATGCCGCCGCTCACCCGCGCGGAATACGTTTCGTCGTCGCCTTGCGCGGATTCGCCGTATTCGAGCGAGCTGCGAATTCCGTCGAGCCGTTCGTTGAGAATCATATTGACGACGCCGGCGACCGCGTCGGAGCCGTAGGCGGCGGAAGCGCCACCCGTGACCACTTCGACACGCTCCAGCAGACCGCTCGGGATCATGTTCGTATCGACGGTGCCTTGCGGAGTGGACGGCACAAAGCGTTTACCGTCGACGAGTACTAGCGTGCGCACCGTGCCGAGACCGCGCAAATCCAGCACGCGGGCGCCTATGTAGCCGCCGGAGAGCCCCTGAGACGCGGGAGTCTGTGTCGCGCGAAACGATGGTAACTCGTTGAGCAGATCGCCGATGTTAGTCGCCGCGCGTTGCTCGAGACGTTCTGCACCTACCACGCTGACCGGTGTTGGCGCGGAGAAGCCGTCTGTGGCGATTCGAGTACCACTGATGGTGACTTCATCGAGACCATCGTCTCCTGACCCTGATTGCTGGGCGGTAACGAGCGCTGGTGCCATTCCTCCTGACAACAGCCCGACCATGAGCCAGGATCTGAAATTGTCCCTAATAATCGAGCGCGCCGTGCGAGCGCGCGCCACGTGAGCAGCATCCATTCATCAGCCCCCTCTGGCAGACGGAGGCGATGCTAACTCCTAACAGGAGAAGTTGTTATAGGTCGACGCGCGATTGCGGGCGGTTATCGTCCTGCGCTGAGCAATCCCTCGCTGCGCAGCCACTCCGCACAACGGTCGATCCAGCGGTCTCGCGTCGTCGCGTTGTTCAATCCGAAGCCGTGACCACCACGTGGATAGATCATCAGCTCGGCGGGCACTTTGTTAGCTGTCAGCGCTTCGAAGAAGCGCACGCTGTTCGTGACGGGCACGGTCTTATCATCCGCTGCGTGCATGATCATCGCCGGTGGCGTGTTAGCCGTGACCTGCTTCTCCGCCGAGAATCTTTCCACTTCTGATATTTCGGGGCTGAGCCCGAGAAGTTTTATCCGCGAACTGCTGTGAGCAATATCGTCCGCAAAGCTGATCACCGGATACAGCAGCACGGCGAAGTCAGGTCGTAACGACGGCGCGCTGACGTCAACAATGACCGGGTTATCGAATTGCGTTGCCGCGGTCGCCGCCAGATGACCGCCCGCGGAGAAGCCAACTACGCCGACGCGTGCGGGATCGATTCCCCACTTCGCCGCGTTGCTGCGCACGACTCGCATTGCCTGCTGAGCGTCCTGCAACGGGCCGGTTTTCTTATCTCGCATATAAGAATCGTTGGGCGTGCGGTACTTCACCACGATCGCGGCCACGCCGAGGGCGTTGAATGCGCGGGCGATGTCCGAGCCTTCCTTGATGACGGACAAGCCCACGTAACCACCACCCGGAAAAATCAGAACCGCGGCGCGCTTCGCGTCGGGCTTTGGCGGCAGATATACGCTGAGAAGCGGTCGCGATACGTCGAGCAGGAACTGATTAGGATCCTTTGGATCACGGACTCTCTCGGTGTCCGGAGCTTCGATCGCCCCGGGTATTGCGCCCGGGTAAAGCGGCAACGTCTCTTCAGCCTGTGCGCGCAGCGTCAACATGCAAGCAAACATCATCGACCAAACCCATGCATGGCGAGTCATAAAGCCTCATCGCTTCGGTGGACGGGTAGCGATTCTAGCGGAGGATTCGTCACACAAGACGATTGCTTTACAAAGCAGTATCGTCTGGCACTTCTCTCTATCAGATCTCCAGGGACGGAGGATGCCGCGATGACTTTCACTGCATCGACATACGAAAACTTCGCTTCAACATCGAGCGTGGCGCAGGAGCGCCTGTTTCCACAGTACCAGGGGCAACGCACAGACTTTGACATCGCCATTGTCGGTTCCGGGATCGGGGGCGGCGTGCTGGCGGATGATCTTGCGGATCGGCTCGGCACACACAAGAGAATTCTGGTGCTGGAGGCGGGCTCATATCTGTTTCCAACCCACCTCTACAACATCTGTCGCTTTCCGGCGTCCTTCGTCGCAGGCAACTTCGCGTGCAAGACGTTCTGGCAGTGGGGTGACTCGAGCAGCCAGAACTACATACATGAGAGGCCGCAGCTTAATTTTGGCGGCCGCTCGATTTTCTGGTCTGGATTGATTCCAACGATTCAGCCGTGGGAGCTCGAGTTCTTTCCGCCTCAGGTCCGGCAGGATCTGGCGACCGGCCTGCTCGCGAAGGCCGGCGAAACGATGAATGAATCCGTGACGATGGGAACGACAGCGCAGGCCGTCGTGCAGAAGCTTCGCCAGAGCTCGCTGGCGGAAGACTTCGAGATTCGCGAGACGCCGCGGGCGCTGCATCAGCCTTATCTCACGCGCGAGGGCGTGCCGACAGATCGATACTTCATCGAGCCGACAGGCGTTTTCAACACCGCGGAACTGCTCATCGACCAGGCGGGCCTGGTGCAGTGGGCGGGCTCGAGCGATGGCGCCGGCTTGCATCTGCTGCTCAATCACTATGTCGAGGATGTACAGAATATCGGCGGCGGCCGCTTCCAGCTCATTACCCGCGACACGCTGAAAGGCGGAGCGCGCGCCTTTCAGGCAGGGACTGTGGTGCTTGCGGGCGGCTCCATCGAAAGCCCGAAGCTGTTGCGGCGTTCGAGTCTGTTTCATTCACTGCCGGACACGGTGAAGCCTCTCGCTGGTCGCGGACTGACGGATCATCCCACCACCGACTGGCTCGCGACTTTCGCCACCAACATCGGAGAGGTTCCCCTGCCGAAGAGTTCGCATGCGAAAATCGTGTTCTATTCGCGAGGACGGCGCGACGCGCAGAACAGGATCATCTATCCGTTCAACATCGAGATGAACATCAACCATGAGTACTGGCATCTGCGGGAGAATGATCCGGGGGCAGGGCCAGCGCCAGTCGACACGAGCGCCGCTTCGATCGTGGAGATCAAATTCAGCTTCGGCAATTGCCTCGACGATGGCAATGAGGTCAAGCCTGCGCCGCCCTTCGGCTACGTGCCCGAACTGACTTTCCGGAATCTGAACTGGATGGATCATCTGGCGGGCTCGCGCTTTCCGGCGCTCGCCGGCTGGCACCGAAGCTACGATGAGATTTTTGCCGTGCTCAACGAGCTGACGCATCGGATCTTTTCGCAGTTTCAGAATCACGGTAGCCCGTGCCGGCCGGAGAACGAAGGCTGGTATGGCCAGGGCGGCCGCGACTTCGGGCTGGGCACGGTTCACCACGCCGTGGGGACGCTGCGCATGCCGCATCGTGAGTGGTATGAGGGGCCGATCAAGTTTGAGTCGGTGGTGGATGAAGACCTGCGCGTGATCGGCACACAGAATTTATATGTTTGCGATATGTCGGTGTTGCCGTTCAGCTCGGCGGCCAATCCGGTGCGTACACTCGTTGCGCTGGCGCTGCGCCTGTCGGCGCATTTTGGTTGAGCAAGGCGCGGCGGCCAGGCACGCAAAGGATGCTTGACAGCCCTGACGGCGAGATATCACGTCAAGCAACCTTTACATGGGTGCAGATGTCTGGATTGCGTTTCTCGCCACCCTGGGCACGCAGACGTTGGCGATGAAGTTACTGAAGACGACCGACATGCCGATGTTCTGCGTCTGGTCATCGGCCTCTTGCCGCTATTGCCGTTACTGCTTCTTGCGCGCGGCCTGCTGATTATTAGCGCATCCAGCCTGGAGCGCTCGCTTACGCCGTCGGTGTAGTGATCGTGCTGGCTTCCCCATCGGCTTTCTTGAGCAACTCGATGTGATTCCTCACAGTGCGGCGCCACGACCAACGCCGCGGTAGAAACCAACAATACTCACACTCGGCACGAAACGGGCAGCAGCCGCTGCTGACATGCGCCGCTCCATCAGGTTGCTAATCTAGCGGCGGATATGTCCTCCGGCAAGATCATAAGACTTGAGGCCTAGATGGATTTGCTGCGACTCCAGTCGGTGCGCCATTCGATCTTGTGACACACATCCTGCAACTTCCGAAGTCATCCTCATGCAACATCTCATCGGTGCCTGCGAGCAAACTTATGTGTTGACGATCGCATGGAAAGGCGTTACGTATTAGGCGTCCAACAAGATCTTTAAATCTCAAGAAGGGAGGCGATCACACCCCGCACCAGCCAATCAAGAACGTCGTTCCAAAGAGAGTCAATCGACCCTGGATGGGTCTGCTGCTCAACGCGGCTTAGTCAGATACAAGGATGTGTCTCATGAATGATTCCACTCGCAGAAATCGCAACGGTCCGATCGCAGCTGTATTGATGGGCGTGCTGCTTTTTTCGTCCGCTCATGCTCAACAACGGCCTCCCGCATTGGAGCGGGCCCAGATCGGCTTTGCAGCAACAGTTCAAGACCGGGAAATCGTGCAACTCCTGCAGCAGAACGGCGTCTCGGGACGTGCTGCTTTTGCCTGGTCGATGGGCCTGAGTGGCAGCCATCGAACCAATGAGGACCTGAGTGCACCCGAGTTTCTGGCGCAAGCGCGCGCGAAGTCGATTGAGTTTCTGGAAGCCGCGCTGAAGGCGAATGCCGTGCGGCTCGGCAAATTCCAGGAGAAGCATGGCGGAGATGAAGTGACTCAAAGCGAATCCTTACAACAGGAAGCGCGATCGTTACTCAATATCCGCAGGCAGATAGAGGGCGCACTGAAGACAGCCCGTGCCGGCGATCCCCTGTTCTTCGCCATGGAGGTCGAAGGCACGCGGGAGAAACTCGAGCGATTGCGCACCAATGGCGCGGTTCGTGCTTTTTCGCGGGCGGATGCGGGTGACCGCAAGAGCGCGATGGCGCGCGTACGGACGATAAAGCCCGCGGCATATCGAGGAGAGTATCGCGATCCAGCTGTGATGACGATCAGTCCAACGGATTTATACGATCGCGTTTTGAAGTCGACTGCCGCTACGGCGCCATCTCAGACAGAAGGAGTGCGTAAATGAAAACTCTATCCTCGATTATTCCCCAACTGACGGTCGCGCTGCTGTTAGCAATGTTGGGTTCCTGGCCCGCTCAGGCAGCGTACTATCCTGCGGCCGGAGATCTCTATTACGACGGCGCCTTCTACCTGGATAGCTACTTCGCATGGGGCGCCACGCCCGGCCCGTTCTCGGTATCCGACCCTGGTTATGAACACGACCTATGGGTACATAACAACCAGTTCTTCAACTCGACCTGCACCGCGTTCACAAACATGCCGGACGGATACGATGATTGCCCGACCGCGGGCGTGGGGGATCCGAACGGCCCGGTATTCAGCTTCGGAACATTTGACGCCACGGCGCTATCGGGGAGCAGCGCCTACTTTGGCGGCTGGAATTTCTCGACCCACATGGTGGCGGCCCCCACCAGCCCGTTCAATCTGCAAGGTCAGGAGAACGAGAACCGATGCTTTGGGCTGCCGACGATCTGGTGTATGTTCTCGACGCAAACTCGAGATCTGATCACGGGTTGGTATATGAACTGGGGCGGCACGCCGTCTTATATATTGTTTTAAAGATCTAATAGACGACAGCCACTGATGTCGCTATGCGCAACCTGCTTCGACCGCTTGCCTTGGGCCTCATCGGATCATGCCTGTTAGGCGCCATCGGATTTGTGGTGACCAGCCTGGTCGTGCCGGACTGGAAGTCACAATTCGGAGATCGCGATTACGCCTTGGCAAGCGCGTCGGTGCAGGGAGCGCAGCGGTGTGTTGAGCATCCAGTCGAGCGATTGCTCATTCAGCGCTTCCACATCGATGAACTGCGGCCGGAGCAGGTAACGTCATCTCGTAATGAGATAGGGCAAGGCGCTCTGCCTGATCCCGGCGCCGCGTTACAACGCCGCTATCGCGCCGAGGGGGAACTCCAGCAGACCTATCACGCCAGAGTGTCAGCCTATACGCTGTTTGCCGTTCCTATCTTCACGCTATCCGTTACAGGCATCACCCCTCGGCCATCAGGGAATTGCGAACGCCTGCGCGCGAGGAAGGATGAATGACCTGAACTTGACCTTCGTATACCTACGCAGCCTCGTGAACCACGCCCGCCGGCAGTACGCCAGAGAAGACGGCACGCCTACAATCTCCGCGGCGAATCCAGTGACCCTGATGTTCGAGCTACGCCGGCGGAACCCGATCAAACCCCACACTAGTCGCATTCCAAAGGTCCGCATCGGGCACGTGTGGGCGAGACTCCGAGATCACCGCGCCAACGCAGGGTCGGATGTGGAACGCATCGCGGCGGACTGGATCTGCTTTATGTTGCTCACTGGGACGCGACTTACGGAGTCTGAGCCCCTCAAGCGGAAGGACGTGAACCTCAAGACGAAGACGCTGCGACTGCGCGGGGATGTGGTCAAGAACCATCATGACCTCACGCTGCCGCTGAGCACGGTGTTGCACGATCCTGACGACGCGCTTGACTACGTCTGATGACGACACGCCCGCCGCACGTCGTCGGGATCGCCCCCGCCCCGCCGAGTACGTGTTCCCGAGCTTCGGCCTCAAGCAGCCTTACCTGACTGATGCACGCGCCACGATGCGCGCCGTGTCTGACGCAGCTGGCATGAACGTGACGCCTCACAACCTGCGCCGCACATACGAAGACATCCTCCGGTTCTCGAAATGTGACCCTGACGAGCGCCGACTCCTGTGAACCACATCAGCGGCGACGTGCACCAGTTGTTATATTCGAACGATCAGAACGCCGAGTCGCTGCGCCCGAGTGTCGAAGCTGCGTGCCAGTGGTCCTAGAACAGGCGCGCATCGCGGCCGCACCCAACGTCCTGCAGTTCGCCGCGAAAGCTGCGCAAAAGTAGATGCAAACTCGATTTGTTGACGCTTCGCCCTCCGTGTTAGTTTTTGCCGCATTGGGTCGTGAGCGCCGATCCAACTCCAAACACGCCGCTCCGCACGTCGGGATGTACGCGTAACTCGCGAAGCCCCCGCCCCCCCCCCCCCGCACGAGGAGACCAGTCGTAGCAGCACGCCGACGCGCAAGCGCCGGGGACTGACTAGACCTAGGTACCTCATCATAACAACTCTGTCTGTTCACGAAGTCGATGCCGAGTACGTTGACGAACGAGCCGCGTGCAGCGCTAGGAGAAGAAACATGAACAGCAAAGTAATGCTACGAGTGATTACGTGGAGCAGGCAGCGGGAACTTGGACTGGATGTTCACGAAAGAGGGTGAGCCGCATTTCAAATGGGAAAAGCCGCAGCCGTACCCGGTGGATGAGTTGCCGGAGATCATCCTCATGATCGCCGCTTGTGCCCTGCGATGTCGGCGTCGGTCCAAGCGCTCGTGAGTTCGCGAGATGCAAATCTACAAGATCCCGCATCGCCGTTCCTCCTGACCATCGCCGAAAGCGGTGAACGCAAGTCGACGGTCGATGGCATGTTCACCACTCCGATGCGCGCATGGGAGAGAGAACAAAAGCAGGCCGCGAAAGCCAGCGTGAGAGGCTGAGTACCGCGCGCGCATGAAGACCATCGGCATCCGTCCGCGAGGCATCGCGGGAATGATGCGGGGCCTGAAGAATCCCACGCCCGCCTGGATGACTACGTCGCGCAGAGGCCTCGCGTCGCTGTGTTGATCACATTGACGCAGAACATGGACCGGCAGCGCGTGCTGAAGCGGAAGTAGTTCGCCGGCGCTATCATCTTGACGATGCCATACAGCGTTTATCGGCGCCTGTTCCTCGTTGGCGGGTTGGCGTTCAAATTGACACGGCCCGGGCGGAAGCGCTTTTCCGGCGGCCTGCGTAGCAATCGCAGGGAGCGAGAAATGTGCGGCACAAGTTCGGCTGGGAGTGCCTGTCCGGTGCTGTTAGCCGATCCGCTTGGCCTGATCGTGGTCATGTCGCGCGCCGCGCCCGTAAGCTGGAGCGAAGTTCAGGCGGAGCCCCCCGACTACTATCCGAGCCCAACCGATGAATACTCGAAACCCGAAGACTACGGTCGCTTCAACGGAAGAGTCGTGGCGGTGGACTACGGCTTGCCGTACGAAGACCTAGTGCGGGATCGTCGCGCCTGTTACGCAGTCACCCAACGTCACTCGGATTGAATAGTCCCGCGAGGAACAGCGATGGTGGCGCTGGCGTGATTGAAATCCATATTTAATAGCCTCTTGCGGCCGGTGACCTGTTTTAGGTGCGCGATTGCTGCGTTCTCGTTGCGCCGGTCGAAAGCGCCCCGCACGACGACAGCTTCACCTGACGCCTCTCGCGCCAGCGGATCATGGAGGCCGACAGGGAAAACCTGGGGGAGCGGCGACGCCCGGAAAGCCGGGTACTTAGGTGAATTGTCGTTGGCGAAGCAGAACAGCTGAGTCGTATTAACGCCCGGCAATTCCATGATTACAACAGCGCCGTCAAGATGTGCGCGAAAGCGGAAGAAATCGCTGTCTCGAAAGTAGAGCGCATCGACTTTGAAGGTCTAATCGTCGATGTCGTACAGACGCGTGGATCCGTAAAAGGCGTTGAAGAATTGATCCTTGTATCGTTCTCCCCAAGGATGCAGCAGTGCACCCACAGGACTCGAAACGACTCCGGCGGACCGTAGCTTTGAGTTGATCGATGCCATGCTCGATGATCCCGGAGGCGGTGTTCTTGCGCTTGAGCTCGGCATGGTCATCATGTACCTCGCCACGAGCCAGCGCCGCATTGCGCGCCATCGCGCGCTCTTGATCTTCTTCGCGCGTCTTGACTTCGACAATGTAGCGCGCGCCGCCAAGTTGGACGTCGAAGTCGGGGGTCTGGTCGCTCGTTCGTGGGATAGGCGTAACGGCAGCGCCCTTATCCTCCAGAACTAGTTTTGCGTATTCCTCTTCTCTGTTTATGGAGGCGGGGGCGGGTGCACTCATACAGCAATGACGAGCTGCGAACGCCCCGGGGGGCCGCTACTCCCGTAGTGGGTTTCACCTCTCCCGCTGTAAAGCGCTTGCCTGCGCCCTGAGCGCTTCAGGCTCCAATTTGGCTCGCACCTGACGAACGACGTGGCGCAACTCCCTGTGGCCACAACGAACTCGCTATGCAGACCAACTGACGAAGCCCCATAATTGAACTCGCCCGGATGAACGCCACGACGCCAATCGCTCGCCCGACCCTGTGCTACCTCTGTGGTAAGTCCCTGAGTGAGCCGACGAACGTAGATCACGTGCCGCCCAAGCAGCTTTACGTTCAGGAAATACGGAAGAAGCATCCGCTGAACCTGCTGACCATCGAAGTCCACACTGACTGCAACAAATCGTTCCAGCACGACGAAGACTATTTCGTGAACACGCTTGCGCCGTTCGCGCAGGGTTCCTATGCCGGATCGGCGCTACTCCGTGATGTGTTCACGAAGCACGCTGAGGGCAAGAAGCGAGGTCTGGTTCAGAAAGTGCTGAACGAGTTCGATCATAGGCCAAGCGGAATCATCATCCCGCCTGGACAGGTTGTGAAGCGATTTGAAGGCGCTCGCGTTCATCGCGTCGCATGGAAGATCGTTCGCGGCCTTTACTTCCATGAGACTGGCCAAGTCCTGCCTGAGGACACCCCGAGCAGTACCGAGGTGTTCGCGCCAGATAGACCACCATCCGCCGGATTCTCGCTCGTACTAGCCGACTTGGACGGAGAGGGCGATTACCCCGGGGTGTTCGACTACAAACACAGGGTCATCTCCGAAGCTAATAATCTCAACTACTGGGGAATGCTGTTCTGGGACCGCGTGATTCTCGCTGTGGCGTTCCATGATCCCGCATGCGGCTGCGATCACTGCGTCAAGGTGCGCGCGGCCCGCACCTAGCAGCCAACAAAAAGCCCGGGTCGAGGGCACCTGGGCTGGTTCTGGCATGTGAGCGCTCAACCGTTGTAGGTTTTCCAGCGCTGTTTTTGCGTTCGAATTGTTGACTCATTGATCTTCGGCAGCGCCTTCTTGATCGCGTCGAAGGTCGTCTCCTCGCCAACGGCCTTCATCGAATCGCACACGTCCCAGATGCCGGCGCAGATCGTTCCGGCCTTCGGGCGCGTGATGCCGTTGCGCCCATCTTTTTTGGCGCGAGCGCGACCGACGCATCAGCGGCCAGTGTGGTCACCGTAGGATCCGCCGCCTTCTTCGCCTTCGGCTGCTTCAATCCCCGCCATCTCCTCCATTGAGAAAGCTCAGTCACTGCATTGTTGACCGACCAGTTTTTCCAATCGCAAGCTCACGGACCTGCGCTGTCGTTGGAAGAATATTGGCTGCATACATTTGATCCAGCGCCTGCCAAACCTGCGCGCACAGCCCGCCTTCCTTCGGGCGCTTCACACCGTTGCGTTCTTCTCTCGTACCCGTCGTCACAGCAGCGAGGACCAGCGTCGCGAGCGCCGGTGTGGGGACCACGGGTGCAGGCGCGGGCGCATCTTTCTTCGGTCCCGTTGTTTGATAGTTCGGGTCCATTTCGACCAGCGCACGCAGCGCGGCGCGCATAACGTCATTGCTGAGCCCGTTGTAACCCTTCACGCCATGCTTCTTGCACAGGCCGCGCAACTCATCTTTCTTGGCGCAATCAAGATCAATCTTCTTGCTGCTCATCGTCGTCTCCCGTCATGTGGTTGGTGGACGGGGGCAACGGTAGGATTCTTTTCGGATTGATCACCACGACAGAAGTGTCACGCAGTGCCGATTATCAAGACGTACTGAGCGCACATCCGTCCGTCTGTAGATGCAAGCAATTGATGTGCTTGCAAGATATCCAACATATACCGCGCGCGTTTCCTAAGCTGCCAGCACCAGCTCAGCAACTATTGGAGAAACGCATGTCTCAGCACAACTTTCAGCCGAGCGACGACGGCTCGCAGGATCAAATCACCCGCGATCACGAATGGACCACGCCAACCGAGATGACATTCGTTGAGAGAAACGAGGACGCGCTCGACGCAGCGCGCGGTGCTGTATCCAGCAGCAAGCGCGAAGCGGGCGACCTGCCAGCAGCGGTAGACATGAACAACACACGGCGCGTGCAACGGTGGGACCGCGCGCTCACGGCGCAGTGGGTGAGCCCAAGTTCCATCCGTCCCCGACGCTCGATCCGCGTCACGCTGAGCTGCTGGACGGATACGAAGATTTTCAAGAGGACCTCGCACCCCTGCAGCGATGCTTGGCGAATGCGTTCAACGGACTTATCGCTATCGACGCCGCGCGCGAGAAGCTGCGCAACGATCCAACGGTGACCGCTGGAGCTGCCGTGGTCAGGCTCGTCGCTGAAGCGGAGCGCAAGCACAACCACATTGTTGATACGTTTGCGAAGACGGAAGAGCGATTGCGCACGGCCGAGCGCGCGCTTGAAAAGTCGTTGCAAGCCCCTGTTGAGCAGAACGCAGGGCTGGGCACGATCAACGATCAAATCCGAAACCACGCAAAGAGCTTGGAAGCGGGCAAGAGACACAAGTTCATGGAAGACGCCTTTGCCAAAGGCGATCAGAAGACGCTCGTCGCAATCTGCGGTGCGCCGCCCTATCTCAGCGGAATGGATGACACGGCACATGCGCTGTATCTGCGCCGCCTGCACGAGATGCGGGAGCCCGCTGCAACACGCAGGCTCAAGTCGGTACGTGCAGCCATCGCGCTGCTGGAACGAGCCATTCCAATCGCAATGACCAGCGTGGAGAAAGCTCTCGGATCGTCGTTCAGTCTAGCGAAGCAGTTAAGAGCCACGTCAGACGCGAGCAATGCGGCACTCAAGGCGATCATGGGTCCGCAGTCGGAATGATCCAGTAGATACCTGCCACTTACAGGGTTCGAGTATGAGCAACGGGAAGTTCAAGCCAGGCCAATCGGGCAATCCTCGTGGGCGTCCATCGGGCGCTCGCAACCGCTCAAACGTCGTGGCCGCAGAGTTTGCGAGGGAAGGTAGCGAGATTGCGCGCGTAGTAATTGAGAAGGCAAAAGAGGGAGATATGTCTGCCGCATCGCTCGTCCTCCAACGCCTATCTCCTCCGCTACGTGCCGCTGCTGAGAAGGTTGTCTTTGATCTGGACCAGTCGCTTTCGCTGACCGAGCAGGCGAAGCAGATCATGGCCGCTGTAGCTGACGGACGCATCGACCCTGACACTGGCCACATGCTCGTCAACTGCATCGAGAAAATCGCAGGCATCTACGCCACAGACGAATTGGAAGTGCGGCTCGCTGCGCTGGAGGCGAAAGCACCATGAGCGCCCGTGCCATGCTCGCTCGCGTGCGTCGTTTGGAGGCAGGCAAGACCTCGCACGTCTTGAAAGTGATCGGCTCCATTGAAGCATTCGAGGAGCACACCACCGCTCTGATTGCGTCGGGGCAAGTGTGCCCGATTGACGGACCGTTCCTCATAAAATGCGTGCGCAAGTGGGTCAGCGGCGGTGTGTATGTCGCTGGTAGCGCGGGCAACGCACGAGGATAAAGCATGAAGAGCGGTGAACGTCCCGAAGCCCGCGAGTCAACTGGCGACCGCGCACTATCTACACCGCGCGCGAAGATCGCTTCAATTGGGCGTGGCAACCCAAGCGCGCAGGGATGCAGCTCAAAGAAGAACAGCTCAAGTGTAAGGAACGCAAGAAGGAGAGCACATGCCCGACATAAACGACATCATTGAAGAAAGCGCCAGCGAGCGGTTCTACGTGTTCCGTGGCCACAACGGCGCGAACGCAATAGAGCTTTGCTACGACAGCGGGCGATGGGTTTTTGACGAGCCCACGAGAGAGCAGTCGCTCGTGAAGGCGAAGCTGTTCTTGCGTGCGTACAAAGCGTGCCACGGACTGGACGGATTCTGGCCGGACTATCGGTTCGCAACGATGATCCCTGTGTTCGCTGAGACGCGCGACGCGGAGTTGCGCGCGCTCGCGCAAATAGACAGTGGCCGCTTCTCCCGCGTGCGCAACCGGAAGTTCTTCCAATGAACGAACACAAACACGATCCCGACGGCATCGAGCTTGATGCTTTGACGTCAGACCCCGAAGTGCGTCTGAGGCAGTTGAATCTCAAGTTGTACTCAGCGCGTGTCGCCGCTGAGAAAGCAAGCGCCGTCTATGCGAGCGCGATAAAGCGAATGCGCACGGCGGAGATCAAACGCGCGCAGGCGTTGCAGCGGCAAAAGATCATCTCAGCTCGCTGAGCTGAGCAGCGCGTAAGGCGGATAAGTCGCGCTGGCTTTCAGAAGTAACCCCGCCAGATGCAGGCAAGATCCATAAGGAAGGCTTGTGCTTCCCCTCCAGCCGGGCTGATGCATCCTTCTAGGAGTGCTCCCCTCCGCTCTGCGGGGAACTGCACGCCTAGTCGTGAGCAACGAGCGCACGGGAGCGACACACGCCGCGAACGGCAGCTCTGTGCGAGTAGGGTATGGGCACGGGGTAAAGGCGAGCTGCAAGCCGAGAACAGCTAGGAGCTAACAAATTGCTACAACTGAACCGATCCGGTTGCTCGCGCCGATGTGGTCACGTGCCGTAAGCTGTTGTTTTGTACTGGTGCCGGCTGCAGGGTTCGAACCCGCGACCCCCTGATTACAAATCAGGTGCTCTACCAACTGAGCTAAGCCGGCATCGAGGAAGGGCGGGGATTGTACCCCAGCGCGCTTCGGGGGGAACCTTCAGCTTCGGCCGTATCCGGCACCGCCGGAGGCGCCTCAGCCGCCGGCTCGGGACACGGCTTCAGCTCCCACTGCGCCGCCGGCATGTCCTTCGGTCGCAGATCGTCCTCGGACAGCCGCGTCGGCGCCTGCGCCAGATCCACGTCAATCCAATAGAACGTCCCCGTTCGCCGCCGCTCCGTGATGTCCGCCTTGAAGCCCAGACGGCTCACCGCCTTGGCCCGCCGCTCCGCCCGACCCCGATCGCTGAACAAACCCACCGATACACGCCGCCCATCCTCCTCCGTACGAGGCATAGGCTGCGCATCGGTAATGCTCGCCTGCTCCAGGCTCCGCAGAACCGCCGCCTGCTGGACATCACTCTCGATGTCGCCAATGAAAACCCAGTATCCGTCACGGGCCTCGCCCTCCTCCGCCCGCTGCTGAGGATCGAGACCCTTCGCACGCAAGGCGACCGCGGAACGCGCCGCCCGCGTCAGATCATTGAACGGACCCAGCGATACACACTGAACGATCCTGGGACGACTGCCGTCACCACCCGCTTCACCCGCAGGCCCGCCAGTCGCCGCCGTCGCATCCTTGGACAAAGTCAGCGGCGGCAAAGTCGAAAGAGACGCCGTCGGACGCACCTCCTGAGGCGTGTCGATCCAACGCGCCCATGCCAGGAAAATGACATTGAGGAATAACAACAGGAAGAATGCGGTACGCACCCGCGGATTCTAGATCAACCGCAGGGCCGCCGACTCCTCCGCGTGCGCTACCAGCCCTCTTAAAACCAAATCAGGCACGACGACATAGGCCGAGCGTATCAACGGCTGCACGATCGAAGCCGCGCCACCCGTTAGCACAAGCACGTACTCAGCGCCGATTTCAGCGCGCGCCTCTTCGACCGCGCGATCCACAACGGCGGCGGCCGCATACCCCGCACCCCGCTCGATAGCCGCCAGCGTGTTGTTCGCGAACAGCCGATGCCCCTCGCGTCCCCCACGCGCACGCTTGCGAATGCCATCCGTATTCTTCAGCAGACTCTGAACCATGAGCTCCGGCCCCGGAATGATCGCCCCACCCCGATGCCGCCCGATGCCATCGACGAGGTCGATCGTCATGGCCGTGCCCACATCCACGATGCACACGGGAACCGTGGGAAACAGCGCGTGCGCACCGATAATCGCCACGAAGCGATCCACACCAAGCCGCCACGGCTCTGCATAGGCCACCCCAATGCCAGCGGCATGACGCGTCGTCTGCACGAACTCCGGCACGACGGCTCCGACGTTTCGAGCGGCAGCGATGAGCTTCTTGCGAACGCCATCACCCGCCACACTCGCCACGACGATTCGGTCAATACCGCGCGCCGAGCGAATCACCTGCTTCGCGAAATCCTGCGCGCTCCAGCCCGCATGCGCGGCCGCGCGCTGCGCGCTCAACCGCTTCCCATCCCAGCGTGCCCACTTGACCCGCGTGTTGCCGACATCGATCAACAACATGCTCACGATACAGGCCTCACCGTCACCTCTCCCGATACAAACTTACGCAAACCATCCGGCGTCTCCACCATCAACGCGCCGCTGAGATCGATGCCGCGCGCGAGCCCGCGCGTAGCGTCATCCAGAGCAGAAGACGCAAGGATAGCAACCTGCCGACCACGCAAGGCGTCCGCCCGCTGCCACTCTTCAATGAACGGCCGCAACCCACCCGCCTCGAACTCGATGAGCCCGCGGACACATTCTTGTATGAGACTCGACGCAACTGCATTTCGCGACAGATCCCGCGCACCCGTTGACGCAAGATCCGCAGCGGGCAGGCCCGTCTCCGCGATCTTCTCCAACAGGCCAGCGCCCAACACCACGTTCAGCCCGATACCGATGACCACGCACGCCGGTCCACCCGACTCCGCGCGCAACTCGATGAGAATGCCCCCCAACTTGCGCTCCCCTAACAACACATCGTTAGGCCACTTCAGCTGCCCGCCCGCGACGGATCGCGCCTCCAGCGCGCGCAGGACGCACACGCCCACAGCGAGCCCAAGCGCCCCCAGATCACGCGGCACCTGAGGAAAAGTCCAACTCAAAGACAGACAGATCGCGCCGCCCGGCGGAGCAAACCACGTGCGACCACGCCGCCCGCGACCGGCAAGCTGATATTCAGCCAGCATCACTTCACAAGAGCCCGCGGGAGGGTTGGCACGCTCCAACAACGCAGTGTTGGTTGAGCCGATGGACCACGCCACATCCAACTGGCGCACGCGTTCGCGCAGGGTTGCAGAGATGCCATCGCGTATACGCGAAGCATCCAAAGGCTCACTGGCAACAGCGAGCCGATAGCCACGATTCGGCACGGCATGCAGGGTGGTTCCGAGATCGCGCAGAGCTTTCGCCGCCTTCCACACAGCGCTGCGACTCACGCCCAGCGCGGAAGCGAGCTGCTCACCAGAGTGAAACTTTCCATCCGCCAGCTCTGCAAACACCCGCGCCACCAGAGGCATCGCACTCCGCGGAGCACCGGAAGAGGCCGCATCGACATTCGTCATATCAGGAATGCCTGCGCCTGAAAAGCCATAAGCGGGATCTCGGCTCCGTGCCGCTCAACATGCGCGAAATATTCGCCCGGTGCGTGAACGCGACGAGCAGCGCCACGAATAGTCCGAATACCAGCAGAGGCTGCCGTGGCTCGTGCCCGCTCAACGCAATGTAAGCAGGCAAGGCCAACGCCGCGGTGATGGAAGCCAGGCCGATAAATCCAGCCAACAGAACCAGCACGAGCCACGTAAGTAACATGAACAGCAGCAACAGGGGCTCAACGCCCAACAACACACCAATCAACGTCGCGACACCTTTGCCACCGCGAAATCCAAACCACAAGGGATACACGTGCCCGAGGATCACAGCGATACCGCAAGCCGTTACCAGCCACTCACGCAATTCAGGCGATGCAACGGGAATGCCGGGAATATTCAGTGGTGCGATGACGCGTGTCGCGATCCAGCCCTTGCCGATGTCGATGCACAACACCCACACCGCAAACCCCTTTCCCTGAGTGCGCAATGCGTTGGTGCCGCCAGCGTTGCCGCTGCCCAGTGTGCGAATATCCACGCCGCCGCACAGCCGGCCCACAATCAGGCTGCCGATGAGCGACCCCAGCAGATAGCTCAGACCGGATTTGAGCAGCAGCTCGCTCATGCCGGCAGAAACACCTCGGCAATCATGCACCGTACGCCGCCACCACCAAGCTTCTCTATGGTGGGGAGCGACACGGTCAACACATCATCTGTGTTAGCTCGAAGGCGCGCTAAAGACTTTTCACCGAAGGCGGCCTGGGCTGTTGTCGACATTATCCATAGATGCCTGCACTCACCAGACGAGGTGCGTGCCTGCATCTCGAGAACGTTGCCCGCGAACCCGCCGATCTGCTTCTGACCGAGCTCGATCACTTCATGGCCCGTGCTTTCCAGGCGGTCACGAACCCGCGCGCGATCCGGCGCGGCAATCGACTCCATGCCGACCACCGCGGACCGCGCGCCAACACCCATCACAACATTGGTGTGATAAATCGGCACGCCGTTGCAGTCGAAAGCGTCGAACACCACGGGCTCGTACTCGAGCTCGCGGGCCCACTCCTCGAGTACCTGAAGATGAGTTCGCGGCGACCGGCATGCATACGCCACGCGATTCACCCGATCCAGCACGAGACTCCCGGTGCCTTCGAGATAGCGACCGGAGGCTTCGTGATGCGTGTAATCGAGTACACGACGCATGTTGAAGCCGAGCTGCGCGTTCACCGCTTCGACCACATCCCTGCGGCGCTCGGAACGTCTGCTGCGAGCCTGCATCGGATACAGAACAACCGTGCCGTCCTCATGAAAGCTCACCCAATTGTTTGGAAACACGGCGTCAGGCTTGGGCGGCACGAGAGAATCTTCGACGGCGCACACTGCAACGCCTGCGCTCTCCAGCGCGCTGCTGATGCTGAGGGATTCCGCACGCGCGAGCTCGTTCGCGGTCGAGCCCACGCCCGGCTGTTGCAGCGTGTTGGTGACGGCGGTTTCCGGGTTGTAATCGAATGCGGCGGGCCTAATCATGAGCACGGCGCTCGCACACTGGTGTGATGACATCTGCAATCCATTGGCGGCGCTGGCGCCGCTCCCCTTGAGGCGTTCCTGAACTAAACATGGCACCGGATCAATCACCGCTCGTCGTGGCAACGGGCCGCGGGCTCTACTGCCCGCCAGGCGATTTCTACATCGACCCCTGGCAACCCGTGCAGACCGCGATCATCACCCACGCGCATGGCGATCATCTGCGTCACGGCAGCGCGCGATACATTCTCGCACGCCCCGGAGCAGACATAGCGCGCCACCGCCTCGGCGGCGACAAGGGCACGAGCTCGGTGGATTACGGCGTCCGCTTCTCCGTAGGACGCACCTCCGTCTCGCTGCACCCCGCGGGGCACATTCTGGGTTCCGCACAGGTGCGCATCGAACACGAGGGACGCGTCTGGGTGGTCTCAGGAGACTACAAGCGCCAGCCCGACCCGACATGCGCTCCCTTCGAACCGCTGGCTTGCGAAACCTTTATTAGCGAGGCGACGTTCGCTTTACCAGTCTACCGCTGGCCGCCGACGCCGCAGGTCGTGGGAGAGATCCACCGGTGGTGGATGTCCAATCGCGAACGCGGCATTGCCTCCGTCCTGTTCTGCTACTCGCTTGGCAAGGCGCAAAGAGTGCTGGCCGAAATGCTGGCGTTCACGGAGGAGCCGATCTACGTCCATGGCGCAGTGGGTTCGCTTACAGATGTCTACCGACGCCTGGGCGTGAAGATGCCGCCGACACTGTCAGCCACAACTGAAAGAAAGGTGGATTACCGCGGTGCGCTCATCATGGCCCCGCCCAGCGCAGCCGGCACGACATGGATGCGCCGGTTCGGCGACCACTCCACTGGCTTCTGCTCCGGGTGGATGCGGGTGCGGGGCGATCGCCGACGCCGTGGCTACGACCGCGGCTTCGTCATCTCCGATCACGCGGATTGGCCCGCGCTCATCGACACATGTCTTGCGACGGGCGCGAAACGCATCCTGCTGACGCACGGTTACTCCGACGCCCTCACGCGTTACCTGCGGGAGCGCGGGCTCGAGGCCAGCGCACTGGAAACCGCCTTCGGAGCCGAAGAGTAGTGCGCGCGTTCAGCCAGCTCTATGAAGAGCTCGATACGACGACGGCCACGAATCTGAAGGTGGCGGCGATGTCGCGTTACTTCCGGAATGCTGCGCCGGCTGATGCGGCGTGGGCGGTCTACATTCTGTCCGGCAGAAGGCTGAAGCGCTTCATCGGCCCGGCATTGTTGCGTAAATGGTTGATTGAAGAGTCAGGATTCGCTGATTGGCTCGTGGAGGAATCAACCTCTACCGTAGGCGATCTCGCGGAGACGATTGCGCTGTTGATGGAGAACGACGAGTCAGTCGTCGCGTCTGCTCCGGACATCCCGCTTTCAACATGGATCGCCGAACGGCTGCTGCCCCTGCGGGATGAGCCCGTCGAGCGCCAGCATGATGAAGTCATGAGCTGGTGGCGAACGCTGCCATACCGCGAGTGCTTCCTCGTAAACAAGCTGCTGACGGGCTCGCTGCGCGTCGGCGTATCGGAATTGCTCGTCACGCGTGCGCTGGCGGAAGTGATGGAAGTGCCTCGCTCGGAGATCGCACGTCGCCTGATGGGCGACTGGATTCCTGGCGAGAGTTACTGGAGCGCGCTGCAGGCGTCGGACGGCACAGTCAACGCTGATCCGTCGACGCCGTATCCGTTCTATCTGGCGTCACCGGTCGATGCGGCGGCCGATATCGCCGTACTCGGCGACCGCGACAAGTGGCAGGTCGAGTTCAAATGGGACGGTATCCGCGGACAGCTCATCCGTCGGCAGGGGCAGTGCTACATCTGGTCCCGAGGAGAGGATCTGGTCACGGAGCGCTTTCCTGAGATCGCCGCCGCTGCCGCATGGTTGCCTGACGGCGTCGTGCTCGACGGTGAATTGGTCGCGTGGCGCAACGGCGTCGTTCAACCGTTCAATGAACTGCAGCAGCGCATCGGGCGGAAGAAGGTGACGCCGGCGATCCTGGAGAAGATCCCTGTGCACTTTCTTGCGTATGACCTGCTGGAGCAGGGATATGAGGATCTTCGTACGCTTTCGATGCGAGAGCGACGCGCACGTCTGGAAGCGTTGCTGGCGAACGCTCCCGCCGGATTGGGCTTGTCTCCCGTGCTGACGGTGGAGAGCTGGGAAGAGCTTGCCGTCATCAGGTCAGAGGCGCGCTCTCGAAGCGTCGAAGGGCTGATGCTGAAGGCGCTGGATTCTCCCTACGGCACCGGCCGGCAACGCGGTGCGTGGTGGAAGTGGAAGATCGAACCGTACTCCTTCGACGCCGTAATGTTGTATGCGCAACCGGGACACGGCCGCCGCTCGAATCTCTACACGGACTACACGTTCGGCGTGTGGCGAGGAGATGAGATCGTGCCTGTAGCGAAAGCGTATGCGGGGCTCAGTAACAAAGAGATTGAGCAGCTCGACAAGTGGATCCGCTCGCATACCAAAGAGAAATTTGGACCGGTGCGCTCGGTCGAGCCTACGCAGGTGTTCGAGCTCGGGTATGAAGGCATCGCCGCCTCCACACGGCACAAGTCAGGTATTGCGTTGAGATTTCCGCGCATCCTGCGGTGGAGAACAGATAAACCAGCGAGCGAAGCGGACACTCTGGGCGCGCTGCAGGCCGTACTCGAAACGCACTCCGCCGCAGGAGATGCTGTAGACGCAGATGCATCCTGACATTGATGCCGCAATCGAGATTGCGGATGCGTGGCTGAAGAGCGAAGGACGCTCGGCGTTCGCTTTCCAACATGAAGCGTGGCGCGCGTATCTGACGGGAGAGTCGGGGCTGATCAATGCACCCACCGGCACAGGCAAAACGCTCGCGGCATGGTTAGGCCCCGTGTTGGAAGCGCTCGATGCCGATCCGGCCGAACGAGCGCGAATCGGCAGGGCCGCTGCGCTGGGACGAAGAGCGCCGGTGAGGCGTGGAAAGTCTGCGTCGCGTAGCACGCGCGGTGTGGGCACCAGTAGCGATGTGGCCGCCAACGCCAACGTGCTAACAAGCCAGCTGCTTACGATAAGCGGCGACGCAAGTGCGGCCGCGTCAGCGGCAGCCAACGGCGACACGACAGTGCCTGTTGCGCCCCCTCCGCAAGGCCCGCGCGTACTATGGGTCACTCCGCTGCGAGCACTTGCGAACGACCTGGTGCAAAGCCTTCGCGAGCCGCTGGCCGCGCTCGGCTCATCATGGAAAGTCGAAGGTCGCACGGGCGACACCAACTCTTCAGCACGACGCCGGCAGCGCGAACGTCCACCTGAATGTCTGGTGATCACACCAGAAAGCGTATCCATCCTGCTGAGCTACGAGAACTCGCACGACCAGCTCCGCGATCTGAGATGCGTCATCGTCGACGAATGGCATGAGCTCCTCGGCAGCAAGCGCGGCACGCAACTCGAGCTCGCCCTCGCGCACCTGCGTCGCCTGAATCCCCACCTTAGAATCTGGGGACTCTCCGCAACCCTGCCGAATCTGGACGAAGCGATGCACACCCTGCTCGGCCCGCGCCGCCAGGGCCGCATCGTCCGCGCGCAAGCAGACAAACGCGTTATCGTGGATTCCATCATTCCTCACGACGTCACGCGTTTCCCCTGGGCAGGCCATCTGGGCTCCGCGCTCGTCCCGGAAGTCATTGACGCAATTGATAAAGCGCGCACCACCCTGCTCTTCACCAACACCCGCTCCCAGGCAGAGCTCTGGTATCGCACGCTGGTGGAGAGCCGCCTCGACTGGCTGACGCAAGTCGCCCTCCATCACGGGTCGCTCGATCGCAAGCTCCGCGCACGTATCGAGCAGGCCGTCAAGGTAGGCGACCTGCGATGTGTCGTATGCACCTCATCGCTCGATCTCGGCGTCGACTTTCCGCTCGTCGATCAGGTGATTCAGGTTGGCAGCCCCAAGGGCATAGGGCGGCTCGTACAGCGAGCGGGCCGCAGCGGCCACCGGCCCGGCGAAACAAGCCGCATTCTCTGTGTGCCAACACACGCTCTGGAATTGTTAGAAATCGCAGCGGCACGCCTGGCAAGCAGCGAGCAACGCATGGAGGCACGCCGACCGCTGAAGCTCGCTCTGGACGTGTTGGTTCAACACGTCGTAACACTCGCAGCGGGCCCGGGGTTTGACGACGCGACGTTACTCGAAGAAGTTCGCGACACGCATGCCTTCGCAGATCTCACCGCCGCGGAATGGAGCTGGGTGCTGGATTTCGTCACGCGCGGCGGCACAGCCTTGCAGGGCTATCCCCAATATCGCCGAGTCGTTAAGACCGCAACGGGCTACCGCGTGGAAGACAACACGCTCGCGCGTCGTCATCGCATGTCCATCGGCACGATCTCGAGCGATACCGAGATGCTCGTGAAATGGGCCAGCGGCGGCTCGCTCGGCACAGTGGAGGAGAGCTTCATCGGCCGCCTGCGTCCTGGCGACGACTTCATGTTCGCCGGACGCGTGCTCAAGCTGTTACGCGTCAAGGACATGACGGCGTACGTACGCGCATCCACAGCTCGCCGTACACAGGTGCCTCGCTGGCAGGGCGGAAGGCTGCCTCTCTCTGTCGAGCTCGCCGACGCCGTGCTGGAAATATTAGGCAAACCGGAGGACTGGCCGAAGTATCCCGAGATGCTGGCCGCGGAGCCGCTGTTGAGATTGCAGGAGCGCTGGTCGGCGCTCCCCTCCCTCGACACATTGCTGGTCGAACGCGGCCGCTCGCGCGACGGCCATCATCTGTTCATGTATCCATTCTGCGGCCGCCTCGCGAATGAAGGCATCGCAACTCTCGTGGCCTCACGCTGGGCGCGCCATGCGCCACTGACCTTTACCGTCAGCGCCAACGATTACGGCTTCGAGCTGCTGTCTGCTCAAGAGCTCACCATCGATGAAACGACGCTCGAGCACGCGTTATCTACGGAGAATCTCGCGGCCGACCTGCTCGCCAGCGTCAATCTCGGGGAGATCTCACGTCGCCGCTTTCGCGACATCGCGCGCATCGCCGGGCTGATCTTTCAGGGCTTCCCGGGCAGCGGCAAAACCACTCGGCAACTGCAGGCCTCCAGCGGCCTCGTGTTCGACGTGCTGGAGCAATACGACCCGGACAACCTCCTGCTACTCCAGTCGCGCCTCGAAGTTCTGGAACAACAGCTGGAATTCACTCGCGTGTCAGACGCGCTGAAACGCATTTCAACACGCAGGCTGCTGATTACGAATCCTCATAAGTTCACTCCGCTGGCATTCCCGCTTTGGGCGGGACGTCTGCAGACTCAGATGATCTCCAGCGAGTCGTGGCAATCGCGTATCGAGCGCGCGGCGCGCGACCTCGAGGCCTATGCGTTACGCGCCGCGTGACGACATGGAGATAACACTACACGGCCAGCAGCTGATTCTTCACCCGCAACGCGCCGTGATATGGCCAGCGCGAAAGACTCTGCTCATCGCTGATCCGCACTTCGGCAAGGACGATGTGTTTCGACGCGCGGGAATCGCCCTACCTCGCGGCCCCGTCATCGCAGATCTGCAGCGACTCACAGCGTTGATCGAAAGCGAGGCGCCGGAGCGACTCGTCGTATTGGGAGATTTTGTGCACGCCGCGACACGCGCCGGCGACAGTTTTCTGCACGCGTTTCAGGTGTGGCGACGGGCCCATGCGCAACTGAATGTAGAAGTCATCGCGGGAAATCACGATCGCCGCGAGGCTACTGACAAATGGCAGGGATTGGCTTTGTGGCATGCGCATGCGCTCATCGAGCCGCCGTTCGTGCTGGCGCATGAGCCCGAGGCGCATGCGGAAGGCTACGTCATCGCCGGGCATATTCATCCGGCGGTGAGATTGCCGGCGCGCGGTGTTGGACGTGTTGCTGTGTTCTGGCAGCGTGAGCAGGCCCTCGTTCTGCCGTCATTCGGATCGTTTACGGGTGCCGCGCTCGTGCGGCCGTTGCCCGAAGACAAGATCTACGCAGTGGGTCCGGAACGTATCGTTCCGCTACGCTTCTGATTGCTCAGCCCGTCGCGTCGAGCGTGGCGAACGTCGCAGTGTTGTTAGTCAGATCCAGCGGCTTGCCGACGAGGAAGCGACCGCACTGCGCAGCCGGCGTCGGCCGCGCGAAAAGAAAACCCTGCGCCTGGGTCAGATTCAGCTGCCGCAGCTTCTCCAGCTGCTGCCATCCCTCAATGCCTTCGGCCACCACCTGCACATTCAGATGCCGCCCCATAGCAATGATGGCCGCAACGATCGCGAAGTCGCTCATGTCCGTCACGAGATCCCGCACGAAGCTGCGGTCGATCTTCAGATAATCCACGCGCCAGCGTTTGAGATAACTCAGGCTCGAATAGCCGGTGCCAAAGTCGTCGATGGCCAGCCGCACACCGAGCTCGCGCAGCTTCGCTATCGAATCCTCACTCGATTCGCCTGAGCGCGATTCGCGCGCCTCGAACATGGCGCTCTCCGTCAGCTCCAACTGCAGCTGCCGCGGATTCACGTTGTATTCGCGCGTGAGTTTCTTGAGTGTTGCGGGAAGGTCTGACCGCTGCAGCTGTACAGCTGAGATATTCACGGCGACAGGCGTTGACGCGTAGCCAAGCGTGCGCCATTGAGCGGCGTCTCGCATGACTCTTTCCAGCACGAAATCCCCGAGCGGCACGATCAGGCCGGTCTCTTCCGCCACGCCGATGAACCGCTCAGGGGCGATGTAGCCCTGAATCGGATGCCGCCAACGCAGCAGCGCCTCGAGCGCCACGACCTGATTGGAGTTGATGTCGACAATCGGCTGATAGTGCACATCCAGCTGTTCGAGCTGCATCGCTGCGCGCAGACTGGTCTCGACGGTCATGCGCTCTTTCAGCTTGCGCTCCATGAACGGGCTGAAGAGCTGGAAATTGTTTCGGCCGCGGTCCTTCGCTTGATACATCGCCGTATCAGACTGACGCAGCAGCTCGCCCATGTCCGCGCCATCACGCGGATACATGCTGACACCGATGCTTACAGTCGTGACAAGCGGACGACCGTCGACGATTACAGGCGCGCTAAGCGCTTCGTTGATACGCGACGCCGTGTCGTTGACGTGCTCCGGGCCCTTCACCGATTTGAGCACGACGATGAATTCATCTCCGCCCATGCGCACGACGAGATCTTCAGCGCGCACCGTCGCGCGAATACGCTGCGCAACGGTCTTCAGCAGTTTGTCGCCAGTCTCGTGACCACGCGAATCATTGATGTGCTTGAAGCGATCGAGATCGAGGAACAGCACCGCGAGCATCGAGCCCGCGCGGCGCGCGTCCTCGATTGCGCCTGGCAGATGCACGGCGAGATACAGCCGATTGGGCAGACCAGTAAGCTGATCGTGATGCGCGAGATGATCCAGGTGCTGCTGCTTCTCTAGCAGCTGCGCCTCGATCTTACGACGTACGGTCACATCGTTAGTCGTGAAGGCGAGTACGCGACGTGAGCCCACCGTGAGACGGTTGCCGCTGATCTCAACGTCGATGAGCATTCCATCTTTACGACGCTTGCGAAGCTGCATCGACACACCTGGCGCCGGATCGCGGAATTTATTCAGCAGCGCCTCGCGCTCCATGGATTCATCCACGAAGACATCGGCGAGCGTCAACTTGCGAAGCTCTGCGTCTGAGTAGCCCAGCGTTCTACACAGAGCGGGATTCGACGCGACGATCATTAAAGTGGATGCGTCTGCGACCAGCGCTCCATTCGGCGACTGCTCCAGAGCGGCATGAAACGGTGTTTCGGGCGCCTCCACGTCGCGCGTGGCTCGCTGCGCACGAACGCCGATCACGAGAAGAGTGATAGCCAGGAGCGTGATGACGCCGCCAAGACCAAACGCCAAGGGCTGCATGGCGTGCACAGCGTCGGCAGCGGAGGAGACGCCGCGCTGAACCGCGTCCATCTCGCGCAACCATGCGAACTGCCACAATGCGAAGCCGGCACCGAGCAGCACGACGAGCACTGCTGCCGCAATAGCGAACAAGCGCCGATCGTTCATCTGGCCGGCGTTGGATCTTCCGAGCTCGTGCATAAACCCCGTGGGTCGGCTGCGTCAACGGTGCTATTGCCTGTTGCGCGGCTTCCATCTTAAAACAGGGCGCAGTGTCCTTGATTCGCGCGCACCGGGGATGTGCGCCGCGCACAGTTCACTCGTGCGATCGAGACTGTGCGCGCTAGCAGCGCAGCGTCACCCTCGACTTTCGGCTTATTTGTAAGTCACCGTGAGGGCCGCGCCGCGCTCCAGCGAGCCGCCGACGCCAGCCGAGATCACGGCGTTCTCACCGAACAGCACGCCGAGCAAGGCCTTGTTCCAGCGGAACTTGCGCAGCACCGGCAGAGGATTCGTTGAGCGCTCGCCCGTTTCCTGGTCAGTAGACGTGATGACGCAACGAGTGCACGGCTTCACGAGATCGAGCGACACACCATCACTTGCAAGGCGAGCGATGCCATCTTCAGCCCACGCGGGCAGGCCGCTCACCACCACATTCGCGCGGAAGCGGGACATGGGCAAAGGCTCCGCCATGCGCGTGTTCAGATCCACGAGCGAAGCCGAATTCGTAACGAGAATGGGGAAGCCATCTGCGTAAGACATCGGCGCAGGAACAGTGCCCGCAAAACTTGCGGACGCTTTGCGATCCATCGCGGGCGGCATGCGCACCAGACGCGCGTGATCGCCGATGGCAGCACTGATCCATTCCGCGGCAGCCTCTCCCTGATCCAATCCGGTGCAGGTATCTCTCCAGACTTTTACCGTCGCGCTCGCGCCCTCGGGCCGCAGTGGTATATGAAGCGCGCCCTGTCCTGGCGCATTCAACGTCAGCGCATCTTCACCAATGTCAGGGACAACGAGCGCGAGCTTAGGATGCGTTCGCTGCGTTATGAAATGTCCGGCTGCGTCCACCGCCATCCAGTAACGGTCCCATTTGAAACCGGTCGCGTCGATGCTGACACGGGCCATCGGAATGGCCCGGCCCGACTTCAGCGGGTAAATGAACAGCGACTCAACCAACACCATCATTCAGCTCCAGCACGGTATGCGTGGACCGCCCTCTGCCCTATGCTCAGAACAACATAGTAAAGGATGTGCAAATGCCCACAGCGAAGATGAAAGAGTCCTTCATTCGGCTCATGTGCGCAATGGTGGTCGGCTGCTCGATCGGGCCAACAGTAGGCGCAAAAACGATGAAGCCTCCGCTGCACGGGCAGAACTGGATGGCCATCACGGGTAAGCCGCTGGCGGCCACCGCTGGGTCGATGGTGTTTCAGAAAGGCGGCAACGCTGTCGACGCCTCATGCGCAATGATCGCGGCCACCGCCACGATGTGGGACACGTTGTCGTGGGGCGGCGAAACTCAGGCGCTCATCTACAACCCGCACACCGGGAAGGTCATCGGCATCAACGCGCTGGGCGCGGCACCCACAGGCGCAACACCTGCGTTTTTTCGCGCCAGGAAAATGCTGTTTCCACCGGATGAAGGCCCGCTCGCCGCGGTAACACCGGGCACGCCCGGCGGCATCATGACGATGTTGGCCGAGTACGGCACGATGTCTCTCGCAGAGGTTCTCGCACCGGCGATCGAGCTCGCGGATGGCTACCCCATCGAGCGACAACTCGCGGACAACATCGAACGCAACAAGACCATTCTCTCTCAGTGGCCGGAATCCAAGCGAACGCTGCTGGTGCATACGGGGGAGAAGCGCGAGGCGCCGTATCCGGGAGAGATTTTCCGCCAAGCTGATCTTGCGGCCACCCTGCGTAAGCTGGTTGAAGCCGAGAAACAGGCGCTCGCGCAAGGCAAGGATCGCAAGGCCGCCATCTACGCGGCGTACGAGCGCTTTTATAAGGGCGACATCGCGAAGGAATTCGTTCGCGGCTCACGCGAAACCGGCGGCCTCATCACGATGGAAGATCTCGCGCGCTGGCAGGTAAAGATCGAAGAGCCCGTGCACGTCAGCTACAAAGGCATTGAGGTTTATAAGCTGACGACATGGGTGCAGGGGCCCGTCATGCTCCAGGCACTGAACATTCTCGAGAATGTCGACCTGGCTGCAATGGGCTACAACAGCGCGCGTTATATCCACACGGTTTATCAGGCGATGAGCCTCGCGTTCGCGGATCGGGATTTCTACTACGGCGATCCGTCTTTCCCACCCGAGGAGCCGATTCGCGGCCTGCTGTCGAAAGATTACGGGCGCGCCCGAGCGAAGCTGATCAGACAAGATCAGAATGATCCGGCGATCAAGCCGGGAGATCCGTATCCGTTTCAGGGCGGCGTGAATCCTTACACGAAGCTGCTGGACGGCTGGCTCAGCCGGCAGCCGCCCGAGGGCGAGAAAACCAAGTACAACACCCGCTTTCATCTGGGCACGACCAGCGTTGTGGCGGCCGACAAGCAGGGTTGGGTCGTTTCAGTGACGCCGAGTGGCGGCTGGATTCCCGCGGTCATTGCCGGCCGCACCGGCGTGGGTATGAGTCAGCGCATGCAGGCATTCGTACTGGAGGCGGCGGATGGTCCCTTCAACGTGCTTGAACCCGGCAAGCGGCCCCGCGCGACTTTGACTCCGACCATGGCGCTGAAAGACGGCAAGCCCGTGCTCTCGTTCGCCGTCCAGGGCGGGGATGCGCAGGATCAGAATCTTCTGCAGTTTTTCCTGAACGTGGTCGAGTTCGGCATGACGCCGCAGGAAGCAGCGGAGGCGGCGAACGTCACCAGTTATCAGATCCGCAATTCATTTGGCGCGCATGAATCCGAACCCGGGCGGCTGACGCTCGATGAGCGTACTCCTCCGTGGGTGAGAGAAGAACTCTCGCGCATGGGATACGCGCTCGATTACGCGGAGCGAAACTCAGGTCCGATCAACGCGATAGCACTCGACCGTGAGCACGGCACGCTCTGGGGCGGGTCGAGCGCGCACGGTGAGGATTACGGAATCGCCTGGTGATCCCCCGCGTCAGCGACCTGAGTTAGACGACCCTGTTGGCGGGAGTGCGTCCCGCCAATACGGCGTCGATACCGTCCAGCGCGAGAAAGCCCATCGCGTTGCGCGTCTCGATCGTGGCGCTGCCGAGATGCGGCAGCAACGTCACGTTCTCGAGCTTGAGATATCCCGGGTTTAGGTTGGGCTCATTGTTGTAAACATCGAGGCCCGCGTACGCGACTCGCTTGCTTTCCAGCGCGGCGATGAGGGCATCATCGTCGACGAGAGGTCCGCGACCGGTGTTCACGACGATCGCGTCCTTAGGAAGCAAGGCGATGCGCTCGGCATTCAGCCAGTGACGCGTCGAGGCTCCCGAGGCCGCACTCAAGGCAAGAACTTGTGAAGCACCGAGGAAGCTCGTGTCGTTATCGTGGAAAACAGCGCCCTGCTCGAGCTCGGGCGGCAGACGATTACGATTGCGATAGTGAATCTCCATCTCGAAGCCGCGGGCCATGCGCGCGATCTCGCGGCCGATGCGGCCCATACCGAATATTCCAAGGCGGCGGCGCGAAAGCCCCAGGCCCATCAGATGATCCGGCGCCCATCCGCGCCATTGCCCGGCGCGAAGGAGTCGCTCGCCTTCGCTTGCGCGACGTCCCGCACTCAGCATCAACAACATCGCAATTTCTGCCGTTGCGACGGAGAGAACATCAGGAGTGTTGCAGACGGCGATGCCCCGAGCCTTCGCGGCATCGAGCGCGATGTGATCGTAGCCCACGCTGAACGTGGAGATCACGCGGATGGAATCCGGAAGCGCGTTGATTGTCTCGGCGCCGAGCGGATCAACCACTGAGCAAAGAAGCGCGTCCGCGCCCTGCGTCATCGCAACGATCTGCGCAGCAGTCTTCGCTACGCCACCGGCTTCGAGCCGCACTTCATAATCACGTGTCGCGCGAGCTTCAACGTCGGGCGGCACGTGGCGGGTAATAACTAAGGTGTGTCGGGTAGGCATATCAGAAGTGTAAGGCCAAAACGAAAAACCCCTGCTGGTTTCCCAGCAGGGGCGTTCGTGTTAGGAGCCTGGCAGTGACCTACTCTGGCATGGCTATACGGCCACACTACCATCGGCGCAGAGCGTTTTCACTTCCGAGTTCGGAATGGGATCGGGTGGTTCCCGCTCGCTATGGCCGCCAGGCAAACTGGTCGAGATTGATGCGTCAGAGCTTGCGCCCTGACGCACCCGTCTCTAATCCGGGTGATGTTTCTTGTTGCTTCATTAACGCGTGTCGCGTTCGATGGAATCAAACTCCATCAGCATCAACTCAAGTCAAACCACTTGAGGTTATATGGTCAAGTCTCACGGGCAATTAGTACTGGTTAGCTGAACGCATTACTGCGCTTACACACCCAGCCTATCAACCACGTAGTCTTCGTGGGCCCTTTAGGGGAATCGAGTTCCCAGGGAGATCTAGTCTTGGGGGGGGCTTCCCGCTTAGATGCTTTCAGCGGTTATCCCGTCCGCACATAGCTACCCGGCAGTGCCACTTGCGTGACAACCGGAACACCAGAGGTGCGTCCATCCCGGTCCTCTCGTACTAAGGACAGCTCACCCTCAAATCTCCAACGGCTACGGAAGATAGGGACCAAACTGTCTCACGACGTTTTGAACCCAGCTCGCGTACCACTTTAATCGGCGAACAGCCGAACCCTTGGGACCTGCTACAGCCCCAGGATGTGATGAGCCGACATCGAGGTGCCAAACTCCTCCGTCGATGTGGACTCTTGGGAGGAATAAGCCTGTTATCCCCGGAGTACCTTTTATCCGTTGAGCGATGGCCCTTCCATACAGAACCACCGGATCACTATGACCTGCTTTCGCACCTGCTCGACTTGTCAGTCTCGCAGTCAAGCACCCTTATGCCATTGCACTCTATGCGCGATGACCGACCGCGCTGAGGGTACCTTTGCACTCCTCCGTTACTCTTTGGGAGGAGACCGCCCCAGTCAAACTACCCACCATACATTGTCCCCAACCCAGATAATGGGCCAAGGTTAGAACTTCGATATTGTCAGGGTGGTATTTCAACGTTGCCTCCACGCGAGCTAGCGCCCACGCTTCAAAGGCTCCCACCTATCCTACACAAACAAGAGCAAAGTTCAGTGTAAAGCTGTAGTGAAGGTTCACGGGGTCTTTCCGTCTTTCCGCAGCTACGCCGCATCTTCACAGCGATTTCAACTTCACTGAGTCTCCGGTCGAGACAGTGTGGCCAGCGTTACGCCTTTCGTGCAGGTCGGAACTTACCCGACAAGGAATTTCGCTACCTTAGGACCGTTATAGTTACGGCCGCCGTTTACCGGGGCTTCGATCAAGAGCTTCGCCTTGCGGCTGACCCCATCAATTAACCTTC